>Ga0307374_10015569_pt1 | contig 10209 bp, 8 predicted proteins | sample OX3MG_FD_202532 | JGI IMG/M metagenome (GOLD analysis project Ga0307374, IMG submission 202532) | Soil microbial communities from Risofladan, Vaasa, Finland - OX-3 | ecosystem: Environmental > Terrestrial > Soil > Coastal area > Acid sulfate soil | place: Finland: Risofladan, Vaasa | collected...
CATTCCTCACCAACGGGCACGGTTCAGACACGCTCTCTACACGACGGGCGGTAGCGTCACCGCCCCCTGCGAGGCGGACGAGACCAACGCCGCGTACTTGGCGAAGACGCCGCTGGTGTAGCGCGGCGGCGGCGACCGCCAGCCGGCCAACCGCGCGCGGATCTCCGCGTCGGAGAGCTCGACGTCCAGGCGCCGTTGTTTGGCGTCGACGACGACGCTATCGCCTTCCTCGACTGCCGCGAGCGGGCCGCCCCGCGCGGCCTCCGGCGCGACGTGCGCGACCATGAAGCCGTGCGTCGCGCCGCTGAACCGGCCATCGGTGATCAGCGCGACGCTCTCGCTCAGTCCCGCGCCGACGATGGCACCGGTCACGCCCAACATCTCGCGCATGCCCGGGCCGCCGCGTGGTCCTTCGTAGCGGATGATCACGACGTCGCCGGCCTGGATCTGCCGCCCGGTCACCGCGGCCATCGCGTCCTCTTCACGGTCGAAGACCCGCGCCGGCCCGCGGTGGTAGGTCCGATCGTGGCCAGCCAGCTTCACCACGCAGCCTTCCGGCGCCAGGTTTCCCTTCAGGATCGCCATTCCGCCAATCGGCTTCAGCGGCTCCGACAGCGGCCGCACGACCTTCTGACCGGGCGTCTCGACAGCGGCGGCGGCCTCCTGGGCGATCGTCTTGCCGGAGACCGTCTGCTGAGTCCCGTCGAGGAGGCCGCCTTCGAGCATGCGCTGGGCCATCAATTGAATGCCGCCGGCCTGGTCCAGGTCCACGGCAACGTAGCGGCCACCCGGCCGAAGATCGGCGAGGATCGGCGTGCGCGCGTTCACCGGATCGAAGTCGTCGATCGCGAGGTCGATCCCGGCCTCGTGGGCGATCGCCAGCAGGTGCAGCACCGCGTTGGTCGAGCCGCCGGACGCGGCGACGCCGGCCATGGCGTTCTCCAGCGACTGGCGCGTGACAACGTCGCGCGGGCGCACGCCCTGGCGCAGGAGGTCCATCACCAGCCTGCCGCACCGCTTCGCCACGTCCGACTTGCGGGGATCGACCGCCGGGACGCTGCCGCTCCCCATCGGCGCGATGCCCAGGAACTCCAGTGCCATGGCCATCGTGTTCGCAGTGTACTGCCCGCCGCAGGCCCCGGCACCCGGGCAAGCGCGGTTTTCGATCTGCCGCAACTCCTCGTCGTCGATCTTTCCCACGGCATGCTCGCCGACGGCTTCGAAGACTTCCATGATCGTCAGGTCGCGCCCGCGCCAGTGGCCGGGCATGATCGGTCCGCCATAGAGCGCGAGACCGGGCAGATTCAGCCGTAGCAGCGACATCGCGCCGGCCGGAATCGTCTTGTCGCAACCGACCAGCACCACGAGCGCGTCGAGCCCCTCGCCCCGGGCGACCAACTCGATCGAGTCGGTGATGACTTCCCGGCTGATCAGCGACGCCTTCATGGCTTCGGTGCCCATGCTGATGCCGTCGCTGATCGAGATGGTGTTGATCTCGATCGGCGTGCCGCCGGCTGCTCGGATGCCTTCCTTGATCGGGACGGCGAGATCGCGCAGGTGGTAGTTGCAGGGACCGTACTCGATCCAACTGTGGGCGACGCCGACCAGCGGTCGCGACAGATCCTCGTCGGTGAAGCCCACGGCCTTCAGCATCGCCCGAGCCGGCGCCCGATCGCGACCCTCGAGGATCGTCCGGCTCTGGTGCCGGGGGTCGAATCCAGCCACGTGAACGTCCTCCTCCGCGGCGTCGTTCAGCCGCGGCTCAGTCTGGTCAAAGTCTACCACACACTTCGCCGTCGCGGTACGGTTGTTGCGCGAAGGCCCTGCTCTTCAGAATCTGATCAGTGGGAGAGATGCGATGGCAGTCACCTACAGTGATACGCAGATTCGCCAGGACATCCTGGACGAGCTTCGCCACGACGTCCGAATCGATTCGACCAACATCACCGTGGATGTGAAGGACGGGGTCGTCCACCTCTACGGGACCGCGCCGACCTACTTCCAGAAGATCACCGCCGGCAATGACGCCCAGCGGATCAAGGGCGTGCGGAGCGTCACCAACGACCTGGTGGTGACGCTGGTCGCTCCGTGGACGGACGCGGAGATCGCGAACACCGTGCGCGCCAACCTGGCGCGGGACGTTCGACTCCCCAACCCGGGCGAGATCAGCGTCTCGGTCGTCAACGGGGTCGTCACCCTGGCGGGCACCGTCGGCACCTACGCCCAGAAGTCCGACGCGTCCGACGACGCCTGGACCGCGCCGGGTGTCGTGGACGTGGTGAACAATCTCACCGTCGTGCCGCCGATCACGCGCACCGACGCCGAGATCGCGTCAGACGTTCGCAACGCGTTGGCCAGCGACCCCGCCATCGACGCGGCGAGTGTCAACGTCAGCGTGGTCAACGGCACGGTCTATCTTCGTAGCACGGTCCCAACCTACTATCAGGTCCAGCAGGCTGGCAACGATGCCTGGGGCGTGGCCGGCGTGCTCAACGTGGTGAACGAGTTGGGCGTGTCTTTTTAGCGGCGGTGAAAGTCGCGTTCCAACTGGGTGACCGAGAGGTGGACGACGACGGGGCGGCCGTGGGGGCAGTAGCGGCTGACGTCCGTTTCTTCGAGGCGGGCCAGCAGGGCGGCGATTTCGCTCGACGTCAGTGGGTCGCCGGCGCGGACGGCGCCGTGGCAGGCCAGGGTCGCGGCCAGGCGGTCGGTGCCGTCCGGCGCGAACGCATCGCCGCCCAGAGCATCGGCGGCGTCGCGCAAGGCTCGCGGCAGGTCGGCTCGGGCCAGGCGCGGCGGGACGGCCCGCAGCAGGAACGAATCTGGGCCAAACTCCTCGAAGCTGAAGCCGAGGCGGCTCAACGCGGCACCGTGTTCCTCGAGGGCCGCGCGCTGCCGGGCACTCAGTTGGACGGCGACCGGCGCGAGCAGCGCCTGCGAGGCAACGCTCGGGCCCGAGCGTTGCGCGACGATCTCCTCGTAAAGGACCCGCTCGTGGGCCGTGTGCTGGTCGATGAAGTAGACTCCCCCGGCCCCTTCTGCCACGATGTAGGTATTCTGCACCTGCCCGACCGCCCGGAGGGCCGTTGGGCGGAACGGGGAGTCGCGCGCGGGCGGCGGCGCGAGTGGGCGAGCGAGCGACGGGGCGTCGGGGCGAAGGGGCACAGGAACGGCAGAGTCGGCCGCGGCTGACTCCGCCGTGGAGACCGCGGGCGTCTCGCCCGCTCCCGGCTCGACCGGGTCGAACGAGACGACGTCGATGCCGGCATTCGGCCGCTCGCCGCCCACCGCCGCCTCCCCGGGGCCCTGCATCGCCCCATCGCCCGGTTGCCGGTTGGTCCATTCGCCGGTTCGCCGGGTGCGGTCTCCCCCGGCTTCCAAACCCCAACCCGCGGTCCCCGGGTCAGGCCACGCGGCGGGGGTGAGCGGTGCTCCCACCTCCGGCAGCGGGGCGACCTCCAGGAGGGCGGCGCGGACCGCGCGGTGCGCTGCGCTGTGGATCTGCCGATCGTTGACGATGCGGACCTCCGCTTTGGTGGGGTGAACGTTGCAATCGACCTCGGCGGCTGGCAGCTCCAGGTGCAACGCCACGATCGGGTGGCGGCCGGGGAGCAGCGCCGGCCGGTAAGCTTCTTCTACCGCGTAGCCGAGCGAAAGGTTGTTGATCCAGCGCTGGTTGACAAAGAACGACAGACCGGATCGGTTGGAGCGAGTCACGTCTGGCGTGCTGATCAGCCCCCAGACGCGCAGCCGGGACGACTCGGCCGTGTCGTCGATCGCGACCATGGCGTCGGCGATCATCGCGCCATACACCTGGCGCACGGCGTCGCGCAGGTCGCCGGAGCCGGGCGTCTCCAGGACCCGCCGGTGATCGTTGACGAAGCGAAAGCGAACGTCCGGGTGGCCCAGCGCGAACTGTTCGACCACGTGACCGACCTGACCGGCTTCGCTGGTGGACGATCGCAGGAACTTCAGTCGGGCGGGCACGTTGAAGAACAGGTTGCGCACGAGGACCATCGTCCCGGTCGCGCCGGCCCAGGGCCGTCGTTCGACGAGCTGCCCGGCTTCCAGCGTGAGCGCGACCCCGAGCTCGTCGTCGGCGTGGCGCGTGTAGAGGACGATCTGCGAGACCGCGGCGATGCTGGCCAGCGCTTCTCCGCGGAACCCGAGCGTCTGAATTGACGAAAGGTCCGCGACCGTGCTCAGCTTGCTCGTCGCGTGGCGCAGGAAGGCCGTTTCGGCTTCGACGGCGGGAATGCCGCTGCCGTCGTCGGCCACGCGGATCAGCCCGAGACCGCCGGAGCGGATCTCGACCTGCACCTGGTGTGCGCTGGCGTCCAGCGCGTTTTCCACGAGTTCCTTCACCGCCGAGGACGGCCGCTCGACGACCTCACCCGCGGCGATCTTCTGCGCGACCTCGGGGTCCAGGACGCGAATCGGCACGAGTTCCTTGCCTCACAGTGCTGTCCCGAGGACAACGGTGGGGTTTGCGCCGCAAACCCCACCGTTGTCCTCGGGACAGTATTCTAATCATGGACCACCATGCAGCCCGGCGCACCAAGGGCGCGACGCCGCATGGCCTCCTCCAGGTAGCTGGCCAGGTTCGGCGTGGTTGAAAGCTCACGCATCTGGTCCAGGGTGAACCAGCCGACGGCGCTGGCGTCGGTCGCCGCGCGGGGCTGCGCGTTCGCCGTCGTCGTTGCCCAGAAGTCGACGATCAGGTAGTGCGAGGCGACCGCGTTGTCTGGTCCGCGGGTGATCCGATCGAGAATGATCGCGACATCGCCCACCGTCACGTCCAGGCAGCATTCCTCCTGGATCTCGCGCCGCACTGCCGCGGGCAGGGTTTCGTCGATTTCGACGCGCCCGCCCGGAATGCTCCAGGCACCCTCCGATGGCGGATGGCCGCGGCGGATCAAGAGGACTCGATCGCCGCTGGTGATGATGGCCCCGACGCCGACGACGATAGTCATCCGATCGACGGCTTTCTCCAGGCGGCATCGAGCGGGAAGACGCTCGTCCCGTTGACGACCTGGCTCGGCGCGGCGTACCAGTCCTTCACGGCATCACGCCAGCGGATGAAGTGTGGCGCTTGCAGGTGCGCGTCGAACGCTTCGCGGTCTCGGTAGGCCTCGTAGAGGTAGATTGTGTTCGCATCCTTCGAGTCCTGGAGAACGTCGAAGCGCAGGCAGCCCGGCTCGTCGGCGACAGACCCCCGGGCGTCGTCCAGCATCGCCTCCATGAACGCGTCGCGGTGCCCTGGCTGTATCCGAATCGTCACGAGAAGAACGTACACGAAACCCTCCTACGGCAGCGTGATCGTCAGTCCGTCGAACGCTGGCTCGATGCTCCTGCCGGCCAGGCGTTCAGCCAGAGCTGGATGGGCCGGCGTGCCGTTGTGCGAGAAGTGGTTCGCCAGCACCCTCGCGCCGGGCTTGAGGACACCCGCGCGGGCAAGCCGGTCGCGGTGCTCCACGACCTGGTGGAGGTTCAGGTGCGTCTCGCCCGATCGTTCCAGTAACCCCATGGTCGCGTCGATCGAGACCAGATCGAACGCCCAGCGCCGCCCGTCCGGCGGTTCGGTCAGGTGCGCCCAGGTCTCCTCGGGGAACGGGCCGGTGTCGTGCGCGTAGAGAATGCTGCTGTGGCCATCCCCGATCGCGTAAAACAGCGGCTCCATCGACGGTCCGCCGTGCCGCGCCCGCAGAGCGGTGACGCGGTAGCCATCGGCCTCCCAGGTCTGGAAGGCGCTCACCGCGTGGGTCCGCAGGTGCAAGCTCTCTTCGCGCGCGTGGACGTCCTCGTCGTCGCGCGGGCCGCGAATCTTCCCGACCGCTCCGGCGCTGCCGTAGACGTCGAGCGTTGGCAAAGGAGTTGGGCAGAAGTCGCCGCCGCGACACTCCAGGTTGGGCAGGTAGAGGTGATCGCTGTGCTCGTGCGTGATCAGCAGCGTCTGCACGCGGGAAAGATCGACGTCGTAGCGCGCGGACGCGGCGAGCAGGTCGGGCCCGCAATCGATCAGCAGTCGGCCGTCGATCGCCAGTACGCAGCGCAGTCGCCGACTTCGCTCTCCACCGCGACGCGCCGCCTGGCAGCGCTCGCAGGTACACCAGAGGCCGGGAATCCCCTCGGCAGCCCCGGTCCCGAGAAAGGTCAGGTTCATCGTGCATCCTTTGGCTCATCGTGCCGCCGGTCAAAATACCGCACCGGCTGTCTGCCGTCAAGGTGGTGAAAACCTGGCGCACTCTGTTATGATTGGTGCAGGCGGGTATGACGTCGCTAGTGGTGCTCGCGGGTGAGTGCGCATGCCCCGGTCAAAGTTCATCGCGGATCGCGACCGTGCTGGGTAGCGGCTTCGTTACTCACGACGAGGAGGACTTTTCGCCATGGCAGAATTGCTGGAGGGCAAGCTGACCACCTCGCTACGCTGGACGTCGGCTGACCTTGACGTGCTCCCCGACGACGGCAAACGTTACGAGATCATCGACGGGGAGTTGTACGTGTCGCGGACGCCACCCTGGGCTCACCAGGTCGTTTGTTCCAACGTCTATTTCCTTCTCCGGAGCTGGAGCGACGAGGCTGGACTCGGGCAGGCAGCCATGGTCCCGGGCCTCGTCTTCGCTGAGGACGACGACGTGGTCCCCGACGTGGTCTGGCTCAGCACGCGTCGCCTGGCCGAAGCGCTCGGTCCGGATGGCCACCTGCACGCTCCGCCGGAGCTGGTGGTCGAGGTGCTCTCGCCCGGCTCTCACAATGAGCGGCGTGACCGCGACGCCAAACGGAAGCTGTACTCACGGCGCGGCGTCGACGAGTACTGGATCGCCGACTGGCGCCTCCGCACGGTGACAGTCTACCGGCGGTCCGGCGACGCGTTGGAGTACGCCGCGACGCTCGGGACAGACGATACCCTCACGTCACCGCTCTTACCGGGGCTTTCCTCTCCGATCGCGCGCGTGTTCGCTGGGCTTCCGCCGACGTGAGCCTGCGAGAAACCCCGCGTTCACGACGGCTTCCGTTGTCCTCAACTCCGATCGGGTGTTTCCGCCGGCCCGGCGATGCCAACTCTTTCTCCATCCCCGGCCGGTCCTCGTTAACCCGCCGGACCATCGCTGCCGTTCGTGTGCCCGTCGGAGCGCTCGATGGCGCTCTGCAGAAGCGCGACGGCCGCGACGCGATCGCCCGGGTCGAGGTTCATCAGGATAACGCCCTGGGCCTCGCGCCCGATCTTCGAGATGCCTTCGAGCGGCGTGCGCAGCACCAGCCCATCGGCCGAGATGACCATCACTTCGTCGTGCGGCTCGACGACTCGCGCGGTGGTGACCGGCCCATTCTTGGCCGAGATGCCGACGGCCCGCACCCCGCTGCCCCCGCGGCCATGCGTCGCATACTCGGCCAGGTCGGTGCGCTTGGCGAAGCCGCGCTCGTTCACCACGAGTAGCTCACCGCCCGGTCGGACCACGTCGGCCGCGACGACCGCGTCGCTCGGGTCCAAGCGCATCCCGCGCACGCCGCCGCTGTTGCGATTCGACGCGCGCACGTCGTTTTCGTCGAAGCGAATTCCCTTCCCCGCGCGGCTGACCAGCAGAACGTCCTGATGCCCGTTCGTGCGGCGCGCCGCGACCAGCTCGTCGCCCTCGTCGAGGAGCATCGCGATCAGACCGTTGGAGCGGACCGCGGCGAACTCGCTCAGACGAACGCGCTTGACGTCGCCCTTACGGGTGGCCAGCACGAAGTAGCCGCCACGGGCGAAATCGGACACGGGCAGGGCCGCGGTCACGGTCTCGTCTTTTGGCGCGACCTTGATGAAGTTGATCAGCGGCATGCCGCGGGCCGAACGTCCGGCGTCCGGCAACTCGTGCGCCTTCGTCTGGAAGACCCGCCCGCGGTTGGTGAAGAAGAGGACGTCGTGGTGGGTGCTGGTCACCAGCAGGTGCTGCACGCCGTCGTCCTCTTTGGTCACCGTCGACAGGGAGCCTTTGCCGCCGCGGCCATGCACGCGGTACGTGTCGCTCGGCAGGCGCTTGACGTAGTCGCGGCGGGTGACGATGATCACGACCTCCTGCTCGGGGATCAAGTCGTCTAGCGTGAGGTCAACTGCTTCCTTGAAGGAGATCTGGGTCCGACGCGCGTCGCCGTACTTGGTCTTGAGCTGGACCAGGTCCTCGCGGACCAGGTGGAGGAGCTTCAGCGGATTGGCGAGCAAGCCTTCCAGCTTGCCGATCAGCGTCATCACGTCCTTCAGCTCTTGCAGGATCTTCTGGCGCTCTAGCGCGGCCAGCCGTCGGAGCTGCATGTCCAGAATCGCCTGGGCCTGGATCTCGGTGAGCTTGAACCGCGTCATCAAGGCCGTCCGGGCGGTCTCGGCGTCGCGTGCCTGGCGGATGGTCTGGATCACCGCGTCGAGGTTGTCCAGCGCGATCTTCAAGCCTTCCAGAATGTGCGCGCGCTGGCGGGCCTTTTCCAGCTCGAACTCGGTCCGCCGGGTGAGCACGGTCTTGCGGTAGTTCAGATAGTGCAGCAAGGCCATCTTCAAGGTAAGCGTCCGCGGCTGGCCGTCGACCAGCGCGAGCATGTTCACCGAGAACGACGAGCGCATCGCGGTGTGCTTGCTCAGGATGTTGATGATCTGCTGCGGGATGGCGTCACGCTTCAGCTCGATCACGATCCGCATGCCGTCGCGGTCCGACTCGTCCCGCAGGTCGCTGATGCCGTCGATGCCCGGCACCTTGCGCTCTTTAGCCATGTCGGCGATGCGCTCGATCAAGCTGGCCTTGTTCACCTGGTAGGGCAGCTCGCGGATGATAATCTGGTAGCGCCCGTTCTTGACCTCGTCGATCTCGGCGCGCGACCCCACGACGATCCGTCCGTGGCCGGTGGTGTACGCCTGCTTGATCCCCTCCAGGCCGTGGATGATTCCGCCGGTGGGGAAGTCGGGGCCCTTGACGATCTCCAGCAGCTTGTCCGGCGTGATGTCGATTCTCTCGTTGACGTATTCCAGCAGCGCGTGGCCAGGCTCGACCGCGGCACCGGCTAGTGGGCCGAGAGCCTTGCTCGCGTTCTTAGCGTCGGCGCGGAGCTGCGCCTGGAGCGTCTTTGGCAGCTTCTCGAAGGCGGCGTTCAGCGTCGCCTCGTCGACCGGCAGGTTCATCGCCCGCGACCAGACCAGGTCGAACGGCACACCCTTGCTGATGCAGGCGTCGTAGTGATCGATGATGTAGATCGCCGCGTCGGCGATCTCGGTGAGGTTGTGCGGCGGGATGTTCGTCGCCATGCCGACGGCGATACCGGATGAGCCGTTCACGAGTAAGTTGGGAAGCTTGCCGGGGAGCACCGTCGGCTCTTTGAGCGACTCGTCGAAGTTTGGCTGGAAGTCGACGGTGTTCTGGTCGATGTCCTCGAGGAGCTCCTCGGCAAGCGCGGTCAGTCGTGCCTCGGTGTACCGCATCGCCGCCGCCGGGTCCCCATCCACACTGCCAAAATTCCCCTGACCATCTACTAACGGGTAGCGCATCGAGAAGTCTTGCGCCAGACGGACCATCGTGTCGTAGATCGGGGCGTCGCCGTGCGGATGGTATCGGCCCATCGTGTCGCCGACGATGCGGGCGCTCTTCTTATAGGCCGTGTTGTGGCGGACGCCGAGGCCTTCCATCGTGTAGAGGATGCGCCGCTGGACCGGCTTCAGCCCATCGCGCACGTCCGGCAGCGCGCGCGCGGTAATGACGCTCATCGCGTAATCCAGGTACGCGCCACGCATCTCCTCTTCGATCTTGACCAGCCGAACGTTGCCGATGTCCACGCGTTGCCCACCTTGTTGCGGAGAATCCATGACTAAGAAATTATCTCGAAACAGGTATTTGTGTGCCCCAAGGGCACCCAAATACCTGTTTCGAGATAATTTCTTAGCAGATGAAGCCACGAACGGCATTGCCGGAGATCGTGGCCGACAAAATCTCAAACAACCATGTATATTGGTACTGTCGAGGTAATTTTAGCGGATTTGGCGCCGGAATGCCATCGACGCGCATCGGCGACACCCGTCAGACTCCCCCGAGTGATACAATGACATGGAATCGAGCGTGGACGAATCACTGGAGGAGGAGTTGACCCGTGTTTCAACCGGTCACGGTCACGATTGAATACTGCACCGAGTGAGAGTATGAGCCTCAGGCCGTGAGCCTGACCAGTCACCTTTTGGAGCGCTATCAGCTC
>Ga0307374_10015570_pt1 | contig 10209 bp, 9 predicted proteins | sample OX3MG_FD_202532 | JGI IMG/M metagenome (GOLD analysis project Ga0307374, IMG submission 202532) | Soil microbial communities from Risofladan, Vaasa, Finland - OX-3 | ecosystem: Environmental > Terrestrial > Soil > Coastal area > Acid sulfate soil | place: Finland: Risofladan, Vaasa | collected...
ATACGAAGCGATACGAAGCAGCGTGAGGTGAGCGCGGCCGGCGCGTAGCATTTTATCACCGTGCCCGGTATTGAGCCTTCGGCCAACTGTTCGAGCTCGCCGGGCTTATGCCTGTCACGTTGGGCGATCGCCGTGATTGCCGGGAGATGCGTTTCGACCTCGGGAGGCGTGTCCGCGCCGACCACCTCGACGGTATGGCCGTCCCGCTCCGTCTTACGACGTATGCGCTCCATGTCCTTAAACAGGCTGGTTCGACCCATCAGGTAATCGTCGGCCGATTGTTCGATGGCAATGCGCTCGCAGCTGTCTCCTGCCTCATCGAAGACGTCCAGTGCGGGTCCGCCATCAGGGTCTGGTAGCCGCTCCCCGGGCTGCCTCGAGGTCGAAGAGGTCGAGCGCAGACTTCCGCCGACGAAGCGCATCCCAAACAACTCTCGCCGACGCCTCCTTCCCGGGTGCGGTGATGATCCGATTGGGCTGATTCATCTGTCCCAGAAATCGGACCAGGCGCAGGCCAGGTGGTCCGACCTCGCAGAAGGACCCAACGGCCACGAGCTCATCGTGCTCGAACACGATGACAACACGCCAGGCGCGCCGAGCGGCGGTTGGAACGACACCATCCGAGCATCCACGCCGGAGTGACTCACGCCCTCGAACCGGCGCACTCCACCAAATCGTCCCAAAGCGGGACAATCGGTGCTATTCCCTAGTCATCCGTCACAATCTCTACCCGGACTCCCGGCCAGCCGGGAGGGGTCGGTCGTCGCCAGCACCACACAGGTTTCACGCTTGGGGAACGGGGTCTGGTCCGCGGGAAGGCGACCTCGAAGGTCATCCTCCCGACTGCTCTCAACGAATCCGGGGGCGGAGTGCTCGGACGCCTGCACGTGCATCGCCCGGAGCAGGGCGGGTTCCGTCCCCGTCCGTGTCCCCGAGCTTGGCGAATGCGCAATCAGCACCGTTGCGACGCCCCCTGGTCCATTTGAGCTGACGAGCCAGCATCGACACCGGCCGGCCGAGTTCGACTGCTTTAGGGGAGAGCAGGAGTCCAGCCGCTTTGCGCTCCCCGTCGCTTGAGAAGGGTTCTTCTGCCATCTGGTGAGAGTTGAAGTCGCCGCACTTCAACTGCGCAATGGATGATGTCCGCTCAGCTGAATAGTTCCAGACCCTCTCCATCGACTCCACCCCGTACGTGATCCCAGCCTTGTTTGACGAACTCATTCCGCTAGCGTGCTGGGAACGAAATCACAAGTCCAGTTCGGTCACTGCGCCAGCGGTCCGCATGCTCAAAGCAACCGGCAATCTCGGGCCGTGATGAGCCGACCCATACAACATACCGGATTCGCAGACTCACCGCTCCAGGGTGACCGCTGCTCAGGTCGAGTCCATGTCGCGGATCGGCCCACCTCTCCTCATCACGATTCGAGGTGGAGGATGCGATGGTCCTCTCTCGTCTCACGTCGAGCCCGCCGACGGGCCCAACGCGGCGCAACTGCCGCCGAGACGGCCTTCATCCGGGTACGGAAAGGCTGCTCCGGGTCCCCGGCGATCGCCAGGCATTGCCGTCGCACTTCGGCGGGTGCGGCATCGCGAATGGCGTCTTGTGCTTTTGCCACGTGTAACGCACGCTCAATGATGTCGAAGTGAAGCATCGCAGCTTCTCTTTCCGCCTTGGACAGGTCACTGCGGGCGAGCGACTTCCTCAAGACCGCAGCTTGGCCGCTTAGCACCCGAACCCGCGATGCCGTCAGACTATCGGAGCGTAGGCGCGTCCGCGCCAGCGGCATATGGACCATCCCGGCAATGGCTCCGCCCAAGATGAGGCGGATCCAACAATCCCAATCTTCCGCACACTCCAGGGATTCGTCATAGCCGCCAACGTTGAGCAGGAGATCCCGACGAAACGCTGAGCGACCTGGCACAAAATCCCGCTGAAGGATGCCCACCCTCTGGTCGTCGATTATAAACGTCGCTGGATCGGGCCTGCCGGGGCCGAGTATCTCGCCGTCGACTTCAATAAACGCGTCGCAGCACAAAATGTCGAGATCGGTCCGGGTCATCGCGAGAGCGGACAACTCCGCGAGAATCGTCGGAAGGTACACGTCATCCGCGTCGCAGACTGCGACGAATTCGCCGGACGCATAATTCAATCCGAGGTTTCGGGCAGCAGCGACCCCCCGATTTGCCTGATGAAGGACGACGATGTTCTCGGCGTAAGGAGCCAATGCCCGTTGCAAATCATCAGTAGACCCGTCGTCGCAGACGATTACTTCGTGCGGAGCTGTCGTCTGAGTAAGCACCGAATCCACAGCACGTCCGACCGTGTCAGCGGCTTGATAGCACGGAATGAGAATAGAGAAAGTCGGCACCTCTCGGCGCTCGGAAACACCCCCGACGGGGGACGGTGCGAAGTACTGCGGCCCCTCCTGAGCGCCCACGGTTCGATTATCGCGCGCGTTCTCAGAATGAGGGGTCAGAGCGCTGCGATCCTGACTGTCCGCGACGGACGCGGCGAGGCGCACAATGGCGCCAGAATGAGGCCGCCCAGAGCGGCTCCTGGGGACTTTGCGAAGACTTTCTACCGTCGCGCAGTGAGTCCTTGAGGAGGAGCATCGGCAGCAACAATCTGAGCTCAACGCCCGACGAATTGGAGCTGGTCGCGTCTAGCGTGCCTCAACGTCACTCGGTTGCCGAATGAGTCGGCGCTGCAGCCCAACCACGTGGCCGCGCAACGACATCCCCGCCCGAGCCCATGCCAAACGGGCCGACGTGGGTGCTGCCACAACCCGCCTGGTATGGCAAACGTCGTCGCTCCAACGACGCTTGTAATCCCCCACGCCGATGCCCAGGTCGAATTCGCTGGCGCCTCGGTCCACGGCCCAACGGAATACCTCTTCCAGGCAGAGTATCCCGGGCATGTAGGCCTGCCACTCCGAGTCGTACGCCGTCAAATGGGAGTGGATGGAGCCGCCCCCGAGAAGTGCGAATTCGAAAGCAGCGGGCCGCTCGTCGATACGCACAAGGGTGAGGTGCACGCGGCCCGCCCGCGCCATCGCGGCGATCGTACCGGGCACAGAGCCCTTTGAAAGGTCCTCCAAATCGCCGGGTTTGAAACGGTCACGCTGGGCCGCGACGACAATGGATTCAACTTCGGGAGAGAGCCTCGCAATCTCGGTCGGAGTATCGCCGTAGACCACGGTGAAGACGTGGCCATCGCGTGCCATCTTGCGGCGTTTGCGTTGCAGGTCCTTGCGCAGCCCACCGCGACGCAGCAGATATTCGTCGGCCGAATCCTCTACGACGATGCGCAAAGTGCTGTCCGCGAGCTCGTCGAAGACGGTCCAGCGCGGGTCCTCCACCAGCTGGCGGTATCCGCTGCCCGAGCCGTCCTCGATGTCGAAGAGGTCCAGAACCGAGGCCCGCCCACGGAACTCGCCCCAGACCGCGCCGGCAGCAGCTTCCTTCCCTGGGGCGGTCACGATGCGATTGGGCTGGTGCATCTGCCCCAAGAACCGGACGAGACGCAGCGCGGGGGGGCCCACCTCGCAGAACGGTCCGACAGCGACGAGTTCGTCACCTTCGAAAACGGTCACGATACGCAGGCGCGCCGTGGGGCGATGGGTGCGCCACCACCCCAGCATCCACGCCGGAGTAACCCACGCCGAGGACCCGGACCTCTGCACGAGATCGTCCCACAGTGGCACCAGCCCTTCGGCACCCGCTTGATCTGTGACAACGTCCACCCGCTGGTTCGACGAGCCCGTGCTCACGCTTCGGAAATGAGGTCGATCAATCCCCGGGAGGCCAGGCTCCGCAGGTCCTCGTGGAGGATGAGGTCCCGGTCGACAGCACCGACGTCGTCTGGCACTAGCAGTCGCGAGTCGAGCGCCTGGAACAGGGCGTGTTGCGATTCACTCAGCTGTATGGGCGCCCGGTCCCAGAGCTTGGCGAATACGCGGTCGACCCCGTCGCGCCCGCGCAGGGTCCCTACCCATTCGAGTTGGCGTGCCGCGACCGGCACGAGCGCGCTGAGCTCGGCGGTGGTGGCGCCGCGCAGGATCTCAGCTGTCTGCCTTACCCGAGACAAGGTCGAGGGGTCCTCACCCAGCGGATCGCAGGTGAAGTCGTTGCACTTCAAGTAGAGGTTGACCGTGCCAGCCGAGCGCCGGCGGCGGTGCCACCAGGCTGATCCCGGAAAGATGACCACGTCGCCGGGACGGTCCTCGACCTCGACCCCCGGGGTGTCGCGCAAGACAACCTCGGGCAGCTCGTCCTGGGCGAGGCTGTCGCGCAATTCGGTGGTGAGAAAGGGGTTCACCCCGACATCGGTCGTCGGATAGAGCACGAGCGTTGATCCGGGAGGGACCTCAATCGACACTCCGATCGAGATCTGTGAGGCGAGACGATCCTTATGGGCCGCGGGCTCCGGGTCGGCGTCCGCGTCATACCACTTGATATGGCGCTCGGAAACGGTGAATCCCCTGCCGTCGAGCCCGCACATGCCCGTCACCAGGCGGCGCAACTCGCCGCTCAGGTCGACGTCGGCTGATGGCTCATAGAGATACTGGTTTTTCGCCCCACGAATGCCCTTGCCGCGCAGTGGCTCCCCTTCAGTCGGGCGCGACTCACCCCGGGCCAGACCCCGGCACTCGGCGCGCAGTCGTTCGAGAAACCCTTCATCCGCTCCGTTGCGGACGTGAACCCAGCCCTGCGCGACGAACTGGTCGCGGTAGACCGCAGGGTCGAAACGGAAGACATCCATCTCAGGCCTCCATTACGGCGCCGATGCGCCGCTGCCGACGGGAAAAAAGATCTCCCTGGCGCCAGTGAAGCGGGCCAGGAAGTCCGGCGTGAGGCCGCCGGCCGCTGGGTCCCTGTCGCCGGGCGCGCCAGTGCCCGCCATCTGGGACCGAAAGGCTGCAAGAGCCTGTCGCTTGCGCTCGACAAAAGCCTGAGTGAGCACGGTCTCGGGACGTCCCGAACCTCTCGCGGTCCGGAGCAACGCGCCAGGTCGACGCCATTGATGGACTGGGTAGGCGAGCAACCGAGTCCCGGTACCCGCGAGGGCGCGACGGGCTGCCTTCCCAAGGGCCGCATGGTCACCGTGGGGATCGTGCACATCTGTGGTGAGGACCTCGTCGGGGCAAAAGCGCCGCACCAGGTCGGCGACAGCGTCGATGAGGTCCCCCTCCACCAGAGCCAACCCGGTGTCTGCAAAGCCGAGATGCACGACGGCACCGGACGGGAGTCCGAGCATGGCGGCCGCCTCCGCCAGTTCGGCTCGCCGGATCACGGCATTGACGGTCGGGTCCTGCTCTGGCGGCCACATTCCGCCGTCGGTCGCCACAGCCACGTGGACCGAGGAACCGGCCTCGAGACGTCGCATCATCGACACGGCGCATCCGAGCGTCTCGTCATCGGGATGAGGAGCGAGCACGAGACATGAGGCTTGGCCCACGCTGGCCGAAACGTCGGTGCTCACGGCGTAAAGAGCGCGGCCCACGACCGCCGCCAGAGGGGCCTTGGCCGGCTCTATCGCCACGTCAAAGGACCGTCGGGAGATCCACGACATCGACATGACTCTAGCTGGCGTTCAGCGTCGGGTTAGCAGAGCAGACCCGGGTCCGTCCCTTAGCCGCCAGAGGAAACAGCGCTGGCCACAGCTCTTGCGACCGTCTCGGTGGAGGGCGCCGGCGACGCCGAGGCGGCGTCCCGCACATCGGCGGGCATGGTTCGACCCGACCCCAGTACTGAGTCCACTGCGACCTCGACCCGTTCGGCAGCATCGACTGCGCCGACGTGACGCAACAGCAAGGCGCCACAGAGGATCATCGCCATCGGGTTGGCCCGGTGTTGATCGGCATGACGCGGCGCCGTGCCATGAGCCGCTTCGAACACTGCCAAAGGACCTCCATAATTCGCACCCGGAGCCATGCCTACGCCTCCGGTCAGGGCCGCGGCCAGATCCGACAGGATGTCGCCGTAGAGGTTCAAGGTGACGAGGACGCCGAAGGCCTCAGGTCGGCGCACCAACTCGGCGCACATTGCGTCGATCTGGCGGTCGTCGCAGACCACATCGTTCTGCCCGGACATCGCTTCCCGCGCTACCTCAAGGAAAAGCCCGTCGGTGGATCGCATGGCCGTGGCCTTGTGCACGACTGTGAGGCGCTTGTAGCCGTTGCGCCGCGCGTAGTCCAGCGCAAAGGTGATCAGCCGCCGACATGCCCCCTCGGACACCGGCTTGATACTGAGCGCAGATCCGGGTGCGACATCCCGACCCGTGCTCCGCATGGCTTCGATGATGGCGTCGGTATCCGGCGCTCCAGCCGCGAACTCGACCCCCGAATACAAATCCTCCGCCGTATTGCGGATCACAACGAGGTTGACGTCACGAAACGGGGACGGGACGCCGGCATGGCTCCGGCAGGGTCGCACCTGGACCGAGAGGTCGAGGGCCCGGCGAAGCGCGACGTTGGTCGAGCGCTCACCCGACGACCCGGCTGCAGTCGCAATCGGACCCTTCAAGGCCAGTGTGGTCTCGCGTATGGCCTGAAGCGCCGCTTCGGGCAGTGACGAGCCCGTGGCGGAAAGCGCCTTCGATCCGATCTCCTGGACGTCCCACTCGAACGGCAAACCGGTGGCTTCGAGCACTGATTGAGCTGCTCTGACCACGTCCGGCCCGATCCCGTCGCCGGGAATCACGACTACCCGCACGGTCGCGCTCTGAGGGCCACGCTCATGAACGTTACGCCCCTGCCGCGCCCCAGCGCGCCACCGGCACCGGCCCGGCAGCGGGGCATGGAACGCTGCAGGTGGGATACGGTTTCACCATGAATGCCAGCAACGACACCGGAGCCGACAAAAAGCCGAAGTCCGCCGAGATGCACCCAGGCCCTGGTTTTCGGATTCGGTCCGAGATCCAACGGCCGGAGCGGTCACTGATCGACGAGTTCGCATCTTTCGAGACCCCAGCGATCTCGGATCTGATGAACCGGCTTTCGACGATGCACTGGGAAATCCACAGGCTCACCGCACCGGGACGCCGACTTCTCGGTCCAGCCTGCACCGTCAAGGTCTTCCCCGGCGACAACCTCATGGTGCACAAGAGCCTCGATCTGGCTCGGCCCGGCGATGTGGTTGTGGTCGACGCCGCCGCAGCCACGACCCATGCCGTCCTGGGAGACCTGGTGGCGACGAAGGCCCGTCACCGGGGCATCGCCGGGTTCGTCGTCGACGGGTTGGTACGCGACATCCCGGGAATCATCGCTCTCGGTGATATGCCCGTCTTCGCTCGCGGCGTCAGCCCGATCGGTCCTCTGCATCGCGGACCAGGAGAGGTCAACTTTCCGGTCTCCGTCGGGGGCATCGTCGTGAATCCGGGTGACCTCATCGTCGGAGACGACAACGGCGTGACCGTGGTGCCACGGGAGGCGTGTCGCTCGCTCCTCGAGCGGCTCCGGGCTCAGGTCGGCGCAGAAGCGGCCTACCTCGACGCCGTCCAAGCTGGACGCTTCTCAAACGACTGGGTCGACGACCTTCTTTCCGCGGGCGGCGTAACGACGGACGATGACACCCGAACTAGGTGAGCCGCCCTTCGGGCCCGATCCCGGCGGTCCTGCTCGGTGGAACCGGTACCGCCCTCGCTGTCACCCGGGCACTTGGTGTGGCTGGAGTACCCGTGACAATCCTCGGCGACGGTCGAAACGACATCGTGGCCCGACGATCGCGCTACTGCAGCCACTACGAGCACTTCCCTGTGCCCCATGACAGCCGCCCTCCACCTCCGGTTGAAGGTTGGCTCAAATGGCTGAAGCGATGCTCTCCGTCGGTCGTGCTCCCATGCGGCGACGACGGACTCGAGCTCGTGGCTCGGCACCGCGAAGAATTGGAATCGGTAGGACACCGGCCCATTGAGGCGAATGACGCCGTGCTGCTGGCGATGCTCGACAAAGTGGAAACATATCGATTGGCGGCTGCTCTCGGCATCGGCGTCCCGCGTACGGTGCAGGTCGACTCCCTCGAAAGCGCACGAGCGTCGGTCGAGGACGGCCTCGGGTACCCCTGTGCCGTGAAGCCGGTCCGCTCCGACCGTGTTCAGCGCGACCTCCCGGGGTTCGACGCGCCCAAGGGTGCGATGGTCTGGGACGACGCCTCACTTCGCCGCCACGTCGAGCCCATGGTGCAGATCGGGCTGCCGGTGCTCGTCACCGAGTTCATTCCCGGGTCCGACGACCGGTTCTGCTCCTACTACAGCTATCTCGATGATCAGGGCGCGCCCCTCTTCAACTTCACCAAACGCAAGCTCCGACAGTTTCCGCCCCGCTTCGGCGGAGGCACCTACCACGTCACCGCCTGGCAGCCTGACGTGGCGGAGCTCGGGTTGCGGCTCTTCCAAGGGGTCGGGTTGCGCGGGTTGGGAAACGTCGAATTCAAGCGCGACGAGCGGGACGGCCAACTCAAGCTCATTGAGTGCAATGCTCGCTTCACCTTGGCCACCTCTCAGGTGCGGCGGGCCGGGATCGACCTCGCCATGATCGCGTACGCGCGCCTGACCGGTCTGCCTCTGCCTCCGATGGACAGCTTTCGCGACGGAGTTCGCCTGTGGTATCCCGGGCTGGACCTTCGGGCCATGTTGCGATACCGGGCCGAAGGGGAACTGACGACCGCCCAGTGGGCGCGCACCTTGGCCCACCGCCAGCATCTCCCCGTGTTCGACGTGCGGGACCCTGTGCCTTTCCTCGCCGCCGTCCGCGCACACCTTCGCCGAATGCGACGCCCGGCCGGTTGAACCCGGCGAACCGTCGCCAGCTGTCTTCGACCGGGATTCAACGCTCCGATGCGATCGGTCCATAGGTCCTGGCGCGCCTCGCGCCGGGTCTAGCGGTTGACGACTCACGCCCGGCTAGGAACAGACCGCCTTCACACGACCGCGAAGGCGGTCCAGGCCCCGGGTACGTCTCGGCATCAGCGCTCGACCACGGCGGCTGCACCTGATGGGCGCCTTGTGGTGGACGGGTCCATTGACGATGCGATTGGCGGTGATGTCGCCTCGAAAGCTCTCGTGAGCACGGCCTCCGCCGCGGTATCATCCTGACCGTGGCGGCTCGGGACAAATGGCGTCCGCGAGAAGGACGGTGAGCGCCCCCCCTCGGCCGACTCGTCTTGTACGGGGTCTCGACGGGTTGGCGCGTTCGGGAAAGCCCGGCGGAGCCGTGGCCGCGCGAGTGGACCGTCTCAGGATTGCCGGCATCCGCTCGGGTCGTATGGGGTGGCGGGTGACCGGAAGCGTGAGCGATCCGAAGCTCTATGAACGCCAGGCCGCACTGTACCGCCGAATCTGGGAAGAGGCGGCGAGCACCCTCGGTGCTCGCATCGAAGATCTGGGAGGCGAATTCTTCGCGATCCACCGTGACGGCGTCGAAACGATTGTGCGATTTCACCTCGTGATGATTGATCATCCGGCGACCATCGCCCTCGCCCTTGACAAACCAGTCGTCCACCGGCTCCTGCGCGGTAGCGACCTCCCGGTACCCGACTACCGCTTAGTGGATCTACGTTCACGCGGGGAGGCCATGTCCTTCCTTCTCGACGGAGGACCGTGTGTCGTCAAGCCGGCCAACGGCACCGGAGGCGGAAGCGGGGTTACATGCGGCGTCGAGTCGCCCGACGATCTCAGTCGCGCCTGGTTGGCGGCCGCACCCTTCGACGACCACATCCTGATTGAGCGGGCGATTTACGGCAAGGAGTACCGGATGCTCTTCCTCGACGGCGTGTTGCTCGATGTGATCTGTCGAGCCCGTCCCTCAGTCGAAGGGGACGGACGGTCCCAGGTCATCGGGCTGATCGGCGACGAATGTCGCCGCAGGCTCGATGCGGGACCCGACGAGGTCGCCCGACTTCTACACCTCGATCTCGACGCCGCCCTGGCCCTGCGCGCCGACGGGTGGTCCGCGCGCTCGGTGCCACCCTCTGGACAGCGTGTCGTCGTCAAGGGCACCGTGGGGGAGAATGCCCGCGCCGATAACACCACTGTCCGAGGACTTGCTCCTGCGATCGTGCGCTCCGCGGCTCGAGCGGTTGCGTTGACCCGGGTTCGGCTGGCCGGAGTCGACCTTGTCACCCCCGATCCGGATGCTCCCCTCGAAGATTCCGGCGGGGCCATACTCGAGGTAAACGGGACGCCCGGGCTGCATTATCACTACGAAGTGG
>Ga0307374_10015573_pt1 | contig 10207 bp, 8 predicted proteins | sample OX3MG_FD_202532 | JGI IMG/M metagenome (GOLD analysis project Ga0307374, IMG submission 202532) | Soil microbial communities from Risofladan, Vaasa, Finland - OX-3 | ecosystem: Environmental > Terrestrial > Soil > Coastal area > Acid sulfate soil | place: Finland: Risofladan, Vaasa | collected...
CTAGTCGTTTACGGCTGCATCCGGTCTGCGGCTTTGATTAATGTCGGGTATGACGTGGGCGCGGCATTGCCGAGACCGCGCGGCGTTCGTCACGATGCCGCGGCCGGCGCTTCCACGAGGGTGTTGGTATTGTCGACGCTGTCGTACACCGACACTTGAACGATCGGATGGGCGGTCTTGATGACTAGCGCCACCGCTTGGGCGGCCTCGGCGGTTTTATATGAACCCTTGGTCTGGCGGTCCACTTGCAACAAATACCGGCCGCTCTCCGGCCGTTTGCGCTGCGAAAACGCCTCTTCCATTTCTTCGGCGGAGTCGTCCTTCACCGGCAGTTTCATTTGGCGCGGGGCCATTCGCTACTCCTTTGTCGGGGGAACGACCTGATGTAGGCGTTCCGGGCGCCGACCGCCAGCACAATCGGGGCGACCGGGTGCATTAACTCAGCGCATTTGAAAGACAAGCTTGCCGCGAAAGTGCCGGCCTTCGCTTACGCGATGCGCGTCGGCGGCTTGCGACAGGCGATAGAGCCTGATCTCGGGCGGACGCACTGCGCCGGCCGCGACCAATGCGGTGACGCGCTCGAGCGGTGCGCGGGCGCGGCCGACCGCGGGACGGAGTGAGGTTACGTCACTGCGTCCGGGCTTTGGCGCTTGCGGCCCGGAAGCGATGAAAGCGGCGCGGCCGCCGGGTTTAAGCACGGCGAAGGATTTTTGTGCCACGTCGCCGCCGACCGTATCGAACACGGCGTCGCAATCGCTCACCGCCTTGGTGAAATCGATCGCGGTGTAGTCGATCACTTCGTCGGCGCCGAAGCCGCCGACATAATCGATATTGGCGGTGCTGGTGGTGGTGATCACGCGCGCGCCGATATGCTTGGCAAGCTGGATAGCGAAACTTGCCACTCCGCCCGCGCCGCCTTGAATAAGAATTTTCTCGCCGCGCTTGAGTTGCAAGCAATCTTCCAGCGATCGGATCGCGGTGAGCCCGGCGAGTGCCAATGCGGCGGCGTCCGGATGCGAGAGCGACGGCGGCTTCTTAGCGATGACCGCTGCCTTGATTGCGACTTTCTCGCAGTAGGTGCCTTCACGGCCCGGTTCGAGCACGCCGAACACCGCGTCGCCGACCGTCAGATCGGCGCCGCTGCCAACCGCGGCGACGGTGCCGGAAAAATCCCGTCCCAGAATGAGCGGAAACTTGTATTGCGAATATTCGCCGGCGCGCACCTTCCAATCGGCGGCGTTAACGCTGGCCGCTGCGACGTCGACCACGACTTCGCCTTGAGCGGGCGTAGGATCCGGCAAGTCGCCGTAACGCAATACGTCCGGGCCGCCGAATTGTTCGATGAAAACCGCTTTCATTGCCGCCTCGAATGCCGTGTTTATTCGCGCGGCATCCTACATAGTGCATGCGATCTGGGCTACGCTTGTAGCCGGCGGGAGGCATCGGCCATGGCGCACGGGGTTTTTGTCGACGGCGTATGGCACAGCGAATGGTACGACGCGTCCAAGACCGGCGGTAAGTTCGTGCCGGCCGACCCGGTGTTTCGCAACTGGGTGACGCCAGACGGCGGTCCCGGTCCCTCCGGGGAAGGCGGCTTTGCCGCCGAACGCGGCCGTTATCACCTTTATGTTTCGCTTGCCTGTCCCTACGCGCATCGGACCGTGATATTCCGCAAACTCAAGGAGCTCGAAAGCGTCATCTCCATCTCGGTTCTCGATCCGGTGATGGGCGATCAGGGCTGGCAGTTCGGCAGCGGGCCCGGCACGACGCCCGACGCGATCAACGGCAAAGAGCGGCTCGGAGAAATCTACCTGCTTGCCGACCCGCGCTATACCGGACGGGTTTCGGTGCCGGTCTTATGGGACAAGGAACGGCGCGCCATCGTCAACAACGAGTCGCCCGAAATCATCCGCATGCTCAACTCAGCGTTCGCGGCCTTCACCAACGATCGCGCCGATTATTATCCGCCGGAGCTGCGCGCTGAAATCGACCGCGTCGATGCGCGCGTCTACAACGATGTGAATATCGGCGTTTATCGGGCCGGCTTCGCGACCAATCAGAGCGCCTATGAGGAAGGCTGCCGCACGGTTTTTGCGGCACTCGACTGGATCGAGGGGATTCTGTCACGCCAGCGCTATCTTGCCGGCCCCCGGCTGACCGAAGCCGACTGGCGGTTGTTCACGACGCTCGTCCGCTTCGACGCGGTCTATTACAGTCACTTCAAGTGCAATCTGCGGCGGATCATCGACCACCCCAATCTGTCGAATTACGTCCGCGATCTCTATCAAGTGCCGGGGATCGCCGACGCGGTGAACTTGGATCACATCAAGCGGCATTACTACATGAGCATGACCGCGATTAATCCGACCCGCGTCGTACCGCTCGGACCGAATCTGGATTTTTCGGCGCCGCACGATCGCGCCCGCTTCGCGCGCTAGACGCAACCCCGCGCGCGGCCGATTGCGAGATTTTCTGAACGCCGGTCATCGAAGCAAAAATCGGCTCGGCAGAAATCAGCCGGCAACCTCGGAAAGCAGCAATGCGTCGTCGGCCGGATCGATGATGCCGGCGAGCGGCGCGCCGCATTCATGGCACGCGAAGCTGTAGCTCTCGAACCCGCACGCGTCGATCGGGGGAATGGCGTCTCTACGGAACGTCAATTGTGCGTTGCATTTCGGACATGCGACCGGACACGAATCTACCACCGCGTTCGCTACTTTCCCAATCATAGCCGGATAGTGGTGGGTCATAGCGGGTTTGGCGCGCTGTAAAGCCAGCGACGCTCCTTATACCCGGTGGATTACAAGGGGAGCTAAAAAGGACGGGTCGAGCTTTAGTCAGTTGAGTGAAATTCCACTAACCAAGCGTCGGTTCGACATCAAGAGTCAATGCCGCCGCGTGGCCTTTCAACAGCTTCGACCATCATAAGGCAGGCTTTGCGAGTCGCAGTCATCCCCCTGCAGCGCAGGCGAGGTATTGCTCAGCAAAAGGGCGGCGGACGGGCCCGCGCGATTGGATTGCTACTGGCGAGTCCGTCGGTGCGGCAGGTGTAACTTGATGCTGGTTCTGCGGCCGTTCAAATAGTTTGCGCCGTTCTGCCGGGGTCGAGCGATAAAATGGATAACGCCGGTACAATTCGGCTCCTTGATCCGGAAAATAGACATTCGTCAGGCTGATCGGTTTCAAAAGCGGCGGATAGGGTCGCGCGTCGCACATTACCTTGCTGCCGAATGAGCGAATGTAAAATGCCCGGTGTTCGGGGCGAACGGCGGCAAGGAGATGGTGGGCACCGAAATACTCCGCTGCCACGACGCACAAACGAATGGTGACAAGCGGCAAGCCGCGATGCCGTCGCGATAATCCTTCATCCGCGACGAAACGGGTCGTATCGAGCAAAATGTCGTTGGCGTCCAGCAACGGGTGCAGGATATCGGAAAAGATGTGAAGGGAAGGGCAGTCGAGCGTCCCTTGTTTGCTGGCGATATGCAGCCGCAGTGAAGTCGCTAACTCACCGTCAATGTAGAGGCCCATCAGATAGGCGTTTTCGGCCTCGTCGTCTGCATCGGCGAATTTTGCAACGGCATTGGGCGCAATGGCGCCTTCGCGCAAATAGGCCTTGTATCTTAGACGGAAGATTGCTTCGCGCTCTTCGCTCGAGTCCGCACGCTTGAACTCGATTTTGGTTGCCAACTGTGCAAGACGATCGGAGAAGGTATTCGTCGCATAAACCGGCGACATCATACGCATCCTGTCGATACTCATTGACCCTGCCTTCATCCACGACGCAGGTTGAGGTTAACAGTCTACTAACGCGAATACAATTTTCAGCGTTGGTTAGGGTTAATCTGCGAGGAAAAGGCTCGGATCCCTGGCTCGGATCATGAAGGTTTCATGGCACGAAAGAAAACAGTTTCACGCTAGGCAGCGTCGCTACGGGACTTTGCCGGCCAAAAGGCCGTCGGCACCACGTAGGATGCATATAACAACTTGCGCAAATCGGCCGCTGGCACCGGCCGGCAGAACAAATAACCCTGCACCTCGTCGATACTGTCCTCAGCTGCGAGCAATTGCAGCTGCTGCTCGGTTTCGACGCCTTCAACCACGACGCGCAGGCCAAGTTGTGCGCTCAGGCGGGTGATGCCGCGCAACAGCGTCACCCGGCGCTCGTCTTCGCCCAGGTCTTTGAGGAACGACTGATCGATTTTGACCTTATGCAGCGGGAAGCTGTGCAGGTAGCTCAAGCTGGAATAGGCGGTGCCGAAATCGTCGAGCGAAATCCGGACGCCCAGTTCCGCCAACTGCTGGAGGTCGGCGCGGATCCTGTTGGTGTTTTGCAGCAGCGTGGATTCGGTGATCTCAAGCTCGAGCCGGTGCGGAGGCAGATTGGTGGCCGCGAGCGTTTCGCGCACCAAGGCGGGCACGTTCGAACGATCGAATTGAATCGAGGAGAGATTAACGGCGACCGAAATGTCGCCCGGCCAACGGCGGCATTCCAGGCAGGCCCTGTGCAGAACCTGCGTGCCGATCTCGACGATGAGCCCCATTTCTTCGGCAACCGGAATGAATTCGGCGGGCGACACCAAGCCGCGCTCGCTATGCGGCCAGCGTAGCAGCGCTTCGCAGGCGTCGATCCGGCGCGTTTTCAGATTGAACAGCGGCTGATAGTAGATATCGAAGGCTTTGCTTTTTGTCGCCGCGCGCAAATCGAATTCGAGTGTCCGGCGCGCCTGCGCATTGGCCTCCATCTTGGCTTCGAACCACCGCCAGGTTCCGCGTCCGTCCGCTTTTGCCTGATAGAGCGCGAGGTCGGCGTTGCGCAAAAACTGATCGGGATCGATGCGCTTTTTAGCGACCGCGATGCCAATGCTGGCGGTCACCGTGACCTTGTGCCCGTCCAGGTCATAGGTGCCGCTGAGCACGTTCAATATGCGTGTGGCGAGAGCTTCGCTCTCTTCCAGCGATTTGATCGGTGCTTGTAAAATGACGAACTCGTCGCCCCCGAAGCGCGAAATGACATCGACGTCGCGAATGGACTCCCGCAACCGTTCTGCAACCGCCTCCAGGAGCAGGTCGCCTCGGGTGTGCCCGAGCGTGTCGTTGATCTGCTTGAACTGATCGAGGTCGACGAAATGAATGGCGCACATGCGGTCCGACCGCCAAACCGCCAGTGCCTGCTCCATGTGAGCGCGCAAGACTGTGCGGTTGGGCAGGCCGGTCAGCGCGTCAAAGTGCGCCAAGTGGTTGATTTTGGCCTCGGCGGTTTTTCGCTCGGTAATGTCTTCCACCAGCGCGACCATGCCGCCGTTTTCCATGGGCTGCACGGTAAACTCAAGAGTTCGACCATTTTCCAGATCGACGACGAAGGCAGTATCATCGCGGCCTAAAAGACGTTCATCGAGACGCTTGATCAGCATCTGCGCCTGCGACTCCGAAAGGACTCCGGTATCGGATATATAGCGCACTAGGTCGAGTGCGGTTGCCCCTTTGACCGCAAAATCGGTCGCGAGCCCCAATTGTTGGTTGAGTTTGTGGTTTGCAACCACAATGCGCCGTTGGCCGTCAAACATAGCGAGGCCGTGCGGCATGTTGTTCAGCGCGGTATCGAAGCGCTTCGCGAGCAGCGACATGTCACGTGAGGTGACCACCGCATCGAGAAGCGTACCGCGTAGCCGGTCGGATATCAATTTTGTTCCGTAAAAGGTCGGCACCAGCAGCACGGCGAAAATCCAGTGATAAATGCTGCCGTAAAGGACAAGCGCTGCCGTCATCGGCGCCCAAGTACATAGGATTTGGATGACCACGAATCGGGCATTTGCATAGTTGCGTCCGAAAATTCCGGCCGCGTAGGTCAGCGTCATCGCAAAGCTGACAAGGTTGGCAAACGCATCGTTCGAGCGGGAGAAGGTAACGAAACACCAGCTGCTTAGGAGCGCAAGAATGATTGCAGCCCCGATGCTGTAACGATATTCCCATTGCCGCGCGGTTTCGACGGTCGTGACGTTTGCGCGAACTTTGCTGTAGGAGTGCATCATGATCCCGCGCGCGGCAGCAACGGCGGCAATCGCGATGGCGCAATATAGGATCAGAATGTCGCCGGTCTTCCAGTAAGTGCTGAAGACCGAACCGACGACGAAGATCACGCCCATGAAGAGGGCCATGCCCTCCTTAAAGAGCGAATCGACCAGCGGGATGTAAATCTCCGCCGGGAGCGTCTCGTGAGGTTCGCGGGCCCGAAACGGGGAATTCATCATCCCACCACAAGAATTTCGCGACTGCGCAGATCGCGTGGCTTCGTTATGGTCTAAAGGTGTCTCCACCGAGTAAATGTCGAAGCCTTCTTTGCTTTTAATGTCAGCACATTAAGCGCATTGGGCGACGCCCGTTAGCACCCGATTATCCATGCGGGTCCGCACGCCACACACAAGTCGGCCATAACGCGCCTCAAACAGGCGTACTTTGTTACCGCTATGTGACGTGGTTTCTGCTTGGTTACCGGCGCCGCGGCGGAACTATAGAATATTCTGAAAATCGCCGTGGCGGCCGAGCCCATCCTTGAAGCGCGTCGCTCCTGCGACGCCGTCGCGGACCAGCGCTTCGCGGCCATTATACCATTCCTGAATCAGCGCATCGCGCACACACTTGCGGGAAGCGGGCGATGTCCTGGGCCAGCTCTTCGGCTTTCTGCCGCGCTCCGCCTTTTGGCGTGAGATATTCGCAAAGGCCGATGCTCAAACATTCCTCGGCCGGAACCTTGCGTCCGGTAAGAATGATTTCAAGCGCGCGGCCCTGACCGACAATACGCGGCAACCGGACCGTTCCGCCATCGATCAGCGGCACCCCCCAACGGCGGCAATAGACGCCGAAATAAGCGTCTTGCGCCATCACTCGAAAATCGCACCACAGTCCCAACTCCATGCCGCCGGCGACCGCCGGGCCCTCGATTGCGGCAATCACCGGCTTGTCCAATTCGAGCCGCGAGGGTCCGAGCGGCCCGCGCGGGATTTCACCGCCATTGCCGCGTGGTCCGGCGGTCGGAATGTCGAGTTCGCCGAGCGGATGGGCGGCGTCGAGCGTGCTGACGTATTTGAGGTCCCAACCGGCGCAGAATGCGCCGCCCGCGCCGTAAAAAACCGCGACCGAAGCCTTCGGATCGGCGTCGAACTCCAGGAAGGCTTGCGTCAGCGCATTTGCGCTCGCCGGGTCCATGGCGTTGCGTGCTTCCGGCCGATCGTGGATCACGGTCCATACCGCGCCGTTCTTTTCGATTCTGACTGTCATCGTTGTTCCTTTACGCTAATCATTGATGCGGGCGAGCTTGATTATCGGCCGGCGAAATTCGGCACCTTTCGTTCGGCCATCGCCTTTATGCCCTCCTTGAAATCGTCGGTCTGGCGCAGCCGGGTCTGTTCGGTAAGCTCGCGCTCGTTCGCCGCGCGGACGCGGTCGGCGAGGTTGCCGCGTAAGGTCGCGCGCGTCGCGATCAGGCCGAGCGGGGAGTTTTCGGCGATCTCGCCGGCGAGTGACAGCGCGGCGGCGCGCACTTGATCCTGCTGCACCAGCACATCGGCAAGTCCCATCGCGTACGCCGCTTCGCCGCCGACGCGGCGGCTGGTGTAGAACATCAGCGCTGCTTTGGTTGTGCCGATAACCTCGGGCAGCGTCACGGTCAGGCCGAAGCCCGGATGAAAACCGAGCCGGGTGAAGTTGGCGGCAAACCGCGCTTGCGGACAGGTGACGCGAAAGTCGGCGACCATCGCCAAGCCCAATCCACCGCCGACCGCGGCGCCATGAACGGCGGCGACGATCGGCTTGCCGGTGCGAAACAGCCGAGTGCCTTCGATGTAAAGGCTTGCCGCGCCCGGCCGCGGTCCGCTCAAAAGTTCGCCGCCGTCGCGGTCGTCGTCGCCGAAATTGGCGCCGGCGCAAAAAGCCTTGCCTTGCGCGGCGAGCACCAGCGCGCGGCATTCCATATCTTCGTCAAGGGCTTCAAAGGCGTTGGCGATTTCGGCGATCAGCGCCACGTCAAAGAAATTATTCGGCGGCCGTCTGATCTCGATCAGTGCCACGTGGCCGTTTTTCTCGACGCCGATATCCTTGAAAGGGCCCATGACGATTCCTTTGTAAAATTACCCGGCCGCGCTGCCGCCCTCTGCGGATCGGTCGTCGCGCTTCACGATGAGTGCGTCGACCACGGAGACACCGTTGTGCTCGGCGTGCACGATGACCGGGTTGAGATCGATTGCGGAAATCCGCTCGGCGTGGTCGGTGGCGAAGTTCGACAGCTTGACCATGAGGTCGGCGAGGGCGCCGACGTCCGCCGGCGGATTGCCGCGGAATCGGCCGAGAAGTTGCGCGCTCTTGAGCCGGCCGATCAGGGCCAGCGCGCTTGCGCGATCGAGCGGCACCGGCGCAAGCGCCACGTCGGCCAGCGCCTCGACCACGACGCCGCCGATACCGACCATCAGCATCAGCCCCCAGGTCGGGTCGGAATGGATTCCGAGAATCACTTCACGCCCGGGCGGCGCCATCGCCTGAACCAGCACGCCGTCGATATAGGCTGCCGGCGCGTGCCGCCTGACGGCGTCAAGGACTTGCTCATATCCGGCGCGCACACGCTCGGCCCCGCCAAGATTTAACATGACAGCGCCGGCTTCGGTCTTATGCGGGATATCGGCCGACTGAACCTTCAGGGCCACCAGGCCGCTGATCGCTTGCGCCGCTGCCGCGGCCTCGTCGCCCGAATGCACGAGCTGTCCGGCGCTTTCGGAGCCGATGCCGTAGACCGCAAGCAGCGGTCTTGCGCGGTACTCGCAGATCACACCGGGTGCCGCAACGAGCACGGCGCTGGTGTTGGAACGATCCGGCGCCGGCGCTGCTGCTTCGACCTGATGCAGTATGAGCGCACGCATTGCGCGATAGTCGGCCATTTTTTGTAGCGTGCCGGCGCAGCCATGCGCGGTGGTGAAGAGGGGATATCCCGCCTCGTTGAGGATTTCGACGGTTCGCTCGGCAGGCAGCGTGTAGGTCCACATGAACACCGGCTTTTCCGTTTCGCGCGCAAGGTCCTTGAGTTTCGGCAAATCGGCTTCGAGAAAGGCCGAGCGCCGCGCGGTGATCACCACGATTACGCTGTCGACCGACGGCGAGCGAGCGACCAGACGCGCGAATTCGGCGTAGCCGAGTTTTTGCACGCCTTGGGCTGTGGAATCGACCGGGTTCTGCGTCGTGCCGTAGGACGGCACGTAAGCATCAAGCGCCTTGCGTGTCGCGGCGTCGAGGATCGGCACCTCGAGCCCGGCGGCGGCGCAAGCATCCGCCATCCAGATGCCGGCGCCGCCGGAAGCTGTGCAGATGCCGACACGGCGACCCGCCGGCATGCGGTCGCCGCTGGCGAGAAAGCCGACCGCCAAGTCCAACATTTCGTCGAAGTCGCGTCCTTCGATCAAACCGTAGCGATCGAACACGGCGCGGTACGCCGCTGTGGAGCCGGCCAGCGCGGCGGTGTGTGAGGCGACGGCGCGGCTGCCGGGTTTGCTCTGTCCGATCTTGCCGATGATCAATGGCTTGCCCGCCCGTAGGGCTTTTTCCGCCGCCCGCTTGAATTTTTCCGGTGACTTCACCGCCTCCGTCAGCAACAGGAAGACGTCGGTTTCGCCCTCGTCGAGCATGTAGTCGACGAAGTCGGCGATCTCGAGTACCGCCTCGTTGCCGGTGGTCACGACGTAACGGAATTTCAGGTTGCGCGGCCGCGCGCGATCGACGAAGGCAAAGCCGATACCGCCGCTTTGCGAGATCACCGACACCTGGCCGCGTCCTACGGGCCGCAACGGAATAAGCGGGCCGGCGCTTTTGTCCGAGGCCGGACTGAAGTTCGCGCACAGCGCGGCCGCCATGTTGGAAAAGCCCTCGCTGTTCGGCCCGCTAACCGCCATGTCATAGCGGCGCGCGATGGTGGCGATGTCCTCCTGCATACGTTTGCCGGCATCGCCTTCCTCGGCGAAGCCGGAGCTCAAAATCGCCGCTGCTTTGACGCCGGCCTTGCCGCAGCGCTCGAGTTCAGCCGGTATGTATTGCGCGGGTACGATGAGGATCGCCATATCGGCCGGCTCGGGTAGGGCATCTACGGAAGGGTACGCTTTTAACCCCTGCACATCGCTTGCGCTTCGGCTCACCGGATAAACCTTGCCGGCGAACGGATGGCTGAGGA
>Ga0307374_10015574_pt1 | contig 10206 bp, 8 predicted proteins | sample OX3MG_FD_202532 | JGI IMG/M metagenome (GOLD analysis project Ga0307374, IMG submission 202532) | Soil microbial communities from Risofladan, Vaasa, Finland - OX-3 | ecosystem: Environmental > Terrestrial > Soil > Coastal area > Acid sulfate soil | place: Finland: Risofladan, Vaasa | collected...
AGTGGCTCATAAGAAAGGCGGCGGTTCCTCCCGCAACGGCCGTGACTCCAACCCCCAAAACCTCGGCGTCAAGGTCTACGGCGGTCAGGTCGTCACCGCCGGCTCGATCCTGGTCCGCCAGCGAGGCTCGAACATCACCGCCGGCAGCGGCGCCGGCGAGGGTCGCGACCACACCATCTTCGCCCTCGTGGCCGGGCAGGTTCAGTACCAGCGCACCGGCAAGACGGGGCGCCGGGCGATCGTCGAGCCCGCGGCGACCGAAGCCGGCAGGTAAGGCCGGGGGCCACCGGCCCTCGTAGCCAGAATGTTCACCGACGAGGTGACGCTGCGGGTCCGGGCCGGACGTGGCGGGCGCGGCTCGGCATCCTTTCGAGCCCAGCCGTTCGAGCCGCAGGGGGGCCCCGACGGCGGTAACGGCGGAAGCGGCGGCGACGTTCTCCTGCGTGCTTCCCGCGACCTCCACGACCTGTCGCCACTGATCCGCCGGCACGCCGTCAGCGCCGAGGACGGCAAGGCCGGGGCGGGGGGCCGCAAGGAGGGCCGGCGGGGTGCGGACCTCGAGGTGCCGGTCCCGATCGGGACCCGCGTCGTCGACGAGGGCAAAGGTGAGCTGATCGGGGACCTGGTGGAGGATGGCCAATCCCTGCTGGTCGCCCAGGGCGGTGCCGGAGGGGGAGGCAACATCCACCGCGTGAGCTCGGTCAACCGGACGCCCACCGCGGCCGGACCGGGCGCGGCCGGCGAGGAGCGCGCGCTGCGGCTGGAGTTCCGCCTGGCCGCCGACGTCGCCCTGGTCGGGAAGCCCAACGCGGGCAAGTCCACGCTCTTGAGCGCGCTCACCGCCGCCCGTCCCAAGATCGCCGATTACCCGTTCACGACGCCCTACCCCGAACTGGGGGTGATGTTCTCCGGCTCCGCGCGCCCTCTCACCCTGGTCGAGATCCCGAGCGAGCGCTACCTCCGCCAGCTGGACAGGGTCCGCGCCGTCCTGCTGGTCGTCGACGCCCGCGAGCCGCAGGGGCTGCCGGCGCTGCGCCGCCTGGCCGGGGACCGGCCGGTCAGCGTGGTGTGGACGAAGTCGGACCTGGTGCCGGGTCCTCACCGGCGCCGGGGGCTCTACGTCTCGGCCGAGACCGGCGTTGGCGTCGAAGAGCTGGCTGCGGCGATCCGTGAGCTGGCCGCAACCGCCGCACCCCGCCGCCCCGCCGAGCCGGCCGTGCGCCGGCTGCCGCTGTCCGGCTCCGGGCAGCAGACCCCCGTGGTGACGATCCACCGGCGCGAGTGGGGACTGGAGGTCCAGGGCCCCCGCCTCGATCGCCTCCTCGACCGCTACGACCTTGAGACCCCGGCCGGCTTCGACCGCTTCCAGGTGGCGCTGGAGCGGATGGGGGTCAGCGCGGCGCTCGAGGAGGCCGGCGCCGAGGCCGGCGAGACCGTGCGGATCGGCGACGCCGAGTTCGAGTACCAGCCATGAGGGTGGGGCTCTTGGGTGGCACCTTCGACCCCATCCATCTCGGCCACCTGGCGGCGGCCGCCACCGCCGCCGAATGCGCGCAGCTCGACTCCATCCTGCTGGTCCCGGCGGGGCGCCCGCCCCACAAGGGCGAGGCCCTGGCCTCGGTCGAGGACCGCCTCGCGATGTGCCGCTTGGCCGCGGCCGACGCGCCTGGTTTGAGCGTCTGGGACTGGGAGGCCCGCCGTTCCGGCCCCTCCTTCACCGTCGACACGCTGGAGGCGTTCAGAGCCCAGCGCCCCGGCGACCAGCCTCACCTGATCCTCGGCTGGGACGCCGCCCGGGACCTCCCCCAATGGCGCCGCCCCGCCGAGGTGCTGGCGCTGGCCGAATTGGTCATCGTGAGCCGCCCGGGGATGAATGAGCCCCGGGAGGAGGACCTCGTTTCGGCGGGCATCGATCCGCGCCGCGCCACCCTCTGCCTGGCGCCGACCCCCGACGTCGCGGCGACCCGGATCCGGAGCCTGGCCGCCGGGGGCAAGCCGCTGACCGGCCTGGTGCCGCCCGCGGTGGAGACCTACATCCGGGCCCACCGGCTCTATGACGGCCCGCGGCAGGACCCATAATCGAGTTGTTGGCCTCCTCCCCTCCCAGCTCGCTCGAGCTGGCCAAGCTCATCCAGGGCGCGGCCGAGGACAAGCTCGCCCACAAGGTGGTCCGCATCCCGCTCAAGGGGAAGACCAGCGTCGCCGACTACTTCGTGGTCTGTGAGGGCGAGACCGATCGCCAGGTGAAGGCGATCGCCGACGGGATCTTGGAGACGGCGAGAAAGCACCGGATCCGGCCTCTCGCGATGGACGGCTACGAGGACGCAAGCTGGGTCCTGCTCGACTTCGACTCGGTCCTGGTCCACATCTTCCTGCCCGGCGAGCGGAGCTTCTACGACCTCGAATCACTCTGGTCGACTGCGGCACGTCGCAGGGCTACTTCTTGACATACACGATGTCACTTATCTGGTAGGATTACTCTCGCAATATGCTCCAGACAAGCGGAGGAGAAGCGTTGAGCGAGGTTCCCGACGAGGAGGTAAACGTTCTCTTCATCGAGGACGACCCGGCGGTCGCCGAGATGTACAAGCTGAAGCTTGAGCTCGACGGCTACACGGTGAGGGTCGCCAAGGACGGCGAGGAGGGCCTCCAGATCGCGACCGACTCCCCGCCCGACATCATCTTCCTCGACACCCGGCTGCCCAAGATGGACGGTTTTGCCGTCCTCGAGCGGCTGCGGTCCGCCGAGCGGACGGCCGAGGTGCCGGTGATCATCCTCTCCAACTACGGGGAGCGCGAGCTTGTGGACCGCGGACTCAAGCTGGGCGCCCTCGAGTACCTGATCAAGAGCCAGACAACGCCCGCCAACCTCTCCCGAGGGGTTGAGGGCTGGCTGAAGGAGTGATGGGGGTGGCTGTGAACCGACGTGCGGACATTCGTTCAGGGTTCGACCTGGACAAACCGCTTTACACGATCAGCGTCGCCTCCGAGATCCTGGAGACGCACCCCCGGACCCTGATGCTCTACGAGGACGTGGGCCTCATCGAGCCCTTTCGCACTCCGACCAACCGGCGCCGGTACTCGCAGCGCGACATCCGCAAGCTCCGGGTGATCCAGACCCTCACCCGCGAGAAGGGCGTCAACCTGGCCGGGGTGAAGCACCTTTTGGCCCTGCTCGAGGTGATCAAGAAGCACGAGCTGGAGGCGCCCCGGGACCTTCGGGAGATCTACAAGTCCTATGCCGAGCTGCTCTAGAGTTATAATCGCGTTATAAGAACTGCCCTCCCTCCTTTCTGAAGGTCCCCCGCTCCAGTGGCGGGGGACCTTCTCTTTATGCTTCGGTGACACGAAATGGCCCGGTTCGGAGTCGACCTCACCGCCGCCTGGCGGCCCCGGGTCGGGATGGTCACCCTCGCCGTCGAGCTGACCCGCGCCCTCCTGGGGCTGGCGCCGTCCCGATCCCTGGTCGTCTTCAGCAGCCGGGAGAGGGTGCCGGGGCTGGACGGTGATTACGAGGCGGTTTTTTCGCCACACCGCAACGAGCTGGCCAACAAGTTCCTCTGGCTTCCCCCGGTGGAGGCGCTGAGCTCGCTCGACGCCATCCTCTATCCCTTCTGGCCGCAGCCCCCGATCCGCCGCCGGGGAGCCCCTCCCGCCGTCCTCTTCGTCCACGACCTCGCCTTCCGGCTGCGGCCCGACGAGGTGCCCTGGCAGCAGCGCGCTTACCTGGGCACCGTGCTCCCTCCCGCGCTGCGGAGCGCGGCCGCGGTGCTGGCGCCCTCTTTGGCGACTGCGGACGACCTCCTCGCCGTGTTTCCCCTGCCGGGCCTGGAGGCGAGGTTGAGGGTGGTCGGCGAGGGACCGACGCCGCTGCCGCCGCCCGGCGCCCTGCCGCCCGGGCTGGAGCCCGGCTTCGTGCTCGCGGTGGGGACCCTCGAGCCGCGCAAGAACTACGACCGGCTGGCGGCCGCCCACGCCGCGCTGGCAGGTGCGCCACCGCTGGTCATCGCCGGCCGCCCCGGCTGGACCGGCGACGCGCCGCCCGGCGGCCCCGGCGTCCGGCTGCTCGGGCACGTTGACGATGCGACCCTGGCGGCGCTCTACGCCAACGCTTCGCTGCTCGCCTTCCCGAGCCTCTACGAGGGCTTCGGGCTGCCTCTCCTGGACGCGATGTCGCGTGGTCTGCCGGCTCTGGTGGGCGACCGCGGCGCGCTGCCCGAGCTGGCGGGCGAGGCCGCCCTGGTGGTCGACCCGGAGAGCATCGAGGCGATCGCCGGGGGACTCCGCCGCCTGCTCGCGGAGGCACCGCTGCGCCGGCGCCTGGCGGCGGCCGGCAAAAAGCGCGCGGCCGGGTTCAGCTGGGCCGCGACCGCCCAGCAGGTGCTGGACACCCTGGCGGCGATCTCCAAATAGCTACGCTGGCTGAAGTGATCCGCGTCCTCGCCTACCTGTCGAGCAACGGCCGCGACTACGCCGCCCTCGCCCGCCCGCTGCTTCGGCGGCTCGACCGGGCAGGGGGGTTCGAGTTGGACGTGGTCACCGATCCCGCCCGGCTGGCCGACCCGGGTCATCACGACGTCGTCTTCGCCGCCACCGATCACGGCCCGCTGGGCGCCGAGGAGGAGCAGGGACTGGTCGAGTGGGTGAGGTCGGGGGGTGGCCTGGTCGCCGCCCACGGGACGCTGCGGGCCTGGGCCGGCAACCGGCTGATCGACGAGCTGGCGGGTTTTACCCCCGGTGAGCCCAGCCCGCGCGCCGAGCTCCGCGTCCGCTGCGCCCCAGCGCACCCGGTCACCGACCGCCTGGAGGAGGAGTTCATGGTGGTCGACGAGGTCTTCTTGGGCGGCGATCGCCTCCCCGCCGACGCCACCCGCCTGCTGACGGTGCCCTGGCGCTACGCCGACCAGGTGGCGGCCTACGCGCGGCCCGCCGGCCGGGGCCGCTTCGTCTACCTGGGACTGGCCGGCAGCCCGCAGGCCTACGCCAGCGTCTGCCTGCTCCAGTTCCTCCAGCGAAGCCTCCGCCACGGGGCGGGCGAGACCACCGCCCGGGTGCTGGGCGTCGGCCTGGCGGGCTACGGCGCCATCGCCCGCGACCATGGGCGCCAGCTGACCGAGGTCGAGGGGCTGGAGCTGCGCGGCGTCGCCGACCCGGTTCCCGGCCGCCGCGCCCAGGCCGAGGGCGACTTCGGCGTCGCCACCCACGCGGGGGTCGAGGGGCTCCTGGCCGACCCCGCCATCGACCTGCTGGTGGTCGGCACGCCCCCCAGCACCCACGCCGAGGTGACCATCGCGGCGCTGGCCGCGGGCAAGCACGTCGTCTGCGAAAAGCCCTTCGCCCTACGCCTGGCCGACGTCGACCGGATGCTCGCGGCGGCCGAGGCCGCGGACCGGACCCTCACCTGTTACCAGAGCCGCCGCTGGGACCCGGATTTCGTCGCGCTGCGCCGCCTGGTCGAGTCGGGCGAGATCGGCACGCCGTTCCACCTCGAATCCTTCATCGGCGGCTACGGCCACCCCTGCAGCTACTGGCACTCCCACGAGCCGATCTCGGGAGGGACGATCTTCGACTGGGGCTCGCACTACTTCGACTGGACTTTGCTGCTCTTCCAAGAGCGGGTGGCGTCGGTCTCGGCCGTCGCCCAGACCCTGGTCTGGCAGGACGTCACCAACGCCGACCACGTCAACGTCGACCTCCGCTTTTTGGACGGCACCGAGGCCAGCTTCCTCCACTCCGACATAGCCGCGGCGCTGAAGCCGAAGTGGTACCTATTGGCGACCGGCGGCGCGGTCGTCGGGGACTGGCGGCGGGAGTCGGTGGTCGCGCGGGGGACCATGGACGAACTGATCGAGGACACGCTCGCCCCGGCGGACTCGCCGGCCCGTCTCACCGTCCTTCGCCCCAACGGCGAGGGCGGCGTCAACGAGGAGCGGCTGGCCCTGCCCCGGCGGGTGCGCAACGGGTTCTACCGGAACCTGGCCGACCACCTGCTCTGGGGCGAGGCGCTGGCGGTTCCGCCGGCCCAATCGCGCCGCAACATCGCCGTCATGGAGGCTGCCGCGCGCTCCATCGCCGCCGGCGGCGCACCGGTGCCCGTCGACGGCTGACAAGCGCCCGCTCCGCTTCGGGATCCTGGGCGCTGCCGGGATCGCGCGCAAGGCGCTGATCCCGGCCATGGAGGCGTCCGAGAGCGCCGAGCTGGTCGGCGTCGCCAGCCGGGACTCGGCCCGCGCCCGGGCGCTGCTGCCCGGCGGGCGCGCCTACACCGACTACCAGGACCTGCTCGGCGACCCCGAGGTCGACGCCGTTTACATCGCGCTGCCCAACGGCCTCCACCGGGAGTGGAGCGAGCGCGCCCTGGCGGCCGGCAAGCACGTTCTCTGCGAGAAGCCGCTGGCGGTGACCGCCGCCGACGCGGAGGCGATGACGGCCGCCGCGGCGGCCTCCGGGCGGCTGCTGATGGAGGCGGTCATGTACCGGTTCCACCCGCGCATCCAAGCCGTCGTCGCCGAGCTTCGCCAAAACCCGCCCAACGCCAGTTGGATCAGCTTCGGCTTTCCCCTCAACCGGCCCGGCGACATCCGCCTCGACCCCGCGTTGGGAGGCGGCGCGCTCCTCGACGTCGGCACCTACACGATCAGCCTCGCCCGCTGGATCCACGGCGAGCCGCAGTGGGTGCGGGCGACCGCGCGGGGCGAGCCGGTGGACATGACCGACTCGGTCACGCTGGCCTTCCCCTCGGGCGCCCGTGCCTTCCTCTTCGCCAGCTTCGAGACGCCCGAGATCCAGGAGCTGCGCTCGGGCGACGTCCTGCTGGCGAAGCCCTTCACCTCGCGGCACGACCCCCACGACCCCTACCACCTGATGGTCGAGGAGTTCAGCGTCGCGGCGCGCGACGGCCTACCGGCCCCGCTCCCCCTCCAGGATTCGATCGCCAACCTTCGGGTCGTCGACGCGATCCGGCGGAGCCTGGACACGGGCGGCCGGTACGACCTGGCGGAACCCGGCCAGGGAGGAGCGCCAGTCCTCCAGTAGCTGGAGCGCCAGCCGGCTGCCGGTGCGTGCGGCGTGCTCGCTGACCAGCAGGCGCAGCTCCTGGGCGTCCTCCCGGGGGACCGGGCGCGCGATCACCGAGTCCGGGTTGAGGCCGAGGCTGGTGCGGACGTAGGCCACGCCCCCCGTCATGCCCGCCCCGACGTTGGACCCGACCTCGCCCAGCGCGATGGCGACGCCGCCGGTCATGTACTCGCAGAAGTGGTCGCCGGCGCCCTCGACGACGGCGACCGCGCCCGAGTTACGGACGGCGAAGCGCTCGCCGACCCGGCCGGCGATGAAGAGCCGGCCGCCGGTGGCGCCGTAAAGGCAGGTATTGCCGGCCAGCACCGGGTTGGCGGCGGCGTCGCCGTCGAAGGGCCGGATGGCGATCACCCCGCCCGCCATGCCCTTGGCGACGTAGTCGTTGGCCTCGCCCCGCAGGGTCAGCTCGACGCCCTCGGCCAGCCAGGCGCCGAAGCTCTGGCCGGCGCTGCCGTGGTATTCGCGCAGGGAGCTCTCGCCCGTCTCCACGGCCAGCCGCGAGAGGCCCGCGCCGAGGGTCCGGTTGGAGTTGTCGATCGGCCCGCTGGGCGGGTCGTCGGCCGCCGGGTCGCCATTGCGGGCCCAGGTCCGCCGGCGCGGCGTGCCCTCGGCCGGCGGCCGCAGGATGAAGTCGAGGTCGAGGCGGGATCCCGGCAGCTGCTCCAGCAGCTCGACCCTGCCCACCACCTCGTCCAGCGTCCGTGCGCCCAGCGAGGCGAGGAGCTCGCGGACCTCCTCGGCGACCAGGGTCAGGTAGTTGACCACCTGCTCGGGCCTGCCGGTGAACTTGGCGCGGAGGTCCTCGCGCTGGGTCGCGATGCCGGTCGGGCAGGTGTTGAGGTGGCACTGGCGGGCCATGTCGCAGCCCATCGCGACCAGCAGCATGGTCCCCATCCCGAACTCCTCGGCCCCCAGCAGCGCCGCCTTGACGATGTCGGCGCCGGTCCGCAGCCCGCCGTCGGTGCGGACCGTCAGCCGCTCGCGGAGCCGGTTGGCGACCAGCACCTGCTGGGTCTCGGCCAGCCCCAGCTCCCAGGGGACGCCGGCGCCCTTGATGGAGCTGAGCGGCGCCGCGCCGGTGCCGCCGTCGTGGCCGCTGATGAGGACGAAGTCCGCCCTCGCCTTGGCGACGCCGGCCGCGATGGTGCCGACGCCGGCCTCGCTGACCAGTTTGACCCCGACCCGCGCTCGGGGGTTGATCGCCCGCAGGTCGTGGATCAATTGGGCGAGGTCTTCGATCGAGTAGATGTCGTGGTGGGGCGGCGGCGAGATCAGCTGCTGGCCGGTCTGGGCGTGGCGCAGCCGGGCGATCATCGAGGTGACCTTCATTCCCGGCAGCTGGCCGCCCTCGCCGGGCTTGGCGCCCTGCGCGATCTTGATCTCCAGCTCGTCCGCCCGCAGCAGGTAGGCCGGGGTGACGCCGAAGCGGGCGGAGGCCACCTGCTTGATCCGGTTGTCGCCCCTCGGCCCCGGGGCACCGTAGAGGTCGGGGTCCTCGCCGCCCTCGCCGCTGTTGGAGCGGCCGCCGATGCTGTTCATCGCCAGCCCGAGCGTCAGGTGCGCCTCCGGCGAGAGCGCTCCCAGCGACATGGCGGTGGCGATGAAGCGGGGCAGGATCGCGGAGGCCGGCTCGACCTGCGCCAGCTCGACCGGCCGCTCGCCGCCACGGATGCCGATGAGGTTTCGAAGCGCGGCCGGCGTGCCCATGTCGGCCAGCCGCTGGTAGGCCTCGAAGTCGGCTCGGTCGCCGCTCAAGGCCGCCTTCTGCAGCTGGCGCACCGCGATCGGGTTGTGAGCGTGCCACTCGCCCGCCTTGCGGAAGCGGATCAGGCCGCGGTCGGGCGGCGCCTCCGCCGCGATCCAGGCGGCCGCGTGGTGCTCGCGGATCACCGCCTCCAGGTCGGCGAGGTCGGCGCCGCCGACGTGGGAGGGCACGCCGGGCAGGCAGAGCTCCATCACCTCGGCGCCGAGGCCGAGCGCCTCGAAGACCTGGGCGCCGCAGTAGCTGGCAACGCAGCTGATGCCCATCTTGGCCATCACCTTCAGGAGGCCCGACTCGAGCGCCTTGCGGTAGGCCTTCTCGGCCTCCTGGGGGTCGCCCTGGTCGATCACGGTGCGGGAGGTCGCGAAGCCGAGGTAGGGATGGACGGCGGCCGCGCCGGCGCTGACCAGCATGGCGACATCGTGGACGTCGACCGCGTCACCGGCGACCGCCACCAGGTCCTTGCGAAGGCGCTGGCCGCGCGCCAGCAGCCGCTCGTGGACCGCCCCCACCGCGAGCAGCATCGGCACCGGCAGGCGGTGGGAGGAGGTCGAGCGGTCGCTGAGGACCAGGATGCCCTCGGGCGCGGCCTCCGCCGCGTCGGCCAGGCGCCCCAGCGCGCCCCTCAGCGATTCGTCGGCGGCGAAGGTGGCGTCCAAGACCAGCGCCTCCTCGAGGATCCGGCCCAGCTCGCCGGCGCCGAGGACCGGGCTCTCCAGCTCCAGCAGCGCCGGCGGCGCCGGCTTGCGCGGTGGCGCGCCGATCATGGTCGCCCGCGGCCCCAGCACCACCCGGAGCGACATCACGAACCGCTCGCGGAGCGAGTCGATGGGCGGGTTGGTGACCTGCGCGAAGCGCTGGCGGAGGTAGTTGTAGACCCGCCGCTGGGCGCGGCCGAGGACCGCGATCGGCGTGTCGTCGCCCATCGAGTAGACCGACTCCAGGCCGGTCTCGGCCATCGCCCGCACGACGATCTTGATGTCCTCGTTGCCCCAGCCGTGGACGCGCTGGAGGTGGGGGAGGAGGTCCACCGGGTCGGACTCGATCCAGCGCCGCGGGACCGGGTGCAGGAGGCGGTCGGCGTGGGCGCCGTACTCCTCCCGGCGGGAGACCCGCTCTTTGGCCTCGGCGTCGCGCAAGATGGCGCCGTCGGAGGTGTCGGCGAGCAGCAGCTGGCCGGGGCCGAGCCGGCCTCGCTCTATCACCAGGCCGGGATCGAGCGGCACCACGCCGGCCTCCGAGGCGACCACCACCAGGCCATCGGCGGTGATCTGGTAGCGGAGCGGACGGAGCCCGTTGCGGTCGAGGGCGGCGCCGGCCACCACGCCGTCGCTGAAGACCAGCGCCGCGGGGCCGTCCCAGGGCTC
>Ga0307374_10015575_pt1 | contig 10206 bp, 8 predicted proteins | sample OX3MG_FD_202532 | JGI IMG/M metagenome (GOLD analysis project Ga0307374, IMG submission 202532) | Soil microbial communities from Risofladan, Vaasa, Finland - OX-3 | ecosystem: Environmental > Terrestrial > Soil > Coastal area > Acid sulfate soil | place: Finland: Risofladan, Vaasa | collected...
CAAATTCGACGCCGGCGAACCCGGCCCGCGCCGCCGCCTCGAAACGCTCGAGAAACGGGACTTCGGTGAACAGAAACCCCAGATTGGCACAGAAGCGCGGCATACCCAGCCTCCCGCAATGGTCCGCTATGGCCGATGAACGAGCGTCGCATTCACCAGATTTTTGTCGTCGGCGTGCTGCTCAAGGGGGCGCATGCGCTGATCGAATGCGCCGGCGGTATCGCCCTCGCCATTGTCTCGACCCGCGCCATCGTCGCCCTTGTCAACGCGCTGACCCAGGACGAACTGGTCGAAGATCCGAACGATTTCGTCGCCACCCATTTGCGCTCCCTGGCCCAGAACTTCTCGGTAAGCAGCAAACATTTCTATGCGTTTTACCTTCTGAGCCACGGCATCGTCAAAATATTCCTCGTCGCCGGCCTGTTACGCGACAAGATGTGGGCCTATCCAGTATCGCTGATCGTGATGGCCTTATTCATCGTCTACCAGATTTACCGGTTCTCTTATACCTACTCGTGGGGATTGGTGGTGTTGAGCGTCTTCGATTTGGTCGTGATGGCGCTGATCTGGCACGAATACCGGTTCATGCGCGCCCATCACGGGCAACCGCCGGCTTAGACCTTCAGCACTTCGGCGTTGGGCGCGGCGTCCAGTTCGGCGGCGTTCACCGTCATCGCCAGGAGGCTGTAATAGCCGATCGCGGTCGTGAGCTGGACCAGCTGATCGTTGCCGAAGCGTGCCTGCATCGCCTTGAACAGCGCCTCCTCGACCCGATGCTGGCGCAATAGCTGCCGGGTGAATTCGACGATCTGCGCGTCTTCCGGCGGGATGCCGCGGACGTGGTTTTCGCGGATCGCGGCGATCGTCGTCTCGGGGACGCCCTGCCGGCGCGCGCCGCCGCTCTGCGCGCCCCACACGTAGACCGCCTCGAACTCGCGCGCCACGGTCATCGCCGCGAGCACCCGCACCCGCATGTCGAGCGAGCCCTCGAAGCGCACATAGGCGCCGAGATGGGCGACGCGCTCGGCCACTTCCGGCGAATTGAGGAACATCGTGAACGGGCCCTGCACCGCACCACGGCTCGCGACGATGCTGTCGAAGATCGCATGATCCTTTGCCGGCACCTGGTCCTTGGCGGTGATCGAGGGCAGCCTTGCCATGGTCGTTCCTCCCAAAAATCGGATTTACCAGAAATTGGATTTACCAGAAATTGGATTTAATCGACACCGAGCGCGGCGCCGAGCGTCTCGCCGATCGGCCGGTTCAGCACGAGGTCGGCGATGCGGTCGAGCCCGGTCGGCTCGCGGTTGACGATAACGAGCGCCGCGCCGTTGCGCTTGGCCAGTTCGGGAAACCCGGCCGCCGGATAGACCACCAGCGATGAGCCAAGCACGATAAAGAGATCGGCTGCGAGCGTCGCGCTCTCGGCGCGGCGCATCTCCTGTTGCGGCATCCCCTGGCCGAACGAGATCGTCGCGGTCTTGACAAAGCCGCGGCACCGCCGACAGCGCGGCGCCTTTTCGCGCTGCTCGCCGGCGTCCTCAAAGGCGCTGCGGATATCGTCGATCTCGTGGCGGGCGCCGCAATCGAGGCAGGTGGCGTAGGTCGTGTTGCCGTGCAGTTCGATGACCCGCTCGGCCGGGACGCCGGATTCCTGGTGCAGCCCGTCGATGTTCTGGGTGATGACCGCGGCGACCGTGCCACGCCGCACCAGCTCGGCGACGGCGCGGTGGCCGCGATTGGGGCGCGCCGCATCGAGCGTCTCCTGCAGCGCAAAGCGGCGCCGCCAGCTCTCGCGCCGCGCCTCGTCCGAGGCAAGAAAATCGTTGAAATCAATGGGCGCCATGCGCGTCCAGATGCCGCCCGGGCTGCGGAAATCGGGAATCCCCGATTCGGTGCTGATCCCGGCCCCGGTGAACACCACCGCGCGCCGCGCCTCGGCGATCAGGCCGGCGAGCGCAGCCACCTCGCTATCGCTGTTCATGCCGCAAGTTTGGCACAGCTCGGCTCAGCGGTCGATCCAGGCGATGCGCAGGACGTTGGTCGAGCCCGGCGTGCCGAACGGCACCCCGGCGGTGATGACGACGCGTTGGCCCGAGCCGGCGATCTCCTCGCGATAGGCGGTGCGCACCGCCTTTTGCACCATGTCGTTGAAATTGTGGATGTCGGCCAGGTGGACGCAATGCGCCCCCCACAACAGGGCAAGGCGCCGCGCCGTCCCGAGGTTGGGCGTCAACACCAGGATCGGCGCCGCCGGGCGCTCGCGCGCGGCCCGCAGCGCCGTCGCGCCCGAGCTGGTGAACGAGACGATCGCCGCGGCGCCGATCGTCGCGGCGACCTGGCAGGCGGCGGCGCTGATCGCGTCGTGATTGGTGTGCTCGGGCGGCATGCGGCTGGCGTCGAGCGTCGCGAAATAGAGCGGGTCTTCCTGCACGCGGCGCGCGATGCGGTCCATCATCGCCACCGCCTCGACCGGGAACTGGCCGACCGCGGTCTCGGCCGACAGCATGACGGCGTCGGCCCCCTCGTAGACGGCGGTCGCGACGTCAGAGGCTTCGGCGCGGGTCGGGGTCGGCGCCATGATCATCGATTCGAGCATCTGCGTCGCGACGATCACCGGCTTGCCGGCGAGCCGGCAGGCATGGATGATCTGCTTCTGCACGCTCGGCACGTCCTCGGGCGGCATCTCGACGCCGAGATCGCCGCGCGCCACCATCAGCGCATCGGCCAGTTCGATGATCTCGTCGAGCCGGCCGATCGCCGCCGGCTTTTCCAGCTTGACCATCAGCCCGGCGGCGTTGCCGATCAGCTTGCGGCCCTCGGCGACATCCTCGGGGCGCTGCACGAAAGACAGCGCGACCCAATCGGCGCCCTGCTCCAGCGCGAACGACAGGTCGGCGCGGTCCTTGTCGGTGACGGCCGAGATCGGCAATACCGCCTGCGGCACGTTGACGCCCTTGTGGTTCGACAGCGTGCCGCCGATCACCACCTCGGTATCGGCGAAATCGGCGCCGCAATCGGTGACGCGCAGCCGCACCTTGCCGTCGTCGAGCAGGAGGTCGGTGCCCGGCTGCAGCGCCGCAAACACCTCGGGATGCGGCAACGGCGCCCGCCCCGCGTCGCCTCTTCTCGGATCGAGGTCGAGACGAAAGGAGGCGCCCGCCACGATCTCGGCCCGACCCTCCTCGAAATCGCCGAGCCTCAATTTGGGACCCTGCAGATCGGCGAGGATGCCGATCGGCCGGCCGGTATCGGCCTCGATCTGGCGGATCTCCTCGAACAGCTGGCGATGCTGATCGTGCGTGCCATGGCTGAAATTGAGCCGGAACACGTCGACCCCGGCATCGAACAGGGCGCGCAGCCGCTCGGGGCTGGCGCTTGCCGGCCCCAGCGTGGCGACGATCTTGGCGCTGCGCCGCCGCCGTCCGGCATGAATTGGCGGCTTGTTGCGGCCGCGCGCCCGCTCAGCCAGCATCGGGGCTCGGGCAGATGAGGATGGCGCGAAAGTCGTTGACATTGGTCAAGGTCGGACCGGTTACGACGAGGTCGCCGAGAGCGGCAAAAAAGCTGTAGCCGTCATTTTGCGCCAATGCCTCGTCGATCGCGATCCCCTGCGCCGCCGCCCGCCGGGCCGTGTCCGGATAGACAATCGCGCCGGCATTGTCTTCGGTTCCATCGATGCCGTCGGTGTCGCAGGCGAGGGCGGCGATCCCCGCCGCGCCGCCGGGGGCTTTGGCGAGGGTTGCGGCGAGCGCCAGCAGGAATTCGCTGTTGCGGCCGCCGCGGCCATGGCCGCGCAGCGTCACCGTGGTCTCGCCGCCCGACAGCAGCACCGCCGGCGGCATCACGCGGCCGTTGCCGACGCGAAACTGGCCGGCCGCCACCTGCAGCGCGATTGCGGCATGCACCAGGGCGACATCGCGCGCCTCGCCCTCGATGCGGTCGCTCAGGACGATCGGCGTGACCTGGCGCGCGAGGGCGGCCTCGGCGGCGGCGGCGAGTGCCTGCTGCGGACTGGCGATCAGCTCGAAGCGGGCTTGCGCGAAGATCGGATCGCCGGGTTTGGGGGTTTCCTCGGCCGCCGCGGCGAGATGAGCGACAACGCCGGGCGGCGCCGCGATGCGGTATTTGTCGAGGACGGCGCGCGCGTCGGCGAAGCTCGTCGGGTCGGGGATTGTTGGCCCAGAGGCGATCACCGCGGGATCATCCCCCGGCACGTCGGAGATCGCCAGCGTGATGACGCGGGCCGGCGCCGCGGCCGCGGCGAGGCGGCCACCCTTGATCGCCGACAGGTGTTTGCGCACCGTGTTGATCTCGCCGATCGTCGCGCCGCAGCGCAGCAGCGCCCGCGTCACGGCCTGCTTGTCGGCCAGGGTGATCCCGGGCGCCGGCAGCGCCAGCAGCGCCGAGCCGCCGCCCGAGACGAGGCAGACCAGCTGATCGTCCGGCCCGAGCCCACGCGCGAGATCGAGAATGCGCCGCGCCGCATCCTCGCCCGCCGCGTCGGGAACCGGGTGGCTGGCCTCGACGATCTCGATCCGCTCGCAGGCGACGGCATGGCCGCGCCGGGTGACGACGAGCCCCTCGACCGGGTGGGCCCATGCCGCCTCGAAGGCGCGCGCCATCGCCGCCGAGGCCTTGCCGGCGCCGACGACGACGGTGCGCCCGGCGACGCGGCGCGGCAAATGCGCGCCGACTGCCCGCACCGGATCGGCCGCGGCGAGCGCCGCGTCGAACAGCGCCCGCAAGAATTCCGTGAGCGCGCCACGCTCGCGCGTGTTCACCAGACGATACCTCTCGGTCGGTTGCGCCCGCTCGATTGGCCCTTGCCATCGGCGACAGCATTTCATATCGACCGTGCCGGAAAGGCCAGCGCTAGATCTGGGCTGGCGCTGCGGCGCAATCGGCCGAGCGCGCACCGCAGCCACCGCAAGGAGGAGTGTGAGGGTTTTGGGCCAACGCGGTGTGGTTGTCGCGATTTTGTTGGCGTTGTTCGCGATCGGCACGGTGGCGAGCCGGGCCGAGCCGCGCGACACCGTGACGGCGCCGCGCCAGGCCACGCCGCCCAAGGCCGCCGCACCGCCGCGCCAAGCCCAGCCGCCTGCGGCGGCGCCAAGCCCAGCCAAGCCGGCCGCGGCGGCGCCGAGCCCAGCCAAGCCGGCCGCGGCTGCGCCAAGCCCAGCCAAGCCGGCCGCGGCTGCGGCGGCGCCAAGCCCAGCCAAGCCGGCCGCGGCGGCGGCGGCGCCAAGCCCAGCCAAGCCGGCCGCGGCGGCGGCCGCGCCAAGCCCAGCCAAGCCGGCCGCGGCGGCGGCCGCGCCAAGCCCAGCCAAGCCGCCCGCGGCGGCCGCGCCAAGCCAAACCGAGCTGCCGCAATCGCCGTTCGCCAAATTGTTCGCCCGTCTGGCCCGCCGGGTCGTCGGGGTCGTCGTCAATATTTCGACCGAGACCGAGCCGCCCGCCGCCAAGACCGCGCAAGGCGAACCGCAACATTCGCCCGGGACCACGCTCGATGAGGTCTTCCGCGACTTCTTCGGCGACAAGGGCGCGCCGGGCCAGCCGGGACCGCGCATCGCCTCGCTCGGCTCGGGCTTCATCATCGATCCGTCGGGATTGATCGTCACCAACAACCATGTCATCGCCAATGCCGAGCAGATCACGGTGACCTTGTCGGATAATACCTCGCTGCAGGCGCACGTGGTCGGGCGCGACCCGGTGACCGATCTGGCGCTCCTCAAGATCGACGCCAAGACGCCGCTGCCGGCCGCAACCTGGGGCGATTCGAGCAAGGCCAAGGTAGGCGACTGGGTGCTGGCGATCGGCAACCCGTTCGGGCTCGGGGGCACCGTTACCGCCGGCATTATCTCGGCAACGGCCCGCGACATCCATTCCAGCCCCTACGACGACTATCTGCAGACCGATGCGTCGATCAACCGGGGCAATTCGGGCGGGCCGATGTTCAACCTGGCGGGCCAGGTCATCGGTATCAACACCGTGATCTATTCGCCCTCGGGCGGGTCGATCGGCATCGGTTTTGCCATTCCCTCGGCGCTGGCCGAGCCGATCATCGCGCAGCTGGAGGCCACCGGGAAAGTCGAGCGCGGCTGGATCGGGGCGCGCATCCAGCCGGTTACCGACGACATCGCCGAGAGCGTTGGGCTCGACAAGAGCCGCGGCGCGATGATCGCCGCGATCGATGCCGGGAGCCCGGCGGCAGAGGCCAAGCTGCAGCCGGGCGATGTCATCCTCAGCTATGACGACAAGCCGATCGAGCGCAGCCGCCAGCTGCCGCGGCTGGTCGCAGCCACGCCGCCGGACAAGCAGGTGAAGCTGTCGATCTGGCGTGACGGCAAGCAGCGCGAGTTCGAGCTGAAGGTCGCGGTGCTGGACCCGAACCGGCCGCCGCCGCACCAACCGGAAAAGCCGAAGAAACCGCAGATGGTCGAGGCGCTCGGTCTCAAGCTCGCCAGGCCGAACCGGGAGCTGATCAAGCAGTATTCCCTGCCCGACGACACCAGAGGGGCGGTCATCACCGAGGTGCCGCCGAACAGCACCGCGGCGGCGCAAGGGCTGCTCCCGGGCGATCTGGTGATCGCGATCGGGCACACCAGAGTCACCAACCCCGACGAGATCGAGCAGATTGCGGCAGCCGCGAAAAAGGCCGGTCGGAAGAAGGTGCTGGTGCGCATCGAGCGCCGGGGCAACACCCGCTTTGTCGCGCTGCCGGTGGCGCCGACCAGCTGACCTGCCGCGCCGCGGCGGCCGGTCTCTTGCTCGACAGACCCCTATGCGGTAGGGCTGGAGGCAGGCCGGTACAGGCGGCGCGTGTTACGCCGCGCCGCGCGAAGGCCGATCGGGGAATTGCGGCATGAGGCGGTGGCTCAACCTTTTCGTCCAGAGCGGCGATCCCAGCGATTTCCTGCCGATCGTGATCGGTTGCGTGATGCTGCTCGTGTCGGTGCCCGGCTTTCTCGCCGTCCTGTTCTTCCCCGACCGCAATTCGGGGCCGCTGGCATTGGGTCTGCTGATCGTGCTGGGGATTGGCATCATGCTGGGGATAACGTTTCTCATCTTCGGCATTCGCAGCTCCTCGTATCCGGGATCGCTGGCGTACCGAATAACCCACGGCCGGATATTTTTCCGGTAGGCCTGCATCGGCCGCCGATCGGCGGCAAGCTCTCGCCTGCGCTCGGCAAGGGGTATAAAAGTTTGGCGCCGTTGCCGGGCCGCGCCGCGCCCGGCTCGCTTGCGGCGAGCCGCCCTGCCGGATGATGTCAGCCCCGAACGGTATTCTCCCATGCCCGACACCTCTGCCGATAACGCCCCACAACCGACCCGCCTCGCCGATTACCGGCCGCCGGCGTTTCTCTGCGATACGGTCGAGCTGGTCTTCGATCTGACCCCGGCCGACACGCAGGTTGCGGCGCGTCTCGCGCTGCGCCGCAACCCCGAGGCAGCGGATCGGCGTGCGCCCTTGCGCCTCGACGGCGACGAACTCGAACTGATCGCGGTCGCGCTCGACGGTCGGCCGCTTGCCTCCGGGGAGTACCGCAGCGAACCCGACGGCGCGCTCGTCCTCGACGAGGTGCCCGACCGTTTCGCGCTCGACGTCCAGACCCGCATCGTCCCCGAGCGCAACACCGCGCTGCACGGGCTTTACCTCTCGGGCGGCAATTTCTGCACGCAATGTGAGCCCGAGGGGTTTCGCCGCATCACCTATTTCCTCGACCGCCCCGATGTCATGGCGCGCTATACGGTGACGATGCGGGCCGACAAGGCGCGCTTTCCGGTATTGCTGTCGAACGGCAACCCGTCAGGCCAGGGCGATCTTCCCGATGGCCGGCACTGGGCGCGCTGGGTCGACCCGCATCCCAAGCCCTCCTATCTCTTTGCGCTGGTCGCCGGCGGCCTCGTCGCGGTTGAGGACCGCTTCACGACCCGCTCGGGGCGCGCGGTGGCGCTGGCGATCTGGGTCCGGCGCGGCGACGAGGACAAATGCGGCCACGCGATGGCGTCCCTGAAAAAGGCGATGCGCTGGGACGAGGACACCTTCGGCCTCGAATACGATCTCGATGTCTTCAACATCGTCGCGGTCAGCGACTTCAACATGGGGGCGATGGAAAACAAGGGGCTCAACGTCTTCAACACGCGCTACGTGCTGGCGCAGCCGCAGACCGCGACAGACAGCGACTACCAGGGCATCGAGACGGTGATCGCCCACGAATATTTCCACAACTGGACCGGCAACCGGGTCACCTGCCGCGACTGGTTCCAGCTGTCGTTGAAAGAAGGGCTGACCGTGTTCCGCGACCAGCTGTTCTCGGCCGACCAGGGCAGCCCGGCGGTGTGCCGCATCGGCAACATCCGCGCCTTGCGGGCCGCGCAGTTCCCCGAGGATGCCGGCCCGCTGGCCCACCCGGTACAGCCGCAAAGCTATCTGCGGATCGACAATTTCTACACCGCGACGGTCTACAACAAGGGCGCCGAGGTGATCCGCATGATTCACACCCTGTTGGGGCCGGACGGGTTTCGCCGCGGCATGGACCGCTATATCGCCAAGCACGACAACCACGCGGCAACGATCGGCGACTTTCTGGCGGCGATGCAGGACGGCGGCGCGGTCGATCTCGGCGATTTCGCGTTGTGGTACCGGCAGGCCGGGACGCCCGAGATCACGGTTGCGGACCATTACGACGCGGCGGCGCGATGCTATGAGCTGGAGATCGCCCAGCGCGTGCCGCCGACGCCGGGGCAGCCCGCCAAGGCGGCGATGCCGGTACCGGTCGCGCTGGGGCTCATTGGCCCCAACGGCGACGAGTTGCCGACCCGGCTCGACGGCGAGACGCCCGACACCGCCGGCACCGCCGGCACGCGCGTCCTCGTTTGCGGCGAAGAGCGGCAGGTGTTCCGCTTTGCCGACGTGGCGGTGCCGCCGGTGCCCTCGCTGCTGCGCAATTTTTCGGCGCCGGTCAAATTGCAGGGCGTGCCGCTCGACCGGCTGAAATTTCTCGCCGTGCATGACAGCGATCCGGTGGCCCGTTGGGATGCCGGGCAGCAGGTCGCGACCCGCATGCTGCTCGACCGGGTAGCGGCCTACCAGCAGGGACAGATGATGCCGCCGCTCGACCGCGATCTCGTCGCGGCGATGCGCCAGACCCTCGCCACCGCCGCGCGCGACCCGGCCTTTGCCGCCGAGGCACTGGCCTTGCCGAGCGAAGCAACCCTCGCCAACGAGATGGCCACCGTCGCGGTCGAGGCGATCCACGAGGCGCGCGACAGCGCCCGCACCGCGCTCGCCAGCGCGCTGGCCGAGCCGCTGGCGCAGGCCTACCGGGATCTCGCCGATGCCGGACCCTACCAGATCGACGGACGGTCGATCGGGCGCCGCGCGCTGCGCAATGCCTGCCTTTCCTACCTCGCCGCCGGCGACCAGGCGGCCGGCGCGCGGCTCGCCAAGGACCAGTTCGACCTCGCCGCCAACATGACCGACGTCCTGGCCGCGCTCGCCATATTGAGCGACATCGATTGCCCCGAGCGCGACGCGGCGCTGGCGGCGTTCTACCGGCAATGGAAAGACGACCCGCTGGTCATCGACAAATGGTTCGCCTTGCAGGCCCGCTCGTCGCTGCCCGGCACGATCGCTGCGGTGCGCGACCTGACGACGCACCCCGCCTTTACCCGCGCCAACCCGAACCGGGTGCGCGCCCTGGTCGGCACGTTTTCGCAGGCCAACCCGCTGCATTTCCACGCGACCGACGGCACGGGCTACGGGTTTCTGGCGGATGAAGTGCTGGCGCTCGACAAGGCCAACCCGACGACGGCGGCGCGCCTCGTCCAGCCGCTCGGGCAATGGCGGCGCTACGATGCGGCCCGCCAGGGGCTGATGCGCGCCGCGCTCGACCGCATCCTGGCAACCGCGGGGCTCAGCCCCAACACCTACGAGATGGTGGCGAAGAGCCTCGGCCGCACAGACTGACCGCCGGTCACGGCGGCATCCGCGAAGCGAGGTGCTCGTCGATCAGCGCGTTGACTCTGAGCGGGTCCTCCACCTCGGGCAGGTGGCCGCAGCCTGACAGCATCACCAGCCGGGCATCAGGCACTGCGGCAGCGAGCAGCGCGGCATTCGCCGGCCCCGGCGTCACGCGGTCCTCATCGCCCTGGATCATCAGCAGCGGCATCGTCAACCCGGCGCCGAGCGGCGGCATGTCG
>Ga0307374_10015576_pt1 | contig 10206 bp, 8 predicted proteins | sample OX3MG_FD_202532 | JGI IMG/M metagenome (GOLD analysis project Ga0307374, IMG submission 202532) | Soil microbial communities from Risofladan, Vaasa, Finland - OX-3 | ecosystem: Environmental > Terrestrial > Soil > Coastal area > Acid sulfate soil | place: Finland: Risofladan, Vaasa | collected...
GTCCCTTCAGAGACAGAGTCCCTTCAGGGACAGCGGGCGGCCAGGGCTTCGAGCACGGAGTCGGGGACGTCGAGGTCGCCCATGCCGGTGCCCACCTCGAGGTCGGGCTTGAAGGAGCCGTGGTAGTCCGATCCACCGGTGGCCACCACGCCGCAGCGGGTGGCCATCCGTTTGAGGCCGCGTCGTTGCTCGGTGCTGTAGCGGCCGTAGATGGCCTCGATGCCGGCCAGGCCGGCCCCGGCCAACTCCGCGACCAGACGTTCGAGGGCCGAGGGGTCGAGGCCGAGGGTGAGGGGATGGGCGAGGACGGCCACGCCCCCCGAGGCGGTGGCCAGCCGGGCCACGTCGCTGGGCGAGAGGCGGGCCTTCGGAACGTAGGCGGCCCGGCCATCGGCCAGGAAGCGGTCGAAGGCGTCGTCGATGTCCTCGGCGGCACCCGACCGGACGAGAGCCCGGGCGAAATGGGGCCGGCCCAGGCCGGCCTCGGCCCCGGCGTCGGCCACCATGGCGTCGTAGTCGACCGGGACCCCGAGCTCGGCCAGGCGTTGCCGGAGCCGGGCGTTGCGCGCGGCGCGGTCCCGGCGGAGGTTCCGCAGCTCGTCCTGCAGCGGTCCCTCCCCCGGCTCCACGAAGTAGACGAGCACATGGACCCCGCCTGCGATGGGCTGCCCGCCGGCCGGGGGCGGGGGCTTGCGGCAGGAGACCTCGCAACCCGGGACGAGGGTCACGCCCACCCGGTCGGCCGCCGCCCGGGCCTCGGCCAGGCCGTCCAGGCTGTCGTGGTCGGTCAGGGCCAAGGCCGAGCATCCGGCCGCCGCCGCCCTCTGCGGTATCGACCCCGGCGGCTCTGATCCGTCGGACTCGGTCGAATGGGTGTGCAGATCGATCACCGGCCGAGGCTACCGGTGCCCGGTTGGACCCCGACGCGGCGGGGACCGGTAGGCTCGCGACAGGTGGAGAGCGCGGCGCTGGTTCGACCGATGGCGTCATGAGGGCGATGCGGTGAGGGCCGAGTGAAAGAAGCCTGTGGCGTCTTCGGCGTCTACGCCCCCGGTAAGGGGGTGGCGCAGCTCACCTTCGACGGCATCTACGCCCTGCAGCACCGCGGGCAGGAATCCGCCGGTATGGCCGTGAGCGACGGCGAGGCCATCACCGTGGTGAAGGACATGGGTCTGGTCACCACCGTCTTCGACGAGCGGACCATCGCCTGTCTGCCCGGCGATCTGGCCATGGGCCACACCCGCTACTCGACCACCGGCGCCTCCGAATGGCGCAACGCCCAACCCGTCTACCGCTCGGTCGGCGGATCGGGCTTCGCCCTCGGCCACAACGGCAACCTGACCAACACCGCGGCGCTGGCCGAGGAGGCGGGGATGTTCCCCGGGGTGGTGGCTTCCGACAGCGATCTGGTGGCCGAACTGCTGGCCCGGCAATTCCCGGTTCCGGCCGAAGGGGCGGCCCCGGCCGAGGACGCGCTCGAGAAGGCCCTGATGACCGTCCTGCCCGTTCTGGAGGGCGCCTTCTCCTTCGTCCTGCTCGACGCCGGCCGTGTGATGGGGGTCCGCGACGCCCACGGCTTCCGGCCGCTCTGCCTCGGTCGTCTCGGCCCCGCCGACCAGCCCGAGGGCTGGGTGCTGGCCTCGGAGACCCCGGCGCTCGACATCGTCGGGGCCACCTTCGTCCGCGAGCTCGAGCCCGGCGAGCTGGTCATCGTCGACTCCACCGGCGTCCGGTCGGCCCAGGCCGTCCCCGTCGAGCGAGTCGACCCCCACCTCTGCATCTTCGAATTCGTCTACTTCGCCCGGCCCGACAGCCGGCTCTACGGCCGCGAGGTCCACGCGGCCCGGCGGCGGATGGGGGAGAGGCTGGCCGCCCAGGCACCGGTCGAAGCCGACCTGGTGATGGGTGTGCCCGAGTCGGGTGTCCCGGCCGCCGAGGGTTTCGCCACCGCCACCGGCATCCCCCACGGTCAGGCCCTGGTGAAGAACCGCTACATCGGCCGGACCTTCATCACCCCCGGTCAGGGAGCGCGCGAGGACAGCGTCCGGCGCAAACTCAATCCCCTACGGGAGAACATCGACGGCAAGCGGATCGTGGTCGTCGACGACACCATCGTCCGCGGCACCACCCAGAGGGCGGTGGCCAAGATGCTCCGGGAGGCAGGGGCGCGCGAGGTGCACCTGCGGATCTCCTGCCCGCCGGTGACCTGGCCCTGCTTCTACGGCATCGACATCCCCCGGCGCGACGAGTTGATCGCCGCCGACAGCTCCATCGCCGAGCTGGAGAAGTACCTGGGCGTCGACTCCCTGGCCTACCTCTCGCTCGAGAACCTGGTGGCCGCCATCGGCGCGCCGGGGGCCGGCTTCTGCTCGGCCTGCCTGACCGGGAACTACCCCGCCCCCGTGCCCGTCCAGCTGGGCGCCACCGTTACCGCCGCTGTGCCGCGCCACGCGGCACCGGCTCCCGCCTGACGTGATCGACCGCGGCTCCGACGGACGGGGGCCGGCCACCTATGCCTCGGCCGGGGTGGACATCGCCGCCGGCGACCGGGCCGTGCAGCGGATCCGGGATCTGGTGGCCTCGACGGCGCGGCCCGAGGTGCTCGGCGGGATCGGCGGTTTCGGCGGCTGCTTCGCCTTCGACACCGACCGCTTCGCCCAGCCCGTCCTCGTCTCCTCCACCGACGGGGTGGGGACGAAGGTCTTCGTGGCCCGGGCCACGGGCCGCTTCGACAGCGTGGGCATCGACCTGGTGGCCATGTGTGTCGACGACCTGGTCTGCCTGGGCGCCGAGCCGCTGTTCTTGCTCGACTACGTGGTGTCCGGGAAGCTGGTGCCCGACCAGATGGAGGCGCTCGTCTCCGGTGTGGCCGACGGCTGCCGGCAGGCGGGCTGCGCGCTGCTCGGCGGGGAGATGGCCGAGCACCCCGGGGCCATGGGCCCCGGCGAGTTCGACCTGGCCGGCTTCGCCGTCGGCGTGGTCGACCGCGAGGCCATGCTCGGGCCGGACCGGGTGGCCGTCGGTGACGTCCTCGTCGGTCTGGCCTCGCCCGGACTGCGCTCGAACGGTTACACCCTGGCCCGGCACGTCCTGCTCGAACGGGCCGGCCGGTCGCTCGACGACCCGGCCTTCCCCGGCGCCGGCCACAGCCTGGCCGACGAACTGCTCCGACCCTCCGTGGTCTACGCCCGGGCCGTCCTGGCCGCGCTGGCCGGCGCCGCCGGGGCCGTCCACGCCGCCGCCCACATCACCGGCGGAGGGATCACCGGGAACCTGGCGCGGGCTCTTCCCTCCGACGCCGACGCCGTCGTCGAGCGCGGCACCTGGCCGACGCCGGCGATCTTCTCGGAGATCCAGCGACTCGGTGACATCGACGACGACGAGATGGCCCGGGTCTTCAACCTCGGGGTCGGGATGATCCTGGTGGTGGCGGCGGCCGACGAAGCCGCCGTCCTGGCCGCCCTGGAGGCGGCGGGCCAGGAGGCCTCGGTCATCGGCCGGGTGGTCGCCGGCCGCGGCCTTGTCCAGATGGCCGGCACCGGGTGAGTGCCTTGCCGTGAGTGCCTTCACCGACTCCGACGGTCCCGGCGGCGCCGCCGGCGGGCTCGAGGCCTTGCGGGCCCATCTGCTCGAGTACTCGGTCCGCACCGGCGACTTCGTGCTCAAGTCGGGCCGGCAGTCGACCTGGTTCATCGACTCCAAGCAGACGGTCTGCCGGCCCGGGGGGATGCTGCTCGTGGCCGAGGCCGTGCTCGGGGAGATCCCCGACGAGGCCACCGCCGTCGGAGGCCTCACCATGGGGGCCGACCCGGTGGCCTTCGTCACCGCCGGGGTGGCCGCCGACCGGGGCCGGGAGCTCAAGATCTTCAGCGTCCGCAAGGAGGCCAAGGACCACGGGGGTGGGGGCCGGATCGCCGGCGCTCTCGACCCCGGGGACCGGGTGGTGGTGACCGAGGACACCACCACCCGGGGGACATCGCTGCTCGAGGGGGTCCTGGCCGTCCGCCAGGCCGGGGCCGAGGTGGTCCTGGCCGTTGCCGTCGTCGACCGGGGCGGGACCGCCGAAGCCCTCCTGGCCCGGGAGGGTGTTTCCTTTCGGGCCCTTCTGGGTGCGCCCGACCTGGGCTTCGACTTCGACGAGCCCTGAGCCGGCCGTACCGGCCGCGACAACCTCCCGGTAGCCTCTGCGGCGACGACGTGTAATTCCCCCGCGGGCGGGGAAGGATGACACGGGGTACCACCATGGCCGATCTGATGACCACAGCGCAACGCACTGATCTCCTGGGCAGTCGCTTCCGCGATGTCCGGCAGACGACCGAGGTGCTCGCCACGCCCCTCACCCCCGAGGACCAGACGGTCCAGTCCATGCCCGACGTGAGTCCCACCAAGTGGCACCGGGCCCACACCTCCTGGTTCTTCGAGACCTTCCTGCTCGAGCCCCGGCTGGCCGGCTACCGGTCCTTCCATCCCGCCTTCGGCTATCTCTTCAACTCCTATTACGAAGGGGTGGGGGCGCGCTATCCCCGTCCCCGGCGCGGGGTGGTCTCGCGACCCGGGGTGGCGGAGGTGGCGAAATACCGGGACCACGTCGATGAGGCCATGGCCGGTCTGTTGACTGGGGGGGCGCTGACCACGGCCGACGCCGATCTGGTCGAACTCGGCCTGCACCACGAGCAACAGCACCAGGAACTGCTGCTCATGGACATCAAGCACGTCCTCTCCTGCAATCCGATGCAGCCGGCCTACGCCACGGTCACCGTGGCCGAACCGTCGGCCCAGGCGCCGGTGCACTTCATCGAGCACGAGGGTGGCCTGGTCGACACCGGCCACGGCGGGGAGGGTTTCGCCTTCGACAACGAGTCCCCGCGCCACGCCGTCCATCTCGAACCCTTCGCCCTGGCCGGCCGGGCCGTCACCTGCGGCGAGTGGATGGCCTTCATGGCCGACGGCGGCTACGAACGGCCCGACCTCTGGCTCTCCGACGGCTGGGCCACCTCGCAGTCCGAGGGATGGGACTGCCCTCTCTACTGGTTCCGGGTGGTCGACGACTGGTGGCTGTTCACCCTGGGCGGTCCGCAACTGGTCGACCCGTCCGAGCCCGTCTGCCATGTCAGTTACTACGAGGCCGACGCCTTCGCCCGCTGGTCGGGCGGCCGGCTGCCGACCGAGGCGGAATGGGAGACGGTGGCCGCCGGATCGGCTGGCAACGTGGACGGGGCCAAGTTCCTGGACACCTCTGTCCTTCACCCCCGGCCCACCGGCAGCACCGAGTCGATGTTCGGCGACGTCTGGCAGTGGACCTCGAGCGCCTACAGCCCCTATCCGGGCTTCCAGCCGGCCGCCGGTGCCGTCGGTGAGTACAACGGCAAGTTCATGGTCAACCAGTACGTGCTGCGCGGGGGATGCTGCGTCACCTCGGCCGACCATGTCCGGCCCACCTACCGGAACTTCTTCCCGCCGTCGGCCCGGTGGGCCTTCTCCGGCCTCCGGCTGGCCCACGACGGCTGATCGCGCCGAGCGCCGACCCCCACCCCGCTTGCTGAGACCGCTACCGCCGAGGCCGATCCGCCATGACGAGCACCGCCACTCCCTCGATCGAGGTCCACCTGACGGCATCGGATCTGCGCCGGGCCCTCGAGAACGACGTCCGGATCGGGCTCTCGGCCGAGGACAAGTGGCTGCCCCCCGTCTGGTTCTACGACGACCGGGGCAGTGCGCTGTTCGACCAGATCACCCGGTTGGAGGAGTACTACCCGACCCGGGCCGAGCGCGGCCTGCTCGAGGCCCACGCCGCCGAGATCGCCACCCGGTCGGGGGCCGACACGCTGGTCGAGTTGGGCGCCGGCACCTGTGACAAGTCACGCGTCCTGCTCGACGCCTTCGTGGCCGCCGGCAGCCTCCGGCGCTACGTGCCGCTCGACGTCAGCGACGGCACCCTGTGGACGGCGGCCCACGCCCTGGTGGAGGACTACCCGGGACTCGACGTGCACGCCGTGGTGGGGGACTTCGACCGCCATATCGGGTTGATCCCGGCCGTCGGACGGCGGATGGTGGCCTTCCTGGGCAGCACCATCGGCAACTTCGCCCCCGAGCATCGGCGCCGCTTCCTCTTCGACCTGGACTGCATGATGGTCCACGGCGACAGCTTCCTGCTCGGCACCGACCTGATCAAAGACGAGAAGAAACTGGTGGCCGCCTACGACGACGCCGCGGGGGTGACGGCCGAGTTCAATCGCAACGTCCTGCAGGTGCTCAACCGCGAACTGCACGCCGACTTCCGGCCCGAGCGCTTCCAGCACGTGGCGTTGTGGAACGAGGAGGACCACCGGATCGAGATGCGGCTGCGCTCGCTCGATGACCAGCAGATCCGGATCGCCGATCTCGGTCTCACCGTCTGCTTCAATGCCGGCGAGGATCTGCTCACCGAGATCAGCAGCAAGTTCACCCGGCAGAGCGTGGAGTCCGAGCTCTTCCAGGCCGGCTTCGTCGTGGACGCCATGTGGGAAGCCCCCGAGGGGGAGTTCCTGCTCACCCTGGCCAACCCCTACTGCTGATTCGGGGCCTTCGGCCGGAGCGGTGCCGCGTCAGATCCGGCGCCAGGCTTCCGAGAGGACGTGGCCGAGGACCTCGACGATGAAGTCGATCTCGGTCTGGCCGCAGATGAGCGGGGGCGAGAGCTGGACGACGGGGTCACCGCGGTCGTCGGCCCGGCAGATGAGGCCGGCGTCGAACAACGCGCCCGACAGGTAACCGCGCAGAAGTGCTTCGCCCCCGGCGTCGTCGAGGGTCTGGCGGCTGTCCTTGTCCTTCACCAGTTCGATGGCATAGAAAAAGCCGTCACCACGGATGTCGCCCACGATGGGGAGATCCCCGAGGCTGTCGAGGCCGGTCCGGAAGGCACCTTCAGTGGCGCGGACATGTCCCAGGATGTCGTCGGTCTCGAAGACGTCGAGGTTGGCCATGGCCACGGCACAGCTGACCGGATGGCCGGCGAAGGTGAAGCCGTGGGAGAAATTGGCGTCGCCGTGCTGGAAAGGTTCGGCCAGTCGGTCGCTGGCGATCATGGCCCCGAGGGGGGCGTAGCCACTGGTCAGGCCCTTGGCCACGGTGATGATGTCCGGTTGGTAGTCGTAGCGGATGGCCCCGAACCACTCGCCCAGCCGCCCGAAACCGCAGATCACCTCGTCGGAGACGAGGAGCACCCCGTGCCGGTCGCAGATCTGGCGGACCCGGGCGAAGTAGCCCGGCGGTGGGGGCAGGCAACCGCCGGCGTTCTGCATGGGCTCGAGGAAGACCGCGGCGACGGTGTCGGGCCCTTCGCGTTCGATGGCCCGGTCGATCTCGTCGGCCGCCCAGCGGCCGAAGGCCCCCAGATCGTCCGCGTGTTCCGGGGCCCGGTAGAAGTTCGTATTCGGCACTTTGACGGTGCCGGGCACCAGGGGCTCGAACGGTGTCTTGAGAGACGGGATCCCGGTGATGGAGAGTGCTCCCATGGTCGTGCCGTGATAGGAGATGTCCCGGCTGATGACCTTCGTCCGGTAGGGCTGGCCGATGGCCCGGAAGTACTGCCGGGCCAGCTTCCAGGCCGACTCCACCGCTTCGGAACCGCCGCTGGTGAAGAAGACCCGGTTCAGGTCCCCCGGCGTGAGCCCGGCGATGCGTTCGGCCAGCTCGATGGCCCGGGGATGGGCGTAGGTCCACAGCGGGAAGTAGGCCAGTTCGCTGGCCTGCTTGGAGGCCGCTTCGGCCAGCTCGGTCCGGCCGTGGCCGATCTGGCTGGTGAAGAGTCCGGCCAGGCCGTCGAGGTAACGCTTGCCGTGCTGGTCCCAGACGTAGGCGCCCTCGCCCCGGACGATCACAGGAACCTCGTGACCGCCGTCGAATCCGCCCATCCGGGTGAAGTGCATCCACAGGTGCCTCTGCGCCCGCGCGCTCAGCGTGTCCGCGCCTCCGGCGGTTTCGTTCCCTGCGTTCACGGCTGTCACTCCGTCATGTCGGCCAGCGCGTCCAGCATGCCGCGGTGGAAGGTGGGATAGGCGTAGATCATGTGCCGGAGACTTTCCGTCGGCACCTCGGCGTGGACGGCCAGGGTGAGCAGGCCCAGCACCTCGCCACCCATGGGGCCGACCGAGGTGGCGCCGACGAGAACGCCGCGCCCGGCGTCTTCGACCAGCTTGATGAAGCCGTGGTTGCCGACCTTGTGGATCCAGCCCCGGGTGGAGGTCGGGGCCTGTCCGGTGCCCGTCCGGACGCGGAGCCCGGCGCGCCGGGCCGCCGCTTCGCCCAGACCGACCGATCCGACCTCGGGATCGGTGAAGGTGACCCGGGGCAGAGCCCGGTAGTCGGCCGGAGTGACGGGCTCTCCGAGGATCTGCCGGACCACGATGTCGGCCTGGTACATCGAGACGTGGGTGAAGGCCCCCCGGCCGGTGATGTCACCGATCGCCCAGACCCCGTCGCCGACCCGGAGGTGGTCGTCGGTGGGCAGGGCCCGTTCGCTCTCGTCGATGCCGATGCTGCCGGCGCCGATGGCGGCGAGGTCCACGTGCCGGCCGGTGGCCACCAGCAGCCGGTCGCCGGCGAGCCGGTCACCGCTGTCCAACGCCACCTCGAAGGCGCCGTGGCGGTGGCGGACGGCGGTCACTTTGGCCGAGGTGTGCACGGCGATGCCTTCGCGCCGGAAGATCTCGGCCAACAGCTCTCCGGCCTCCGGCTCTTCGGGGGGAAGCAGCCTTTCGGTGCCCTCGATGACGGTGACCGAGGCGCCGAAGCGGGAGAAGACCTGACCCAGCTCCACCCCGATGGCGCCTCCGCCCATCACGAGCAGCCGTCCGGGCACCTCCTCGGTCTCGATGGCGTCTCTGTTCGTCCAGTAGGGCGTGCCGGCCAGGCCGTCGACGGGCGGCACGAAGGCCTTGGTCCCGGTATTCACCACCACCCCCCGCCGGGCCTCGAAGGTCCGGTCGCCCACCACCACCCGGCGGGGCCCGTCGAGCCGGCCCCAGCCCCGGACGAAGCGGCCGCCTTTGCGCTCGAAGCGCTCGACGGCCACCGTGTCGTCCCAGTGGTCGGTGGCCTCGTTGCGGATCCGACCGGCCACCGGGGCCCAGTCGGCCTCGATGGTCGACGATCCGGCCATCCCCGGGATCCGCCGGCCCTCGACCAGCAGGTCCGCCGCCCTGATCATCATCTTCGAGGGCACGCAGCCCCAGTAGGGGCACTCGCCACCCACCAGCTTGCCGTCGATTCCCACGACCTCGAGACCGGCCACGGCCAGCCGTTCGGCGACGTCTTCTCCGCCCGGGCCCATCCCCAGGACGATCACGTCGACGACGTCGACGCTGCCGCTGCCGCCGGAAGAGGTGGCCGTCATGCCGTCAGCCTGCCACGTCACCCCCTCATCAACCGGCGACGTCAAACCGGCGACGTCAAACCGGCGCAGACGCCCTGCTCTCGAGGCGAGGGCGGTGATGGGCGTCACCGTCGTGTCGGGGGCGGTCTCGGCGGAGCGGCCGGCGGCGGCGTTCCATTCGAAGGCCATGGCCTCGAATTCCGACGAGAGCACGGGCGTGGAGGACCGGTGAAGCCGTCAGCCTGGCTCTGCGCGATGCGCTGTTCGAGCAGGCCGCGACATCTCGCGTCCGGACGTCCTCGCCGAATTGGCCCGTGACCACGGCATCGTCGATGTCGACGCCCGAGACGATCAGAGCCTCCTCGACCAGTGGCACGAGGGGGAGCGTCGCGGTGTCAGGGGATTGCCGCACTTCTTTTCCGGCGACGACCTCGATGTCTTTTGTCCATCGCTCGACATCGCCAAGGAGGCCGAGGGCCACCTGCATCTCCGGCGCAATGTCGAGAGGCTCGACGCCTTCCTCGGTGCCTGCCTCGGCTAGGGATCGTCCTATCGGGCTGCGGCCTCCAGGACGAGCACGGCGCGACTGCGGCCGGAGTCTCCGTGACCGTGACGCTTTTCGGTGGTCGGGACCGGCGTCGATCCGGTGACCTCACGCTTTCAGGCGGGCTGCAGAGGTTGTTTGTAAGGAGATGTAGCGAGGTTCGTTTTGGAGAACTCGCTGTTCAAGGGCCACTTCTGGACTACGGCTGTTGACCGTTCGATCCCACTCCAGACCGAGAATCCCCGCTCGGTGGGGCACGGGTGGGGCACGAAACCAATTGTGACTGGCCCCGTTGTTGGTGGGTGGGTCG
>Ga0307374_10015579_pt1 | contig 10205 bp, 6 predicted proteins | sample OX3MG_FD_202532 | JGI IMG/M metagenome (GOLD analysis project Ga0307374, IMG submission 202532) | Soil microbial communities from Risofladan, Vaasa, Finland - OX-3 | ecosystem: Environmental > Terrestrial > Soil > Coastal area > Acid sulfate soil | place: Finland: Risofladan, Vaasa | collected...
TTGGAATGAACCAGTCCATCGTTTTCCATACGGGGAAACGGCGTTTTGAAATTTCAGAAATCTGGAGCTCAGCGTTGGCTATTGGCTTGGTCCTTTCGGCCTGCGCGGTGATTGCGGGCTTATGGGTCATCCCGGCCGCTCTCCGGCACTATTCACCCGAAGACCGGCGCCTGGCGTTGATCTTCCTGGCCTTTGTTCCGCTGATCTGGCTGACCGGGATTCCCGCCAGCCTGATGCAAGGCAAGCTCGAGTTGGGATACTTTGCTGCGCTACGCGTCATGAGTTCATTCTTATACGCGCTTGGACTGCTGGGCCTTTATTTGTCTGACAGGCCCTATGTGCAAGACGCTCTGGCGGTCCAGGTTTGCGCCCTCATCGTTGTGGCTGCCTGGGGGTTCCGGCTGATCTCCCGGGAACTAAAACCGCATTGGGTTTTCAGCTTCAGCGCGTGCCGTTCGCTGCTGAATTTCGGCTGGAAAACCCAGGCAGGGGACCTGGCGTCTTACGTGAACCAGCGGCTGGACCAGCTCCTGCTGACGCTGTTTGTGCCGCCCCGCGACCTGGGATTTTACGTTGTGGCCGTAACGGTGTCGATGTCGGTGGGGTTCTTTCCGCAGGCGGCCGGGATTGTCACGCTGGCCACGGGGTCCAATTCGGGGCCTGAGCAGACAAAGAAGGTGATTGCCAAATCTTTTGGCACGACGTTCTTTGTGCTGGCCCTCGGTTGTGGCGCGCTCTATTTTGTCTGCCCCTGGCTGGTCCCGTTTGCTTTTGGCGCCTCCTTTGCTCCTGCTGTAACGGCGTGCCGAATTCTACTTCCGGGGTCGGTGGCGTTGGGCCTTAACCAGGTCCTTTTCAGCGGCGCGCGGGCGCTGGACCATCCGGCGCTGCCTTCCTACACAGAAGGTTTTGCGGTGGCTGTTACGTGCGCCGCCTTATATCTGTTGCTGCCCCGGTATGGGTTTGTTGGCGCCGCCATCGCCTCCACGCTGGCCTATGTCAGCAGTTTGGTTTTACTGCTGGCCTTGTTCTACCGGCGGCTGAACATCAGTCCGCTCGACCTCGTCGAGGGCTTTCCCGCTCTTATCATGCGCAGGGTCAATCCGTGGATGCCGCTTGCTGGAAGGAAGCGCCGGTGCGAATCCTGATTTCCGGGGGATGGCAACCCGATCCATTGGCGCGGTGCGTGGCCCTACCGCGAAGCGGAGAGGGCGGCGGAAAGCCAACCGAAGGACCTTAACATGCCTGCTATGAGAATCCTGGTGGCCGGTCCCCAATTTCCGGATTCGTTTGCGCGGAACATCGGGGTGACGCTGGAGCGGATGGGCCACGAGGTGGCCACCGTTCAGGGCACCCGGATGCGGCATCACGGCGGAAAGCTCCCGAACCTGTTCTGGGGTTATGTGCCGAAGGCCTTTCCGGCGCTTGAAAGGAGGATTTTCAGCGATATCATCCGGACCGCTGAGGCCGTGCAACCTGATCTTGTCCTGGTGACTTACGGAATTTTGCCCCCGGAAGTTGTCTGCGACCTAAAAAGCGTGTGCGGCGGGAAGATCGTTTGCTGGTATACGGATTCAATCATGGACCCGCACCGCCAATACCTGGTTGCCAGTTCCTTTGACGCCATTTTCTTAAAGGAACCTTTCCTGGTCCGTGGGCTGAGGGACAAGCTGGGTTTGAATGCCTTTTACCTGCCCGAGTGCTGCAACCCAGCCTGGCACAAGCATCTCGAGCTCAGCGATGATGAGCGCATGAAATATGGTTGCGATCTCGCTGCGCAAGGCAGCCTCCACTACTACCGGGCGCGGATGCTCGAAATCTTCGAGGAGTATGACCTGAAAATCTGGGGCCGCAACCGCCCCGCCTGGCTAAAATCTCCAATAAAAGGGCGCTACACCAACTGCTACGTCGCTGAGCTTGAAAAGGCCAAAGCGCTTCTTTCCGCGAAGATTGTTCTTAACACCGTGCACTATTCTGAGATCGAGGGAGTGAACTGCACGCTGTTTGAGGCGGCCGGGTGCGGGGCTTTCCAGATTGCCGACTGGAAGCCGGCGCTGCCCGATCTTTTCGAGCCGGAACGCGAAATCGTCACGTTTCGGACCCGCCGGGAACTGAAAGAGAAGGTGGACTACTATCTGGGCCACCCGGACGAGAGGCAGGCAATAGCGGACCGCGCTTATGCGCGCGCCCACCGGGAACATACCTACGAAAAACGGCTTCAGGAGATGTTTGAGGTCCTGGGCTTTTCTGCAAAAGACGGCGTTCCCTGCGCCGGGCAGTGACTCATTCTGAATTCTCATAGCTCTTCACACTAAGCGAGAACGTGCGATAATGGGAGCATGATAAAGCCAAAGAAGCTTCCACAGGATACCAATGAACGCGCCCACAAGATCGCTAAGCTACTAACAGGAGAAGTGAGCGAACCACCAGAGCGCAGAGGTCGCCAGTTTCCATATACTTGGCCCAGATTGGGAAGGTAGGGGGTGCCAAGGGCGGGAAAGCTAGAGCTAAAAAGCTCTCAGGACGGAGAAGGCGCGAGATCGCTAAAAAAGCCGCACACGCCCGCTGGCAGCAAGCCAAAAAGAGGAAGCCAAAAGCCCCAAGTGCTACAAAGACAAAGTGAACTGGCCTATTGGTCCGTTGTAAAAGAGGTTGCAGCGCGCAAGTACATCCCGCCCAATGAGGACCAATAAGCCCTGACCTGCCAATGCCGCCCCCATCGTGCGTGGTGAATTGAGATTCACAATGGGGGTGCTAATCAGAACGGGGTATATATTACACGGAACTTTATCGTGGGTCGCCGATAGCATAGTGCCAATGTCTATTACAGGAAGGCCCAATTCTTTAGCCGCCAGTTCATCTATGCAGGTATTTGATGCGCCAGTGTCAATCAGTGCCCAACCTATTTTGGGCGTCGGAGGCACCTTGCCTTGGCTAGCCAACGCCTTGCCTGCGTGCTCCTCAATCGTGACCGTGACCTGTAGCACAGGCCCGCGCTGCTGAAGTGCTATCGCCGGGTGTATGTTGACGATTTTACCGTCAGGACTTTTAGCTTGCGCTGCTATCTGGCTGTGTAGGATTGGCAACGAGAATCCCCAATGTTAGAGCTGGCGCGGAAAATTCAATCTGTGCTTCAGAGGGTCGCCTAATGAGAACGTTGTCTAGTCCGTGTTGTGTTACAGCGCCTTCCAACGCTTCTTCTATTGTGTCGAACGCACCTGTAACCTGCTCTCCACTGATTACAAGGATTTTTCCGCCATACTGCTTGAGAAGATCATCCTTATGAGCCTGTAGGTATTTACGTTCCTTTTCAAGTGGGGGCATCGCTCGCACCTCCAATATAGATACTCTACCGTTCTTCTTACGCAAGCTACATTATAGCACAGCAAATTAGGAAGTCAAGATTTCTCTTGACATTAATCTCTCAATGCGTATGGGAATCCGCCGATTCACACGGCTAACCAATGCGTTTTCCAAGAAGGTTGAGAACCACGCCTACGCCGTGGCTTTGTACTATATGTATTATAACTTCGCTCGGGTTCACACGACCCTTCGGGTCACGCCCGCAATGGAAGCTGGCGTATCCGATCACGTTTGGAGCATTAACGAAATAGTTGCTCTACTTCCAGAGCCGAAGGCGGGAAAGCGCGGTCCTTACAAAAAGCGGATTTCAGAATGAGTCACTACCCTGCGCCGAGCCGCTGAAGCTCCAGACTTGCTGAACGGATGTCAAACTCTTCCCTGCACATTCCAACTCCGCGCACGGCGAACCCGCCCATTACGGTGGCGCACTTTCTCCTGCTTGTGTTTGCGTCGCTTGCAGCGGTGCTGTGGGGCGCGGCCCTCATTTTAGGGACGGTAGGGATTCAATTTGAGCAGTATCTGCTGCTGCTGGGTTTTTTGGGCTTGGCTTCAGCCGCCTTCATTTTCTCCCGCATCAGGGAGAACCCCATGGGGGTTTTCTATTTTCCGGTCTTTCTCACGATTCTCATCTTTCTCCGCTTTGGCGTGGCTCCCGTGGCCTGCTTTCTGGACCCCCAAAGTTTGAGTCCCCAATTTGACGGCCACTACGGGTTTCTCCTGCGGGCACTGGAATACGTCATCGTGGGCATGCCGGCCTTTTGGGCCGGGTGCAGCCTGGCGTTACGAAAGAACAGCCGGGGCGGGCCGCAGTCCGCCGATCGGCCGCGAGAGCGGGGTCATGCCGAACACTCGGTGTTGGCCTGGGCTGTGGCGATTTACGCGGTTGTTTTTGCCACCCAGTTGTATCTGCTTCACGCCCAACTGTACGCCTACACAGCAAGCTGGAAGGCCTACTACGCACACCTGAGTTCCCTGCAGGTGCTGGGAACGGTCTCCACCGTGGGCGGAGCTACGGCGCTGGTCCTGATAACGATTGAGAAGTATTTTCACCCTTCGGATATGCCCGCCCGGCTGCTCTTCTGGTTGATTCTAGCGTTGGAGGTTGGGTGGGGATTGGCGTCCGGGATGAAAAGCGAGGTGCTCCAGCCTTTCATCATCGTTGCGATCATCTCCTCCCTCATCGAACGGAGGTTCAAGAAAGGGTGGGTCGCCGTGGCGCTGCTGGGCCTGATTGTGCTCTATCCTCTCTCCAACAATTACCGGCGGCTGGTGCTGCATCAGGGAGGCCTGGCCAGCGCAGCGGGGGTGGCATCGGCGGGCCTGAAGGCGCTCTCCGAAACAGAGCAGGAGCAGAGCGGACTGTCCGGTCTGTTCCAGAACGGCTGGCGCCTGTCGGTGGGGCGCTTTGATATGCTGACGAGCATGGGGCTGGTGCTCTGGCTGGGCCCAGGGACCGATTCTCTGCAGGGGGAGGAACGATGGTGGATGATACCTTATTATCCATTCATTCCCCGGTTTATCTGGCAATCGAAACCAATTTTAAACGAAGGCGCAAGATTCAGCGTGGCTTTGGGATATGGCGACCACACATCCACGGCCGTTACGTACCCCGGAGATTTGTATGCAAAATATGGCCTGCCGGGAATCCTGGCGGGCATGTTTCTGCTGGGCGTCGTGAGCCAGTGGCTGACCAACACCATTACTGGAACGCTGGACAAGCGGCACCTTTTTGTTTACACGGCCATTTTTCTGATCTTCACCGACATGGAAATTGACGCCTTCAGTTACTGGGCGAGCCTGATCAAGGGCCTTGTCATGCTCAGCGTTATCGCCTTAATCGTGTACGGCCCGCGGCGTCGCGCTCCCGCCGCTATTGCAGTGCGAAAGAAACCTGTGGGACAGCCATGCGAGTCCTGATTCTTGCAACGGACATTTATACGCGCGGGGGCATAGCCCGGTACACGGCAACCCTGGCCGCAACCCTGGGGGAGATGATCGGGCGGAAGAACGTTGAGGTGCTGGCGCTGCTGAACACGGGGCATTCGGGCGAAGGGCCGGGCAGTTTTTGTGTTTTGAAGGCGGTGTCGGGCCGGCCGACCTGGAGGGCGAAGATTGGCTACGCGGCGGAGTCGCTGAGAGCGGCGCGGAAGAGATACGATCTGGTGATTTGCAGCCATGTGGCCCTGACCCCGATCGCCGCGCTTATCGAGCGATGGTTCGGCACGCCGTTCTGGGTGGCCTGCCATGACGCCGAGGTCTGGGAGCGCATTTCGTTTGCCAAGCTTGCCGCCCTCCGGCGGGCCCAATTCGCCCTGCCGGTCAGCCGCTTTACGGGAGAAAAGCTGCGCGAGATCAACGGCATTTCCGGGGAGAAAATACGCGTCGTCTACAATGCCATCCCGGACAAATTCGCAGACATGCTGCTGACAGGCAACGGGAATGCAAGCTCTTCCGCGCGGCAGGCGTCCGGGCGGAGGACCCTGCTTTCGGTGGGAAGCCTGGCCAGGGTGCACGAATACAAGGGGTTTGATACGGTCATTCGCGCCCTGCCCCGCCTGGCTGTTGAGGCGCCTGATCTCATCTATATGATCGCCGGAAAGGGAGACAACCAGCCTCGCCTGGAAGCGCTGGCCCGGCAACTGGGAGTGCGCAACCGGATTACTTTTGCCGGCCGGGTCAGCGACCGCGAGCTGGCGGAGCTTTATCACGGCTGCGACGTTTTTGTGATGCCCAGCCGGGCGTCCAGGACGAACGGCCGGTGGCATGGGGAGGGGTTTGGCAGAGTTTACGTGGAGGCCGCCCTGGCCGGGAAGCCGGTGGTGGGCAGCACCGGCGGCGGAGCGGCGGAAGCGGTGCTGCATGAGAAAACCGGCTTGCTGGTCGATCCCGCGTCAGCTTCCGAAGTCTCGGATGCGCTTTCCGTATTGCTCCGAAACCCGGGGCTTGCGGCCAGAATGGGCTGCGAGGGACGGCAGTGGGCGAGCCAGATCTTCAGCCAAGCGTCCCTTCGGGCAGGGCTTGCTGAGGTGCTTCGAGAGGGTGGCCACTTACAATGAAGTTCGTCATTGAGGCCATCGGGGTCAAAAGCGGGGGCGGCATCGAGCTGGCCTTGAATCTGCTCCGGCGCCTTCCCCGCCACCGGAACCATGCTTTTGTGGTCCTGGTTCCCGACCTCCCGCAATACGCTGAGATGGCCGGAAGCGGCCAGCGGGTCGTCCGCTTTCCCGCCCACATGGGGCTGGTGAACAGGCATTTCATCTTAAACCGGGAAGTTCCGCGAATCTGCAGAGACGAGGCCGCCAGCGCGCTGCTGTGCCTTGGGAACTTTGCTCCCAGGAGGCCTGCGTGCCCTGCCGTGGTCCTGCTTCAAAACGCCTGGAATGTGTACGACGAACCGGTGGCCGAAAAGCGCCTGACCCTTCGCGAGAAACTGACACTGTTGTATGGCAAGAGATTCTACCGGAGGCTTCCTTCCCATACTCGCGTCGTCGTGCAAACTTCCGTCATGAAGGAACGGCTGGCTTCTTATCATGGTTTGGAGCGGTCGAAGATTGAAGTGATCCCGAGCGCGCCTCCGGCATTCGAGCGGCCCCGCCCGGCCGCACACCGGACCGCCGCGGGAGCAGGGGAGGCGTTTACCTTCCTGTGTTTATCCGGATACCGCGCCCACAAGAACCTGGAGGTCCTGGTGGACTCGGCCAAAATTCTTCGGCGATTGAGCCCGTGGCCGTTCCGGTGTCTGCTGACCCTCTCCGCCGGGCAACACTCCGGAGCGCGAAAGCTTCTGGCCCGCATCAGGAGGGAAGGACTGGAGGATGTTCTGGTCAACGCCGGCCCTGTCTCCCGCGCCGAATTGAGCAGGGTTTGTGCGCAGGCGGACGCGTGCCTCCTGCCGACATTACTCGAAACCGTCGGTTTTGCTTACGACGAGGCTATGCAATTCGGGCTCCCCATCCTGACGAGCGACCGGGATTTTGCGAGGGAGCGGTGCGGAAACGCGGCAACCTATTTTGACCCCTTGCACCCCGAAAGTATTGCCATGGCCATGGCAAGCATCATGGCGGATGACGCACTCCGCGCCAGGCTGGTTGAGAACGGAAGGGACCGCTTGAGGCAGGCTCCCAGTTGGGAAGATGTTGCCGCTCAGTTCGTATCGGTCCTGGAACAGGCGGCCCGCAACGAAAAGCCTTTGCCGCAGCAGGCGTATGCGCTCTCCTTCTAGCGCGATCCGGCTAGCGGCCGCCGGAAGCGATGCCTCTTGCCACGGCGGCGGGTGCGGCGCAGGAATACCGCAACCCGCGAATCCTTGGTTTAGCAGGCTGCCGAAAAACTCGTGCGACCTGTCATTCCGAGGAGCCGCAGGCGATGAGGAATCTGATAAGGGCACTGATTTCAATGCGAGATTCCTTGCTGAGGCTACTCTGAGCCGAAAAGCAGGTTCCTCGCTGTGCTCGGAATGACAGAGTGGGGCGGGCTCGGAATGACACGCTTCCAAAACTTTTTTCAACAGCCTGTTAGGTTCCAATCAACTTGAAATAGCAACCTTTATTGCAAGCGCCTTTATCGTGTGAATGAAGGAGATCAAGATGAAAATTCTTGTTACGGGGGGCCTCGGGACCGTAGGAAGCTTTCTGGTGGATGATCTGCGCAGCCGCGGGCACGAAGTCTGGATGTGCGACCTGCCCCACCACTACGATCCGCAATATCTGCGCTGCGACGTGGCGGAGTACCGCCAGCTTGAGCGCATTTTCGACCGTCATTCGTTCGATTACGTCTATCACCTGGCCGCCGAATTCGGGCGATGGAACGGCGAAGACTTTTATGAAAACCTGTGGAGCAGCAATGCCATTGGGACCAAGCACATGCTCCGGATGCAGGAGAAGCGCCACTTCCGGCTGATCTATTTCTCAAGCTCTGAAGTGTACGGAGACTGGGACGGGGTGATGCGGGAAGACGTGATGGACCAGCATGAGGTCCGCCAGTTGAACGACTATGCCATCACCAAGTGGGTGGGCGAAATGCAGGTGATGAATTCGGCGGCCATGTTTGGAACGGAAAGCGTTCGCGTGCGGCTGTTCAACCTTTACGGGCCGGGAGAACGATACAGCGACTATCGCAGCGTCAACTGCCTTTTCTGCTATCGGGCGCTGCACGATATTCCCTATACGGTGTATTTGAACCACCACCGGAGTTCGACCTACATCACCGACGCAACGCACACTCTGTCCAACCTCGTGGACCACTTTATCCCGGGCGAGGTTTATAACGTCGGCTCCGACGAGTACCACGATATCAAGACGGTTTCCGATATTATTCTGCAAACCCTGGGCAAGGATGACCGCCTGGTGACCTACAAGGGCGTCGAAGCCTTCACGACGAAGGACAAGAAGGTTGACATTACCAAAGCCGTGAGAGATCTCGGCTACCGGCCGAAGATTACTTTGTCTGAAGGACTGCCCCTGACTCTGGAATGGATGAAGAAGTACTACGCCGTCGGAGGGCGCGTGCTGGAGGGCAGCTCCTTGCTTGTGGGGCAGGAGTCAACAGAGGGGCTTCCGGCTGACCATGAGATTTCTGATTTTCACTCAACACTTTCCGCCTGAAACGGCGGCCACCGGAAGGCGGGCGTTCGATCTGGCGGAGGGCCTGGCGGAACGCGGGCATGGGGTGACGGTCATCACGGGTTGCCCGAACCACCCGTCCAGCCTGGACCGCCCGTTCTGCCAGGCCGCGCCCCGCACGGAGGTGGCTTCCGCCGGGTACCGGGTCGTGCGCGTTTCCGTATTCCGCTCGGCGAATACGCGGACGATCAATCGCTTTCTGACCTACGGGACCTTTGCTCTTTCCGCAGCCTGGGCGGGCCTGAGGCAAAAGCCGCCGGACGTTATTCTGGCGATTTCTCCGTTGCCCACGGGCCTCGCCGCCCTGCTGGTCCACGGGTGGCGCCGCGCTCCGCTGGTTTTCGATCTGCAGGACATCTGGCCGGACTCTGTCCGGGCGACGGGGGTGATGGGACCGGGCGCGGTCTTCCGCATGCTGCTGCGGCTGGAGCGTTTTTTCTACCGCCGTTGCGCGCTGATCGTGGGCATCACGGAAGGGTTCCGGCAATACCTGCTGAAGCTGGGCGTCAGGCCGGAGCGGGTCGCCGTGATTCACAACGGGGTCAACTGGCAGATGTTTGCCGGGGCCGAAGCCGGCGAAGAATTTCGACGGGAGCATCAGCTTGAGGGAAATTTTGTTGTCGGGTATGCGGGGAACATCGGACTCGCGCAGGGACTGGGCACGCTTCTCGATGCCGCAGAGTCGTTGCGCAGCGAACCCGTGAAATTCCTGCTGGTCGGCGAAGGCACGGACAAGCGCCGCCTGCTGGGCCTTGCGCGGGAACGCGGCCTTGCGAACGTGCGGTTTGCCGACGGCATGCCCCGCGACCGCGTGGCTTCCGTTCTGGCGGGGTGCGATGCGCTGCTGCTGGTCCTGCGGAAGGATCCCCTTTTTGAAGTGACCATCCCCTCGAAGCTTTACGAATACATGGCCGCCGGGAAGCCGGTGATCTGCTCGGTGGGCGGTGAAGCCGCGGACCTGGTCGCTTCATCCCAATGCGGGCTTTTGGCAACGCCTTCAGACGGGACGGATTTGGCCCGGACGGTCCGAAGGCTCCGGGAAAATCCAGTCTTGTGCCGTGAGATGGGAGCGAGGGGCGCGCGTTCGGCCCGCGAGCGCTTTTCACGGCGGCAGCTCATGGCCGATTACGCTGAGTTGGCTGAAAGCCTGGTTCCCGTCGTACCGGAAAAAGTGACTCCATTCAATGGGCCTGTCATAAAGAATATTTTCTCCAGAACACC
>Ga0307374_10015580_pt1 | contig 10204 bp, 8 predicted proteins | sample OX3MG_FD_202532 | JGI IMG/M metagenome (GOLD analysis project Ga0307374, IMG submission 202532) | Soil microbial communities from Risofladan, Vaasa, Finland - OX-3 | ecosystem: Environmental > Terrestrial > Soil > Coastal area > Acid sulfate soil | place: Finland: Risofladan, Vaasa | collected...
AAGGTGGTGCGCTCATTCGCGACCCGGAACAGATTCTGGTTCGGAATGATGATCAGCGTGTCGACGTATTTCTGCAGTTCCTGGATGCCGGCCTCGGCGAGCCGCATGCGATGCGTGCCCTCGAACTGGAACGGCTTGGTCACGACGCCGATCGTCAGGATGCCGCTCTCGCGCGCCGCGCGGGCGATCACGGGTGCGGCGCCGGTGCCGGTGCCGCCGCCCATGCCGGCGGTGATGAAGGCCATGTTCGAGCCCTCGAGCGCGAGCATGATCTCCTCGAGCGCTTCCTCGGCGGCGGCGCGGCCGACCTCGGGGCGCGAGCCGGCGCCCAGGCCGCGGGTGACGCCGATGCCCATCTGCATGCGCCGCTCGCACAGATTCTGCTTCATCGCCTGTGCGTCGGTATTGCAGATGACGAATTCGACGCCGGCGAGATTCGAGCGGATCATGTTGTTGACCGCGTTGCCGCCGGCTCCGCCGACGCCAACCACGGTGATGCGTGGCTTCAACTCTTGCTCTTCTTCGGGAAGGGTCAGATTCAGTGTCATGCTTATCCTCCGGGGATGCTCCGTAGCGTTGACCGTCCCAAGCGGCGCGGGGCGGCTATTGGTGTCAAAGGTACTCGCGAACCCAGTTGCCGAATCGGCCGATCAGGCCGTTCGATTCCTCCGTCAGCGCGCGGCCCCGCCGCGGGATTTCGGCGCGTTCGGACAAAGCGAAGTGGATGAGGCCGGCGGTCGTCGCGAAGGCCGGCCCTTGCGTAGCTTCGGCGAGGCCCTCGATATGCGCGGGCCGGCCGATGCGAACTTGTTTGTCGAGAATGAGCCCGGCCAGTTCGCGGATGCCGGGAAGTTGCGAGGCGCCGCCGGTCAGAACGACGCGGCGGCCGGCGATCTTGTCGAAGCCCGAGGCCTCCAGGCGCTCGCGCACCAGCTCGAAGGTCTCCTCGAGGCGCGGCGCGATGATGCCGACGAGCAGCGATTTCGGAACGTGGTTGGCGTGGCCGTCGTCTTCCTCGCCGACCAGCGGCACGGTGATGGTCTCGCGCTCGTCGTTCGACGAGGCGATGGCGCTGCCGTACAGCGTCTTCATGCGCTCGGCATGGGCGATCGGCGTCGACAGGCCACGCGCGATATCGTTGGTCACATGCGTGCCGCCGACCGGCACGCTGTCGGCGAATACCAGATTGCCGTCGAAGAACACGCCGATGGTGGTCGTGCCGCCGCCCATGTCGATCACGGTGACGCCGAGCTCGCTTTCGTCCTCGACGAGGCAGGAAAGCCCCGAGGCGTAGGGGCTCACCACCACCGCCGCGGTCTCGAGATGGCAGCGGCCGATGCAGTTCGAGAGATTGCGCACCGCCGAGAATTGCGCGGTGACGATGTTCATGTTGACAGTGAGCTTCTGGCCGAACAATCCGCGCGGATCGCGCAAGGAACGCCCGCCGTCGATCGAGAAGCCGACCGGGATCGAATGGATGACGGTGCGGTCGGGCATGTCCTTGATGCGATGCCCTTGATCGAGCACGCGATGCATCAGCATCTCGCTGACCTCGCGGCCGTTGAGGGCGATCTCGGATTTCACCAGCCGCGAGCCGCCGAAGCCGCCCGAGATGTTGATCACCGCCTCGCTGATCGTCGCGCCGGCCATCTCCTCGGCGGCATGAACGCAGGTAAGGATCGAGCGGCTCGCGGCTTCGATGTCGACGATCACGCCGTTGCGCACGCCCTTCGAGACCTGATGGCCGATGCCGGCGATGCGCGGCTCGTTATCCTCGACTTTGGCGATGAAGCACGAGACCTTGGTGGTGCCGATGTCGACCGCGGCAAGCAGTCCGCCGCGCGGGCGAATGTTCATTTTTGTCATGTGTTCGGACTCGCTTGCGGTGGCCGGCTTTTCTTGATCAGCGATTTGGCGACATCGGGCGCGAGGCGGAGCACCAGGCGGTCGGGCAGGCGCATGTCGATCGCGAGCAGGTTGCGCTCCAGCAGGCGGTCGCTGCGGTCGAGCGCGGCAAGGCGCCGCCAGGCCGCGTCCGCGCCGTCTTCGGGCAGCGCGACCTCGATGCCGTTGTCGAGCTCGATGTTCCAGCGCCGCCCGCCGACCCTGACCGCGGCGGTGACGTGGCTCTCCAGCGCCGGCTCGGCGGCCAGCAGATCGAGCAGAGCGGGCGTTGCCGTCGCCGCGCCTTCGCCCACCACTTGCGGCAGCGATGGGAAAGCCGCGACATCGGCATTCGGAATGACGTTGCCGTCCTGATCGACGAGATCGAATTTGCCGGCATGCTGCCAGAGCGCGAGCGGCGTGCGCTCGACGACGCGGACAAAGAGCGTATCGGGCAGCAAGCGCTCGATCGAGGCCGAGCGGATCCACGGAACTTCTTCGAGCCGTGCTTTGGCGGCGTCGAGATCGACCGCGAGGATCGACGTGCCGCGCTTGACGCCGAGAGCGTCGAGGATCGCCTGGCGGCTGGCGTGCTTGCGGCCCTCGACCTCGACGCTCGCGACCGTGAGGTGGAGCGCCGCGCCGGTCGCGGCCATCCGCGTCTGTGCCTGGCCGAGAATTGCCGCCAGCCGGTCGTCGTGTCCCAGATACCAGGCGCCGACCGAGACCGTTCCCAGCGCGAGTAGCGCGGCCGCGGCATAAAGCGCGCGGCGCTGCTGTTGCCGGCGGCGGCGGATGCGGATCGGCGGCGGATCGTCGCTGCGCGTCATGAATCGCATGCGGCGTTCTCCACCATCCACTGCACCAACTGGGCGAAGCCGATGCCGTGATATCGTGCGATGTCGGGCACGAGCGAGGTCGGCGTCATGCCGGGCTGCGTGTTGATCTCGAGCAGCACCAGGTGCCCCGGCTCGCCCGCGGTGTCGTCGTAGCGCAAATCGGCGCGGCTGACGCCGCGGCAGCCGAGCGCGCGATGCGCCTTGCAGCCGATATCGAGCGCCGCCTGGTAGGCCGCGGGATGCACCGGCGCCGGCATGATGTGCTCGGAGCCGCCGGGTGCGTATTTCGCCTGGTAGTCGTACATCGCCGCGGCGATCGGGCGAATTTCCAGCGCGCCGAGCGCGCGGTTGCCCATCACCGCGACCGTGATCTCGCGGCCGGGGATGTAGCGCTCGACCATCACCTCGTTGCCATGAGGCCAGCGCGCGATCTCGATGCGCCAGGCGTTGTCGCCTTCGCGCACGATATGGACGCCGACGCTCGACCCCTCGTTCATCGGCTTCACGACGAAGGGCCGCGCCAGCGGATCGCTCTCGAGCAGCGCCGCGCGCGAGACCACCTTGCTTTCGGCGAGCGGCAATCCCGCCGCGGCGAAAATGCATTTCGCCAGCGGCTTGTGCATCGCGATCGCCGAGGCGACCACGCCCGAATGCGTGTAGGGGACGTGCAGGGTCTCGAGGATGCCCTGGATCGTGCCGTCCTCGCCGCCGCGGCCGTGAAGCGCATTGAAGACGACATCGGGCTTCGGCGTCAGCGCCGCGACCAGCGCGCCGAGATCCTGCGTCACGTCGATGCGGATCACGTCATAGCCGAGCTTGTCGAGCGCCGCCGCGCATTCGCGCCCGCTCACCAGAGAGACTTCGCGCTCGGTGGACCATCCGCCCATCAGCACCGCGACGCGGCTCATGGCGCGCCTCCCGCCGGCACGCCGACGCGCCGGATTTCCCATTCCAGCGTGATGCCGGACTTCGCCAGGACGCGTGCGCGCACTTCCTCGCCCAGGGCTTCGATCTCGGCCGCGGTCGCGTCGCCGGTGTTGATCAGGAAATTGGCGTGCTTGTCGGAGACTATCGCGCCGCCGCGCCGGATGCCGCGGCAGCCGGCCTCGTCGATCAATTGCCAGGCCTTGTGACCCGGTGGGTTGGCGAAGGTCGAGCCGCCGGTCTTGGCGCGGATCGGTTGGCTCGCCTCGCGCGCTTGTTGGATTTCTGTCATGCGGCGGGCGATCGCCAGCGGATCGCCTGGTTTGCCGGCAAAGCGCGCGGCGACGAAAATCCAATCCGGCGGCAGGCCGCAATGGCGATAGGACAGATCGAGCGCCGCGACCGACAGATCGTGGCGCTGGCCCTTGGCGTCGAGGGCGGTCGCGCTTGCCAACACGCTCTTGAATTCGGCGCCATACGCGCCGGCGTTCATGCGCAGGCCGCCGCCGACCGTGCCGGGAATGCCCGAGAGGAATTCGAGCCCGGCGAGGCCGGCGTCGCGCGCGGTCAGCGCGACATTGAGATCGAGCGCACCGGCGCCGGCGGTGACGAGCCCATCCTCGGCATCGATCCCGACGAAGCCGCGGCCCAGCCGCACCACGACGCCTTTGATGCCGCCGTCGCGCACCAGCAAATTCGAGGCGACGCCGATCACGGTCACCGGCACGTCCTCGGGCTTGGCGGCGAGGAACGCCGCGAGGTCGTCGGTATCGGCGGGGCGGAACAGGACTTCGGCAGGGCCGCCGACACGGAACCACGTCACCGGCGCCAGCGGCGCATCCGCGCTGAGGCGACCGCGCATTTGGGGCAGGCGATCGATCAGATGCGCCTTACGCGACGCCGCGGCCATCATGGCGGCGCTCCCGTCGCGAGCTGGTCGATGTCGTCCGGCAAGGTTTGTGCCCAATTGGTGATCGAGCCGGCGCCGAGGCACACGACCAGATCGCCCGGCTTTGCGAGGCTCTCGATGGTCGCGGCGAGCGCGGCGGGGCTGGCGAGCGGCAGGACATTGCGGTGGCCGCGCGCGCGCAAGCCCTCGACCAGCGCGTCGCGCGAGGCACCCTCGATCGGCGCTTCGCCGGCGGGATAGACCTCGGCGACCACTACCGCGTCGGCGTCGTTGAAGCAGGTGCAGAACTCGGCGAAGAGATTCGAGAGGCGCGAATAGCGGTGCGGCTGCACCACCGCGATCACGCTGCCGGCGGTGGCGTCGCGCGCGGCGCTCAGCACGGCGGCGATTTCGACCGGATGATGCGCGTAATCGTCGATGATGGCGATGCCGTGCGCCTCGCCGACCTTGGTGAAGCGCCGCTTCACGCCCTTGAACTCGGCCAGCGCCGCGCGCAGCACGTCGTCGCCGAGCCGCAACTCGCGCGCGACCGCGACCGCGGCCAGCGAATTCTGGACGTTGTGGCGGCCGAACATCGGCAGGGTCAGGCCGGCAATGGTGCGGGTGGTATTGCTGCGGCGGTCGGCGATCACCACGTCGTAGCGCGCGCCGTCGCGGCCGATCGCAACGTCGACCGCGCGGATATCGGCTTGCGGACTGAAGCCATAGGTGACGATCCGCCGCTCCGAGAGCTTCGGGATCATGCCCTGCACCACCGGATGATCGACGCAGAGAATATCGAGGCCATAGAACGGGACGTTGCCGGCGAAGCTCTCGAAGCCCTGCTGGAGCGCGTCGAAACTGCCGTAATAGTCGAGATGCTCGGGATCGATATTGGTGATGACGGCGATGGTCGCGGGTAGCTTGATGAACGTGCCGTCGCTTTCGTCGGCCTCGACCACCATCCAATCGCCGGTGCCGAGATGCGCGTTGGTGCCGTGCGCGTTGATGATGCCGCCATTGATGATGGTCGGGTCGCGGCCGGCGGCTTCCAAGAGTGCGCCGATCATCGAGGTCGTCGTGGTCTTGCCATGCGTGCCGGCAACCGCGATCGCCCATTTGAGGCGCATCAGCTCGCCGAGCATCTCGGCGCGCCGCACCACCGGCAAAAGCCGCGCTCGCGCTGCCTGGACCTCGGGATTGTCCGGCTTCACCGCCGACGAGATCACCACGACGCGGGCGTCGCCGAGATTCTCGGGCCTATGGCCGATCGCGACCGGAATGCCGAGCGCTTGCAGCCGCCGCACATTGGCGCCGTCGGCGGCATCGCTGCCGCGCACCTGGTAACCGAGATTGTGCAGAATCTCGGCGATGCCGCTCATGCCGATGCCGCCGATGCCGACGAAATGCAGCGTGCCGATGTCGATCGGGAGCGCCCTCATGCGGCATGCTCCGGTTGGCGCTCGCCGTTGCTGCCGGCACAAGCGAGCACCAGATCGGCGAGGCGCGATGCTGCGTCGGGTCGGCCGAGCTCGCGCGCGGCCGCGGCAGCCGCGGCGAGGCTGTCGGGCGCGTCGAGCAGCGCTGCGAGCTTCGTTGCGAGCGCAGCGGGCGTGAAGCCGCTCTCGGGCATCGCCCAGGCAGCGCCGGCATCGCTCAGCGCGCGCGCGTTCATCGTCTGATGATCGTCGGCGGCATGCGCGTAGGGGATCAGGATCGCCGGCCGGCCGGCGACGCAAAGCTCGGCGACGGTCGAGGCGCCGGCGCGGGCGATCACGAGATGCGCGCGACCCAGCCGCGCGGGCAGATCGTGGAAGAACGGCGCCACCTCGGCGGCGATGCCATTGCGGCGATACGCGTCGCGCACCTGGCCGAGGTCTTCGGGCCGTGCCTGCTGCACAAGCGCGAGGCGCGATTTGATCGCGGCGGGAAGCCGGGCCAGCGCGTCCGGGATTACGGCGCTCAGGATGCGCGCGCCCTGGCTGCCGCCGGTCACCAGAAGATTGATCGTCCCGGTCGGTGCCGGATAGGGCAGGTCGCGCAGCCGCGCGATCTCGGACCGGACCGGGTTGCCGGTGAACACCGCGCGCGCGTCATCGGCGGGCTTCAACCCCGCGACCGTCGGGAACGAGGTCGCGATCTGCGAGACGCGCGGCGCGAGCCAGCGATTGGCGCGGCCGGCCAGCGCGTTCTGCTCGTGCAGTACGGTTGCGATGCGCCGCCGCGCCGCCGCGAGCATGGTCGGCACCGAGGGATAGCCGCCAAAGCCGACCGCGACCGCGGGCTGCAAGCGGCCCAGCAGCTTTCCCGCCGCCAAGGTGCCGAGCATCATCTCGGCGACGCCCATCGCCTTGCCGAGAAGGCCGGCATCGAGCCGCCCGGCAGGGATGCGATGCAGCGCCACCTCCGGCAGCCGGTCGGCGAAAGCCTGGCCGCGCTTGTCGGTTACCAGCGCGACGCGGTGGCCGCGCGCCAGCAGCGTGCTGGCGAGCGCCTCCGCCGGGAACATATGTCCGCCGGTGCCGCCGCTGGCGAGGATGACGAGGCTGCCGGTCATGAATCGCCGTCTCCGAAGCGTCGTCGAGTCAATGCCAGCATCATGCCGACGCCGAGGCCGAGCGCGAGCAGCGACGAGCCGCCGTAGGAAATGAACGGCAAGGTCATGCCCTTGGTCGGCATCAGGTGCAGCGTCGACGCCATGTTGATGATCGCCTGCAAGCCGAACTGCACCAGAAGCCCGGTCGCGGCGAGCACGATGTAGAGGTTGTTCTCCTGCAACAGCCGCGAGAAGCCGCGCAGCACCACGAACGCGAACAGTGCGACGATCACGAGACAGACGATCAGCCCCAACTCCTCGCCCGCGACCGCGAAGACGAAATCGGCATGCGCGTCGGGCAGGGTCAGCTTCACCGTGCCTTCGCCGGGACCGCGACCCCACAAGCCGCCATTCATAAAGGCGTCGATCGAGCGGTCGACCTGATAGCTGTTGCCGCTGGTGGGATCGAGGAAGCCGTTGATGCGGCTCGCGACATGCGGCAGCAACACATAGGCGCTGGCGAGGCCGGCGACGCCGCCGGCCATCAGCGCTACCACCCAAACCAGCGACAGGCCGGCGAGGAAGAACTGCGTGAACCACACGACCGAGACCACCGCGGTCATGCCGAGGTCGGGCTGGCGGATCAGCAGCGCGACGATCGCGACATAGAGCCCGATCGCGATCCAATTGCCGGGAAAGCCGGGACGCTGCTTGCTTTGCGCGAATAGCCAGGCCGAGACCACGGCAAAGCACGGCTTGACGAATTCCGAGGGCTGGATCGATTCGCCCGGCAGATTGATCCAGCGCCGCGCGCCCTTGATCTCGACGCCGTAGGCGAGCGTGTAGACCAGCAGCACGAGGCCGATCGCGAGGCCGGCGAAAGCGAGCAGCCGGATCGTGCGCGGGCTCATCAGGGAGACCGCGAACATCAGCGCCAGCGCCGCCGGCAGCACCGCGAAATAGCGCTTCACGAAATGGAGGCTGCCGGCGCCGATGCGCACGGCCACGGCCGGGCTCGCTGCCATCACCATGAGCGAGCCGAAGCCGATCAGCACCAGGATCGCGAGGATCGTCCAGCGATCGACGGTCCACCACCATTGCGCGATTGCGCGGCGATCGGTGCGGGCGAAAGTACTCATGCGTGCGCCTCGGAATTCAGGGCCTCGACCAGGCGGCGGAACGCCTCGCCGCGCGCTTCGAAATCGGTGAACTGATCGAACGAGGCGCAAGCGGGCGACAGCAGCACCGTGCCGCCGGCATTCGCGGTATCGCGCGCCTGGCGCACGGCGGTCGCCAGATCGCCCGAGCGCGTGAACGCCGCGTGGCCGGACAGGGTCGCGGCAAAGGCGGACGCCGCCTCGCCGATCAAGAAAGCGTGGCGAATGCGCGGGAAATAGGGCGCGAGCGTAGCGATGCCGCCTTCCTTGGCGACGCCGCCCGCGATCCAGCAGATGTCGTCGTAGCAGGCGAGCGCTTTGGCGGTCGCATCGGCGTTGGTCGCCTTGCTGTCGTTGACGTAGCGGACGCCGTCGATCGTGGCGATCAGCTCCTGGCGATGCGCGAGACCGGGGAAGCTGGCGATGCCGCGCGCTGCCGCATCGGCGGCAACGCCGAGGCAGCGCGCGGCGGCAAAAGCCGCCGCTGCGTTCTGCCAGTTATGGCGTCCCGGCAGGCGCGACAGCGTCGTGAGATCGAGCGCCACGGCTTGCTGGCGGTCGAGGTCGTCGATCAGCCGGCTGCCGGCGACATAGACGCCGCCCGATGCGGCGCGCTCGGTCGAGATCGGCACGACGCGGTGGCCGCTCGCGGCAAGCTGTTTGGCGATGCCCTGGCAGATCGCGTCGTCGAGGCCGACCACCGCAGTCTGACGCGCGGTCTGGCCGGCGAAGATGCGGGTCTTCGCCGCGACATAGCCATCCATGCCGCCATGCCGATCGAGATGATCCGGCGTGATGTTGAGCAGAACCGCGACGTCGAAGACCAGGCTCTTGGTCAGCTCGAGCTGATAGGAGCTCATCTCGAGCACGTAGATGCCGCCCTTGCCGAGCGCGTCGAGCGTCAGCGCCGGGACGCCGAGATTGCCGCCGACCGCGACGCGCAACCCCGCCGCGGCGAGAATATGTCCCAGCAGTGCGGTGGTGGTCGATTTGCCGTTGGTGCCGGTGATGCCGGCATAGCGCGCCTCGCGCCGGCTGCGCGCCAAGAGCTCGATATCGCCGATGATCTCGATGCCGGCCTGGCGCGCGCGCGCCGCTACCGGATGGGGTCTCGGGAACGTCGCGGGAATGCCAGGCGACAACACCAGCGCCGCGACGTTATCAAGATTTGCCGTGGCGAGATCGGCGAGCGGCAGCCCGTGCGCGGCGGCTTGCACGCGCTGGTCCTCGCTGTCATCCCAGGCGAGGATTTCGGCGCCGCCGCGCCTCAAGGCTTCGGCGGCGGCCAGGCCCGAGCGCGCGAGGCCCATCACGGCGATGCGCTGGTTGCGGAAATTCGTGATCTCGATCATCGCGCCCTACCGCAGCTTCAAGGTCGAGAGGCCGGCGATCGCGAGGATCGAGGCGATGATCCAGAAACGGATGACGATGGTCGGTTCCTGCCAGCCCTTCTTCTCGAAATGATGATGCAGCGGCGCCATGCGGAAGACCCGCTTGCCGGTGAGCTTGAAACTCGCGACTTGCACGATCACCGACACGGTCTCGAGCACGAACAAGCCGCCGATGATCGCCAGCACCAGCTCCTGCTTGGTAATGACGGCGATGATGCCGAGCGCCGCGCCGATCGACAGCGAGCCGGTATCGCCCATGAACACCATCGCCGGCGGCGCGTTGAACCACAGGAAGCCGAGCGCCGCGCCGACCATGGCGGCGCAGAACACCGCCAGCTCGCCGGTGCCGGGCACATGCTGGATCTGCAGGTAGTTCGAGAACACGACGTTGCCGACCAGATAGGCGATCAGCATGAAGCAGCCCGCGGCGATCATCGACGGCACGATCGCGAGCCCGTCGAGCCCGTCGGTAAGGTTGACCGCGTTCGACGCGCCGATCACGACGAACACGCCGACCGGGACGAAGAACCAGCCGAGCGGCAGCAGCACCGATTTGAGGAACGGAACCGCAAGGCCGGTCGCGA
>Ga0307374_10015582_pt1 | contig 10203 bp, 16 predicted proteins | sample OX3MG_FD_202532 | JGI IMG/M metagenome (GOLD analysis project Ga0307374, IMG submission 202532) | Soil microbial communities from Risofladan, Vaasa, Finland - OX-3 | ecosystem: Environmental > Terrestrial > Soil > Coastal area > Acid sulfate soil | place: Finland: Risofladan, Vaasa | collected...
GTACGGTCTACCAGCGCATGGAGCAGGGCTTCAATACCCAGGCGCTGCAACAAGGGGCCAGCGGCACGATCGATGCCGACAAGATTCGCGCGGATGCGGATCTCGAGAGCGCCGACACGCTGGCCGATGCGACCCGCCAGGCCGCGCACATCCGCGCCGACGCCGATGCGCGCGCGGCGGCGATATATGCCAAGTCCTATGGGCAAAATCCCGAATTTGCGGCGTTCACGCAGAGTCTGAAGGCCTACGAGAGCTCGATCGGTCGCAAAGGCGACATTCTCGTGATCACACCGGCGGGTGACTTCTTCAAATATTTGCGCAGCCCCGATGCTCATCCCAATGGGCGCGCCGGTGGACATTGACCGCGGTTCAGCCGCTTCCGGGTGACTCGTGAGGCTGGACTGGAATGAGCTGCTGGCTGCGCTGGCGATCGTGTGCATCATCGAAGGGGTGATGCCGTTCATCTATCCGCTTGGAATGAAGCGACTGCTCGGGAGGTTGTCGACGATGGGAGAGCGCGAACTGCGTCTGGCGGGCTTTTTCAGCATCCTGATCGGGCTGCTGATCCTGTTCCTGGTGCGCACCTGATGGGTCGCTTCGTCATCGTCATCGGCATGCAGTGGGGCGATGAGGGCAAGGGCAAGCTCGTCGATCTGCTGGCCGAGCGTGCCGCGGCGGTGGCGCGCTTCCAGGGCGGACACAATGCCGGCCACACGCTGGTGATCGACGGCCGCAAGACCATTCTGTCGCTGCTGCCTGCCGGCATCCTGCGCGAGGGCGTGCAATGCCTGATCGGCAACGGCGTGGTGCTGTCGCTCGAGGCGCTGTTCCGGGAAATCGACATGCTGGTCGAGCAGGGGGTGCCGGTGCCCGAGCGGTTGCGCATCTCCCCGGCCTGCCCGCTGATCCTGCCGTCGCACGTGGCGCTGGACCGCGCGCGCGAGAGCGCGCGCGGCGCCAACGCCATCGGCACCACCGGTCGCGGCATCGGCCCGGCCTACGAGGACAAGGTCGCGCGCCGCGCGCTGCGGGTCGCAGACCTGTTCCAGCGCGACCGCTTCGCCGCCAAGCTCGGCGAAATGCTGGATTTCCACAATTTCGTGCTGCAGCGCTACTTCACCCAGCCACCGGTGGACTTTCAGCGCACGCTCGATGAGCAGTTGCAGTTCGCCGCGCGGCTGCGCCCGATGGTGCTCGATGTCACCGCAGCGCTGGCCAAGCTCAAGCAGGAGCGGGCGAACGTCCTGTTCGAGGGCGCGCAGGCCGCGATGCTCGACATCGACATGGGCACCTATCCGTTCGTGACCTCTTCGAACACCACCGCGGGGGGCGCGGCGACCGGCACGGGCCTCGGGCCGTGCGCGTTCGACCAGGTGATCGGCGTCGTGAAGGCCTACATGACGCGCGTGGGTGCCGGGCCGTTTCCGACCGAACTGTTCGATGACTCCGGCGAGCACCTGTCGCGCGTGGGCCGCGAGTTCGGCTCGGTGACCGGGCGGCGCCGGCGCTGCGGCTGGTTCGATGCCGTGGCCCTGCGGCGAGCCATCGTGCACTCGAGCGTGTCGAGCCTGTGCATGACCAAGCTCGACGTACTCGACGGGCTCGACGTGATCCGCATCTGCATCGGCTATCGCCTCGGCGGTCAGACGCTGTCCGAGCCGCCGCTGTTCGTCGATGCCTATGCTGCAGCCGAGCCGGTGTACGAGGAGATGCCCGGCTGGAGGCAATCCACGGCGGGGGCGACGGACCTGGCCGCGCTGCCGGTCAATGCGCAGCGCTACCTCGCGCGCATCCGGGAGCTGGTTGGCGTGCCGCTGGATCTGATATCGACCGGACCGGATCGCGACCAGACCATCATCCGCCATCACCCATTCGGGCCATGAACGTCGCGTTCGCACGCTACTCGCGGGTGATGATGGCGCTGCATTGGCTGACGGCGGTGCTGGTGGTGGCGGCCTATCTGCTCAGCGAAGGCGGCCGCCAGGTCCGGGTCCATCCGCCGCTGCTGCATTTCGCCTGCGGGCTGGCGGTGCTGGTGCTGCTGGTACCGCGCCTGATCGCGCGCGCGCTCGGCGGCGCGCCGCCTCTGCAGCAGTATGGCAGCCGCTGGCTGGAGGTTGCGGCCCGGAGCAGCCACGCGCTGCTGTACCTGCTGCTGCTGGCGGTGCCGATCCTGGGCTGGTATGTCGCCTCGCGCCTGGGTGTGCCGGCGTGGCTGTTTGGTATCACACTGCCGCCGTTGACTGCGGCGCTGCCCGGCCCGGCCGGGCTGCTGGGGCAACTCCACCAGATCGGCGGCAACGCGATCCTGATCCTGGCGGGTGTGCATGCGCTGGCGGCGCTGTGGCACCACTTCGGCCTGCGTGACCACACACTGCGGCGCATGAGCCCGTTCTGATCGACACGGGCGTGCGCGCTTGTAAGGCCTCAGGAATGTACAGTACTCTGTACATCACGCATGCAATTCGGGTAGAGCCGTATGGACACCACGTTCACGCAGCTGCGCAACAACGCCAAGGCTTTTTTTGATGCGGTAGAGGCCGGACAGACGGTGCGCGTATTTCGCAGCGGCAAGGCCATCGCGGAAATCGTGCCCCTCAGGGGTGCGGTGCCCGCGTGGAAGAGCGGCGCGGCGCCGCTCGACATACGGGGTCTTTCCTTGAGCCGCGAAGTCCTGAAAGACCGCACCCGGTCGAAATGAGGCTTTTTCTCGATACCTCTGCATTTGCAAAGCGCTACGTCGCGGAAAACGGCTCGGACAAAGTGCTCGAACTTTGCGGCTGCGCCGAGCAGCTTGCGGTCAGCGTCATGTGTCTGCCGGAGGCCGTGTCTACTCTCAGCCGATTGGTGCAGGAACGCCGCTTGAGTGCCGCGGCATATAGGGCCCTCAAGCAATCGGTGCTCGAGGATCTCACTGCCATGGATATCTGCGAGATGACGGTCGCGGTCATGAGCGGCGTCATCGAGCTGCTGGAAACGAGTGCGATCCGGGCGCTCGATGCGATCCATGTCGCCTGCGCTGTGGCTTATCGAGCCGATATCTTCGTCTCGGCCGACGTTCGCCAGCTCGCCGCGGCCAGAAAGGCGGGCCTTCTGGTGCAGGACGTGTCGTGAGCTGCTCCCGGGGAGCGGATTTTCTGTGTTGGCACATGGCACACGCGACCGGAGACGCTGCGTGCGGCCTTTACACCGTGTGGCTTGCGCAAGCATGCTGGTGATTATCGGAACGATTCGTCTGCCGCCGGAGGCTCTTCCAAGGGCGCGACCGGCGATGAAGGCCATGATCCAAGCGAGCCGTGAAGAGCGCGGCTGCGTCGGATACTCCTACGACGACTGATCCTGTATGAGGCTGATCAATCGAGACCCATCTGACCCATAACGGGTCAGTGATCATACGGCATCGTCGATCCGGAGTACCGAGCCGGCGCCCATGGAGAGTGATAGCATATCATCTGCACGGGTTTGCACGAGCTTGCACGATGACTACCAATTTAACCGTTCGGGTCGACACCACCGTCAAGAAATTGCTCGACCGGTTGTCCAAGGCCACCGGACGCAGTCGGTCCTACCTGGCCCAGGATGCGCTGCGCCGCTACGTGGAGGACGAGGCCTGGCAGATCGCCGAGATCGAGCAGGCGGTCAAGGAGGCCGACGCCGACGATTTTGCCAGTGAGGCTGAGGTCGCGGATGCGCTGAGCAAATGGCGCGCCGGTGCGCGTTAGATGGCTGCGCAAGGCGCTGGCCAACCTGCAGGCAGCTGAGGCCTACATCGCTCAGGATAATCCCCGGGCTGCGCGCGCGATGGCGCGCAAAATTGTCGATGCGGTCTATACCCTGGCGGACAATCCGAAGCTCGACATCAGCCGGGCCGGGCGCGTTCCGGGTACACGTGAGCTGGTGGTCGACCGGACGCATATCGTCGCCTACCGGATACGCCACGCTGAATTCCAGGTGCTGCGGGTGCTGCATGCACGCCAGCGTTGGCCGGAGCGCCTTCCATAGCCGAGGATAGGCTGACAGCTAGAAATTACACATCTTGCCCGAAATCGGGCAAAATTGTGGCGTCACAGCGTGACTGCCACGAGAATCGATGCGGATGGCGGATCAAATTGAGCTGGAGGAGCTGATCGGCTACCTCGTGCGCTCGAGTCGACTGAGCCGCGCGGAAGCCAGCCGCCTCGTCGATGAGGTGCTGGCATTCCTCGACGAATCGGCCGAGGAGTTTGTACGGCGGCGGCACCGCGAGCTGCAGCACGAGGGCTGCGCCAACAGCGAGATCTTCGCGCGCATCGGCGCCGAGGCGACGCGGTGGCGCTTTCGCGCCGCGGTGCTGAGCGAGCGGCAGATCCGGCGGATCGTTTACGGCTGAGGGTGGCTGCGCAATCCGCGCGGCGACCGGCACGCAGCAACCCGGGAGGATCGCGGCATGTGTGGAATCGTCGGATATATCGGCAGGCGGGAAGCCGCGCCGCTGCTCATGGAAGGGCTGCAGCGGTTGGAATATCGCGGCTACGACTCGGCCGGTATTGCAGTGGCGAGCGCCGGCAAGCTGCGGCTGAGCAAATGTCGTGGGCGGGTGCGAGACCTGGAGCTGCAGCTGCCGGCGCGCTTCAAGGGCAGCGCAGGCATCGCGCACACGCGCTGGGCGACGCATGGGGAGCCGAGCGACCGCAACGCTCATCCGCACTGTGATGCCTCCAACCGTTTTGCGGTGATCCACAACGGCATCATCGAGAACGCCGCGGCGCTGCGGGCCCGGTTGCAGGCCGAAGGCGTCGTATTCGCCTCCGACACCGATTCAGAGGTTCTGGTGCATCTGATCGCGGCGATGCCCGAGCAGGCGTTGGAGGCGGCGGTGCGCGCAGCGCTGCGACTGGTGGTGGGAACCTATGGAATTGCAGTGCTGGACGGTACCCGGCCCGAGGCACTGGTGGTGGCACGCAACGGCAGCCCGGTGGCGCTGGGCATCGGCGAGCACGAGATGTTCATCGCCTCCGACGCGGCGGCGTTCGTGCGTTACACGCGCAGCGTCGTACATCTGGATGATGGTGAGGTGGCGGTGGTGCACGCCGACGGCTACGAGACCTCGGATCTCGATGGCGGCACGGTGCAGAAGATCCCGCTGACGTTGACGTGGTCGAACGAGAGCCTGGAGAAGGGCGAGTTCGCGCACTACATGAGCAAGGAAATCGCCGAGCAACCCGATGCCGTGCGCCGCACGCTCAGCGGCCGTCTTGAGCCGCGCTTCTGCACCAGCCACCTCGGCGGCGTGGAGTTGCCGGCGCGTGAGTTGCTGGAAGTGCGCCGTATCAAGATCCTGGGCTGCGGCTCCGCCTATATCGCCGGACGCCTCGGGGCGCAACTGATCGAGCAGCTCTCGCGCATACCGGCCGATGCGGAGGCGGCATCCGAATTTCGTTATCGCAACCCGGTGGTCGAGCAGGACACGCTGTACATCGCCGTCAGCCAGTCGGGCGAGACCTTCGACACGCTCGGCGCGGTGCGCGAGATCAAGCGTAAGGGCGGGCGCGTGCTCGGTATCGTCAACGTGGTCGGCAGCAGCATCGCGCGTGAATGCGGCCGCGGCATCTACATCCACGCCGGGCCGGAGATCTGCGTGGTGGCGACCAAGAGCTTCACGTGCATGGCGGTCGCATTTGCGTTGCTGGGGTTGCACATGGGCCGCATCCGCGATCTGTCGACCGCGCGCGGGGAGCGGCTGCTGGCCGCGTTGAACGCATTGCCGCAACAAATGGCTGACATCATCGCCCGGGAATCGGAGATCGCGCGGCTGGCGCAACATTTTGCCACCGCCGAACATGCCTACTTCGTCGGCCGCGCCGCCGGTTACGCGGTGGCGATGGAGGGGGCGCTGAAACTCAAGGAGGTCAGCTACCTGCATGCCGAGGCGTACGCGGCCTCTGAGCTCAAGCACGGGCCGCTGGCGCTGATCTGCCCGCAATCACCGACCGTGATCGTGATGCCGCGCGATGAGCTGTTTGGCAAGAATCTATCGACCATCGAGGAAATCCGGGCCCGCGGCGGCCCGGTGTTGGCGATAACCCACCCAGGAGAGCTGCCGGCGACGGTGGACGGAGTGTTTGCTGTGCCGGCCTCCGAACCGGAGCTCGATCCGATCCTGCTGAATCTGCCGCTGCAGCTGCTCGCATATCACGTGGCATTGCAACGTGGACGCGATATCGATCGACCCCGCAACCTGGCCAAGTCCGTGACGGTGGAGTAGACGCAATAGTTGTTAGGCAGGCAGTTGATTGGATGTGCTGGCGACGGGTTCGCTGCCGTCCCCGCGGCGTAAGCTGGCTCCTACGGTATCAGTCGCCGTTCGATGCCGCGTGGTTCACGGCGGGTTAAGGCGCAGGCACCGAAGCTGGTCGCGTCCGAAATGCCGGACGCGATGCAGGAGGTGCCATGACCGTTATCGAGATCCTGCAGAGATTGAAGCTCGATGCGGAGCAACTGCTCGAGCCGCTCAGCGCCGGTTCGACCCGTGTGTATGAAATTTCCACCACGGGAGCGCTGATCGAGCGCACGGTGCAGATGCGCGAGTACTACCAGAATCTGTGCCGACAGCTGCAGCGGGGCATCGATCTTCTGCGCCGCTGAGACGCACATGACCCGTGCGACCCTGATCGCCTGGCTCCGTAAGCGCGCCTATCGTCCGCCGGCCATATCAATGAAGCTCCCGGTCACGTAGGAGGCGTTTGCGGAAAGAAGCCAGATAATGGCCTGGGCCACTTCGTCGGCTTGTCCACCGCGTTTCATAGGAATTTGGTCCTTGAGCCGATCGACACGGTTCGGCTCACCTCCACTTGTATGCATATCCGTGTATATGAATCCGGGACGCACCGCATTTACACGTATGCCTTGTGCAGCTACCTCTTTGGAAAGGCCGATGGTAAAGCTATCGATTGCACCCTTTGAAGCGGCGTAATCAACGTATTCATCAGCGGAGCCCAGCCGGGAGGCGCCAGAAGAGACATTGACGATCGCTCCTCCCGAGCCACCGTTTGCCGTTGACATCCGTCGAACTGCGGCTCGGGCGCAAAGGAACGTTCCAATAACGTTTGTACGGAAGATTCGTTCGATCCTGGCGGCGCTCATGTCTTCGACACGCATCTGCGTTTCTAAAATCCCTGCGTTGTTTACCAGGCCAGTCGGTGTCCCTAGAAACTCATCGCACGTCGCAAAGAGACGCTCTACGTCGGCTTCTTCGGAAACGTCCGCTTGCACTGAAATCGCGCGACCGCCAAGGTTTGCAATGGTATCTGTAACCGTTCTCGCTGCGTTCTCGTTCCGTACATAGTTCACGCAAACTGCGCAGCCGAGTTGAGCGGCCAACAGCGACGTAGCCGCGCCGATCCCGCGACTTCCGCCCGTCACGATCACGACGTTACTGCTCGACGGCGCGCCGATCTTCAATGTCTTGGTGCCTTGACCGAGGGGTGGCCGATCAAGCTCACTTTGCCGCGACGAGGCAGCAACCATCTGAGGCTGTTCACAATCGTCAGCGCGCGGCCGGCACGGCACAACGCCGGCACCGCGGTCAGTACCATCGGGATGAGCGTGAGCAGCGCGGGTATCAGCCGAATCCTGCGCACGGCGCTGATACCTCGATCGATGCCGCGCAGGCGCCATTGTACGGCACCGAGCGCGTGGCTGAGCTGCTCGCGCTGCACCGCGCAGCGCCGCCGCAGCGCTTCGCGCTGCTCGCGCAGCGACAGCGGGGGCGCGCTCATGACGGGATGTGCAGATGTTGCCGGTCGCGTGCGAATTCTTCCCGCGTCGCTGCGAACAGCGAATGCCGGGTACGCAGTTTTGCGACCACGATGAGCGCCGCCGTCAGCGCCAGCGCGCCGAATAGCGCCGTCAACAGCAACGCCACCAGGATGCGGTGCGTGTCCCAGAAGATGAAGATCACCGACAGCGCCCCCAGCAGCAGCGTCATCGCGGCGGCGAACACGGCGAACAGGCCCCACAGCAGCAGGCTCAACAGCTGCGCGGTGCCTTCCTTGAGGTCCAGGAACAACAGCTCCAGCCTGGTGTAGATGGCGTCCATCAACGTGGATAGCAGTTCTCCCGCGTCGCTCAGGAAGCCGCCGATCGCCCCCTGCGGCTTGTCGCCTTCCGAGGCAGCCGGTTCGGTCATGCGTGCAGCCGCCGCTCAGGACTGCCGCCGCGTCAGCAGGGCGCCGACCAGCAAGCCGATGCCGGTGGCAATGCCGAGTGCTGCCCAGGGATTTTCGCGCAAATAGGTCGCGCCTGCGTCCCATGCCTCGCGCGCGCCACCCAATGCCGCACTTGCCCGGTTCACGATCTGCTCCTGCAATTGGGCCAGGCGTTGCTTGGCGGCGCTCAATGCCTCTCCGGCCTGCTGTCTGGCCTGCTGCATCGTGTCGCCGGCGGAATCGCTGGATGAAGCGAGCAGCGCCTCGAGCTGCCGGATGATGGTCTCGAGGTCCTCGACCATCTGGTCGGCCGGCGCGGGTTCTGTCATGGCTGGCAATCCTTGAAGTCGGCGGTGATGGTCGATACTGACGGTCGAGGATACCTTGAACGGGCACCGATCCCAAACTGTGCCGCAAGGCGGGGCCGATGGGCACGGCGACCGCTGGAGCGACCGCTGGCGACGCCTGCCGCGGCTGTATCGATGCATGGGTGTCGCCGCTGAAACCAGTACGTACCAAGAACGAACTTGTCTGTTGAAAGCTGGTTCAACGATACTGGGCGGGACAGTTCACTCGGCGGTGGTTGCCGTGCCCCACTCGAACAATACGACCAAATTCTCGCGCCGCAGCTTCCTGGCGGGCGCAGCCGTTGCCGCGACCGTGGCCGGATCCGCACTGATCGGACTGCGGCCCGGTGCTGCGGATGCCGCGGCCGCCACCGGCGGCAACCTGCCGCATCTGTCGGAGACCGATCCGGTGGCGAGCTCGCTGGGGCACAAGCCCAATGCCAAGGATGTCGACAAGGTGAACGCCGATGGCTGGTGCGCCCCGTACAACGCGAAGACTTAAGGTCGTGCAGCAGACCGGCGCCATCGTCGCGTTTCTCACCGAGCTCGAGCGCCTGAAGCTGGTATATCGAAGCGCCTACGTCAGCGATCGGTCGCGGCATGAGAATTCTGCGGAACACAGCTGGCACCTGGCCATCGGACTGCTGACCGTTGCCCGGGAGCTGAATCTGGAGATCGACCTGCCCAAGGCGCTCGTGATGGCGCTCATTCATGACATTTGCGAGATCGATGCCGGGGACACCCCTATCTATGGCGGCGCGCGACCGGACCAGCACGATCGCGAGCAGGCGTGTATCGACCGTCTTGCAGGCCATGGTCCGCAGTTCGGCCTGGAGCTGCGGGATTTGTGGAACGAGTTCGAGGCACAGCAAACACCGGAGAGCCGCTGGGTCAAGGTGCTCGACCGGCTGATGCCGTTCATCGTGAATCTGGCCACCGAAGGCCGATCATGGCGCGAGCAGGCCGTCGCCAGGTCGCAGGTTCTGGCCGTGAACGAGCCCGTCCGGCAGTACGCACCCGAGATATTTGACTGGATGCGCGGGCGCATCGACGAGTGTGTGCAAAAGGGGTGGTTGCGCGACGCTTGAATGCGGCTCGCCAATCGTGCGAGCCGAGTCCGGCACTTCAGGAAAGCTCTAACTTCGATCGCGACGCATTGAATCGAGATCGCCGACCCATTTCAGCCTGCCTCGAGCTTTACGAATCCTCTCCAGCCGTTTAGTTCGAATCATTAATCGCAGAGAATCCTCGATGACCTGTCGCCTCGTCTGCGCTCCGGACAGCCGTGATGCCTCTTCGAGTAGCGTGGGATCGATGTCGATGTTGATTTTCATCCGTCAGCGGGCGCTCATTCTCCGTTAATGTATGTAGCAAGTTTGATGCAATGCAGTCAATGATGGTTATCTGAAATCCCGCGAGCGCCGCGCGATCCCGCCGAGCCAGGCCGAGCGGTCGTGCAGCCGCTGCGCGATCACATGGGCGACCTGTTCGCGCCGCTGCAGCGTGCCGTCCACGACCAGCAGGCTCGACTCGAGCGCGCAGCGCCGGTGCTCGGCGAACACGCCGGGCCACAGGATGATGTTGAGAATGCCGGATTCATCCTCGAGCGAGGCGAACACGACGCCCGAGGCGGTGGCCGGCTGCTGCATGTGCGTGACCAGGCCGCCGAC
>Ga0307374_10015584_pt1 | contig 10202 bp, 8 predicted proteins | sample OX3MG_FD_202532 | JGI IMG/M metagenome (GOLD analysis project Ga0307374, IMG submission 202532) | Soil microbial communities from Risofladan, Vaasa, Finland - OX-3 | ecosystem: Environmental > Terrestrial > Soil > Coastal area > Acid sulfate soil | place: Finland: Risofladan, Vaasa | collected...
GTCAGAGACGCCGTGGTCGGGAGACGGCCGCCCGCTCGGCGAGGCGACAAGAGGAGAGCGCGATGGCGAAGAGCTCCATTCTCGGATACCCGCGCATCGGCAAGCACCGCGAGCTGAAGAAGGCCGTCGAGGGCTTCTGGGCCGGCAAGTCCACGGCCGACCAGCTGGCCGAGACGGCCCGCGACATCCGCCGGGCGGCCTGGGGCGTCCAGCAGCGGTCGGGCATCGACCTGATTCCGGCCAACGACTTCAGCTACTACGACCAGATGCTCGACACCATCTGCCTGACCGGGTTGGTGCCCTCCCGCTTCGGGAGCCCGAGCGGCAACGTCGACCTGGCGACCTACTTCGCCATGGCGCGCGGCGCGGACGACACTCCGGCCCTGGAGCTGACCAAGTGGTTCGACACCAACTACCACTACCTGGTGCCCGAGTTCAACGCCGGGACGCCGCGGCTCGCTAGCGACAAGCCGTTCGCCGAATTCGCCGAGGCGACCGCGCAGCTCGGCCGACCGGCCAAGCCGGTGTTGATCGGCCCGGTCTCCTTCCTGCTCCTGGGCAAGCACCACACGCGCGCGCTCCTCGAACACCTGCGCGAGCTCCTCCCGATCTATGCCGAGGTGCTGGCGCGCCTGGCGCGGGTCGGCGCCGAGTGGGTCCAGATCGACGAGCCGACCCTCGTCCAGGATCGCAGTGCCGCCGAGCTCGACCTCTTCAAGCAGGCCTACGCCCGCCTCGGCCAGGGCGGCGAGCGGCCGAAGATCATGCTCCAGACCTACTTCGAGTCGCTCGACGGCAACTGGGATACCGTCGTCGGGCTGCCCGTCGAGGGAGTCGGGCTCGACTTCGTCCGCACACCGGACAACCTGGATCTGCTCAACCAGCGGGGATTCCCGAGCGGCAAGACGCTGGGAGCGGGCGTCGTCAACGGCCGCAACGTCTGGCGGGTCAACCTGGAGGAGACGCTCAGCCTCCTCGAGCGGATCGCCGCCCGGGTGGATGTGGACCGGCTCTGGGTCCAGCCCTCGTCCTCGCTGCAGCACCTGCCATACGACGTGGAGCTCGAGACGGCGCTCGACGCGGAGATCAAGCCGCTGCTGGCCTTCGCCGAGCAGCGCCTGGACGAGGTAGCGACCCTGACCCGCGGCGTCAACCAGGGCCGGAGCGCCGTCGTCGACGCGCTCGAGGCCAACGCCGCCCTCTTCCTCAGCGCGCTCGACTCGGCGCGCATCCACCACGCGCCGACCGGCGCCCGCATGGCCGCGCTCGGCGAGGCGGACTTCCAGCGTGCCGCCCCGTTCGGGACTCGCATCCGCGCGCAGCAGCACAGCCTGAACCTCCCGGAGTACCCGACGACGACCATCGGCAGCTACCCGCAGACGTCGGAGGTCCGCGCGACCCGCGCCCGCTGGCGCCGCGGCTCGATCTCGGATGAGGCCTACTGGGGCTTCATCCGAGACCATATCCGGCAGCTCATCCGGCAGCAGGAGGAGATCGGCCTGGACGTGCTGGTGCACGGCGAGTTCGAGCGCACCGACATGGTCGAGTTCTTCGCGGAACAGCTGGCCGGCTTCGCCGTCACCGAGCACGCCTGGGTGCAGTCCTACGGCAGCCGCTGCGTGCGCCCACCGATCATCTACGGCGACGTCTACCGCCCCGAGCCGATGACCGTCCAGACGATCACCTACGCGCAGTCGCTGACGGACCGGCCGATCAAGGGAATGCTGACCGGACCGGTCACCATCCTGAACTGGTCTTTCCCGCGCGAGGACCTGCCGCGCCGCGACGTGGCCTACCAGATCGCGGCCGCGCTGCGCGACGAGGTCCACGATCTGGAGACGGCCGGGATCCGCGTCATCCAGATCGACGAGCCGGCGCTCCGCGAGGGGCTGCCGCTGCGTCACGAGGACTGGGACCACTACCTGGGCTGGGCGGTGCAGTCCTTCCGGCTGGCGTCCTCGGGAGTGGCCAACGACACCCAGATCCACACGCACATGTGCTACAGCGAGTTCAACGACATCATCGAGTCGATCGAGGCGCTGGACGCCGACGTGATCTCGATCGAGAATAGCCGCAGCAACGCCGAGCTCCTGCGCGCCTTCATCGACCACCGCTACACCCGCCAGATCGGGCCGGGCGTCTACGACATTCACTCCCCCCGCGTTCCGAGCGCGGACGAGATGGTGACGCTGCTGGAGCAGGCCAGCGAGGTGCTCGACCCGGCCCAGCTGTGGGTCAACCCCGACTGCGGCCTGAAGACCCGCGGCAACGCCGAGGTCTGGCCGTCGCTGGAGCACATGGTCGAGGCGGCGCGCACGCTGCGGGCGCGACACCCGGCGCGCGTCGGCTGAGCGCGAGTCGGTCGCGGACCGCAAACGGGAGGGGTGCCGCACGTGGCACCCCTCCGGCCATTTTAATGGTGGACGAGGACGGGAGGCGGCAGGATGCGGCGCATCGCGGCACGGCGGCTGGAGGGCTTCGGCACGTCGGTCTTTAGCGAGATGAGCCGGCTGGCCATCGAGCACGGCGCGATCAACCTGGGCCAGGGCTTCCCCGACTTCCCGGGACCCGATCTGGTCAAGGAGGCCGCCGTCGCCGCGATCCAGGCCGATCTCAACCAGTACGCGCCGAGCCACGGCATACCCCGGCTGCGCCGAGCCATCGCCACGACCTTCGCCGCGACCTACGGCCACGCCGTCGATCCCGAGGCGGAGGTGACGGTCACCACCGGCGCGACCGAGGCCATGCTGGCCACCTTCCTCGCCATCCTCGACCCGGGCGACGAGGTGCTGCTGCTCGAGCCGTGCTACGACGCCTACCCGGCGCAGGTCGTCTTCGCGGGCGGGGTGCCCCGCCACGTCCCGCTCCAGCCGCCCGACTGGTCGCTCGACCCGGATCGGCTGGCCACCGCGATCGGCCCGCGCACGCGCGCCATCGTCATCAACAGCCCGCACAACCCGACCGGTAAGGTGTTCGATCGTGCCGAGTTGGAGGCCATCGCCGCGCTCTGCCGCGAGCACGACCTGCTCGCCGTCACCGACGAGGTCTACGAGCGCATCATCTTCGACGGCGTCGAGCACGTGCCGATGGCCACGCTGCCCGGCATGTGGGAGCGCACGGTCACGCTCAATTCGACCGGCAAGACCTTCTCCATGACCGGCTGGAAGATCGGCTACGCCATCGCGGCGCCCGAGCTGAGTCGCGCGGTCCGGGGCACGCACCAGTTCATCACCTTCGCCACGGCCACGCCGTTCCAGGAGGCGATGGCGACGGCCATCGAGCAGGCACCCCAGCGCGGCTACTACGCGGAACTGGCGGCCACCTACACCGACCTGCGCGACCGGCTGCGCCGCGGGCTCGAGGGCGCCGGCCTGCCGGTGCTGCCGGCGCAGGGCAGCTTCTTCCTGATGGCCGACATCGGCGGGCTGGGCTTCGCCGACGACGTCGCCTTCTGCCGCTTCTTGACGACCGAGGTCGGCGTGGCGGCCATCCCGCCCTCGGCCTTCTACGCCGACCCGGCGACGGCGCCGCTGCACGCGCGCTTCTGCTTTGCCAAAGTTCCCGCCACGCTCGACGAGGCGGGCGAGCGCCTGGCCACGCTCGCCGCCTTCCGACGACGCAGCGGCTGAAGCTCTCCGACGCCGACAGCGTGTGCACGGTACGACGGCGGGCAACGTCGCCGGCAGCCTGTCCGGGCACGCTGTAACGACTCTCCATCCGGTCGTCGGTGTTACTTCGTGTTACCTCGTGTTAGTATGATGGTGCTGCGTCACGCCGGCGTTTTAGGGGGGAGCAGCCCTATGGAGCGCACCCACAACGATGAGTTGCTGACCATCAAAGAGGCAGCCGCGCGTCTGAAGGTCAGCACCATGACGCTCAGCCGCTGGATCAAAGCCGGCCGCCTGACGAAGTACCGTCTCGGTGCGCGTGCCGTGCGCCTGCGCCGGAGCGAGGTGGAAGCCCTGCACTCTCCCGACGAAATGGAGTTCGAACCAGCGTTCGACGACGACCTGGACATCCCGCCGCTGACGCCTGAGGAGGTGGACCGGCAACTGGCGGCAATGGAGCGTGCGAACGCTGTCCGCGAGCGCATCCTGAACGCGCACGGAGGGAAACCGTTTCCATCGTCGGCTGAACTGATCAACGAGGAGCGAGACGCGCGCTCTTTTGACGCGTGAGCATGCGCCTGGTAGACGCAAGCGTCGCCATCAAGTGGGTGCTACCAGAGGAGTACGCCGAGCAGGCAGTGAAGCTACGCGGGGACTCGCTGGCCGTGGGGGACCAGATGGTCTACCCGCCACACATGACGAGCGAGGTGATGAACGCCATCTACCGACGAACGTGGCGGGGAGATCCGGGCGTTCGTCTGACCCTCGAGGAGGCAGACGACGCGGCGGCCGCCTTCTTGAGTCTCTCCATTCGGCAGATCCGCTCGCCCAGGCTGTACCAGCGAGCCTGGATGCTCGCCCATAGCTACCGGATCCCGACGATCTACGACAGCCTGTACGTCGCGCTGGCCGAGCTCTTGGATACACCGGTCTGGACCGCGGACCGGCGGCTCCAGCGGACGATGGGTCCGGACTACCCCCTCGTCCGCTGGATCGGCGATTACGGCGCCTGACGCTCCGCTCTCCTCCACCGTGTCACGTCTCCGGCTTGACACAACGTCCGCGCGCGGCTACGCTCGAGTAGAACGATTGAGCGAATTCGGCGAGGACGCGCAGCGTGCCACTCTCCGACGCCGTCCGGGACGAAGACGCCGCACGGGACTCCGCCGGCCGGCCGGTCCAGCCGGCCCTGTTCGACTTCGACCGCGAGGGGCGTCTGCGCGGCCACGTCGCCATCATGCCCGAGCTCACCGCCGACTCCAGCCTCGACGTGGCTCGCTATTGGTACCGGCGCTACCTGGAGCAGTCGGGCCACCCGGCCAACACGGTCAAGTCGTACAGCTACGACCTGGCCGTCTTCGAGCAGGTCATCGGCCCCCGGCCGGTCGGCCAGATCCGGCCGCGCGACGTCGGCCACTTCCTGGACGAGAGCAACAACCGCTCGACACGCAAGCGGCGGCTGACCTCGATCTCCGGCCTGTTCAAGTTCCTCATCAACCGGGCGCGCGTGTTGGACAAGGACCCCAGTGAGTCGTTCTACCCCGAGCACATCCCCCTCAAGACGCCGCGACCGCTCTTCGCCGAGGAGCAGGAGCGGCTGCTGGCCGCGGCGACCGAGGACGGCGTCCGCGCGCAGCTCGCGGTCTGGCTCATGCTCCGGCTGGGCCTCTCACGGGCGGAGGTGCTGCAGTTGCGGGCCGAGCACCTGGACTTCTCCGACCCGGAGCATCCCGTCGTCTACGTCTTCTACGACGACGTCCGCCACCGCGGGCGCGAGCGCAAGCTGGCCGGTGACGCATCGCTGGCCACCATCTACCGGGACTTCCGTGGGGTGTATCCGGATGCCGAGCGGCTCTTCCCGATCTTCCCGCAGTCGTTGAACAAACTGGTCGAGCGCGTGGCGACAGCGACCGGCCTGACCAAGCACGTCTCGCCGCAGTCGCTGCGCGACACCTTCGCCGTCGACCGGGCCTGCGAAGGAGCCGACGAGGCGGACCTGCTGCGCCTGCTCGGACTGGCCGACGATGCCCGCAACCGGATGAGCGTGCGCCGCTACCTCAAACTGGCCGAGCCCCCGCTGCTGGGGACGCCCGCCGAGGCTGAGGGCGCGACCGGATAGCCGCAAGGACCGCGCGGACCATCGCGCCCTTGCCGGCAATGTCGTTTCCCACCAGCCCGCCGAGGCGGGCTGGTCGCTATGAGCGCGGCGGTTCAGCGCCGCGCGGGGCCGGCCAAGACACGAATCCGCTCAGATCCGGCGCCGCAGGTCGATCTGGCCGAGCAGCGTGTCGAGCACCTGGGCTGAGGGGCGATCGGTGTCGACCACGACCTGCGGCAGCTGATCCATCGCCACCAGCGTCTCGCCGTAGTGTTCTCGTTGCCGCTGGTAGATCGCCCAGTCCGCCTCGCTCGGGTCCGGCGCCAGCCGGCCGCGCCGCGCCAGCCGCTCTTCGACCACCTCGGGCGGGCAGTGGCACTCGACCAGCAGCAGGTCGGAGCTAACCAGCCCCGCGGCCCGTGCGGCCTGCTCGCGCCAGCGCGGATCGAGGAAGGTCGCGTCCAAGACGACCGAGCGGCCACCGCTCAGGATCCCCCGCGCGCGGTCGAGGAGTTCGTCGTACGTCCGCTCGGTGGCCGGGGCCGCATAGATCCCGGCACCGAAGGCTACCGGCTCGTGGCTCTCCGGTGACCGCCCGGCCAGCTCTTTGCGCACGACGTCCGAAGAGACCAGCGACGCGCCGAGCGCGCGGGCCAGCCGCCGGGCGACGACGCTCTTGCCGGTGCCGGACAGACCGCCCACCAGGAACAGTGTGGGGCGCGCCGACTCGACCATGTAGGACGTCGCCAGGTCGATGTACCGTTCGGCCTCGCGCTGAACCGGGAGGTGCTCGGGCAGCTCGGGCACGATCTCGTCGAGGCGCAGGCAGGCGACCTTGGCCCGCACGTGCGCACGGTAGATCGAGAAGAAGTGGACCAGCCGCTCCAGGTCCGGGTCCTCGAGGCGCTCGGACAGGAGCGCCACGAAGCGACGTGCCAGGTCGGGGTGCCCGTGGTAGTCGAGGTCCATCGCCAGGAAGGCGACGTCGACGGCCACGTCGCCGCAGCGCAGCCGCGGGTTGAACTCCACGCAGTCGATGATCTGCAGGTCCTCCGGACGTTCTCCGAGCACGCAGATGTGCGCCAGGTGCAGATCCCCATGGCCCTCCCGGATCCGGCCGCCGGCCACGCGCTCCGCGAACATCCGGGCCTCACGCTCGAAGAACTCCCGCGACACCCGGTCGATCAGGCGGAGCTGAAACGGCGCGATGATGGCTCCGGCGTAGGCCTGCGTCTGCTCCACGTTCTCGCGGATGCTGAAGGCGGCGGCCTCGGCGGTGCCCCACTCGTCGATGCCCGGCCCGGTGGCAGCCTCGCGGTAGAAGCGCGCCAGCCGGTCGGCCAGCACCGGGAAGACCTGGTCGTCGACGCGGCCGGTGTCGAGAAGGTGCGCGAGCATGCGGTCGTCGGGCAGGCGGCGCATCTTGACGGCGTATTCGACCACGGGGCCGTCGCCGTGGAGCTGGAGGCGGCCTCCGACCTCGACGACCGGCACGACCTCCAGGTAGACCCCGTCGGTCAGGCGCCGGTTGAGCCGCAGCTCCTCCTGGCAGTAGAAGCGCCGCTTCTCGAAGGTGCTGAAGTCCAGGAAGCCGTAGTCGACCGGCTTCTTGACCTTGTAGACGAAGCCGTCCGTGAGGAACACGACCGAGGCGTGCGTCTCCTCCAGCGCGATGCTGCCGGCCGGCGCCGGATACGCCTCTGGGCGACTCAGGTCGGCGATGATCCGGGCGACGTGCTCGCGCGCGGCCTCTTCACGGTCCACCATGGAGCTCTCCTCCGGGGCTCAAAGGGCGCCGCCGCTCCAGCGAAGGGGGGCGCGGCTCGACGTCGGCGCGCCGGACGCGGCGCACCCCCTAGTATGCCGCACCTCGCCTCGTCCAGTCCTCCGACATGCCGGGATCGCAGCAGCCTGGACGACCATCCGGTTTTCGCCGTCCCGAGGCGGAGAACCGTCGTCCAGCCATCGTCCGACCCTGGGCGACCGGCTCACAGGCGCCGTGGTCGGTGCTAGCGCATGCGCGGGTCGAGCGCGTCGCGCAGGCCGTCGCCGAGGAAGTTGAAGCTGAGCAGGGTAATGGCGATGGCGAGGGCGGGAAAGATGGTTTGGTAGGGGTAAGACTCGATCGCGGCCACCCCGTCGGCCAGCATGATGCCCCAGCTCGGCACGGGCGGCTGCGCGCCGAGGCCGATGAAGCTCAGCCCCGCCTCCGCGATGATGAAGCCGGGCACCAGCAGCGCCGCCATAATGATGACCGGGGCCAGCGTGTTCGGGAACAGGTGGTGCCAGACGATGCGGCGGTCGCGCGCGCCGATCGCCCGCGCGGCGAGCACGAAGTCCTGCTCCTTGGTCGTCAGCACCTGGCCACGGGCCAGCCGGGCCACGTTGAGCCAGCCAAACAGCGACAACCCGATGAACACGCCGACGAGCCCGCCGGTGACCGAGTTCAGGTCACGCAGCACGACCAGTGGGCCGGAGTGGATGTCCGGCAGCTTCGCCAGGAAGTAGGTCTGCAGCAGGATCAGCAGGACGTAGAAGGGGATCGAGTAGAAGACGTCGATCAGGCGCATCAGCAGCAGATCGACCGTCCCCCCGTAGTAGCCCGAGAGCATGCCCACCGGCAGCCCGATGCAGAGGACGATGGCCACGGTGATGACCGCGATGCTCATCGAGATCCGGGAGCCGTAGATCAGCCGGCTCAGCTCGTCGCGGCCCAGCGCGTCGGTCCCCAGCAGGTGGCCGGCTCCGGGTCCCTGATCCGTGACCAGCAGGTTCTGCTGGGTGAACGGGTATGGCGCGATCCAGGACGCGAGGATCGCGGCGACGACCAAGACCAGGATGATCACCACGGCGATGACCGCGGCGCGATTCCGCAGCAGCCGGCGGACCGCGTCCTGACCGAGGCTGCGGCCCCGGCCGGGCGCGATCCGCATCGCGTGCGCCTGGAGCGCGTCATTCACGGGGTTACACCGCTTTCGCGTCACACCGGGCGGCCGCCGCCACTCGGCCTACTGATACTTCACCCGCGGGTCGAGCACCGCGTACAGCAGGTCGACGATCAGGTTGAGGGCGATGATGACGACCGCGAAGAGCAGCGTGACCGCGAGCACCACCGGGTAGTCGCGGCCGGTGGCGGCACTGACGAAGTAGCGCCCCAGCCCGGGGACACTGGTGATGGTCTCGACGAAGAAGGACCCGGTGATGATGTCGGCGATGAGGAACGCCGAGACGGTCACCACCGGGACCAGCCCGTTGCGGAGCCCGTGCGTGATGATCACGGCGCGCTCGCGCAGCCCCTTCGCCCGCGCGGTGCGCAGGTAGTCCTGCCGCAGCACCTCCAGCATCGAGCCCCGGATGTAGCGGGCCAGCGAGCTGGCAGGTAGGAAACTGAGGGCGAGCGCCGGAATGATGATCGTCGAGCTGAAGATCCCGTGCCAGCCGCCCGGCGGTAGCCAGTGCAGCTGGACCGCGAGGACCACGACGAGCACCGATGCCATGACGTAGTTCGGCGTGGATACCCCCACCACCGCGATGAACATCGCAATGTAGTCGGTAAGCGTGTTCTGCTTGATCGCCGCGATCGTGCCGAGCGGGATGCCGATCAGGATTCCGAGCACGATCGCCGTCAGGCCCAGCTGAGCCGAGACCGGGAAGGTGCGCGCGATGATCTCGGCCACGTCCTGCGAGCGGTTGACGTAGGACGGGCCGAGGTCGCCGTGGATCGCGCCCCCGAGGTACTCGACGTACTGCTTCCAGATCGGGTCGTTCAGGTGGTACTTCAGCTTGATGTTCTGGATCACGTCCGGCGGCAGCGGCTTCTCCGCGTTGTCCCACGGTCCGCCCGGCGTGGCGTGAACCATCACGAACGCGAGCGTGTAGATCAGCAGCAGCGTGGGGACGGCCAGCAGCAGCCGCCGGACGACGTACCTGCCCATGCGACCTCAGTGCTCCATGATCCGAACCCGCCCGAACAGGCCCCACCACTGCGTCGCCGAGACGACCTCGGTGAACCCATCGACGTACGGCCGGATCATGGCGTTGACGTCGAGGTGGTAGAAGGGGAGCACCGGCATGCCGGCCATCAGCATGGTCTCCGCCTTCTCGTAGTCGGCCTTGCGCTTGGCCGGGTCGAGCTCGCGGTCGGCCGTCTGCACCTGGGTATCGAAGTCCGAGTTGTGCCAGCGCGTGCGGAAGAAGTCCTGCGACGTCGTCCACAGGATCGGATACCAGTTGTACGGGTCTGAGTAGTCCGAGCCCCAGCGACTGATGTAGGCCTCGAAGTGGGTCTTGGTCCAGGAGTTGAAGGCGGCGTTGAACTCCTTCGACTCCATGCGCTGCAGGGTGATGTCGATCCCCAGGTTGGTCTTCCACATCTGCTGCAGTGCCTGAGCGACCAGGTCGTAGCGCGCATCGGCCGGCCAGACGAGCTTCATGCCGGGGAAGCCCTTGCCGTCGGGGTAGCCGGCGGCGGCCAGCTTCTGCTTGGCGGCCGCCAC
>Ga0307374_10015585_pt1 | contig 10202 bp, 8 predicted proteins | sample OX3MG_FD_202532 | JGI IMG/M metagenome (GOLD analysis project Ga0307374, IMG submission 202532) | Soil microbial communities from Risofladan, Vaasa, Finland - OX-3 | ecosystem: Environmental > Terrestrial > Soil > Coastal area > Acid sulfate soil | place: Finland: Risofladan, Vaasa | collected...
GGATCGCAATCCGCTTCATAAATAGACTTATAATCCTGCGGCCCGAAAGACGCCTTGGCCAGCACCTTGGCAAAGGCGTCCAAGGTTGCGCGCGCATGGCTCAACTTGCCGGCCCGATATACGAATGCGTCGGGCCATGGCGGGCCCGAGCAATTTGGGGAATACTGTTTTTGGCAGTCGCTTAGGAGCGAGCGATAAGACGAATCATAATACCACTCCAGCTTCATCAACGGAATGAGAAATGTACCCCGATCCAGGATTCCAGTGACGGCTGGAACAGAAATAACAAAAGGGGACGCTCGACCCGCGGTCAGCGTGCACCCATTCGCACAATTGGGACGTTCAAGCAGCCATCTGCGGAAGTCGACTTGCGCCTTCAGCGTGACATAAGAATGGTAATATCCATTAATGTCAAGCCATGAATCCGGAGTTATGTCAATACCTTTTATATGGTCAAAGTTAAATTTTTGTCGTTTCGAGCCCGGCCCATCATTCACATAATCGACATCGGTCTTGATTGTTCCCGGATCCACGAACTCTTGCCAAGCGGACGTCTGCACCGATTCGATTGAGTTGCCATCCTGCTGGAAAACGCTGGGAGGGTTGACAGCAGACGGCAGTCTCGCATAAACAATGACATTGCTGAAGCAAAGCCCATTTCCAGCATCAGACCACTGAGGATTGTCCAATTCGGGGATGAAATAAATATTATTACCAGATACAATTTGCTGTAGGTTGCATTGATTAAGGACAGGATCATCTTCGTCTTGCCCGTAAACTGAAAGCACACCTAATGGGCAAAGAATTGCGACAAAAAAAACAATGATCCAGACTTGGCCATCAGCTTCCATGGGGAGAAGTATAGCCCCAGCCAATTAGCCGTGCAAGTGTGTATGCCGGCCTTACCTATTTGTTCTTTACTTTACTAGCGCCGCCGGGCGCGGAAGAACTCGACGATGCCGGGCAGAATGGAGAGAAACACCACGACCACGATGACCATGTGGATTTTTTTCTCGATATCGGGGACCAGCGAGGCCAGGGAGTATCCCGCGAGCACGAGGCCGCACACCCAGGCTGCGGCCCCGGCCATGGTGTAGAGTAAAAACGGCGCGTAGCCCATCTCCCCGATGCCGGCCACCAGCGGCGCGAAGGTGCGCACGATGGGCACGAAGCGCGCCAGGAAAATCGTCTTGTTGCCGTACTTGGCGTAGAACTCGTGGGTCATCACCAGATGCCGTTTTTTAAAGAACAGCGAATCGGGCCAGTTCATCATGGAATGCTCGAGCCGCAGCCCCAGGAAATACCCGGTCTGATTTCCCAGAATCGCCGCGAGGCACGGCAGCACCAGGAGCCACGCCAGGGAGAGCTCCTGCGCGCGCGCGAAAATTCCGGCCACGACCAGGAGCGAGTCGCCAGGCAGGAAAAACCCAAAGAAAAGCCCGGTCTCCGCGAAGATGACGAAGGTCACCAGCCACAGCCCGCCCCACTCGATGAGCCCGTGGACGTTATAAAGGAAGTGAAAGACTTCAAGCATCTTTTGAATCATCGGTTTTAGGGACTGGCCGGGGGCCAGGGCCAGCCGGCCCGGCTAGGCCTTATAAGGCCTAAATAGGGCCTGGATAGGCAGGTGTCTAGGGGGTGTATAGCACCTAGGTACCTAGGTGTATAGGGTCTGGCTAGGGGGTATACGGGGGGTATACGGGTATATAGGGTATAGGTATACGGGGTATATAAGGAAGGCTCCATTTTCTTTCCCCTCGACGATTCTACCGAATCAGCACCCCGGTCACGGCCGCGGTCAAGAGGTTGGCGAGAGCCCCGCCGATAAGCGCGTAGACGCCCAGGCGGGCCAGGTCCTTGCGTCGCCCGGGCGCCAGGACGCTGATGCCGCCTATTTGGATGCCGATGGACGAGATGTTCGAGAAGCCGCAGAGCATGTGGGCGATGAGAACGTAGGAGCGGTAGGAAAGCTGCTGGGCCGCGTGCGCGGCGGCGTACTTCATCATGTAGGTGTAGGCCACGAATTCGTTCAGGGCGGTCTTCTCGCCGAGAAGGTATCCCGCGGTCGCGCAGTCGCGCCAGGGAACTCCCACGATCCAGGCGATGGGCGCGAACATCCAGCCGAATATCTGCTCAAGCCCGATGTCCGGGCGGTGGAAAATCCCGAAGAAAGCGTGCAGCCCCCAGTTGACCATGGCCAGGAGCGAGATAAACGCGATGAGCATGGCAGCGACGTTGATGGCCAGGTGCATGCCGACCTCGGCGCCGCTCGACGCCGCTTCGATGACGTTGGAGGACTCGTCGTGGTACTCGATTTTCATCGCGCCGCCGGTCTTGGGCGCGCCGGTCTCGGGGATCATCATCTTGGAAATCATCAGCGCCGCGGGCGCGGCCATGACGTTGGCGGCCAGAAGATGCCCGGCGATGTCGGGGAAATAGGGCTTGAGCATGTCCACGTAGACCACCATGACGCCGCCCGCGATCATGGACATGCCCGCCACCATCACGCAAAGAAGCTCCGACTCCGTCATCTCCTCCAAATGCGGCTTGACCAAGAGCGGCGCCTCGGTTTGCCCCATGCCGAACATGTTGCCGGCGGCGTTCAAGGTCTCCGCGCCCGAGGTCCGGCAGGTATGGCGCATGATTTTAGCGCAGAACATCACCACCGGCTGAAGCAGGCCCAAGTAATAAAGCGCGGACATGAGCGAAGCTAGAAACACCACGGAGGTCAGCGCCTGGAAGGCGAAGAAAAATCCCAGGGAGCCTGGCTCTCCCGGCGGGATGCCCAAGGCCCCGAAGACGAAGGTGGCGCCTTGGACCTGGAAGCCGATGAGCGCGGTCACCAAGCCGTTGACCGAGGCAAAAAACCAGCGGCCCGGCGGAGTCTTCAAGACCAAGAGAGCGAAGATGAACTGCAGCGCCGTGCCCCAGAAGACCGTGCGCCAGTTGACGGATTTTTTGTGGCGGCAGAAAAGCCAGGCGATGAAGAGAACGAAGGCGACGCCGAAGAGGCTCGTGAGCTGGCTTAAATCCATGAAGCTAGGCCGCGACGGCGATCTCTTTCTTCGCCGTCAAGGACGCGGCGTAGAGCGTCAGGCCCAGAATCGCGTAGGCCGCGGCGAATTGGTAGGGAATTTGTCGGGCCAGCCCGGATAAATTCCAGGGCAGGTACATGTCCCCGTTGGGCATGGCGGAATGGATGATGCCGAAGAACGAGAGTCCCGCCAGAATCCACAGATAGACCCCGGCGCGGCGGATTTCCTTGTCGATCAAGTGCGCGATGCACGCGCCCCAAAGCATGGCGGTCAGGATAAAGCCGTTGCCCAGCGCCACGATGATCAAAAGCTCGGGCAAGGTCTTGCCCGGCGTGGAGATGAGCTTCTGGAAAGCCGCGGCGGAAACGTAGGTCGGGTCGGAGAGCTTAATCTGCAGGAGCCGCGCGATGGTCGGAAAAAACGCGAAGGCCACGGCGGGCGCGTGCCGCTGCGGGCTGGCGTGGAAGGCCTGCACCACGATGTCCAGCGCCACGAAAATCAGGATGGGGGCCAGCACCGCCTGCGGGATGAGCTCCACGATGGCGCCCAGGTACCCGAAGATGCCGCCCAAGCCGATGAAGAGCCCGGCCAAGAGCGTGTAGCCCGCGCGGCTGCCCATGTGCTTGTAGGCCGGCTGGCCGATGTAGGGCGTCGACTGCGCCACGCCGCCGCAGACGCCCGCCACCAAGGTCGCCACGGCCTCGGTCAAGAGGATGTCGCGCGTGTTGTAGTCGTCGCCGGCCACGCGCGCGCTCTCGGTCACGTTGATGCCGCCCACGACGGTCAGAAGGCCGAAGGGAATCGCGATGGGCAGGTAGCGCAGCGCGGGCCTCAAGCCCCGGATGAAGTCCAAGGTCGGGATGGGGAAGCAGAGCTGGAGCCGGCTCGCATGATAGGCCTGCGCCGCGGCGCCGGAGGGCGCCATGGCGTAGTAAATGGCGGTGCCGATGAGCACCGCCGCCAAGACGCCCGGGAACTTGGCGGGCAGCTTCAAGTGCGCGATAAGCGCGTAGACGATGATGCCCAGCGAAATCAAGCCCACGACCGGCATGCTGAAAATGTCAACCAGGGGGATGAACCCGATAAGCGCCAGACCGATGCCGGCCAGCGAGCCCAAGAGCCCGGCTTCAGGGACGACTCTCTGCACCCACGGGCCGAAGAAAGAGAATGCGACCTTGAAGAGCCCGATGAAAATCATGGTCGCCATGCCGATGTACCAGGTCTCTATCGCCGCCTCGTGCATGGGCATGCCGCTTTGCTTCATGGCCAAGAAGCACGGGCCCAGCACGGCCAGGGCCAAGCCGATGGTGGACGGCGCGTCCAGGCCCAGCGGCATGGCGGTCACGCTGTGGTTTTTGGTTTTTTGGGCCAGGCGCACCGCCATCCAGGTGTAGACCAAGTCGCCGAAGAGCACGCCCATGGCCGTGCCGGGAAACATCTTCGTGTAGACCACGTCCGATGGAAAGCCGAAGGCGTAGATCAGGATGCCGGCCAAGAACGACAGGAGGGTCAAATTGTCCGAGATGAGGCCGAAAAAACCGTTGATGTCGCCCAGGACGAACCAGCGGTATTGGAATTTTTCGTGCTCTTGGCTCATGGTTTTCTTTCTATATCTTGAGAGTCAAACCATTTCCGTTGGTCATGCGCAAACCAGGGAGCATTATATCTATTATTTGTAGAGGCCGCGCGCGCTTTGCTATGTTAAGCGCACATGATGAAGCTCGACCACGTCGGCATCGCGGTCTCCTCCATTGCGGAAACCCTCCCGTTTTACAAGGAGAAGCTGGGTCTCGCGCTCAAGCACGAGGAAAGCGTTCCCTCGCAAAACGTGCGGGTCGTCTTTTTGGAAGCCGGAGAATCCTCCATCGAACTCCTGGAGCCGACCGGCGATGGCGCCGTCGCCAAGTTCTTGAAGGAACGCGGGCCCGGCCTGCACCACGTCGCGTTCGCCGCTCCGGACATCCGCGCGGAAATGGAGCGCCTGTCCCGCGCGGGCGCGCCGCCGCTGGAAAAAGAGCCGCGCCTGGGCAGCCGGGGGCACCAAGTCTGCTTCCTGCACCCCAAGCACTCGAAAGGGACCTTAGTGGAGCTTGTGGAAAATGGCTGATCCCGCGAAGCCGTCTGTTTCGCCCAAAACCCAGGACCTGCTTAAGCGCCGGGAGAAAGCCGAGGCCGGCGGCGGACCCGAACGGGCCAAAGCCCAGCACCAGCGCGGCAAGCTCCTGGCCCGAGAGCGCATCGATTTGCTCCTTGACGAGGACAGTTTCGAGGAAATCGATTTATTGGCGGGCAAGAACCGCCCGGAGCTCGGCCCCGAGGACGGCGAGGCGCCGGCCGACGGCGTGGTGGCCGGCCACGGGAAAATAAACGGCCGCGGCGTGTGCGTCTTCGCGCAGGACTTCACCGTGGCCGGGGGCTCCTTAGGGCTCTCCCACGCGCGAAAAATCTGCAAGCTGCTCGACTTGGCGATGGAGGCCGGCGTTCCGGTCGTGGGCCTGTGCGACTCGGGCGGCGCGCGCATCCAGGAAGGCGTCGACGCGCTCGGAGGCTACGCCGAAATTTTCCACCGCAACGTCCGGGCCTCGGGGGTGGTTCCCCAAATTTCCGTGGTCTTAGGACCCTGCGCGGGCGGCGCGGTCTATTCCCCGGCCCTGACCGACTTCGTGTTCATGGTGGAAGGCACCGGCCACATGTTCATCACGGGGCCGGACGTCGTGCGCTCCGCCACCGGCGAGCAGTGCGACTTCGAGACCTTGGGCGGCGCCCGCACCCACAGCGAGAAATCCGGCGTGTGCCACTTCCGCGCGGCCAGCGAGCAGGACTGCTTTAGGCAAATCCGCGAGCTTTTGGACTACATCCCCTCCAATTGGAAGCAGCCGGCGCCTTTCGTCATGCTCTCGGACGATCCGGCGCGGACGAGCGCCCTCTTGGATTCCATATCCAACGCGGACTCCAAGAAGCCCTACGACATCAAGGAGGCCATCGGGGAAATAGCCGACGGCCACCGGTTCTTCGAGGTCCACCGCGACTTCGCGAAGAACATCGTCGTGGGCTTTGTCCGCTTGGGCGGTGAAAGCGTCGGCGTGGTGGCGAACAACCCCGCGGTTCTCTCCGGCGCCTTGGACATCGACGCCAGCGAAAAAGCCGGGCGCTTCGTGCGTTTCTGCGACGCCTTCGGCATTCCTCTCCTGACTTTGGTTGACGTTCCCGGCTACTGGCCGGGCCTGGCCCAGGAGCACGGCGGCATCATCCGCAAGGGAGCCAAGCTGCTTTACGCCTACGCGGAGGCCACCGTCCCCAAGATTACCGTGATTCTCCGCAAAGCCTACGGCGGGGCCTACGACGTGATGAGCTCCAAGCACATCCGCGGCGACGTCAACTATGCCTGGCCGGGCGCGGAAATCGCCGTCATGGGCGCGGCCGGCGCGGTGGAAATCATCTACCGCCGGGAAATCGCCGCGGCCGCCGACCCCGAGGCCAAGCGCCGGGAGCTTATTCAAGGCTACATCGAGCGCTTCGCTTCGCCCTACCAAGCCGCCAAGCGCGGCTACATCGATGAGATCATCGAGGCGGCCCAGACCCGGCGCAAGGTCGTCGCCGCGCTGCGTTTCTTAAAGAGCAAGGCCGCGCAGGCTCCAGCCAAAAAGCACGGCAACATCCCCCTTTAAGAACCCTTGCCTTTCTGATTCGGAGTCGAACAGCCCCCCGGAGAATTTTTCGCGGCGTGCGACGGGCCTGAGTCTTGGTGCGGCCCTGATTGCTTGGGGTTCCCCGAACCTTTGGAGCCGCCACCTTGGCCGTCTCGACCTTCCTGCGATTGATGGTTCTCGTCCGGCGCTTTTCCCGGAGACAAATCCCCGTGCGATGAACCGCCCGCTTTCCAGCCGTTTCCTTGGCCTCCATTCTGGTTCGGCAGGGATAAAGTCGGCTGAACAGCGGATTGGCCCGGAGTTCCCCCGCCGGCCGGGATGCCGACGTTGCTCTGCGCGGAGGCATCGGACGGCGCAGGCGCGTTGGGAGTGCCTTGGGTGATGCCCTGCCCGCCATCCGGGAAGCAGCTTCCACCGGAGCCGCAGCTTATCGGCGATTGGGCCCTTGCCGAAACAGCCGCCGCCGCCAAAACCGCGGCCGAAAAAATGGCGGTTTTTATTTTTCCATTCATACAAACCAGGATAAGCCACGAATCCCGCGGCGTCAAGTAAAACTTCGGTAAAGTGGCCCCTATTATGCGGATTTAGTATGCTCTTGCTAGGGAGATAATTTCTCAAGGAGGGCACTTCATGGCGCGCAAAAAAATCACGGTGGTCGGTGCCGGAAACGTTGGAGCCACTTTGGCCCAAAGGCTCGCGGAAATGGAGCTGGGCGACGTCGTCCTGGTCGACATCCCGCAAACCGAAGGCATGCCCGCCGGCAAATCCCTCGACATCATGGAGTCGGCCCCGGTCATGGGCTACGACTCGCGCGTGACCGGAGCGACCTCCTACGAGGCCACCGCGGGCTCGGACGTCGTCATCATCACCGCCGGCGTGCCGCGCAAGCCCGGCATGAGCCGCGACGACCTCCTGAAAACCAACGCGGGCATCGTCAAGTCCGTCACGGAGCAGGTCGCCCGCTACTCGCCCGAGTCCGTGCTCATCATCGTTTCCAACCCCTTGGACGCCATGTGCCTGGTGGCCTTGCGGACCTCCAAATTCCCCAAGCACCGGGTCATCGGCATGGCCGGCGTCTTGGACTCCGCGCGCATGCGCTGCTTCATCGCCGATGCCTTGAACGTCTCCATCGAGAACGTCCACGCCATGGTGCTGGGCGGCCACGGGGACACCATGGTTCCGCTGCCGCGCTTCTCCACCATTTCGGGCATCCCCGTCACCGAGCTTTTGCCCAAGGACCAGGTCGCGGCCATCATCAAGCGAACGCGCGAAGGCGGCGCGGAAATCGTCAAGCTCCTGAAGACCGGCTCGGCCTACTACGCCCCGTCGGCCTCGGCCGCGGAAATGGCGGAAGCCATCTTGAAGGACAAGAAGAAAGTCCTTCCCTGCGCGGCTTACCTCGAAGGCGAGTACGGCGTCGAGGGCGTCTTCGTTGGCGTGCCGGTCAAGCTCGGCGAACGCGGCATCGAGCAAATCATCCAATTAAACCTCACCGTGGAGGAGCGCACCGAGCTGCTTAAGTCCGCCACGGCGGTCAAGGAGCTTTCCGTCGCGCTCAAATAGATGCTCCTGGCGCTCGACGTCGGGAACACCAACATCACGGCCGGAGTTTTCAACGGCAAAAAGATCGTCAGGCGCTGGCGCCATGAGACAACGACTGGGCTTTCCGCGAAGAAACTGGCGTCGGAGTTCCGACGCCGGGCCCGCGGCCTGCGCATCGCGTCCGCGGTCTACGGCAGCGTGGTCCCCCGCGTCGACGCCGCGCTTGAGCGCGCCGTGCGTTCGGCGTTCGGCTGCCGGGTCCGGGTCGTCAGTCCCAAGCTGGAACTGGGCATCAAAATGACGATTAAAGGACGGCGCGAGGTCGGGGCCGATTTAGTGCTCAACGCCTTGGCCGGCCACGAGAAAGCCGGCGGCGCCTGCGTGATTGTGGACTTCGGCACCGCCACGACCGTGCAGGGCGTGTCCAGCGGCGGGCGCTTTTTGGGAGGAGCCATCGTCCCCGGCCCGGGCACCTCGGCCTGGGCCCTGTCCGAGAAAACGGCCCTGCTGCCGCTGGCGAAAATCGAGAAGCCCTCCCGCGCCATCGGCCGGGACACCGCGGAATGCCTGCGCTCCGGGATTTACTACGGCTCCTTGGGAATGATCGAGAAGCTTTTGGCGATGTTCAAGAAAGAAATGAAAGCCCCGAAGGCGACCGTATTCGCGACGGGCGGGCTCTCCGGCCTTTTCCGGAAGGACCTGCCCAAGGGCGCCCGGTGGGAACCGGACCTGACCCTTGAGGGGCTGCGCATCGCCCATGAACGAATGGAGGCTTTGTCATGACGAAACGATTCTCGTTATTGGCCGCGGCGGCGCTGCTTTTTCCAGCGCTTGTCCGCGCGACCGAGTTCGGCGGCTTTTACAATTCGGCGACCCAGGCGGACTTGAAGCCCTTCGCCCGCGACCTGGGCGGGCTTCTGGGCTCGGACACGTTCCACACCGGGCGCGTGCTGGGATTCTCCGGCTTCGACATGGGCGGGCACGTCGCCATGCAGTTTTTACCCGATAAGGACGACGCCGTCATGCGCGCCAACGGCGCGCACCCCATCGTCCTGCCCTGGGCCCAGGCCGAGGTCGGACTGCCGCTCAAAATCGACGGCTTCGTGCGCGGCACGAATTTCGACGGGATGACAGCCGTGGGCGGCGGACTGCGCTACGGGCTCCTCAAGGTCTCGGACGAGCCCTGGAAGCCGCAAATCCTGGCGACCGTGGTGGGCAACACCGCGACCTCGCAGTGGTTCACGGCCAATCATCTGGGCGCCTCCTTGGTCGGCTCCATGGGCAATCAGACCTTCACGCCCTACCTTGGCGCCGGGGTTGACCGCACTCGGGTAACCGTCACCGACGCGGCGAATGTCGGGCCGGGAACCTCCGTGCTCACGCTGGAGGGGCGCTTTACCGCTGGGATTCAATACCGGCCCTGGACCTTCCTCTACGCGGACGCGGCCTACGTCTTCATGCACGGCCAAAGCGGCGCCGAGGCCGGCCTGGGCATGCGCTTCTAGATGTTGCTAGCGCCGATCTTCCCGGCTCAGCCCTTGTAGCTTCCCTTAAAGCTCTTTTCCGCTTCGCGGGCCGCGGCTTTTTTCTTCAGAGCCTCGCGCCGGTCGGGCCCTTTCTTGCCGCGCGCCAAGCCCACCGCCACCTTGGCCCAACCGCGGCGGAAATAAACCTCCAGCGGCACCAGGGTCAGGCCCTTGGTCTGCAGGCTGCCGGTAATCTTGTCAATTTCCCGTCGGCGCAGCAAAAGTCGCCGCTTGCGCCGAGGATCGGCCTCCGCATTTTGGGTCGCGTAGCGGTAGGGTGGGATGTAGAAATTAAAAAGATAGACCTCGCCGCCTTCCGCGCGGCCAAACGAGCCCTCCAAAGACGCCTGCCCGCCGCGCAGGGCCTTGACCTCAGGGCCCTCCAAGCTGATGCCCGCCTCGTAAGTCTCCAGGATTTCGTAGAAATGCCGCGCCTTGCGGTAGGTCGC
>Ga0307374_10015586_pt1 | contig 10202 bp, 12 predicted proteins | sample OX3MG_FD_202532 | JGI IMG/M metagenome (GOLD analysis project Ga0307374, IMG submission 202532) | Soil microbial communities from Risofladan, Vaasa, Finland - OX-3 | ecosystem: Environmental > Terrestrial > Soil > Coastal area > Acid sulfate soil | place: Finland: Risofladan, Vaasa | collected...
GCCCTTCGAAGGAGGCCCGATGGCCGATGAAGTACTGCGCGAACGTCGTGGACACGTTGAACTACTCACGATTAACCGACCCGAAGCGCGCAACGCCATCAACCGCGCGACGGCAAACGCCCTCAGCGACGCGCTCGACGAGTGCGAAACAGACGACGACGTCTGGGTCGTCGTTCTGACCGGCGCGGGCGACAAAGCCTTCTCCGCGGGGATGGACTTGAAGGCCTTCGCCAGCGGTGAGTTCCCCATCACCGAGAAGGGCTTCGGGGGCCTGACCAAGCGCGACTTCACGAAGCCGTTGATCGCGGCGGCGAACGGTTCGGCCCTCGCGGGAGGCTTCGAGATGATGCTCAGCTGTGACATGGTGGTCGCGGCCGAACACGCGATGTTCGGTATCCCCGAAGCGTCGCGAGGTCTCGTCGCGGGCGCGGGCGGACTGATTCGTCTGCCCAAGCGCGTACCGTTGACCGTCGCGTTCGAGATGGCCCTCACGGCCGATCCCATCAGCGCCGCGCGCGCCTACGAGTTGGGCCTCGTCAACCACGTCGTGCACGGCGACGTCGTACTCGACGTCGCGATCGCACTCGCCGAGCGCATCGCGAAGAACGCACCCTTGGCCGTACGCACGTCCAAAGACGTAATGCGCCGCGCGGGTGAACTCACCGAGGCCGAGGCGTGGGTCGTCAACGACGAAGCGTTCGCGATGATCGGGCTGAGCGCCGACGCGATGGAGGGCGCCGTCGCGTTCGCCGAGAAGCGTGACGCGAACTGGCAGGGTAAGTAGGTGAACTCGGTCGTCACCATCACCCATCACGCGCAACTCGCTAACGCCTGGACGATTGTTCGACTCAGTTTGCACGTGCTGGGCGCGTGCGTGTGGGTTGGAGGTCAGCTCGTCCTCGCCGGATTGGTCGTGACGCTGCGCGGCATCTCGCACGACGCCCCCGGCAAGGTGGCGAGGGCCTTCGCGAGAGTCACCTGGCCGGCATACGGGCTCTTGATCGTCACGGGAGTGTGGAGCGTCGCGGCCGTCGGTTCGGGGGCGGGGTCGAACTGGAATGCCGTGTTCGGCATCAAGATGTTCTGCGTGATCGTCGCGGGACTCGGCGCGTTCTTGCACACGAGAGCCGCGTCACCCAAGGCGAAGGGTGTCTTCGCGGGCGTGGGCATGGTCGCGACGATCGCCGCGATGGTACTGGGCGTCGCTCTCGCCGGTTAGTGCAGGTGGTACACCAGCGCTGACGTGATCGCCGCGGACGCGACGACGACGGGAAAGGGCGCCTTCGCGAAGAGTGCCGCGAGCGCTACCGCGAGGCCGGCCAGTCGGTGGTCGAGCACGACGTGGGTCTTGACGACGAGTCCCTCAGCGACGACGAGCGCGCTCAAGAGCGAGATCGGCACGAGCGCGTTCACGCGCTGGAGACGCGGACGCGCGAGCCAGCCCTCAGGGATGTAGTAGCCGAGGAGCTTGACACCAAAGCACAACACGCTCGTCGCGCCGAGGACGATCCAAGCCGTCGCGCTACTCATCGTTCGCGCCATCCCCAGACAACAGCGACCAGCGCGCTCGCGATGATGGGCAGTCCCGCCGGCAGCCAGGGCGTGACGAGCACGGCAAAGGCCATCGACGACGCCGCGACGACGCGAAGGAACGTCGTCGTGAGACGCGGCCAAAGGAGCCCTAGGAACGCGGCGGGCACCGCGGCGTCGAGACCCCACGACGCGGGGTTCCCGAGTGCCTTCGCCCCGATCGCCCCGAGGAGGGTGAAGAGATTCCAGAAGAGATAGACACCTACGCCGGTCAGCCAAAAGCCCCGCCGCATCGCGTGCGTGCCGCGCGGCGTCTGAGCGAGCGCGACGCCAGTCGACTCGTCGATGGTGAGGTGGGCCGCCATCACCCGTCGAAAACCCTTCACGCGCACGAGGGGTGCCATTTGGAGTCCGTACAGTGCGTTGCGCGTGCCGAGCATGGTGGCCGCGGCGACGGCACTCACGGCACCCCCACCGGCAGCCATCACCCCCACGGCCGCGAACTGACTGGCCCCCGTGAAGGTGAGAAGAGAGAAGAGACAAGTCTGGAGGACGGAGAATCCCGCGGCGATCCCGGCGGCCCCGAAGGCGACGCCGTAGGTCCCGACGGTGAACGCGACGCTGAAGGCGTCGCGAGACGTCTCACGGGGCGCTGTCGTCACCTCTTCATTCTTGCCGAGCCTGATGAGAGGCTGCGCGGGCGTAGCCGAGCGACTCGGTGAGCGGACTACTCTTGGTTTTACGCACGTCAGAGGAGTGGACCGTGTTCTTTGGTGAAATTTTTGGACCGGATCTCTTGATCGTGGTCATCGTGGTCGCCGTCCTCATCTTTGGAGGCGCCGCCATCCCCAAATTGGCCAAGAACCTCGGTTCCGCAAAGAACGAGTTCGAAAAGGGTCTGAAGGAAGGCAAGGCATCAGGCACCACGAAGGCCACCGACGCCGCGGAGTCGAAGACTCCCGAGGACGACAAGTAGTTCTCGAGCGCACGGGTGCGTTACTCCGGGCACGAAGGGTTCGCCGGCGTCGCACGGCGAGCCAACCAACCTTAAAAAATGAGTAAGGTTTCCTCCGTGGAACCACCCGCCCTGTCCCCACAGGGAGTCTCCAACCGGACACGCCGCTGGCGCCGCGTGCGACGTATTGTTGCGCTCCCCGTTGCCGCCCTCGCGCTGGCCGGTTGCACCGTGCCAACTTTCGGGGCCTCACCCGGCGCGACGACGAGTTCCCAGTCGACGTTTCACCTGTGGCAGGGGTTCTCCGTCGGCGCGGTCATCGTGGGCGGACTGACCACGGTCCTCATCCTGTGGGCCGTCTTCAAATACCGCCGCAAGAGCGACCGCATCCCCAAGCAGAGTCAGTACCACATCCCCCTCGAGATGACGTACACGATCATTCCGATCATCATCGTGTTGGGTCTCTTCGCCGCGACCATGGTCGTCGAGAACAAAGAGGTCGCGAACCCGAAGACGAACGTCACCATTGACGTCAACGCCTTTCAGTGGGGCTGGAAGTTCACCTACCCCGGTCAGAACGTGGTCGTCGTGGGACAGACCACGGAGGACCCGATCATGGTCATGCCCGTGAACACCGACGTGCACATCAACCTGACGTCGTCGGACGTCATCCACGGGTTCTACGTGCACGCCTTCAACTTCTCGCGATACGCGCTGCCGGGAGTGTTGAACCAGTTCACCCTTCGCGCCGTGAATACGGGTACCTTCGACGGACAGTGCACGCAGCTCTGCGGTCTCTACCACTCGCTGATGGTCTTTCGCGTGAAGGTCGTCAGCCAGTCCGAGTACGCCGCGTGGCTCGCGAGTAACGCCAACGCGAACGCCGCGCAGGCCGCGCAGACCGCCACCAATCAGCAGACCTCGTCGATCGTGCCGACGAAGCCCGCGAAGAGCCAAGGGAACAACTGATGACTGACGTACTCGACCCGCCCGTCGCCGCCCACCACGATGACCACGAACACGAGGAACACCACGGTCCCACGGGCATCTTGAAGTGGATGACGACCACCGACCACAAGGTCATCGGGATGTCCTACACCGTCACCGCCGTCATCATGATGGTGATCGGTGGCGCGCTGGCCGAGGTGATTCGCGCGCAGCTCACGACGTCCAACAACTCCCTGGTCTCTTTCGCGCAGTACAACGAACTGTTCACCATGCACGGTTCGGTGATGATCTACCTCTTCGTCGGTCCCTTCGCCTTCGGCGCGCTCGCCAACATCATCGTGCCCATCCAAATCGGTGCGCCGGACATGGCCTTTCCACGCCTGAACGCGTTGAGCTACTGGCTCTACCTGATGGGCTCGATCACCATGCTGTCGGGCTTCTTCGTCGCCGGCGGCGCGGCCAACTTCGGCTGGGTCGCGTACGCGCCGCTGTCGAACTCGATCAACACGCCGGGAGCGGGCGCCGACCTGTGGATTGGCGGACTACTGCTTACCGGCTTCTCCGCGATCTTCACCGGCGTGAACCTGTGCGCGACGATCTTCTACTTGCGAGCACCCGGTATGACGATGTTCCGGATGCCGATCTTCACGTGGAACCTTCTGATCACCGCCATCTTGATCCTTCTCGCCTTCCCCGTTCTGACCGCGGGCCTCATCATGCTCTACTGCGACCGGCACTTCGGGACGCACATCTTCTCGGTCCAAGGCGGCGGCGTTCCGGTGCTGTGGCAGCATATTTTCTGGTTCTGGGGCCATCCGGAGGTCTATATCTTGGCGCTGCCGTTCTTCGGCATGGTCACCGAGATCATCGCCGTCTTCTCGCGTAAGCCCGTCTTCGGCTACAAGGGAATGGTCTTCGCCACACTGTCGATCGGCGCGCTCTCGCTCGGTGTGTGGGCGCACCACATGTTCACGACCGGCGTCGTGTTGTTGCCTTTCTTCTCCATCATGAGTCTCTTGATCGCGGTGCCGACGGGCATCAAGATGTTCAACTGGATCGGCACCATGTGGCGAGGGGAGGTCTGGTTCTCCACCGCCATGTTGATGGCGGTGGGCTTTCTCATCACGTTCCTCATCGGTGGCCTCACGGGTATCTACCTCGCGAGCCCGCCGCTCGACTTCTTCACCCACGACACCTACTTCGTGGTCGCGCACTTCCACTCCATCGTGATGGCGCTGGTGCTCGGCGCCATGGGTGGTCTCTACTACTGGGGTCCGAAGATCACCGGCTACCTGCTGAACGAGACCATTGGCAAGATCCAGTTCTGGTTCTTGTTCATTGGCACGCAGGTCTTCACGTTGCCCATGTACTTGCTCGGTCTGCGCGGGATGCCCCGACGCGTCGCCACCTACGCGCTGCACCCGGGGTGGCAGTTCTTGAACCAAGTCTCGACGGTGGGCGCGGTCCTGGTCGGCATCTCGACGATCGCCTTCATGGTGAACGTCGTCTACAGCTGGAAGAAGTATCCGGCCGGCGACAACCCGTGGGACGGCCACACGCTCGAGTGGTTCACCACCTCGCCTCCCCCACACCACAACTTCTACCGTCTGCCCCAGATTCGTTCGGAACGTCCGACGTGGGACTACAACCACCCCGGACACACCGCTGCTGAACACGGCCACCATCAGGTGCACCACGAGGAGATACCCGCCCCATGAGGACCGAGGCGAAGGTCTTGTTGGGCCTCGGGCTCTTCTTCGGCGTGATGTGCGCCGTCTACTGGAACTGGGGACACGAGAACGCGGGCAGCGTGATGATGTTCGCGGGCATGCTGCTCTGCTTCGTACCCGGTGGCTACTACTACTGGTGGAGCCGACGCATGCGCGCGCGCCCCGAGGACGACCCCAACGCGACCCAGGCCCAAGGAGCGGGCGTCGTGGGTGCCTTCCCGGGCACGTCCATCTGGCCCTTCACACTCGGCATGGGTGCCTTCTTCGTCGTACTCGCCCTCGTCTTTGGCATCTGGTTCTTGGTTCCCGGTCTCGGTTTGGCGATGTGGGCCCTGTTCGGAGGAACGGCCGAAGGTCGTCGTGGAGGTACGCAGTAGTCGGTTGAGGTCGTCGAACTCTTTTCGACGTCGTTCATCATTGTTCGGGCGGGAGGTGACGTTCGCGCGTCTTTAGCACCGCGCGGACGCTGCCTAGTATTGAATTTGCAGTGTGGTACCCAGGGGACTACTAACGAGGAGAGTCTGTGACGGCCCTAGAGAGTTCGACCAAGGTTCAACTGGGGGGAAAGCGCGGCGGTCCCGACGAACCGACCCTTCGTAGCGATCGCTGGTGGATCCAGCCCGTCGTGACGGTCTCGGTCCTCACCGCGTTCGTCATCTACTCGACGTGGGCGGCCTTTCAGAACAAGTACTACTACGTGGGCGCCCTCGTGCACCGCGATCTCATCAGCCCGTTCTACTCCCCGTGCATCGGTGGCAGCTGCGTACCCGGCGCCAAGTTCGTCTTTTCCGTGAACGCCTGGACGCTGTCACCGGCGCTCTTGATCTTGATCTTCCCGCTGGGCTTTCGCCTGACCTGTTACTACTACCGTCGGAGCTACTACCGCGCGTTCTGGTGGTCGCCACCGAGCTGCGCGGTCGCCGACGCGCACGGCTTCTACTCGGGCGAGACGCGCTTCCCGCTCTTGATGCAGAACCTGCACCGCTACTTCTTCTACGCCGGCCTGCTCTTCAACGTGCTGCTCACGTACGACGCGGTGCTCGCGTTTCACCAGCCCGGACTCGGCTGGGGCGTCACTGTCGGCACGATCGTGCTCACGCTCAACGCGACGTTGCTCTGGCTGTACTCGTTGTCCTGTCACGCCTGTCGCCACCTCTGCGGTGGTCAGGTGAAGAGTTTCAAGGCCCACCCGATTCGCTACAAGTTCTGGAAGTTCGTGACGCCGCTCAACGCCAAGCACATGAACTTCGCCTGGGCGTCACTCGTCTTCGTGGCCCTCACCGACGTCTACGTGCGACTCGTGGCGTCGGGCGCCATCTCCGACTACAAGCTCTTCTAGGTTTAAGGACTCTTTCGTGACCGACGTAACGACCGAACACCACGAGTACGACGTACTGATCATCGGCGCCGGCGGCGCGGGGCTCCGCGCGGCGATCGAAGCGAGCCAGCGCGGCCTGAAGGTCGGCATCATCACCAAGTCCCTCCTCGGCAAGGCCCACACCGTCATGGCCGAGGGTGGTATGGCGGCGGCGATGGGCAACGTCTACCCCGAGGACAACTGGATGGTTCACTTTCGTGACACCATGCGCGGCGGCAAGTACCTGAACAACTACCGCATGGCCGAGCTGCACGCGAAAGAGTCGCCCGATCGCGTCTGGGAGCTTGAGCAGTGGGGGGCGCTCTTCGACCGCACCAAGGACGGCAAGATCCTGCAACGCGACTTCGGCGGCCACCGCTACGCGCGCCTCGCCCACGTCGGTGACCGCACGGGCCTCGAACTCATCCGCACCCTCCAACAAAAAGTCGTGTCCATGGGCACCGACGTCTTCATGGAGTGCAAGGTGCTCCAGCTCATCCACGACGGCGAGGGCCGCGTCGCGGGCTGCGTCGGGTACTGGCGCGCGACCGGCGAGTTCGTCACGTTCCAGGCCAAGACCGTCGTCCTGGCGACGGGTGGCGCCGGCAAGTCGTGGAAGTTCACCTCGAACTCGTGGGAGAGCACGGGCGACGGCCACGCGATGGCGCTGTGGGCTGGCGCGAAGCTCATCGATATGGAGTGCGTGCAGTTCCACCCGACGGGCATGGTCTGGCCGCTGAGCGTCCGTGGTCTCCTCGTCACGGAGGGCGTTCGCGGTGACGGTGGGGTGCTGCGCAACTCGCTCGGTGAACGATTCATGTTCAACTACGTCGCGCCGATGTTCCGGGCCGAGACGGCCGACTCCGAAGAAGAGGCCGACAAGTGGTACGACGACCACAGCGCTGGTCGCCGTCCTCCGGAGCTCTTGCCCCGAGACGAAGTCGCGCGCGCCATCAACACCGAAGTCAAGGCCGGTCGCGGCAGTCCCCACGGCGGCGTCTTCCTCGACATCGCGACGCGGCGCTCGGCGGAGTTCATCCGCCGCCGCCTACCTTCGATGTACCACCAGTTCATGGAACTCGCGGGCGTGGACATCACGCGCGAGGCAATGGAGATCGGACCGACCTGCCACTACATCATGGGCGGCGTGCAGGTCGACGCGGACTCGCAGGCCACCGTCGTGCCCGGACTCTTCGCGGCGGGCGAGGTCGGCGGCGGAATGCACGGCGCCAATCGCCTCGGAGGGAATTCGCTGTCGGACCTCGTCGTCTTTGGACGACGGGCGGGCATCGGCGCGGCCGAGTACATCGATGCCGGCGCCGCGGCGACCTCCTTCGATCAAGGTGAGGTCGACGAAGCGATCAAGGGCGCGTTGGCACCCTTCGAGCGCACGAACGGTGAGAACCCCTACGACGTCCAACACGATCTCCAGGAGATGATGCAGGAGAACGTGGGCATCATCCGAAACGCCGCGGAACTCGAGGCGGCGATCGTCGCCCTCGACGCGTTCACCGAGCGCGTGAAGAACGTGTCCGTGAAGGGCGGTCGGGCTTACAACCCGGGCTGGAACCTCGCGACGGACCTACCGAGCATGATCTCGGTGTCGAAGTGCGTGGCGAACGGCGCGCTTCGAAGGAAGGAGTCGCGCGGTGGTCACACCCGAGAGGACTTCCCCAACGCCGATCCCGAGTTGGGCAAGCTCAACTTCGCCCAGAGCACCGAGGGCGGCCACTGGGACGATCCGGTCTCAGTCCACGAGGCCTCGATTCTCATCATGCCCGCCGAGCTGAAAGCTCTACTCGAGGAGGACAAGTAATGGCTGAAGTAACCATGCGAGTCTGGCGGGGCGACGCCGACGGCGGCGACTTCGAGACCTACACGCTCGAGCAGAATGAGGGTGAGGTCGTCCTCGACGTCATCCATCGGATCCAAGCGACCGACGCGCCGGACCTGGCGTGTCGCTGGAACTGCAAAGCCGGCAAGTGCGGTTCCTGCTCGGCCGAGGTCAACGGCAAGCCCCGCCTGATGTGCATGACGCGAATGGACACGTTGCCGAAGGGCACCGTCACCGTGACCCCGATGAAGGCGTTTCCCATCATCCGCGACCTCGTCACGGACGTCTCGTTCAACTACGTGCAGGCGGCGAAGGTGCCCGCCCTCTTGCCCCCACCCATGCCCGAGGGGGGCTACCGCATGTTCCAGGAGGACGTCGAACGCGGTCAAGAGTTCCGCAAGTGCATCGAGTGCTTCATGTGCCAAGACGTCTGTCACGTCATCCGCGACCACGAGGAGAACAAGTCGCACTACGCCGGCCCGCGCTTCTTCATCCGCTACGCCGAACTCGAGATGCACCCCCTCGACCAGAACGACCGTCGCGACCTCATTCGCGAGGACATGGGTCTGGGCTACTGCAACATCACCAAGTGCTGCACCGAGGTCTGCCCCGAGCACATCAAAATTACCGACAACGCGATCATCCCCTTGAAAGAGCGCGTCGTGGACGCCCACTACGACCCAGTCGCGTGGCTCGGACGCAAGATCCGTCGCAAGCCCAAGAGGTCGGCGGCCGACGCGGCCGTGCAGCCCGCACCCTAGGTCGATGGCGGCGTTCCTCAGTGCCGAGTGGTTGTCGGCACTCAACGACACCCTCGCCGCCGCCGGCCCGGCGCCGCTCGAAGATCCCACGTCCGTCTTTCGCGTCGTGCTCGAATTCGCGGACGGGCCGAGCTCTTCTCCTCACGCGCTTACGTTCAGCGTCAGAGCCGACGGCGCCGTCGCTGAGTTGGGTGACCACCTCGCCGCGAACGCCATGGTGCGACTCACGTACAAGGACGCGAAAGCGTTGACCGAAGGGACGCTCGAGAGCGGCGTCGCGCTCCGCGAGGGGCGATTCAAGGTCAGCGGCGACGTGCAGGGCCTCGTGCCACTGATCGGTTGGTTGCAGGACGCTCACTCGAACTGACGCGGCCCTCTCGTAATGAGGTGTCGCCGAGTTACTTCACTCGATCCCTAGATCAAGTCAAGCGCCCGAATCTCGTCGCGTTCGCCCACGAGTTCGTCGGTCGTGATCTTGATTCGATCGCGCGCGAAGTCATCGAGTTCGAAGCCCTCTTTGACCTTCCACGAGCCGTGACCGTCGGCGAGCACCGGAAAGCCAAAGGTCAAGCCCTCCGGTACGCCGTAGGCACCCTCGCTGGTCACGCCCACCGACGCGCAGTCGTCGTCGGGCGTCGCGTTGACGAGACTCACGACCGTGTCGATCGCCGCGTTCGCCGCTGACGCCGCGGAACTCAGTCCGCGTGCTTCGATGACGGCGGCACCACGCTTTTGTACCGTCGTGATGAAGTTGCCCTGCAACCACGCGTGGTCGTCGATGACGTCGGGCACTTTCTTGCCGTTGATCGTCGCGTTCGCGAAATCGGGAAACTGGGTCGCGGAGTGATTCCCCCAAATGGCGAGGTTCTTCACGTCCTTCACCGCGACGCCGGCCTTCTTCGCCAACTGCGTCTCGGCCCGGTTCTGGTCGAGACGCGTCATCGCGAACCACCGGTCGGCCGGTATCTCGGGCGCGTTGGACCGCGCGATCAGACAGTTCGTGTTGCACGGGTTGCCCACTACGAGCACGCGAACGTCACTCGCCGCGTTCTCGGCGATCGCACGACCTTGGGGCTTGAAGATACCG
>Ga0307374_10015588_pt1 | contig 10201 bp, 10 predicted proteins | sample OX3MG_FD_202532 | JGI IMG/M metagenome (GOLD analysis project Ga0307374, IMG submission 202532) | Soil microbial communities from Risofladan, Vaasa, Finland - OX-3 | ecosystem: Environmental > Terrestrial > Soil > Coastal area > Acid sulfate soil | place: Finland: Risofladan, Vaasa | collected...
CACATCGGCGAACAGCAGCTTGTTGTGTCCGGTGCGTTTCGGGCAATCGAGGCAACTTCCGGCAGCGGAGACCAGTTCGGCGTCCTTCGTGTCGAACGGAGCCTCTTTCAGGATGAGCAGGATGTTGAGTTCGATCCACTGCTGGAGATGACGCACGGGCAGCAGGATGGGTTTGGACTTCCGGTCGCCGCCATACTGTTCCTGATAGCAGTTGGGGAGAGCTTGCTCCTGCTGCTGCGGCTGGAGCTTCGCCAGCAGCAACGCATGGCCGACGCCGATCTCGTCCTTGGCGAAGGCTCCGACCACTGCCGGGACAAGCTCTGTCAGTTTCAATCTGCCAGCCACATAAGCAGGCGATTTGCCCGTCCTGGCCGAAATCTGCTCAATGGAATACTTCGGCTCCTCCAGATTCAGCAGAGCGCGGAAGCCCTGCGCCTCATCCAGAGGGTGAACGTCCCGCCGCTGGAGGTTTTCAATCAACTGCGCCTCCAGTGCTTCGGCATCAGTAAGATTGACGATGCGGACGGGAATGGTATCGGCTTCCGCCAGCTTTGCAGCCCGGAACCGCCGCGCTCCTGCGACGATCTCAAAGCTGCGTTCCGTGCGTGGCCGTACCAGCAACGGTGACAGCACTCCCTGAGCGCGAATGCTGGCAGCGAGTTCTTTCAGTCCCGCCTCGTCGAAAATGCGGCGCGGGTTGGTGGTCGATTCGGTGAGTACAGCAAGCGGAAGATTGCGGTACTCGGCGGCTGCGGTATCAATGGTAGACATGATTGTTCTCCTTGAACGGGTGGGTCGAACGTTAGTAAGTTCAGAGCGGACGCGCTTGCAGCGTCCGCCCCAATCACAAAGCGGGTTAGCTGGCAGCGGTTAGAGCTTCGTGCTGTTCGTGAGTCGCCTCCTTGCGTGGCGGTTCCAGTGCGGTGAGGATGACGGCAGAGGCTTGCTGGATGACTTCAAGGCTTTCGGCCAGCAATGATGCGTTGCCGTGGTAAAGCTGGATGTAATCCGCGGATGCGGTTCCCATCTCGAGCCCTACGGCCTTACCGACCACAAACGCGATGGCCTCAGCTTCCGTCTCGCGGACAACCTTGGTTGTTGCCGTGCGACGGTCGGCCTTGTGCAACATCTCGTGCGCTAGTTCATGCACAAGGGTTGAGAATTCCTCGGCCTTCGACTGGCCCGGCAGCAGAACGATCTTGCCGCCGTAGCTCATGCCCAGAGCCGGGGCGATGCGCTCGTTGAACTCAAGCTCGATGCCCTGTTTGTCAATAAAAGCAATCAGCCGGTCGCGATTTTCGCCCACATCCCCCGTAATCTCGCGCATGGCGGGAAGCTCCGTGCCTTCGGTCTGGCTGATGTCGAAGACGTAAGCATTGCGGAAGCCCACCAATACCGGTTGGTTCTGCTTGGTGATGTCCTTCTCGGCATCTTCCTTCGGCTTGCGCTTGACACCGATGATGGGAGCGAGAATGCGGATGCCCTTCTCGCCCTTCTTCACGCGGCGACCTAGCTGGTTCCATGCGGATATGCCAGCCACACGAGTGGCGTCCGGCTTCTGCCGTGCAATTTCGAGGATGTTGCCAAAAGAATAATTGTGAAATCGGCTCATGGCGTTCAGGTAGACGGTGAGGGCATCACTTTGTCCTGCCTCAATCTGCTCGATCAGGGCTTTGACATTGGCGGCGATGGCCTCCTTTGCCGTCTGCCGTTGCGGTTGGTTGGTGGTGGACGGTTGGACGATGGCTGTATTTGCATTCGTTCTCATGGGTGTTTCCTCCTTGGGATTTCGCACTTGCCTTTGCCGCTGAATTGGCAGCGGCGTGCGCATACATGCCGAACGCCTCCTGGCGAAGGCGGGGGTAACGAGCTGGTCGCGAGTGAGCTTGGATCTCCCTGCGTGTGCAAGTAGACCTTCCACGGAAATTTCCTTATGTAGTTTTCAATGTGCAAACAGGGCGGTATAAGCGCCCTGCGCTCCTGACGAATCGAAGCGTCAAGAGCACAGGACGTTCATGGCTATTTGAGGAAGTAGGCGACGGCCACAAGAATGATGAGCAAGAGAGCAACCGGCGGAAGCTCTGCGGCTATGGCAATTGCCGCGAGAACAAACACGGCAACAAGCGGATTCGTTGTAACGAAACCGGCGAGAGCATGTGCCACGGCAGCTATCGCCGCTATGATCTGGTCAGGACTGAGTGGGGGTTGTGGAGGCATTGCTATTGAACGTGTTTCGCGCTCTGCGCATGAGGCTGGCAAACATAAGAGAACGGGTAGATATGTTGAATCTTCTGAGTTACCAATACAAAAGCACTGTCCGCTACGTCATTGACATTCGGGAAATGCGTAAAGCAGACCGCAAACACCATGAATGAGACTGCGATTCCCTTCACGAGCATCGCCAGTTTCATCGATCCGTGAAGAATCAGGCTACCGGCGAAACGGTACATCGTGCTCGTGTCTTTAGGAACTTTCTGGATTTGCTGATGAATATTGTGTTGTCGGGCGAGCTTGAGGTTCATTTGAGGATGATGCCAGCCAATGCCGCCCTGCGGCGGTTCGACTGCTTCTGGGCTGCTGGTGAGCTAGCTTATGCGGATTGCAGCCGGAACCTGTGTGAATCTTTTGGGTCTCTTGCTGTGAACTCTTTCCGGCACTCAGTTCGCTGGGACGCCCTGGCGTGATCGGCGCAATACTTCCTATTGCGCTCACTGACCCAACCGCACCCTTCGCATTCACAGATGTATAGAAACTTTTGACATGAAACCTGATTCTCGATCGGCCCTGTTTCTAGGCGCATGGTTTTTGTTGATTTGGGTTGTCTCGACCTTTAATCGATTCACTGTAGCGCATCTCAATAGAATTGCAAGCCCTCAAAGCTTGCGATGCCGCAGCTATTGCAAATTGGAATCAATTGCCTATGCTGTAGCTAGACCTTTGAAATAACTCTGGTTCGGCGGCCAGCTCACGCGACGCATCAGTCCCTTCCTTCTAATCGCTGCCAAATCGACAACGAAAACCAATAACGCATCACAAGCCATAGGAAGCCTCTGCCATGCGCAGGGGCCTTCTTATTTGGAGGAAACATGCTCGACTTCGAAGCAATCAAGCGTATTCCTGCCGTCGATGTGGCGACCGTGCAGTATCATCTTCGGCTCGCGTACAAAGGCGACTATGCAAACTGCGCCTGCCCATTGCCGACGCACAAACAGGACGATAAAGGAAAGAGCTTTTCGATCAACGTTAAGGGCAACTACTGGAGGTGCTTTTCGGCATCCTGCAATGAAAACAACGGCGGGAAAAAGGGCGGCGATGTCATCAACTTTGTCGCCTTGATGGAAAGCTGCCGTGAGAAGGAAGCGGCAGAAAAGCTGGCTGGCTGGTACGGGCTGAACGGAAATAAAGCCGCCCCTCAGATTGAGAGGCGGCCAGAGGTGTCTCGCATGGAAACACATCGGAAGGACTCTCCAGATCATAACTCGTCGGGCGATAGCGTCAAGTACATGCAGGAGATTGATGCCTGGTTCGATGAACTCTTCAAACGTCGCGAGAAGGAAGTCGATGTGGACTACTGGAAGCGTACTCGGAACGGCGTGAAAGCGAAGCTGATCGAATCCTTCAGGAATGGGAAGCGTCAAGCGCAAGGTTTTCCGACTCAATGAGAGCCTTCGGTCTTCTGCCCCGTCTTTTACCAGATGGGGCATTTTCTTGTCCGTACCCGAGCTGGTTTAATTCTGAATCGATATGCTCCCGCTCGTTGAGGAGCAACTGGATTGCCTGCTGTTTAAGCTGAGCGACTTGTTCAAGTGCTGTCATGTGATCCTTTCTGTTGCGTAGCAGGGAAAGGCGATTTATTTTCCGACAAGCTGGATGCGGTAATCCTTTTCGACTCCGTTGTGGTACAGGCAACTTACAGGTGAAATTTGGAGAATTTCAGCATCCTCATATTCCGTCCCATAAATCTCCGTGTACGCTTTCTTGAACTCGACTTCCCGGTCGCAACCCTCATCTGCAACGAACAAGAGATCATCCTCTTTGGACTCATCGATGAAGAATGCCTGGAATATCCGCTTGACTGGCCGTTTCATTGTCGCTGGGATGTTTTCCCAAAGACCTTTGAATGGCAGTCATTGCAGTACCCAGAGTTCTTGTCGATGGAGCAATCGAAGCAAATCGTGATGTTGCACAGATCGCAAACGTTGAAGTCTCGATCAGGTGTGCCCTCGATGATGACCATGAAAGGTTGGTCTGGACCTTTTGATTTTTGCGAAGACACTTCAAAACCACCATGAACTTCACGGTGGCAAACGGTACAGTATTCCATTGTGTGAATTGATTGTGCCTTTCCCTGCTTCGGCAACTGCGGCATTTCGTTCCCATCAATAAGCGGCGCGAGTTGGTTCTCGCGGCCTCGCAAATGTCCGTCCGCACGCGGTGGCTTATCGTGATTCCCATGAGGGGTGCTCGTTGGTGGTGATGAAATGTCACAGATAAAAGTATGCGCCGGGTTGGGGCAGCGTGAACGGCATTTATTGGCAAGTACGAATGCCAGTTACGCACGAATCGCACGGAGACAGTCTATGCGTTCCATCTATTCACACTCGGTGAGGAGAACGCTAATGGCTTGTGGTTGAAGTTAGGCGGCTTGTTCGAGGGCGGTCATGATATCTACTTGGGTTGCGTTGCAGGGAGAAGGGTTAGTTTGTACACAGGGAACGTCCCTTCATTGTCGCTTAGTCGTACCAGCAGCGGGCGAAATCGGCAGTCAACTCCATTTCATCCGCGCCTCGGAATGTCGTCGCAAAGTCGATGAGCTCGTCTACAGTTAAGACAGCAGAGCACGAAACCCCCTCAATGGTTATGCGAATATCCTTCCGTCCTTCCATCACCGCATATCCGTGTGCTGTGAATTGCGGATTTCTGTGAAGGAACGGTAAAAATAGCTTCGCAACACCATCGCAGCAGTTCCACTCTTCCATCTCAACGAAGTTGTGAGATATCAACTCGTCGAGAACATTTAAAGGCAAGCAGGTGAAGTAGCGTAGGCCGCCAGATTCACTCTCGCTATAGTAGGGTTTCAACAACTGTTCACGTAATTCGTAGTTCATGGTTGTGGTGGTTAAAGTTTGTCTTCTCCCTGCATGCGCAACAGTGGCATCTCGTTCCATCAAAAAGCGGCGCGAGATTGTTCTCGCGGCCTCGCGAATGTCCGTCCGCACGCGGTGGCTTATCGTGATTCCCATGAGGGGTGCTCGTTGGTGGTGAGGAAATGTCACAGATAAAATTGTGCGCCAGATTCAAGCTATGCGAACGAATATAGTTGGTAAGTACGAACGCCAATTACGCTCAACTCGCAAGGAAGCGATTTATCTTTTCGATCACGTCTTTCCGCTTCCTTCCCCAACGCATCAGGGAGTGCTTAATCAGCTTCGTGGGATTGGCTTCGTCGCCGCGCTTCTGCACGGACGGCCAACCGACTATTTTTCGGGCTTGGGGAAGGTCCGCAATGAAGGTCCGGCAATAAAAGCTGTATCGAGGGAGCGATGTGATGTGCGTCGCCTGGACCTGCTCCTCGTTCCAGTTCTCCTCGATGGCCTTGGCGTCGTCGCCGGAGACGTTGAAGGTGATCTGTGTGGGACAGTTTGAGAATACGTCTTTGGCAAAAGGAAGCTGGTACATTCCCTGGCTGGCCAGCACCAGCGTGATGCCGTACTTGCGGGATTCCGCCAACAGCGTTCCGAATCTGCCGCCGTGGACGAAGTTGTGAACCTCGTCGGCAACGAGCATGAAGGGCGGACGCGCTTTCTGCTTCTCGCGTTTCAGGGCGGAGATGGAAACCATCGAAACGATGAGAGAGCCGAGTATCTGGGCGATCTCTTCTCCGAGGCGCCCCTTGGAGAATCTGCACACGACAATCTTCCTGGTATTCATAATGTCGAGAAAATCAAGGGATTTTGTCTGGCCGATGATTGGGATGATGGAAGGCCGGAGCAATTTGCCAACCTTGTTGATCGGCGGCGAGAACTTGCTCATCTGTTCGGAGTCCCTTAATTTCTCGTCATATTGTTCGCGGAACATCTGGAGCAAAGGGCTTTTCGTGTCGGCCAAAACTTTCTCGCGGAACTTGTCGTCGGCCATGAAACGGAAAATGTGAACCGGAGTTGGGTGGTCAAAATACTCGCATACTGCGTCAATGGCGTTGATGATTACCCTGGCGGACTCGTCGCCCCATGCTGAACCGGCAAGCGATTTGAATGTCGTGAAAAGGGATTCCTTGCCGAGTTCCAATTCTTCCGGAGAGTTGAAATGGAGCGGGTTGAATGGCGGAACGAGAGAAGCATCCGGGTCTATCCAGATGAAATCCCGCATCCGCGATTTAGGAATGAGCTTTGCGATTTGGTCGGCGGTGTCGCCGTGAGGGTCAATAAAAAGTCCGCCGTTGCCCTGGCGGATGTGTTCGATGAAGAGATTGACGAGTAACGTGGATTTTCCCATGCCGCTCATGCCTTCGATATTGATGTGCTTCGTGGTGTCAATCACGAAGTCTTGCTGGTTGATGTAGTCAATGCCGATAGAGGTCATGTGGTAGTGGTATCGTCCGTGTCCCCGCCCCCATCTAACCGATGGATTACATCAGGAGAGGGCGGGGAGACTGGAGAGTGCTGGATTATCCAGCCCCGCAGATTTCGCTGCGATTCCTCGCAGTCTAGCAGCCTGACGCTATATGTCCAGGAACGAATAGCCTCTCGCGTCGAGGTCCTTCGGCGTCTTGAATATCGACGCGCCGATGTCTTCTTTGTAGAGTGCTTCCGTCGTTAGCCAAAACATCCGGTGATTGAAGCGCATGTGAAGCTCCTGTAGGAGATTGTTCCGCCGATCTTCTGTGCGCTGCACCACGACAACCCTGAAGTGCTGGAAACTGCCCCATTCCTTTTTGCAATCAGTTGAATCGTAATACTCATAGAATTTGCCGAGCTTCCGTATGATCGAGGGTTCGCCGTCCTTATAATTACCCATCTTTGCTCGTTCGATTTCGAGGAAATAGTAAAACGTATTTCTGCCGTCCGGAAGTGCCGGGTTTGTGATGGCAAACATGGCATCGGGGTTCACTGTGCATTTCAAGTCGTCCTGTTGCCAATAGAGCAGAAAGTGCTTTCTCATACAAAGTCCCTTGAGCACTGAATGGAACATCGAAATCTCAAGTTCGTGGTCGAGCGTCCGTTGAGAGTGCTCGTCGAATGTCTTGCACCTGCCGTCATAAAACTCGGCGCAATACTTCACGCCTTTGTCCGACAGGCCGTAGACATAATTCACCGGTCCGCGATAGCGGTCGAGGTCAAGATATGGGAGTCGATAAACGAGTCCGGCTTTATACAAAGAGCCAAGCGTGTGGCGGAGTGTTCGCTTATCTGATTCAGTTGGAATTCTACTGCGAAGTATCGCGGCTACGTCATTTGTGCGGAGGCAAAAATACTCGGCGAGTAGCGCGAGCGTGTCACGTTTTGTTCTCGTGAGGCGGAATGTTGATGGGAGCGCTGCCCGGCTGGACTTCAGGCTTCTCGGCGCTTGCGGTGCGGTGTTCATTCCTTACATCTTGACGTATTGGCGGAGGATTGCAAGACGCATTGTCCTCAGTGCGCTTCTGGCTGTATTCAGCGGAAGTGTCGGGCTCAGGACCATACTGGTCGAGAGTTTGGTCTTTGATCTTTTGGAGGACCGAGTCGGCACGCGCTTTCTCGAACGGCTTTGAGTTCTTGGTCCATTTAAAAACGGGGGGCTGAGAGCCGACCTTGAACATTGCTTGGTGAGGTTCCAAGCGTGTCAGCCATGCCGGGTCATAGGGATGGGTTACGGTCTTGAAGAGTGAATAATCGAGTGCACCGAGCTGGAAGATGATATAGGTTCCTGTGTTCCCGATTACTGCGCTACGAATATCAGAAGTGAGCTGGTCGATATATTGATTGCCTAGCGTGAGACGCAGTCCAAGTCCCCCAGCCATGGAAAATATTGTTGCAAATGATGCTGTTTGGAAACACTCGAACTCATCGACATATAGAAAAAAAGGAATCTGATCTTCTGCGGCAATATGCCCCCTCCGCATGATTGCTTGTTGGAACTTCGAGACAATTAGAGAACCAAAAAGTCTATTGTCGGTGTTTGTGATGGGATGTAGATTCACAAGTAAAATCTTGCCTTCATCCATGACTTCATCGATTTTGAGTCGTGCTGATGGAGAACCGAAGATGATTTGAAGGGCTGGGTTCCAGTAGAAATTGTCCATTCGGGTGACAATGGCGCGATATTCGGGTTCCTTGGGCATCGGTTGCCAGGATTGCCAGAGTTCCCTATTTACCAATTCCAGCACGTCGAGGATCTGCCCCTGCCGCGTCTTATCGGTAAAGAATTTGCGAATATCAAGGAATGTCGTTCGCGGAACGCTGAGAAGCGTACGGATGGCGCGTTTGAGCATTGGTCCTGCGGCCGTCAGATTCGCGTCGTCCTTCGTAATTATGAAGACTAATTCTCCGATGGTAGTTTCGACTTCGTTCTTGCGGTGGCCCATAAAATCCAAGGGTATAGCGCTGGATTCAAGGTCGATATATATACAGTCATTTATCCGCTCTTCGGGCATCAAGCCACAGATTTTATTAATGAGTCCACCCTTCGGATCAAGCACGGCAACACCTTGATTATTGATGATGTCGTTCATAATCATATTTAGGAGAAGTGTTGTCTTACCCCTACGAGTGCCCCCGGGAACGTAAATATGCTGGTCACGGATGGAGTACGGAATGGGAACGGGATGGCCTTCTGACTGAATAATGGCGGTCGGATCACGCTTTTCGCGTTCAAGTTCCTGCTCGCGCTTGCGCTGTGCGTCCCGCTGGACGCGTTCGGTTTCACGGCGGACGCGTCCATTTTCACGTTCGATCTTGGTGGTGAGTTTTTCTACCTCTCGTTCGTGTACCTTTGCTTCGTCCACGAGCCTTTTCGCGTATGCGACCTTTTCTTTTTCCTGCTTTTCCCAGTTAGGCTTCGCGATCCTTAGATACCATTGGCGATCTTCCCAATCTCCGTTGGCCGGAATCATCGGTTCAACTTTCCTTTGAAAATAGTCATACCAGCTTTCGGGGGGATCGTATTCACTCATAGGACAATATCCTCTGGTGGCGTGGATCGTGATAACCGACTTTTGAGTGTCACTGTTTCGGAGGGAGATATTGTATCTGGAGCGAGAACAGCGTCAGCTTTTGTCTGTTGGAGTTTGGCTAAATGTTGTTCGAGATACTCGATTTGCGCTGCTCGTTTTATTGTTGTTTCTGCAACTTGTTCAGCTTCCCGGAGGCTATTCGCTAGTGATGCTTCAGAATGTGCCTGTTGTAGGCGTTTCCATTCTTCTTTGGTTTCTTCCGAATAAGCGGGAGGCGCATTCGGATCGGGCGCAGATCCAGGAATCTCTTCAACCCAATTATTTCGGCGTGCTCTGCCGATTTGAATCCAACGTCCGACCACCGTCAAAAGCGTGGTAATTATGAAGATGAGGATGAACGTATTGAAATTGATTCCCTGAATTGGTATACCAGCGGAAGTAAATACAGCGTGCAGCATGACTGTTGCCACGCACACAAGAATCGCAACAACAACGAAAATTCCAGTGAAATCGACCAGGAAGTGATTCGGTTTCCACGGTTGTACAGCCATCAGTCGCCGCACCGTCCTAGCCGATAGGCGTACCCCGCTAGGGGCGAGCGAGAGCGACGGGCAATCTTCTGCGATAGCCGGATACGGTTGAGCGAGGGACGGAAGGACAGAGCGAAAACAGAAGATTGCCCGTCGTTAGACGAGGGACGGTGCGGCATACCAGTCATACCCGTAAACTCCAGTAAAACAAGGCAATATATCGGGCGCGGAACTTTCGCGGCGATTTTTTCGGATACCCGTTGCGGATAGACAACGGTATCTTATGGAAATCAGAGTTGGGCTATAATAGCGCCAACCTCTACCCTTTGGGTAGGGGGTACAGGTCGGTCGCTCCCAGAGCTGAACGATCTGGGCTTCTCAAATCTTCCCGCAAGGGAAGAGGAATTCACGTCTGGAGACAGGTATGGATTCCAATGAGAAGTGGCTGTCGGTTAAGGAAGTGGCTGCAATGCGAGGCGTATCGTGCGATACGGTGCGTCGCTGGATACAGCGGAAGCTC
>Ga0307374_10015589_pt1 | contig 10201 bp, 9 predicted proteins | sample OX3MG_FD_202532 | JGI IMG/M metagenome (GOLD analysis project Ga0307374, IMG submission 202532) | Soil microbial communities from Risofladan, Vaasa, Finland - OX-3 | ecosystem: Environmental > Terrestrial > Soil > Coastal area > Acid sulfate soil | place: Finland: Risofladan, Vaasa | collected...
CCGCCAACAGGGTGGAGACGCTCATGCCCCCGGCGGACTCGCCGAAGAGGGTCACGTTTCCGGGATCGCCCCCGAAGTCGGCGATGTGGTCGCGCACCCAGGCGAGCGCCGCCACCTGGTCGGCCAATCCCCAGTTGCCTGTGCCGGACCACGGCACGCCGTCCAACCAGCTCGACCCGGGCTCGTCGAGGGCCGGGTGGCCGAGGAAGCCCAGCAGGCCGAGCCGGTAATTGATGGTGACCACCACCACGTCCCCGTCACGGGCCAGGACCCCGCCCCGGTAGAGGCCGCCCGAACCCGAGCCGGTCTGGAACGAGCCGCCGTGGACCCAGACCATCACCGGTCGCTTCCCGCCGTCGAGGCCCGGCGTCCAGATGTTGAGGTTGAGGCAGTCCTCGGAGGTCCGCTCCGGCGTGCCACCGAGCGCCTGCTCCATCACCCCCTGCGCCTGCGGGGCCACCGGTCCGAACCCGTCGCACTCGCGGATCCCGGCCCACGGTTCGGGTGGGGCCGGGGGTCGCCACCGCCCCGCTCCTTCCGTCGATGCCCCGAACGGCACCCCCGAGAACGTCCACAGGCCGCCGCGCTCCACGCCCCGCACCCGTCCGCCCCGGACCTCGACCACTCCGTCCACCCGTGCGACCTCCAGTTCGGCCGGAATCGTGCCGATGACACCTGCAACTTACCCAGGAGTAGGTCCCGCCCGGATCCGGGGCGGGAACGGCACATCGGAGCGCGCATGACACCCCCCCGACGGCTCACGTCCATCCTTCCGGCACCCGACCGGGCACCTGGCGAGTATGCCCTGCTGAGGGACGGTGTTCCCCGACCCCGCCATTGTCCCGACCACCGGTCGGGCACTACCGTGCGCACGTGGTCACGATGACGGCGGCAGCCAGCAGCGCACGGCGCGCCCCGGCGCGCCCCGGCGCACGGCACACCGGCAGGGGCGGCGGCGCCCTGGCGGCGGTGGCGACCGGCCTGCTCGTGACCCTGGGGGCGGTGACCCTCGCTCCCGCCGGGCCCGCCGGCGCCGCCGGTTCGGGCAGCACGACCACGACCACCGTTGCGGGCCCGGCCTCGATCAGCACCGGCGAGGCCCAGGTCGCCGCGCTCGAGACCCAGATCGCCCAGCAGCAGGCGGCACTGGGCGCTGCGTCCGAGGCGTACGACCGTGCCGTCGTCCAACTCGACGCCACCAAGACGGCACTCGCCTCGACGACGGTGTCGCTCCAGGCCCAGCGGGCCCGGCTCGACGCCGCCCGGGCCGTCCTGCGGACCGACGTCGTCCGGTCGTACGTGAGCGGGACGTCGGCGACGGCCGTGTCCCAACTGTTCGCCGCCCCGTCGGGCTCCGACCAGACCCGTGAGCTCTATCGGCACCTGGGCATCGGCGACCTGGCCAAGGAGGTCGCCCGGGTGCAGTCCGGCCAGCGCCAGCTGGCCGCCACGCAGGTCAAGCTCCAGTCCGAGGAGCAGCGCCAGGCCGTCCAGGCCCAGGCGGCGAATCAGGCCGCCCAGCAGGCGAGCGGGGCCGCGGCCCTGTCGGAGGCCACCCTCGCCCAGGTGAAGGGTTCGCTGGCCCAGCAGATCGCCCAGCAGGCCGCCGCCACGGCGGCGGCCGCGGCCACCGCCGCCGCCACGGCCACCTCGGCGTCGGGCCGCCAGGCCGCTGCGGCCCAGGCCTCCCAGGCCGCCCAGGTGGCGAGCACCGTCAGCGGGGGCAGCGCCGCGGCCACCAGCGCCAACAGCGCGGCGAACCAGGCGGCCACCACCGCGTCCACCGGCGGCGGAACGACGCCCACCCCGACGCCGTCGGGCGGTGGCGTCACGGTGGGGGCCGGAGGCACGAACGCCGCCGGACTGGCCGCCGTGCACGGGGCCATGCGCTACCTCGGGGTCCCCTACCTCTGGGGGGGCGCCAGCTCCACCGGACTGGACTGCTCGGGCCTCACCATGCTGGCCTGGGCCAGCGCCGGCGTCTCGCTCCCCCACTCGGCGGCCCTCCAGTACGCCGACTTCCCCCACGTCAGCCTCACCGCGCTGCAGCCGGGCGACCTGCTCTTCTACAACCTGGACGGCACGGGCATCGACCACGTGGTCATGTACGTCGGCCCCGTGCTCGACGGCCAGGGCACGGCCTACGGCTCCCAGACGATCATCCAGGCCGCCCACACGGGCACCTTCGTCACCTTCGACCCCCTCTGGTACTTCGGGCTGGTCGGTGCCGCCCGTCCCTGACCCGAGAACAGAGGGACCGGTCCCCGCCCGCCCGACCGGTCCGGCGCCGGACGCGGGCGCCGGTCGATGACCCTCCAGCTCACCATCGTCGTCCCCGCCTACAACGAGGCGCACCGGCTGGGCGCCGGCATGCGCCGGCTCGACGCCGCCGCCTCGGCCGGAGCGGTCGACCTGGCGCGGACCGAGGTCGTGGTGGTCGACGACGGGAGCACCGACGCCACGGCATCGACCGCCGAGAAGCTGCTGGCGCCGCTCCCCCACCACCGGGTCGTCCGCCTCCCCGTCAACCGGGGCAAGGGGGCCGCGGTCCGGGCCGGGGTGGCTGTCGCCCGATCGACCTACACCGCCTACATGGACGCCGACATGGCCATCGACCCGCTGGCCGTCCCGTTCCTGCTCGAGGGGCTGGAGGGGCACGACATCGCCATCGGGTGCCGGGCGCTCCCCGACTCGATGGTCGAGACCGCCTACGTGGTGCGCACGCTGATGGGCCGGCTGTTCAACGAGGTGGTGACCGTGGGGACCGGCCTCGGGCTCAAGGACACCCAGTGCGGCTTCAAGGCCTTCCGCACGCCGGTGGCCCGGTTGCTGTTCCACCTGGTCCGGATCGACCGCTTCGCCTTCGACGTCGAGATCCTCACCCGCGCCCGTCGGCTCGGACTGACCGTCGCCGAGGTCCCGGTCCACTGGAAGCACGTGGAGGGCAGTTCCGTGCACCCCCTCCACGACTCGGTCTCCATGCTGTCCGACGTCTACCGGTCGCGGCGGGGCCTGCTGGCCGGCCCGCCCGTCCCCTGCCTCGTGGTCCGTCCCGCCGCCGGCACCCCGGTCGCGCCCGGGCTGGCGCACCAGGTGTCGGCACTCCTGGGCGACCTGCTCGACGGCGCCCCGGTGTCCGTGGTCGACGAGGGTCGCGGGGTGACGGCACTCCTCGCCATGGTCGACCCGGCCGACGTCGCCCGGGCCCACGTCGCCCTGCGCGACCAGCTCGCCCCCGCCGAGGTCACCCGCCGGGCCCTGCCGCTCGACGGGTTGGCGGCACTCGGGCCGCTGGCCGGTCGTCTCGACGCACCGGCCGGGGACGGGACCGGATAGTCCCGAGGCGCAGCTCGACCTCCGGTGGGTACGCGAGCGGTGGGCCGGGGCCGGTCCACGTCCGGCACCACCGGGGTACGATCGTCCAGGTGAGCGACGACGCCGTGGAGACCACGGGCTCCGCCGGGTCGACCCGGCACCCGGACGACCGCGACATCATCGAGGCGATCGTCGAGCACACCGGCCCCGGACCCGCCGCCGGCGAGTCGGCCCCGCCCGACCCGCCCGACCCGGTCGAGCCGCCCGTGCCGATCGGTGCCTCCGTGTCCTACCTGCCCGTCTCCACCCGGGGGAACCGGGCCGTCGCGCCACCGGTCGACGAGGCCCGTCGCTCCGACGTGGACGAGTGGGGGCGCAGCGAGCACATGCGCTCGATCGTGCGCCGGATCTACGACCCGGTGTACCGCTACTGGTTCCGGGTCGGGTGGGAGGGCCTCGAGAAGATCCCGACCGAGGGCGGTGCGCTCCTCGTCGCCAACCACGCCGGTGCGATCCCGGCCGACGCCCCGGTGATCATGCACGGCATCGAAACCGAGCTCGGCCGGCCCGTCTACGGGCTCGCCGACCACTTCTTCCGCACCCTCCCGGCGGTCGGCACGATGTGGTCCCGGTCGGGTGGCGTCCCCGCCCACCCGGACAACGCCTACCGCCTCCTGCACGACCAGCAGCAGCTGGCCCTGGTGTTCCCCGAAGGCACGAAGGCGACGTCCAAGACGTACTCGGATCGGTACCGGCTGCGGCGGTTCGGTCGGGGCGGGTTCGTGGAGATCGCCATGCGGGCCGGCGTCCCCATCGTCCCCATCGCCGTCGTGGGCGCCGAGGAGTCGATGCCGATCCTCTTCCGCATGAACGGCGTGGCCAAGGCGCTGAAGCTGCCGTACTTTCCGATCACGGCCAACTCGCTCCTGCTCGGGCCCCTCGGCTACGTCACCTACTTCCCGGCCAAGTTCAAGCTGCGGGTCCTCGACCCGGTCACCTTCGACGTCGAGCCGGGCCTCGAGCGCTACTCGCGGAGCCGGGTCATGGAGGAGGCCGAGCGCATCCGGTCCACGATGCAGGACACCCTCCACGACATGCTGCGCGAGCGCCGCAGCGTCTGGTTCGGCTGACCCCGTGGGACGGCGCGTCCTCATCACCGGGCTCGACACCTTCTGGGGCGGCCGCACGGCCCAGGCGCTCGAGGCCAAGGCCGACGTCGAGATGATCCTGGGGCTCGGCACCAAGGACCCGAGGGTGCCCCTCGAACGCACCGAGTTCGTCCGCTCCGACCAGAAGTACTCCATCCTCAGCCGCATCGTGCGGGCCACCCAGGTCGACACCATCGTGCACACGTTCCTCGAGACCAACTCGGTGGCGGTTCCGGGCCGGGTGCTCCACGAGATCAACGTGATCGGCACCCTGAACCTGCTGGCGGCGGCGGGGGCCAGCGGCACCTCGGTGCGCAAGGTGATCGTGAAGTCCTCCACCCACGTCTACGGCGCCGCCGAACGGGACCCGGCGTGGTTCCGCGAGGAGGACACCCGCACCGGACCGGTGCGCACCCGGCTCGAACGGTCGCTCCTCGAGGTCGAGTCCCTCGTGCGGGACTTCACCGACGACAACCCCCACCTCGACGTGACGGTGCTCCGCTTCGCCAACGTCCTGGGCACCGACATCGTCACGCCGATCAGCCACAACCTGCGCCGGCGGATCCTGCCCTGCATCGCCGGCTTCGACCCCCTGGTCCAGTTCGTCGAGGAGGACGACGTGGTCCGGGCCCTCGAATTCGTCACGGCCCACCGGGTGCCCGGGGTGTACAACGTCGCGGGAGCGGGCAAGCTCCCGTGGAGCGAGGTCGCCTCGATCGGCGGCGCCCACCTGCTGCCCCTGCCCCCGATCCGCCCCCGGTTGTTCGCCGCCCCCCTCGACCGGCTCGGCGGGATCCGGTTCCCACCCGAGTTGGAGGGTCTGGCGCGGTTCGGGCGCGGCGTGGACACGTCGCGCCTGCGCGAGGCCGGATTCGAGTACCGCTACACGAGTGCGGGCACCGTGCACAGCTTCGCCCGGGCCAACAACCTGCGGCGGGCCACCGGATCCGCGGCTCCCGAGTACCGCTACGAGCAGGACGTGGAGCAGTTCTTCCGCCACTCCCCCGCCGTGGTCCGCGGCCTGGACACCTGACCGGCCCGGGACGTCGGTCCGGTCCGGTCGGTCCGGTCAGTCCAACCAGTCGCGCCGGAGCTCGGCGGCGCGGGCGGTCCACTCCTCGGACGTCATGGCGTAGCGCACATGGTCCTCCCACGCGCCGTCGATCTCCAGGAAGCCGAGCGCGGTGCCCTCGTCGCGCAGCCGGAGCTTGTCCGCCACCCGCCGGCTGGCGACGTTGCGGGGGATGATGGCGACCTCGATGCGGTGGAGGCGCAGCGTCTCGAACGCGAACCGGAGCACGACCACGACCGATTCCGGGGTCAGTCCCTTCCCGGCGACGTCCCGGTCGATCCAGTACCCGATCGCCCCGTTCTGGAAGGGCCCGCGCTGGATGGACGACAGCGTGACCTCGCCCGAGAACCGGCCGTCGTGGAAGATGCCGAAGCCGAACCCCGACCCGAGCTGACGCTCGCGCTCGCGCATGGCGCACCGGGCGGTAAAGCTGGCCTGGTCCTCGGCCGGCAGCGGCGCACCTTTGGAGCGGGGCTCCCACGGCACCAACCAGTCGCGGCAACGCTTCCGGACCTCGAGCCAGGCCGGATAGTCGGACTCGACGAGCGTGGCCAGGCGCACCCGGCGACCGGCGAGCTCGAGCGAACGTACGGCGGGGCTGCGAAGCAGGGCGCTCACGCCGGGCTCCGGCGCGGGCACGCGACGCCGTGCGCACCGGCCCGGCTCCACGCTGCTCCGTCGACCCGCAGGGGCCGGCTCCCGACGTCAACGGTCACGGACGCATCGTAGGCCACGACGCCTCCGTCGGCAGTTCTCCCGGTCGCCCGACGGGATCCGGTCCCGGCGGGCGTCATCCGTTGCCGAGCAGGATCTCCACCGCCTCGGCGATGGTCCCGGCCTGGGCGTCGGGACGGTAGGCGTCCCCATCCCAGGTGCGCCCCCGGTGCATCCAGATCGTCCGCAGCCCCGCGCCGCGGCCGCCCGCGATGTCCGGCACGGCGGTGTCCCCGATCATCCACACCGTGCCCGCCTTGCCGTCCGGGTGCGCGCACCGGCGCCGGGCCTCGTCGAAGATCCGGCGGTCGGGCTTGGCCACGCCCACCTCGTCCGAGATGCACCAGCCGTCCAGCAGGTCGACGAGTCCGGCCCGCTCGAGCTTGTCCCGCTGGGACGGCGGGCCGTTGGTCACCACCCCCGTCCGCCAACCGTGCTCCCGCAGCCGGGTGAGTGCGGACCGGACCCGGGGGTCCGGGACGAAGTAGGCCGGGTACTCGCTCCGGTAGTCGACGATGAGCGAATCGGTCGTCCCGGTGAGGCCGAAGCGCTCCCGGACGCCGTCGAACACCGTCTGGCGCGACGCGAACCCGTCGTCGTCGAGGTCCAGCAGGCACGGGAACGCCTCAGCCGGGAGGCTGTGGTCCGCCACGAATCCCCGGGCCCAGCGTTCGAATGCGTTCTGGCGGTCGACCAGGGTGTTGTCCAGGTCGAACAGTGCCAGCGGTGTCACGGACCCATTGTGCCCCGGGGGAGGATGCCGCCGGTGCGCCCCCCTGGTTGGCGACCGACCGCACCACGGGATCCGCTTCCGGGAGTTGCTACCATTGTGCTGCCGCACGTCCCGGGTGGGCCCGCTGCGGGCGGCACGGCGTGGCGGCGCGATTCGAGGTGTCCGGCGTCCGTTCCCTCGGCCACGAAGGCATCCACCGACAAGCAAGGACCCGAATCCCACGATGACCATGCCGTCGAGCGCCCCCCGGAGCAGTCCAGCGAAACTGTCCACGATGCCGGCCGACCGGCCGATCGGTGTCGGCGACGATTGCGAGCTCCTGGTCCCCGTGGACGACGCCGTCGACCCCGAAGTGACGATCCTCGTGCCCGCGGTCAACGAGCAGCTGACCATCACCGAGTTCGTCGGATGGTGCCACGAGGGTCTCGCGGCGTCGGGTCTGCGTGGCGAGGTCCTCATCGTCGACAGCTCCACCGACCGGACCCCCGAGCTCGCCCTGGCCGCCGGGGCCCGGGTGCTGAAGACACCGAAACGGGGCCTCGGGCGCGCCTACATCGACGCCATCCCGTACGTGCGGGGGACCTACGTGGTGATGGGAGATGCCGATCTGACCTACGACTTCCGGCAGGTCGGACTGTTCGTACAGAAGCTGCGCGAGGGCTACGACTTCGCGATGGGCTCGCGGTGGGCGGGCTCGATCGAGGATGGGTCGATGCCCGCCCTCCACCGGTACTTCGGCACACCCTTCACCACCTGGATCCTCAACCGCGTCTACGGCAGCCGGTTCACCGACATCCACTGCGGCATGCGGGGGATCACGCTCGACGCCCTGAAGCGGATGGGGCTGAACTCCCAGTCGTGGGAGTACGCCTCGGAGATGGTCCTCAAGTCCGTCCGCATGGGACTCCGCACCGCCGAGGTGCCGGTGACCTTCTACAAGGACCGGGAGGGGAGACTGTCCCACCACAAGCGCTCGGGATGGTCGTCGCCCTTCCGTGCCGCATGGATCAACCTCCGGGCGATGTTCGTCTACGGCGCAGACTTCTTCATGATCAAGCCGGGGATCGTCCTGCTCGTCTGCGGTCTGGTGCTCAGCCTGCCGCTGAGCTTCGGCTCCATCCGCATCGGAGCGGTCACCTTCGCCCTCTACTGGATGCTCATCGGGGTGGCGCTCGCCGTCATCGGACTGCAGAGCTTCTTCTTCGGCTGTCTCGCCCAGGTGTTGTGCGACTACAGCGGCGCGGCCCGCACCCGGTGGATGCGGGTCTTCTCCTACACCCGCTCGATCCTCGTCGCCATGGCGCTCTCCCTGACCGGATTCGTGCTCGAGGTCGTCCTGCTCGCCAACTACCTGGACCACGGCGGACACCTGCCCCCGGCGACGTCCCGGATCGACCACGCCGCCGTCACCGGGCTCCTCTTCCTCATCATGGGGTTCTCCCTCTTCTGCTTCACCCTTGTTCTCCACGCGACCGGCGTCCGCTACGGACTCCGAACGGTCGTCACGGCGGACGCCGACCTTCCGCCCGAGTGAGCCGACCCGACCCCGACGAGGAGCCTGCCGTGACCTTCACCTCCACCTTCATCGACGAATCGATCGCGCTCCTGACCGCGCTCCGACAGGACGACGTCGAGGCCTGTGCCGCAGGCATCGCCCGGGTCCGCGAGCGGGGTGGTCGGCTCTTCATCCTGGGTGTGGGCGGCTCGGCGGGCCATGCCTCCCATGCCGTGAACGACTTCCGCAAGCTCTGCGGGATCGAGGCCTACACCCCGACGGACAACGTGTCGGAGCTCACGGCGCGGGTGAACGACGAGGGCTGGGACACGGCCTTTGCCGCATGGCTGGAGGTATCGCGCCTGGGCCCCGACGACGGGCTCCTCGTCTTCTCGGTGGGAGGAGGCGACATCGACAACCAGGTCTCGGTCAACCTCGTACGGGCACTCGAGCTCGCCGTCGAGCGAGGTGCCGCCGTCTTCGGGATCGTGGGTCGCAAGGGCGGGTACACGGCCCAGGTGGCGGACGCGTGCGTGGTCATCCCGGACAGCTTTCCCGACCGGGTCACTCCCCATACCGAAGGACTGTGCGCCGTCGTCTGGCACCTGCTCGTGTCCCACCCCGCCCTTGCCGCCCGATCCACCAAATGGGAGTCCCTCCGTTGACCGCAGTCCCCGCAAACGGCCACGTCATCCGCAACGTCTGCATCGTCGGGGGCGCCGGGTTCATCGGCAGCCACTTCGTCGAGCGGCTGCTGGGCGACCCGGACGTCGAGTCCGTCACCGTCTACGACAACTTCACGTCCGGTCGGCGCTGGCACCTCGAGCCGTTCGGGGACGACCGCCGCCTCCGGGTGATCGAAGCCGACGTGGCCGACCTGGACGCACTGACCCGCGCCGTCGAGGGGGCGGATACGACGATCCACCTGGCATCCAATCCGGACATCGCCCGTGCGGCCACCGAACCCGCCGTCGACTTCGACCAGGGCACGCGCTTGACGCACCATGTGGTGGAGGCCGTCCGGCTCGCCGGCGGGGGCCGGATCCTGTACGCATCGGGGAGCGGTGTCTACGGCGACGTCGGTGACCTGGAAGCGCCCGAGGACCACGGCCCGCTCGTTCCGGTCTCGACCTACGGCGCCTCGAAGCTGGCGGGCGAGGCGCTCATCGCCTCGTACTGCTTCATGTTCGGCCTGACCGGGTGCGCCTTCCGGTTCGGCAACGTGGTCGGACCCCACCAGACCCACGGGGTCGGGTTCGACTTCACCCGCCGCCTGCTCGACGACCCCTCCCACCTGGTCATCCTCGGTGACGGCATGCAGAGCAAGTCGTACGTGCACGTCGAGGACATCATGGACGCCGTCCTGCTCGCCGCCACCCACGCTCCCCTGCCCTTCGCCGTCTTCAACGTCGCCACCGGCGACTACCCGACCGTGCGGGACATCGCGGCGCTCGCCACCGAGGTCGTGGGAATCGCGCCAGGGGCGACGACCTTCGAGTACACCGGCGGCGACCGCGGCTGGAAGGGGGACGTCCCCGTCGTCCGCCTGGACAGCAGCCGTATCCGGGACCTCGGGTGGAGCAATCGACGGTCGTCAATCGATGCGCTCCGGGCCTCGCTCGAGTCGATGGTCGCCGACGCCCGCGGCGGGCGGTTCGACCCGGTGGTCTGAATCCGGGGCAGGCGCACGGGGATCACCCTGTCGGCACGCCGCACCGAGGGCC
>Ga0307374_10015590_pt1 | contig 10201 bp, 6 predicted proteins | sample OX3MG_FD_202532 | JGI IMG/M metagenome (GOLD analysis project Ga0307374, IMG submission 202532) | Soil microbial communities from Risofladan, Vaasa, Finland - OX-3 | ecosystem: Environmental > Terrestrial > Soil > Coastal area > Acid sulfate soil | place: Finland: Risofladan, Vaasa | collected...
CGCATCGCTCAAGAAGGATTTGGAGGCTTACGCGGTCAAATTTCGCTCGGAGCTACAGAAACTCTACGATGAAGAGCCCGAAGACGGGTACTGGCCGCAGCTGCAGGGGCGTGAAGAGGAGTTGTGGCTGCCCCTGCTGATGCACGCCAAGCTTGCAGGGCCGCAATACGAGGAGAGAGCTCTAGCCGCAGCGGTGAAATTTTCACAGGCAAAGCAGGCTAACGCGGTTGACGATGAAAAGAGCTTTGCTCTGGCGCAAGAACTGGTCGAAGTTCTTAAGGAATATGCCGAGGATCGGTTTTCTCCCGGTGATCTGGTCTCTGATCTGGAAAACAAGGAATGCTGGGGGGAAGCCTTAGCCAAACTTAACGAGCGGAAGGCGAAAACCGGGTTCGTGGGGAGGTTTTTGAGTCCCTTTCGCCTTTCCTCCCGTAAGAGGACGAACAAGGGCACTTCCTATAATCGCGAGGAGACAATCGAAGTCATTATGCGCCATACCCCCACGGCATCTGCCACATCTGCCACCGAGGCAGAAAATCCGCGGCCTCCAGAGGTGGCAGGTGCGAATTCGCCCTATGCCACTTCGGAGCATGGGAATGCTTCCGAGCCTGTCCAATCGTCACTGGCCGAAGGATCGCCGGACGACATGCCGCCAGGTGAGAACACGCCTTCGCATATGGAGGAGCTTCAAAAGACAGAACAACAACCTGAATCTGCTGTGGATGATTTTGTCGACGAGGCCTTATGGACATCTCACAAGAAATCGTGAATTTTGAGGCAATGGGCGGGCGGCTCTATTTTAGCGGAGACGAGTTGCGAGTCCGTTACCCTCCTGAAATTGGGGGAAAGGTCAAACCATACCTGGAAAACCTACGGCTATATGGGGAAGAGGTTGCCAGGGTTCTTCGTGAACGATCTTCAGGCATTCCAGCACCAGATCTATGTCCACCACTGCCGGATGGTGTACGATTGGTCCGGTACACCCCAAAGGCCCCGTTAGTAGCAATCCAACCATGCAGCATTGTGACCGACGTTGAGAAATTCATTCGAGCCTATCTCAGAGATATGGATTGCCGGCTCAGCCATCCGGAAAATTATACCTGTGAATCACTCCCCATGATCCTAGCGAAGCTTGCCGAAGTAGGTCTGGAATTGGAGGTAGGAAGAGACGCACAGCGGGCATGAGGGGTGACGACACCGAGTTATTCTGTCAGATGTCAATGCTGTAAGAGCATCGTTTATTCCTTATCGAACACACCACAAAGGAGAAAACAATATGGCAACGCCAAGAAATTTGGAGCGTGAAGAACGCATTCTTCAATTACATCGCCAAGGATTAACCAACGCTGAGATCGCCCGCAAGCTCAATGTTTCGCGGCCTACAGTCAGCCGTGTCGTCGGTCCTAGCCCCGGACGATTGACGGTGGAGGAGATTAAACAAAGGATCGAGATGGTTGAACTGGAAGCATCCTTGCTTGCGGAGTGTGCATATTGGTTCTCGAAGGTTCCTACTCCATGGGGGCAATCTTTCGGGCAGAGAATTCGGGCCATCTTGTCGCGCTGGCCCACGCCCCTGGTGCAGGAGCTTTACAGGAACGAAAAATTCGAATTGCACACAGGGTATCGACGCGATCCGCAGCGATGATGCACCAGAAATTGAAATCAAGCGTCGACTCCAGCCATTATTCGATCTACTTTGCCGACTCAACGCTTGTTTCCAAGTATTCAAAAGACACCATGTTGGCAGAGATCTTGCGGGGCCGGCAATCCCTGCAGTGGCTGCAGAGGAGTCCGAGCACGTGATGTGTGATGTACCTCAGGCAGAACAGCCACCGCAAACGGCTGCGAAGACAGCCTCGGAGAACCCGTTGGACGGAGTTGAACCGCCGCCGCCAGCCTTTTCAGGGCTGGCAAAGACGGTTAACCAATTGATTTCACAGAACCTCAGGGAGTACGAAGGAACTCTAAGGAACCCCAAGGAACCGTTATTGTTCCTTTATTGTTCCTTCGAAATAAAGCGTCGGATTTTCTAAATTCACTTCGCGGATGGATTGGCTACGACGCTCCCCACACACTCAGAGAGATCTGAGAAACGAATTCCAATGTCCAGAGCATTTAGGCGGAACGAAACCCCATTCTCGTCGCCAGAGGCCGAAAGGCACTTCCGTTCCTCCGCCAAGAGTCGAGTTGCTGAAGTAGCTGCAGCCACTGCAGAGCCTGCTGCATAATGATGGTAATTACCGATGACAATTGTCGTGGGCCATTAAGTTTCCGATTTTGAGCGAAGAACCAGGAGTGACGGCGCAGACAGGTCTAAGGTCGCTGATCGCGGGCACAGCCGGGGACACAAGCTCAGGAGCCACAAGTTAGCCCGAACTGAGATACTTCCGCCATTAGGCCGTTATACGTCCAAGTACCGAAGAATATCCAAGATCGCCCGGTGGGATCAATTACGGGTACAGATCCGCTCGCCCTAGGTCTGCGAGTCAAGGAGCGAGGCTGGAGTGCGCCCGAATTCGTCCCGCGCGAATGGCCTTGAGGAAGGAGGCGTGGTCGCGCTCGGCCTGGTCCGCATAGGCGATGGCAAACGTCGCTATCGCTTCATCGAAGGCTTCGGTCTTTCCCAAGTAGCCTGCAGTTCCTGACGGATCGCCTGTCCGGGCATGCGCGCGGGCGAGCACCCATCCGCAAAGTTCCACATATTCGAACCAATCCTGCTTCGACATCCCCTCGATATCAATCTTCATCCGCATGTCGCGAAGCTGGCGAAAATAGAAATCATGACCTTGGTCATCGCCGGTCCAGCCAAGAAATGCATCGCTGGCGGATTGAAGCATTCGCTGGCCGGTGACGACTCGCTCCCCTTGATTCGCATATTTACTCTTGCCCGCGTAAGGTTCAAGCACGGATCGGCGGGCTTCCTTGAATTGCAATAACAAGGGATCGTGGGGCCCCGCCATCAGCAACGCAACCGCGCAGCGTGTTCCGACGCTGCCCACCCCGACGACCTTCCGCGCAACGTCGACAAGCTCGTATCGATCAAGAACAATGCGACGCTCTTCAGGTAATGTCGCACGATACCGGTGAAGCATTTGCCGAACACGGTTCCCAATTGCTGCAATTTCGCGTGAGTGATAGATAAGGGGAGGGTGATCGATTATTCGAGGATGGCCATGCTGCACCGAGGTGATTTTCGGGAATTCGCGTCCTGGCGTGTCACGGTTGGCTTTAGCTTGCAGCTTCTGCCATCGCCTTCTGGCTTTGGGTGTTGCTGCGTTTTGGACAAAAAGTTCTATGCTCAGATGCGAGTACCACACCTCAAGAGAGGTCATCTGGGCATATTCATGCATGTGTTTTCGGTAGGATTCAACCGAGGTGCGCGCCGCGTCCAAGCAGTGGCGTTCCCCAACACTCGCCTGGCGCATCGCAAGCACGACGCTCGCCGCCAAACGCTTAACATCCCATTCCCACGGCGCTGGAAGCGTCTCGTCGAAATCATTGATGTCGAAGACCATCTGCCGTTCCGGAGATCCAAAACCGCCAAAATTGACGACATGACAATCCCCGCACGCCTGCACTCGGATTCCCGTAACCGGACTGGAGGCGAGATCATCAGCCATCAGCGCGGCAGCGCCCCGGAAAAAGGCGAAGGGCGATTCGCTCATTCTGGCATAACGAATCGGGAGGAGGGTGGTTAATCTTCCGCGGTCTGATTCTTTCAGTAACTCGGCGGGATCCGGCCGGTTTTTACCGGGAGTCCACCGGGAATGCGATGATCGCGGCACCTTCTCGCGCAACTTCTTGCCTGCGGCCGCGCGGCTCCTAATCGTCACGCGAAGTTTGTCTGATTTATCGATTCTCACAGTTTCTCGCTGAAATTGTCATCTGAAGGGAGGGAATTGTCAATGTAGCACCGTTCCTCATGGCCCGGTTGCCTGCGCATTGCGCGAAGCGTAGAATGGAGGCGTTCGAATGCGAACTGGCGATTGGAAAGATTGGCTCATTTTGCGGGCAATTCTGTGTAGCGGGTGTGGCGGCGCTTCCAAACCGGAAATAAGCGTCTCAGGAGGAATCGTTCCCCCGCCCGTGCCGAGGGGTCGGTGAAGCAAGTCAAGTCGAGCTGGGTGCTTTTTGCCTTATTTGTTTTGGGGACGGTCGGCGCTGTCTCGGCGCTTCCGCAGACATCTCCACCTCCCAACCCATCTGCTACCCCTTCCGAGTCCTGGGTGATTCAATTTTTGAATCAGACCATCAAATGGTATCGCCAGTTGCCCGCTGAACAGCGCATCGCCACCGAACCTGATGACCAGATTGCGATCTACAACAACCGCCAGATTGCAGATCAAGTGGTTCGGTTCGCCTTCGATTTTGCTCGCGCGCGAGCGGACGCCCTCACCAAGCAAGCGGCTTCGAAGCAGCCTCAGAATGCTGGTGGAGTTCCCACGCAATACCAGGCGCTTCGGGCGATGCAGGCGAAACTCGACAAGCAGTTGCAGGACACGCAGGCTGAATTGGACTCGGACAGGCAAAAGCTGGCGACTGCCACTGGAAGGAAACGCCAGGAGCTTGCATCCCAGGTGTCGGAATTGCAGGCCGAACTGGAGCTTGACGCAGCTCACCGTGAAGCCGTTCGCAGCATGGTGGAATTCGTCAGCGGAACGGGCGCCATCGGCTCTGGCGCAACCGGCCTCTGGGCGCAAATCGAAGCTCTGGCAGCTTCGGTCCCCGCAGCGACTTCGAATCCGGCAACCACCCGCCAGGCCGGCGCATCGTCTTCGAACCCCGTTCCCAGTGTAAGCTCAAATGCGGCGTACAACGGGCCGGATGTTTCCGGCTCATGGGATATAACAGCGGACATTTTTACTCAATCCTCCTACATTCACACGATCGATTCCCTCATCCAGCAGACGGAAGCGCTCTCAAAAGCCGCGAAGGATATCCGCGCGCCGCTGATCACACAGCTCAGAGCCTTGTCCCAAAATGGCGATCAGCTTGCCGCTCAGGCGGACACCGCGAGTCCGGACCAACTTGCCCAGGAAAAGAAGCAGCTCGATGATCTCGCCGCGCAGTTCAAGCAGATCACCGCTGCCGCCATCCCTCTGAGCAAGCAGGCCGTATTGCTCGGCCTGTACCAGAGAAGCCTTGCAAACTGGCGCGACACGCTGGAGAGCCGCTACACGGCCGATTGGAGGAGTCTGGGAGTTCGGGTGGGATCCCTCCTTCTGATCCTTCTGATCGTGTTCGGGTCTGCGGAAATCTGGCGGCGGGCTGTCTACCGGTACATCCATGAGCCACGGAAGAGGCATCAATTCCTACTCCTCCGAAGATTCGTCCTCTGGTTCGTGATCGCGCTGATCATCGCGTTCACGCTCGTCGGCCGGCTCACTTCCATCGTGACGTTTGCCGGCCTGCTCACTGCCGGCGTCGCCGTCGCTCTCCAGAGCGTGATCCTTTCGTTTGTGGGCTATTTCTTCCTCATCGGGAAATTTGGCGTCCGCGTCGGCGACCGCGTGCAAATCGGCGGCGTCACGGGCGAGGTCATCGATATCGGGCTGGTCCGGCTTCATCTCATGGAGCTGGGGGGCGGCGGGTTCGGCACTCCCACAGGCCGCGTGGTCGCGTTCTCGAACTCCATTGTGTTTCAGCCCTCCTCGGGCCTGTTCAAACAGGTTCCCGGCACCAGTTTTATCTGGCATGATGTGACGCTCGGCGTGCCGCGCGCCGCCGATTTCAACTTGGTCAAGGAGAAATTGCTGGGAGCTGTCACCGGCGTCCTAGCAGACTACCGGGGCGAACTGGAACGCCAGTACCGGGAAATGCAAAGGACCGTTCTCTCCATTCCCGCCGACGGCTTACAGCCAAAAATCCAGTTGCACGTCCTGTCGTCCTCCACTCAGGTGGTGATTCGCTTCCCGGTGGACCTCCGACACGATGCCGAAATTGATGGGCGAGTCTTGCATGCCCTCCTGACGGCTGTGGAAAGCGATCCCACGCTGAAGCTCCCTGGCCCGGAAACTCCAGAGATCCGCCTCCGAACCGATCTCACCGCCGCCGATGTTGCAGGTTAGAGTGGCTTCTTTGTCCCATCCCAATTCTGTTAACGGTCACAGAGTCGCAATGCAAATTTCATCGTGATGAAGCCTTTTCACAGGATTTTCCGCGTCTCCCCTCGTAATAGTTCTGAGAGCGTCATTGCCCAGTCGGAAACAATCCACTTGACGGTAAGTCGGCAAACCGTCCTTGTGACCTGGAATTTGATTGCGGCAAGCCAAAAGTACGGTAAGGCCGTTTCTCGGCAATGTGCCAGGAGTTTTGCTATCTGCAGCTACGGAATACGGGAGGAGTCAACGCTTATGGGGATCGTTGACTTTCAGTTACTTAGCCCGTTTTGAGCTGCCACAAAAGTGTAAGATTGTGTCTTTATGGGTTTCATCGCCAACCCGCGCCGTGATGCCAGCCCGACAATCGCCGGATTTGTATTCCAGGTTAACGTCACAATCCTCCGCTGGTTGGGGTTGCCTGAGGGCGAGCATCTCGAGCTTGAGTGCGGCGAAGATATCGATATTGTACAGAATGGGGCCGATGGGGACATTGCCGCAGAGACGCGCTTGCTCGAACAGATCAAGGCGCGGAGCGCAAGGTCTCTAACGCTGAAAAGCACAGAAGCCTTGCAGGCGCTTGCGAATTTTTGCGTCCACCGAGTTGCTAATCCGACTTCCAACCTGAAATTCCGCTACATCACCACAGCGAGCAGCGGTGTTGAACAGTGTTGGGCTCGCCCTGAGTCCGGGATTGAAACCTGGATGGCGTTGCGGCGTGGCCGATATGACGACGCAACCCAGCGCGAAGCCATCGCGGCACTTCGCAGTCTCCTAACATCTTGTGCATGTCCCGATAAAGTTTCTGCGGAGGTGTGGCAAGCCCTGCAACAGGTTCTCGCATCCGATGACGACACGTGTCTGACTCAGGTAATTCTTGCGTTTGAATGGGGTATAGGCTACGGAGATTATGCGCAGAGCGAAAACGAAATCCGCGCAACGTTAGCCCGCGATGGTCAGGCAATGACACCGGAAGAAACGAACCAGGTCTACGAACATCTCTTCGCGTTCGTCTTCCGGCTTTTATGCAAGTCCGGGAAAAAGCTTCTCACCATCAACCAATTGAAGAGGGAGCTCCAGACGCCTTCGGTAACACAGGCTGACCGGGCCATTCTGCAACTGTTCAGGAATGAGCTCGACCAGATGGCGCTACGGATCGGCGCGGTGGAAAACGCGATGGTTCATCAGGCGAATGACGTAACGGCTCTCAAGCAAACCGTCGGTCTGATCGGGAAGAGCTTCGGTATTGATTCCGCCATTGCTCTGAGCGCAGTTTCCCTGTCAACGGACATGCCTGTTCTGGTAAATCCCTGTGCCGCACGGGACACCCTTGTTGACGATCTGCTCAGTCGTGCGCAGACCGGTGGAACGGTGGCACTGTGGCTGAGCCCGGTTCTGGCAAAACCCAACTCCTTGTTCTCGCCTTGAGGAAGGTCAGGCGCCGTCCGCACTGGTTGAATATCCCCCGCGACGCGACGGAGGCGCAGGCCTGCATTCTGCTCGACGCTCTGATACGGTCGGCTGGCGGACAACCGCATAATCTTCCATTCCGTGAAAGCTGCACCGCTGCGGCAGAGCAATTAAGAGGCACGATTGTCGTCATCAAGGACTTGCCGCGCATGGTCCCCGGCGGTCCACTCGCGACGCGGATTGAAACACTCTCGCGCTGCTTGAAGAGCGTCGATGCTTACATGTTCATGTCGACCTACTTCCGGCTGCCGGCGACTACCGAACAGGCGCTCGGAGAAATCCACTGCGTTATTCCCCGCTTCACTATCGGCGACGTCGCGGAGCTTCTCGCTGCAACTGACGCGCCACAATCGCTTCGTACGGAGAAAACCTGTCAACTGCTCGTCAGTGTTTCGGAAGGCTTGCCAACACTCCTCATGGCTGCTGTGCGCTACCTCGCAGACCGAAACTGGAACTTCACGACGACGGAGATCGAATCGCTCTTTCGAGGCGAATTTGCCTTGCCACATCGTCATGATGCCAACAGTCTCTTGCAGATCACGGTTCCGGATGCAGAGGAGCGGGAGCTGCTCATTCGTATGAGCCTGGCAATAGGCGTGTTTTCGATGGACGACATTGCAAGTGTCGCCCGCGTGCGGAAGGCGATTTCCTTGCCCGGAGAGAAAGTACAGCGCGCGATGGGCATCTGGCTCCAGCAGGTCGGCCATGGCCGCTATCTCCGCTCACCGCTCATCACGTCAGGCCTCGCCGACTCACTCGATCCCACGACGCGGAAGGGTGTGCACTATATCCTGGCGTTACGGATTCTGGCCCGGAAATCGCTCGAGCCTATTGAGGTCTTTACCTGCGTGAACCATCTGATGATGGCAGGGGATATGACCTATGCCGTTATGGTCGTGATCCAGGCCCTGATAGCCTTCATTGAACTGGACGAGCCAGTCGAAGACGATTTCGGCTTCGTACGGATGTGGTCTTCAGGACCATTTCCGGTGGAGGTGGATGTAAATCTTCAGCTCTGTCTGCGGGCCCTCCAGATTGTCGTCCTCACAAGGCAAGGTCGGGATGTCCTGCCAATGCTCGTGGCCCTTGACGCCATCATCGCGGAAGTTCGTGGGACAGGTTGGGGCGTCGCCGTCGCCGCCGGGACGCTGGCGATCCACTTGGTACGGGAGCTGCCGATTCTTGCGAACAAATATCTCCTGCACGCACTCGGCAGTTTTACGGATGCGCGCCTGCCCGACGGGTCTGCTCTGCCGCGTAGTGATTATCCCTTGGAAACTATTCTCTGGATGTCGAGTTACAGCTGTAAATCCGATGTGGAAGTGGATTCATGGCTTGCGACCATTTCGCGACTTACACCGGCGCAGATTGAAAACCTCAAGTCGTCGGAGCTTGTGGAAGATAACATCACGATTCTTTGCGACGGAATCTGGATGCGTGAATATCTCAAGCCGGAAACAGACAGACACTGGAACTCCGTAAGAGCAAAGCTAAATGAAGTCGAGGCAACCGCGCGGGCCATCGGCTTCCCGTTGCTTGAAGCGGCCGCTGTGCGGACACGAATTATGCTTCTGGCCGAATGGGAGGATCAGCTTGAGGCTGCCCTGACCTTGGCTGAATCGTCTCTGAACCGTCTTGACGGTGATGGCTGCCGATTCCTCATCATGGAGGTCACTGGTCGTCAATTATCCTATGCCGGCAAGTTGCAGGAAGCCAAGATATGGTTGGGGCGTGCACTCACGTGCGGCACCTATCGCCACAGCCTGTGGCGCCGGAATGTACTAATCACTATGGCTGAGCTTCATGGCCCGGCTGATCCTCGTGGGGCAATTGAATTTACCGCTGAGGCAGTGAGGATTTGTCAGGATGGAAAGCTACTAGACTCACTGTACATAGAAGCACTTGCGGAACACGGCATCGCCCTCTGGCTGGCCGGTGAAGGTCTCCAGTCGTTTCGGATGTTTGAGGAAGCCACCGATCGAATGTTCGCTATCCGCACAGATACCAATAACTGGAAGGGATTATTTGCCCGGCTCTTCGCCGTTATCGCATACTTCAGCGGCGTCGCACGTAACGGAAAGCCGCAGGAAGGGCACGTCGAGCCTGAGCAGGGTTTGTTTCTCGCAAGTAACGATCAGGCGCAGACTGCCTACCGCCCGGAACAACTTGCTTACATCTCCATTCGTCTCGCCATGTTCGCAGAAAGTCTCAGGGAAACCTCCAAGGCAGCCGCGTGGACATGGAAGGCGATTGAATCCGCCAAACAGATTCACGCGGCGTGGGACGCCGTCCGCCTACAAAGCTGGTACGCGATGGCTGCAACCCTCCACGCCAATGACTTCGTTCAAGCGAGTGCGTTGGCCACAGTAATGACAAAGGTGGATATCAAGGGGATCGGCGCCACCCTGAGGGCATCCACAGACACCGGCGCCACGGAAAGAGTATCGGCCTTCGAAGCTGTAGTCGGTTCAGCCCCACCAGACGCCTATACTTCTGGGCTACTGATCATACCGTTTGTTCCCATCGTTATTCGTCTCATGCTTATCCGGTTGTTTCAGCAAGCCCCAAGCAATAGTATAGGGGCGTGCCGCGTCCAGTGTTTCCGAAGACTTTGCGTGAATTCCAATCGATGT
>Ga0307374_10015591_pt1 | contig 10201 bp, 6 predicted proteins | sample OX3MG_FD_202532 | JGI IMG/M metagenome (GOLD analysis project Ga0307374, IMG submission 202532) | Soil microbial communities from Risofladan, Vaasa, Finland - OX-3 | ecosystem: Environmental > Terrestrial > Soil > Coastal area > Acid sulfate soil | place: Finland: Risofladan, Vaasa | collected...
GCCGGACCGTGCTCGCGGCGGCAGACTCCCCGGCCGGACGACGACGGATCGCCGCATCTCTGCGGCGCGGAGGATCGGACGAATCGATCGACGGTCCGGAGGAGCCCGCGGCGCTGGGTCCGGACGCGATCGGGATCGCGGCGGGCATCGCCGCCGCCGAGGCGCGCCACGAGGAGATCCTCGACCGGGTGCGGTCGCTCGGCCTTGCTGTCGTGACCGTCGATGAGGTGGGTTTCCCGCGGCGCCTTCGAGAGCTCGAGCTGCCGCCACACCTGCTCTTCGTTCGTGGCGATCCGGCCGCTCTCGGCGCGCGACGGACGGTGGCGGTGGTGGGCACGCGCCGCCCCACCGAGTACGGTCGGCGGGTCGCTGGGCGCATCGCTTCCGCGATCGGTGCGGCGGGCGGGACGGTGGTGTCGGGGCTCGCCATCGGCATCGACGGCGCGGCTCACGGTGCGGCCGTCGCCGCCAGGGTGCCGACGGTGGCGGTCATCGGAGGCGGGCACGGACACCTCTTCCCGAGGGCCCACGAGCGTCTCGCGGAGGAGATCGTCGCGACCGGCGGTGCGGTCGTCGCGGAACTGTTCCCGGATGAGGCGCCGACCCGGGGAACGTTCCCCCGCCGCAATCGGCTCATCAGCGGGCTGTCGGAGGCGACGATCGTGATCGAGGCGCCGGCGAGAAGCGGGGCGCTCATCACGGCGCGCTGGGCGCTCGAGCAGGGTCGCGACTGCTACCTCGTTCCGGGGCCCATCGACGCGCCCGCGTCGGCCGGCTGCCTGACATTCCTGCACGAGCACGCCGGACTCGCCCGTCTCGTCGCGACCGTCCCGGACCTGATCGACGACCTCGGCTTCGGCGAGGCCGGTCCCGGGTCGTCCTCGGCCGGTCGCCTGGTCGAACTCGGGTCCGTCGAGCGACGGCTCGTCGTCGCCATCAGCGGCGGTGCGACCACGACGGACGAACTCGCGACGGCCCTCCGCGAACCCATCGCCACGATCCTCAGTGGGCTCACGCTCCTGGAGATGCGCGGGCTCGTGAATGAGACGTACGGACGCTACCGACTCGACGGACGCCTGGCTGGCGCGAGTCTCGCCTGATGAGGGCAGGCTCGTGCCTGACGTGGATCGTGCTCTGGCCCGGTCGCGTCCTCCGGTGGTTGCCGCCACCGGAGACCCGGTGGTAGGGTAGGCGGCGGTCGGCGCGGCAGCCGTTCGGCGCGGCAGCCGTTCGGGAACCTCGCCGGGCCGTCGCCCGGGAACCTCGCCGGGAAGCCGGCGCCTCCCCGCCACGCGCCAGGAGACCAACTATTGCGGAAGCTCGCCGCGGCCGTCCTGGCCGTTCCCGTTCTCCTCGCCGTCTACCGGCCGCTGGCCTCGGCCATGCTCGCCGGACGGCGGTGGGTCGCGGTGCCGATCGTCGCGGTCGTGGCTGTCGGCGCGCTCGCCATCGTCGCCGTCAGCGGTCCGGCTGCCGCGCCGACCGCGGCGAGGCCGCCCACGCCCATCCTTCCGGTCACCGCAGCAGCGTTCGGTCCCGCCGCCCGCGCGGACCTCGCCGTGACAGCAGGGGTGACGATCACCTTCAGTCGCCCGATGGATCCCGCATCCGTGGCGCGCTCCCTGAGCGTGGCCCCGTCCGCCCCGGTCGCCCTGAGCTGGGATCCGACGGGGACGACCCTCACCGTAGCTCCGCTCGGTCGGTGGGATGCCTCGACCTACTACACGGTCACGATCGGCGGGGCGGCGACGGATGCCCTCGGCCACCCGATCGGCGCCGTAAGCCGGGCGGTCTTCGTCACTCGAGCCGCGACGACCGCCACGATCGCCGCCACGGTATCGCGCGGGACGGTCGTCGACGCACGCACCGGATTCTCGGTCGCTTTCGATCGACCCGTCGATGCGAGTGCCGTCGCCGCAGCGTTCCGGATCCAACCCCCGGTGGCTGGCACGTTCGCCGCAGCGGATGGCTCGACGGTGGTGTTCCAACCAACGGCGCCACTCGCCGCGGGAGCCCGCTACACCGTCTCGCTCGGCGGATCGCTCGTCGATCTCGGCGGCGATGTCGTGACGCTGCCGGACTCCCTCGTGGTGCAGACTGCCGCCGCTCCGGCTGTGGTCCGGTTCCGGCCGCTCGACGGGTCGATCGGGGTGGCCCGCGACGCGACGCTCTCGGTCCGGTTCAGCATGGCGATGGACCGCTCGTCGACGGTCGCCGCCTTCCGTGCGACGGCGAACGGCCATGCCATCACCGGCAGGACGAGCTGGGCGGAGGGCGGCACCGTGCTCGTCCTCACGCCGTCGGCGCTCCTGCCGGGCGGTGCGACGATCCGGATGACGGTCGCCGCCGCAGCGCGTTCCGCGACGGGCTCCACGCTCGCCGGCACAGCCACGGCGACGGCTCACATGGTTGCCGCCTCGACCGCGCTCTCGAGCACGAAGCCACCGCTGGCGGCGACGAAACCCGTCGCGTCGGCGACACAGAAACCCGCCCCGGCCGCGGCGTCGAAGACGGTCGTGACGGCTTCCGGCGGATCGGCCGGCAGCGCGACCTGGTACGCCGTCGAGGTGTACTACCTCAAGCTCATGAACTGCACCCGGACCGGCGGTTGGGTCACATCTTCGGGAGCCTGCAGCAGTCCCGGCGGTTTGGCGACGAAACCGCTCGTCCTCGACGCCGGACTCTCCGACAAGGTGTCCCGACCGTATGCGAAGCTCCTCGCCACGACCGGCGCGTGTGACCATTTCATCAACGGGACGCCCACCGACCGGCTCCATCGGGCCGGATACAGCGGTTGGGCGGCGGAGAACATCGGTTGCCGATCCGCGGCGACGCCGTATGCGTCGATGATCTTCACCCAGATCTTCTTCCAGGACGAGAAGCCGTGCGGCGGATACTGCCACTACGCGAACCTCATGAATCCCGCGTACGCTCGCTGCGGCATCGGCGTCTGGGTCGATCACGGGCGGATCCGGCTCGTCGTCGACTTCTACCACGCATGATCGCGCCGCCTCCGCGGCGATCCGTACGAGGTGCCTCGTGATCCGCGACGCAGTCGTCCATCTCAACAACGAGCAGCCGCTCATCGCGGACCTGTACGAGATGCCGGACACGAAGGACGTCGCGCTCGCGTGCACGAACCTTCGGACCCTGGACGGCAAGCGCCCCGTCTTCGTCAACGACTCGGCGGCGCGCTTCCTGTTCCCACTCCAGTTCATCCGCTTCATCGAGATCCCGCTGCGCCGCCGGGCGACGGATCCCGCCCCGGACGAGGTGCTCGCACTGCCCGCTCCGGAGTCTGCCGGGGCGCCTGACGAGCGGGCCGTGGAGTCCGATCTCGAGATCGACGAGGACTTCCTCAAGCGCATCCGCGACATCTGATCGACCCCGCCCGCCGAGGCCGGGTGCGCGGAGCATCGACAGCCGGTGATCGGGCGTGCAGTGACCCGGTGCTAGACTCCCCGGCGATGCCACACAACCTCGTGATCGTCGAGTCGCCGGCGAAGGCGAAGACGATCGAACGCTATCTCGGCCCGGACTACACCGTCCTTGCCTCCTACGGCCACGTCCGCGACCTCCCGGAGAAGCTCGGTCGGAACGAGCTCGGCGTCGACGTCGAGCACGATTTCGCTCCCGTCTACGAGGTCGTTGCCGACCGCCGCAAGCAGGTCAGCGCGATCGAGAAGGCGGCCCGGAAAGCGGACCTCGTCTACCTCGCCACCGACCTCGACCGGGAGGGAGAGGCGATCGCCTGGCATGTCGCGCAGGCGATCGGGCTCGACGCAGCCCGTACCCGGAGGGTGACCTTCAGCGAGATAACCGAGCCGGCGATCCGCGCGGCGTTCGCCCATCCGCGGGCGATCGACACCCATCTCGTGGACGCCCAGCAGGCGCGCCGGGTGGTCGATCGGCTCGTCGGCTATCGGCTCAGTCCGCTCCTCTGGAAGAAGGTCCGGACCGGGCTGTCGGCCGGCCGGGTGCAGTCGGTCGCCGTGCGCATCGTGGTCGACCGCGAACGCGAGATCCGGGCGTTCGTCGCGCGCGAGTACTGGACCCTCGAGGCGGCGCTCGTCGCTCCGGACGGTGCGCCGTTCAGCGCCGACGTCGTCCGCATCGACGGCGCCAAACCGGAGATCGCGGACGAGGCGACGGCGACCTTCCATCGCGACGCGCTCCTCGGCACGAAGCCGACGGTCTCCTCGGTCGCGCTCAAGTCGTCGAGTCGCAACCCCGCCCCGCCGTTCACGACGTCCACGCTCCAGCAGGAGGCGAGCCGCAAGCTGGGATTCAGTCCGAAACGGACGATGTCGGTCGCCCAGCGACTGTACGAGGGGATAGCCACTCCGGAGGGCCAGGTCGGTCTCATCACCTACATGAGGACCGATTCGGTGGCGCTGTCAGGCCAGGCGATCGGCGACGCGCGCACCGCGATCCAGGCTCGTTTCGGGGCCCGCTACGCGATGGCCAAGGGACGCCAGTACAAGACGAAGGCGCGCGGCGCCCAGGAAGCACACGAGGCGATCCGGCCCACCTCGTTTTCGCGCGACCCCGAATCGATGGCCAGGAGCCTCCCTCGTGACGAAGGCCGCCTGTACCGCCTCATCTGGCAGCGGGCGCTGGCGAGCCAGATGGCGGCCAAGGAACTCGAGACGACGACGGTCGATCTGGCCGGAGGCGTCTACGCCCTCCGCGCGTCCGCCACGAGGACCGTCTTCGATGGCTTCGCCGCGGTCTACACGGAAGGCCAGGACGACGCTGCGGACGAGGTCGAGCGGAGTCTTCCCGCGCTGCGGGAGGGCGACGTCGTATCGGTCGACTCGATCGCGGCGACGCAACACTTCACCGAGCCGCCGCCGCGCTACACCGAGGCGACCCTCATCAAGGCGCTCGAGGAGCACGGTGTCGGCCGGCCATCCACGTACGCGGCGACGATCTCGACGATCCTCGATCGCGGATACGTCCGCGTCCGCGAGCGGCGACTGCACCCGGAACCGGTGGGCGAGATCGTCACCGATCTGCTCGTCGGGCACTTCGAGGATCTGGTCGACCTCGAGTTCACCGCCCGGATGGAGGCGGATCTTGACGACGTCGCCAACGGCACCCGGGCCTGGGTCCCGGTCGTCCGCGCGTTCTACGAGCCGTTCGGCGCGCTCGTCGATCGCAAGTCGACGGAGATCCCAGCGGGCGAATACCGCACCCTGCCGACGAACGAGGTCTGCTCGGCGGGCCACCCGATGGTGATCCGACTCGGCCGCAACGGCGCGTTCCTCGGCTGCTCCCTCTACCCGGAACACAAGGAGACGCGGCCGTTGCCGGGTGACGCCGGGGCCGACGCGGATCAGACGAGCGGCGCCGCAACGGAGCTGTCGGGCGTCGGTGACCCGTGCCCCGAATGCGGCGAGGAACACGGCGGGACACTGGCCGCGAAACGGGGGCGATTCGGGGCGTTCGTCGGCTGCGACCGGTATCCGGACTGCCGCTACATCCACAAGACCGGCCCGCCGCCTCCGGCGCCACTCGGCTTCGAGGTCGCCTGCCCGACCTGCGGAACGGGTCACCTGGTGACTCGCCGGGCGCGCCGCAGTGGCACGCTCTTCTGGGGTTGCTCGCGCTACCCGAAATGCGATTTCACTACGTCGCGGGAGCCGCTCGGAGCCGTTCACGATGCCGACGGCGGCCCGCTCGCCCGCGACGGTGAGTCGGGCGTCGTCTGTCTCGCCTGCGGTTCGGCGATCGTCGGGAGCGCCGCGGACGTCGTCCAGGGCACGCGGCTGGCGGGTGGTCCGGCGAACCCGGCCGCCCTTGCCAGGCCGGCCCGCCGCGCGCGCCCGAGCGGCGAGGGCCGGACCGGTCGCGGGAGCCGTGGCGGATCGGCGACGGCGTCGGTGCGCCGGCCCGTGCGTCGAGCGGTCCGCCGAGCCGAGCCCGCCGCCGACGCGTGACGGGCAGCGTGACGGACGAGCCGGGTCCGGACGAGGTCCTCGAGCGTTTCCTCCGCTCCCTCGACGCCCGTGACGCGTCGCCACACACGCGGCGCGCCTATCGCACCGCCGTCGGGGCGTATCTCGGGCGGCTCGACGCCGACGGCGTCGATTGGCGGCAGCCCACGCGGTCGGTTCTGCGCGCCTACCTGGCGGATCTCACGGATGGTCGGGCACGGTCGTCGGTCGCCCAGCGCCTCGCCGCGATCCGGTCCTTCTATCGCTGGTCGACGCGGGCGGGCCTGACAGCCGGCGATCCGTGGGCCGCCCTCCGCACCCCACAACTTCCGCGCCGCCTGCCACGGGTGCTGGAGATCGAGCAGGTGGAGCGGCTGCTCGACGCCATCGTCGAAGGGCCGGGAGGGCGATCGAACGAGGTCCACGCAGCGCTCGAGCTGCGCGATCGCGCCATCGTCGAGACGGCGTATGCCGCCGGCCTGAGGATCGGCGAGCTCGCGTCCGCCACGGTGGCCGACCTCGACCTCCGACGAGGCGAGATCCGGATCCTCGGCAAGGGACGCAAGGAGCGTGTCGGCCTCCTCGGCCGGCCCGCGCGCGAGGCGCTCGCTGCGTACCTGGAGGCGGGTCGATCCGTTCTCGCCGGCCGTGCCGGTACGACGCACGACCCGGCGGAGATCTTCCTCAACCGGCGCGGCGGACCCCTCGGGGTGCGCGGCTTGCGCTATCGCCTCGAGCGACTCCGCGTGCGGGCGGGACTGCCGCACGGCGTCTCCCCGCATACCCTGCGCCACAGCTTCGCGACGCATCTCCTCGACGGCGGGGCCGACCTCCGGATCGTCCAGGAGCTCCTCGGCCATGCCAGCCTCGCGACGACCCAGATCTACACCCACGTCTCGCCGACGCGGCTGCGGGCGGCGTACGAGGCGAGTCACCCGAGAGCGAGGATCGATCCCGCCGCGGCGCCCGGCTCCACGCGGTGACCAGCGGGAGTGGTCGAACGCTCGCGCGCGCCGGCCTCATCGTCACCGCGGCGTATCTCGCCTCGCGCGGCCTGGGCTGGGTCCGCCTCGCCGTCATCGGTACGACGTTCGGGGCCGGTGCCGACCTCGACAGCTTCTTTGCGGCGTTCCGGATCCCGGATTTCATCTTCCAGCTCGTCGCAGCCGGCGCCCTGAGCTCGGCGATCATCCCGATCCTTGCCGGCCTCAGCGCCTCGGCGGAGGATGAGCGAGCTTGGCGGGTCGCATCGACCGTCGCGAACCTCATGGTCGGCACGCTCGCGATCCTCGCCGCGCTCGTCTGGCTGGCAGCGCCGGTGCTCGTCCCGCTCATCGCGCCCGGATTCGACCCCGTCCGGAGCGAGCGGACGATCGAGCTGACCCGGATCCTCGTCCTGAGCCCGCTCCTCCTCGCCCTGGCCGCCCTGGCGACGAGCATCCTCAACGCGCGCGGCCGGTTCGCGGTGGCGGCCTTCGCGCCGCTCGCCTACAACGGCGCGATCATCCTCGCGGCCGTCTTCCTCACCCCGCTCCTCGGCGTCAGTGCGCTCGCGGTCGGGGTGGTCGTCGGCGCTGCACTGAATTTCCTCGTCCAGGTCGTGCCGCTCAACGCGGTGGGGTTCCGCTGGCGGCCGCGGATCGACCTCGACGATCGTGAGGCGCGACAGGCCCTGATCCTCCTCGCCCCACGGGCCCTCGGGCTCGCGGCGAGCCAGCTCACGTTCATCGTTGCGACGAGCCTCGCCTCGGGGCTGCCGGTGGGTTCGCTCGCCGCGTTCTCGATCGCCTTCAGTGTCTTCCAGATCCCCTACGGGGTGATCGGCGTGCCGATCGGGATCGTCGCCCTGCCGACGCTGGCGACCGAGCTCGCCCGGGGCGATGTGCGCCGGTTCGGCGATCTCGTCACGCGAGCGTCGCGGCTCGTGATCTTTGTGATGCTTCCGCTCGCCGCGCTCGGGATGGTCATGCGGGTGCAGGTCCTCGAGCTGCTGTTCGACTACGGCAAGTTCACCGATCAGGCGATCGCGCGGACCGCGACGTCCCTCCTCATCCTGCTGCTCGCCCTGCCGACCGAGTCGCTCATCGGGATCGTCGCCCGAGCTTTCTACGCGATGCGTGACACGAGGACGCCGGTCGTCGCGGCGGTCGTTGCCGTGGTCATCAATACGGTGTTCGCCGTCGCCACGGTCGGTCCGCTCGGGATCGAGGGGATCGCCCTCGGGATCGTCCTCGGCTCGCTCGCCGAGGCGGGCTTCCTGCTCATCGTCCTCGCTCGCCGGACGACCGAGTTCTCGCTCCTGCCGATCGTCCGCCTCTCCATCCCGGCTGCCCTCGGCGCCGCGGCGGCGGCGGGCGTCGGGATCGCGGTCCTCGACGCATTCGCTGCGGTCGCTGGTCGGGAAACATCAAAGGTCGCGATCCTCGCCGTGCTTGTCGTCGCCACCGCCCTCGGCGGAATGGCGTACATCGGGCTCAGTCGACTCTTCCGGATCCCCGAATTGGGATCGCTCGGCGGCCTCATCCGATCTGCGATCCGGGCCCCTGAGTCGGTCGGATGAGCGATCTCGTCGCATTCGACGCTGCCGCCTGGGACGCGTTCGTCGCCGGGCTGCCGCTGGCGACGTACCTGCAGTTGAGCGCCTGGGCGCGGGTGAAGGCGGCGAACGGCTGGCGCGCTCAGCGGGTGATCAGCGGGATGGGCGCCGCGACGTCGGACGCGGCCCGACCAGCCCCCGGCGCGCCAGCGGCGCTCGTCGGGGCCCAGGTCCTGCTCCGCCGCCCCCGCGGCGTGCCGTGGGCGTTCGGCTACGCGCCGCGCGGCCCGCTCGCCGCCCGCCTTGACGGCGCCTCCCTCGCCGTGTGGACTGCCGCGCTCCGCCGCGAACGCTGGCCGGACCGGGTGAGCCACGTCCGAATCGATCCGGAGATCGAATCGGGTGGACCGCTCGACACCGATGGTGGCTTCCGCGACGCGCTCCGGGCGACTGGCTGGCGTGCAGCGCCGGAGGTCCAGCCGCACGTCACCCGGATCGTCGACCTGCGGCCGGACGAGGCGGCGCTCTGGTCGGACCTCCGGGCAAAGTGGCGCCAGTACGTCCGTCAGGCGGAGCGCGCCGGGGTGCGGGTGGTCGATGGCGACGCCTCACGGCTGGACGAGTTTCACGCGGTGATGCGCGAGACCGCGCAACGGGCAGGGACGCGCATCCGGGCGCGCTCGGCGTACGCCGACGTGTGGCACGCCTTCGCTCCGACCGGCGGAGCGCGACTCCTCTTCGCCGACGCGCCGGACGGATCCGCCCGGGCAGCGCTCTTCCTGCTGCGGGTCGGCGACCGGGTCGTCGAGCCGTACGGCGGGATGACCGCGGCCGGTGGCGCGGACCGCGCCAACTATCTCGTGAAGTGGGAGGCGATCCGATCGAGCCGGGCGGCCGGTGCGACGTCGTACGACATGTGGGGACTCGTCCATCCGGGGATCCGCCAGTTCAAGGCGGGCTTCGGTGGACGCGAGGTCGAGCTCATCGGCGCCTTCGACCTACCGCTCGATCGGTTCGGCTGGGCGACCTATCGTCTTGCCGAGCGGGTCCGCGATCGGCGCTCGTGGCGACCCGGATGAACGCATCGGTCCGCGACGCGACGTCGGCGGAACTGCTCGACTGGGATGCCCGGACGGTCGATGCGCCCGGCGGCAACGTGTACCAGTCGCTCGCCTGGGCGCGGCAGCGAGAGCGGCTCGGCTGGCGGCCCCACTACCTCGCGTTCCCTGACGGTGGGCGCCTCCTGGCCCTCGAGCGGCCGTGGCCGTGGATCGGTGGCGCCGGCGCCTACGTCCCGCGCGGGCCGGTCGTCGGTGATGGATCGGTGTCCGGGGCCGCGGACCGCCTTGCCGCCGCGGCGACGTACCTCGCCGGCCGTGGGGTCGATGTCGTTGCCAGCGACGCCGAGATCGAGACGTCGACCGGCTATGGCGGACTCATCGAGGCGCACGGGTTCCGGTCCATCGAGGAGGTCCAGCCGTCGCGCCACCGGGTCGCTCTGCGCCTTCCCGCCGGGACGACCGAGGAGGCGGCCTTCATGGCCACGGCCGCATCCGTCCGGCAGCGCGTGCGTCACGCCGAACGGGCGAGTCTGCGGGTCGTCCGCTGGGACGCGCGGAGTGGCGACGGCGGCGACGCCACGGTGGGGGCCGGGTTCGAGGCGCCAGCGGCGGGTGCGCTCGGCGACCCGAGCAGCGTCGCGTTCGACCGGTTCTATGACCTGCTC
>Ga0307374_10015593_pt1 | contig 10200 bp, 9 predicted proteins | sample OX3MG_FD_202532 | JGI IMG/M metagenome (GOLD analysis project Ga0307374, IMG submission 202532) | Soil microbial communities from Risofladan, Vaasa, Finland - OX-3 | ecosystem: Environmental > Terrestrial > Soil > Coastal area > Acid sulfate soil | place: Finland: Risofladan, Vaasa | collected...
TTCACTGCGTGTGCACCCGAAAAGGGCAGCTATAGGGCAGAGGCTTGGTACACCAGGTAGAGCACGCCGTTGTCGTAGGTCGTGCTGTGAGCCAACGACCATTTGGTCGGCAGGTTGTCGGGGAACAGGCGCGGCCCGGTACCTCGGGTGACGGGGTAGACGAACAGGTGCAGCTCATCGAGAAGTTGGTCTGCGATAAGGGCGCGTACGAGCGTGGAACTGCCGCTCACGTAGACGCCGTTATCGACTTCGTCCTTCAACTGGCGGATGGCCTCGGCGCTGTATGGGCCGATGACCTTTGAGTTCCGCCAGTTGCCTTCCTTCAGGGTGGACGAGACGACGTACTTGGTCGACTCATTCATGAACGGTGCCCCGGGATCTTCGTCTGCCGTGCGGGCAGACCACTCCGGCCCGAACATCTCGTAGGTATTGCGGCCCAATAGGATCGCATTGCAGGTGGACATGAGATTGCCGATGTCCTGTCCCATGGCCGGGTCGAAACCAAAATCGAGGGTCCAGGTGGGGGTGTCGATCACGCCGTCAAGGCTGGTGAACTCGTGTGCTCGGATCGTTCCCATGGTTGCAATTCCCTTCCGGTTCGGCGGCGATTCGTTCGCCACTCACCCTTGCTACGAACGGCGAACCCCAAAATCGACACTGAATCACCAAAAAGACTCTCCGGATTGGTTTGCCCGCTCAGAGGACGGCCCGCTGCCGGGCGAGGAAGCCGCGTTCGACCGTGTTCGTGGTGAGCTCGATGGCTCGGTCGTAGGCGGCTACTGCCTCGTCGAGGTGGCCGGCCCGAGCGAGTAGGTCGGCCCGGGCGGCGTGGTATGGCTGGTAGCCGTCGACAGAGGTCGAGTCGATCTCGGCGAGACCGGCGAGCCCCACGACGGGCCCGTGGAGTTCGGCCATGGCTACTGACCGGTTGAGGGCAACCACGGGGCTCGGAAGCAGAGCGTACAGCTGGTTGTAGAGGGCGATGATCTGCAACCAGTCCGTGGATTCCGCATTGGGCGCGTCGGCGTGGACGGCGGCTATAGCCGCTTGGATCTGGAATGGGCCGGGCTGGTTGCGGTGCAGGCACCCGACGACGAGCCCATGGCCTTCACCGATCAGCGTTCTGTCCCATCCGGTGCGGTCCTGGTCGGCGAGACGCACCATCGTTCCGTCGGAAGCCAAGCGGCTGGGGCGGCGTGCCTCGGTGAGCAGCATCAGGGCGAGCAGTCCGAGGGCTTCCGGCTCGTCGGGCATGAGCTCGACGAGGGTCCGCCCGAGCCGGATGGCCTCCGTGGAGAGGTCGGTTCTCGTAAGTGTCTGCCCTGAGCTGGCGGTGTGACCTTCCGTGTAGATGAGGTAGATGGCCGCAAGTACGGCGTGGAGCCGGTCCGGGAGCTCCGCAGCCCGAGGGATTCGGTAGGAGGCGTGGTTGTCGTGGAGTTTGCGTTTGGCCCGTACGATCCTTTGCGCCATCGTCGCCTCAGGTACCACGAAGGTTTTGGCGATCTCTCCAGTCTCAAGGCCGCCAAGAAGCCGGAGGATGAGGGCGACCTGGGCGTCTGCGGCCAGGGCGGGATGAGCGCAGATGAACATCAGCCGGAGCTGATCGTCGGCGACGACATCGACAAGGTCGTCGAGTCCGTCGAGTTCGGGATTGTGGTCTGGGTGCATGCTTTCGATGTGAAGTCGATGAGCTGCGCGATGCCTCTCGCTGCGGGTTGATTCGCGTCGCAGGCGGTCGATGGCGCGGTTGCGGGCGGTCGTGGTGATCCAGCCACCAGGGTTGGGTGGTATCCCCATCCGGGGCCACTGCTCGGCGGCGATTGCGAAGGCCTCGGCCACGGCGTCCTCGGCGAGGTCGATGTCGCCTAGGACGCGGACCATGGTGGCAGTGCAGCGGCCGGCCTCGCGCCGAAAGACCTCGGCGAGCTCGTCGGTCACCCTTGGGCGGGCCGGACCTCGACCGGTCCTTCACAGGCAGCAGATGCTCTGTTGGCCCATTCCAGGGCGGCATCGAGATCGGCGGCGTCGATCATCCAGAAGCCACCCATTTGCTCCTTGGTCTCGGCATAGGGACCGTCGGTCATCGAAACGACTCCTCCGGAGGATCGCACGACCGTGGCCGAAGACGCAGGGTGCAGCCCGGCCGCGAACACCCAGGCACCCGCCTTCTGCAGTTCCTCGTTGAAGGCTCCCACCTGGGTGCCAAGGCGCTGTGCCTCGGGGGTGGAGAAATCGACCTCGTAGGTGTCATCGTGACAGACAGAGATCATGTATTGCGGCATCTTGGTCACTCCTCTTCAATAGCGGATCGGGTTGGGTCAGTCTGCGTGTCGTGCGAGCACAGTAACAATGATCGCCGCGGCAACCAGGTGCAATGCAACAAGGACGACCTTGCTTGCAGTCGTGTCCGCGAAGGCCACAGGGGCGACACAGGAGAGAGCGGTGAGCCCGATGGCGATCCGGATGAATTGCTGACGTGGGGCGGGGCTGCGCCGGATCAGCAGGGCGAGAAGCACCCCGCCGAGGACCGCTCCGATGAGGGTGACCTGGGCGAAGCCGGCTAGTGGGATCTTGCCGTGCACCGCCAGCGGGACTCCGGCGGCGCGCAGGACAGTCGCCCCGGTAGTCGTGGCCGCGGCGGCCAAGACGCCGACCGAGGCCGTGGCCCGCGGCAGCGTGCTGGTCAGCCGGGAGGGAGCGTGCTCGACGGTGATGGCGGGGGAGGTGGTAACGCTGGACATGGGTTGGTTCCTTTCATGGCGGCGATGCCCTCTGCATCGCCGCCATGTCCACGAACGACCAGCCACAAATCGACACCAAACACAGGATTCTTCGGATCCACGCGAACTGTCGCGGAATCCAACGTTCGCCCACACGGACTTACGGCAGTGTCTGCACCTCTCGGGCCAAGAAAGTCGGACCACCCTGACCCGCCTCGGATAGTGACAGAAGAGAGTCAACGTACCGGGTAGTGCCCAGGCGAGTCTCCGCAGAGAATTCCTTCGCGAGCATCCTGGAGATCGTTTCCGCAGCCCGACCCCGACAAGCTCGGCGGATCCGGGAAGCTGCAGGGGTCCCATAACGTGCATCGGTCAATGGTGCTGAGAGTGTCCCCGATCGCCGGTTATACGGATGATCGACAGTTGCTGCGCGGTACATCGGGGGCACGGCTCCAGCCGGAACTGAGTCACCTTTGCTCCGAGTCAGAATCCCTCAGGCAGCAACTTCGGCGATCACGACAGACACGTTGTCACGGCCTCCACTGGCGATGGACCTATCGATCAGCTTGTCGACGATTGTGGCCACATCTTCGTCTCCCGCCAAAGCATTCCGGATCTCTTCGTCGGAAAGTTCGTTGAACAATCCGTCACTGCAAAGAACGATCCGATCCCCTTCGTCGACAGCGAGCGTCGTCCGGTCGATTTCGACATCGGCCCCAACGCCGAGTGCTCGGGTGAGAATCCCGTAGTAGGGATGCTGAGCTGCCTCCTCCTCTCGTAGTTCCCCGCGCTCGATGAGTTCAGCCGTCAGGCTGTGATCCTGGGTGAGGCGGCTCAGGGAGCCTTCGTGAACCAGATACGCCCGGCTATCCCCGACATTGACAAGCGCTACATGTCCGGTCGTGAGGAGTCCAGCGGCACAGACAGTGGTGCCCATGCCCTCTAAACCAGGTTGAGTGACCGCACGTTCCCGGATAGCCCAGTTCGCTGCCCGTACCGCCGTTTGCAGCTCGTCGACTGATTGGCCCGTGAAGGCGGCGGGAACCACGCCCGCCACGACCTCTGCTGCGATCTCGCCACCTGGGTGTCCCCCCATCCCGTCGGCGACGAGTGCGAGACGATCATTGGTGACGATGACATCTTCGTTGTTCTCGCGAAGCTTTCCGATGTCAGTCCGACCCGCCGTTCGCAATGTCCTCATGGGTCCCTCCTTGGATTTTGGATTGGCAGCTGGTGAGAATGGGTGGTCACCCCTTGCGAGGAGATGGCGGGCAAGGGTGATGGCTCCCTGGCGGCGGTTCGCCTCAGTTTCCAGTTGTCCTGCCCATGCATCGAGCTGCTCCTGCGTGGGCCGACGTTTGAATGCTCGGATGTCGGCAAGCGGCACGCCCGCCTGGCGAAGCGCATCTATCAACCGGGCATCAGCCAACTGGCCTGGGGAGTAGTAGCGATACCCCGATCCCGGGTCCACCGCTGCAGGTGCGAGCAGGCCCTCGGCGGCATACGTCCTCAGCCGTTTGGCTGAGAGGCCAGAGCGGTCTGAGAAGTCTCCTATTGGCATGAGGTCGTCCACAGCATGAAGCATGGACCCTGCCCTGTGGTGAGAGTCAAGTGGGATGGGCGGGACCGGCTTGGGTGCCCGAGCACCGGTTACTGGTCTTATATCGAGCATGATGGCTCACAGGTGGTTGAAGATCTCCACGTCGAGAAGACCGAGGAGACCTCAAAAGAAGGAAGAGAGAACAAGAGATCGATTAGCAGGGGTGCTTGAGAGGAGAGAGGAAATGATGCGTAGGAAACATTGGTTGGTGATCGGGTGGGCAGGGGCCCTTGTCGCGACGACTCTCGTGGGGGTGCGTGCCGGGGCTGCCGCGGGCATTCCGGCGCGATCGAAGGTCCGGTTGATCACGATCGAGGTCCCAGCTCCGGCTGACGAGATCCCCTCGAAATGGCTGAGCTATCCCGGTCCGCCTCGGGCGAATGTGCTCTTGCCGCCCGGGTACAACCCCCACAAGCACTATCCCCTGGTCGTCTTCCTCAACGGGCTCGACTTCAACTACGGCTCGTACGCCCAATATGGACTGACCAAGCCGTTCGACCGACTCAATGCGATCGTGGTTATGCCCGAAGGGGGCAACGGCTGGTACACGGACTGGTGGAACGACGGTGGGCGCGGCCACCCCTCGTGGGAGAGCTACGAGCTTGAGACTGTGATCCCAACCATCCTGGCCCGCTACCCGATCCTGCCGCAACGTCGCTATCACGCCCTCATTGGCATATCGATGGGCGGACTCGGCGCAATGTACCTGGGCGGGCGTCTGCCCGACTTCTTCGGGTCGGTGGCCTCGCTCTCGGGCTTCGTGGATCCCCAGTGGAACGCCACAGTCGTTCAACCCGCGATGGCAGTCTTCTCGAACGCTGCGTCGAACGGCGACAACGATCCTGATCCCATCTATGGCCCCCCAGACGGCTTCTATGCCACCGGTCACAACCCGACCATGCTCGTTGCGAACCTTGAGCACACGCGAGTGTTCGAGAGCACCGGTACGGGTATTCCGAGCAAGGCCGACCCTGATCCCGGCCAATTCGCCATCGAAGAGGAGAGGATCATCTACCCGATGAGCGAGACCTACTACGCAGCCCTGGCTGCCGCGGGGATCGACGTCACCTACCAAGTCCACCCGGGCGGACACGACATTCCCGACTTCCTAAACGAGATCAAGGCCATGCTCAAGTGGGGCCTCTTCAAGCCGGTGGTCACAACCCCCAAGTCCTGGGACAACCAGACGGTCGCCACGAGAGGGCAGCTGTGGGGCTTCAACTACCAGTTCACGAACCCACCGACGAAGATCGTGACGTTCCGTCAGTCCGAGACCAGGCTGTCGATCAGTGCCGCGGGATCGGCCATCACCATCACCACCGGCACGGGTTGCGCCCTTCACGCTTCGACGCCGGTGACCATTCACGTGTTCAGCCACAACTGCAGATAGGGGAACCCAATTGCGGGACAGTCGAAATAGCACCATGGTCCCCGCTATTGAGCTGAACCATCAAACGGGCGTCACACTCGCCGTCGCCGCTCAAATCCCAGCCCTCAAGATATTTGATGCCAGAAACAATCGTCGCGGCATTTCACTCGCTCTCGCTCGCGTGCTCCCAATAATTGCCACGCACTGGGGCCACTTGGCTGACGATCCCGCTACGGCACCGGAAGGCCCCGGGCTGTTCCACATCGCCGGCTCGAGGTCGATATCCGTCCGCCGGCGAACACGGCGTATCGGTATAGGCACCATCACGCGGATATTCCGGGTTGGGGGACGAATTCAGTCCGGCAAGCGTTAAGCGGAAACGAGTTCCGTCACGGCCTTTCGACCGAGCCCAGAGATCTCAGAGAGTTGCCGAATTGATGCTCCAGCAAGGTGTGCCACCCGAATCATGTCGTCGCGGATCCGCGCTTCCTTGTCGGCTCTGTCGGCACTGAGACCCACCACGACGAAAGCGGCACCAACTTCGCCGTTTTCGTTGCCTCTGTACCTATTTATGGCGGTCGCCGCTGCAACTTCAGCTTCGGAATAGCTCAATAGTTCCGCCCGGAGAGCGAGAACGAGCTTGCCGTCGGATCGCCATCAACGGCGGCACTCGGGACGACAAATCGACCCTAGCCTCGGCGTCGTTGAGATGGCCATAGTCATCCCGAGCAGTTCGAGCACCTCAAACCCTTTCAGGCTCGACCGTGATCATTCCTACTGTAGCCACCAGTGGTTCCGTTGGAACTGGTGTCCCCGACCGGCCCGGAGTCATGCCACCAACAACTCACACGTTGCCTGACACGGCCGATAGGGACCGACCTCGCCGGCCCCGGTGCCGGGCCACCGACATTCTCGGGCTCAGGTCGTGTAGTCCACCGGGCCGGTGCCCTTGACCCCGATGGCGAAGGCGAGCCCGTGCAGCGGCGCGTTCTGCGTGGCGGGCCAGATGCTGTGAGTGGTGTCCGGAGGGGTGTAGACCAGGTCGCCCTGACCGACCTCCCGCTCCTCGTCACCGATCTTCATGATCCCCCGGCCGGCGATGATGTAATAGAACTCGTGGGTCGGGTGCGAGTGCGGATCGACCATGCCGCCTCCCTCGACGATCCACTCGCTCACCAACTCCAGGAATCCGCCCTCGGTTGCCTCCTGCATCTCCCGCGGCGGGACCAGCCACCACACCGGGGTGGTGCCGTTGTGCTCGATGACCGGGCTCACACCCTCCATCGACCTGACGTCCATGGGCCCTCCTCCGTCGATCGGTCATTCGTTCCGCACAGCGCGGCGGTGCCGGCCCGGTCGCTAGGCCGGGGGCAGGCCGCCCGCGTAAGTCTTCGTCTCGGTGTACTGCTCGAAGCCCTCGGGCCCGTTCTGCCTTCCGATGCCGCTGGCCTTGTACCCGCCGAAGGGAGCGTCGGCGCCATACCAGACGCCGCCGTTGACCGAGACGGTCCCCGCCCTCACCCTGCGGGCCACGGCGAGGGCCCGCTCCTCGGAGCCGGAGGTCACCCCGACACCCAGTCCGTACTGGTTGTCGTTGGCCAGCCGCACCGCGTCGTCGTCGTCGTCGAAGGGCACGACGACCAGCACCGGGCCGAAGATCTCCTGTTGGGCGATGGTCATGGAGTTGTCCACGTCGGCGAAGAGGGTGGGCTCGACGTAGTACCCCTTGTCGAACTGGGGGGGACGGCCGCCGCCGACCACCAACCGGGCTCCTTCCTCGACGCCCTTGTCGATGTAGCCGAGGACCCGCTCGCGCTGGAGGGCGCTGATCTGAGGGCCCTGGAGGTTGCCCGGGTCGTTCGGGTCACCGTAGGGGACGGTCCGGAACCCGGCCTCGATGAGTGCCATCCCCTCGTCGTAGCGGGATCGGGGCAGCAGCATACGGGTGAGCATGACGCAGCCCTGGCCCCCGTGGACGCAGACCGTCCAGGCCATGGACAGCTTGGCCTCGAAGTCGGCGTCCTCGAGCACGATGTCCGCCGACTTGCCGCCCAACTCGAGGAAGAGGCGCTTCAGGGTGGGCGCGCCCTTCTCCATGATCCGACGGCCGACGGCCGTCGAGCCGGTGAAGGAGACCAGGTCGACCCGGGGGTCGGTGACCAGGTCCTCGGCCACCGTGTTGTCCGACGTGGTCACCACCTGGAGCACGCCGGGCGGGAAGTCGGTCCGCTCGGCCACCAGCCGCCCGATCCGGGTGGCGTTCCACGGGGTGTTCGGGGCAGCCTTCAAGATGACGGTGTTCCCAGCGGAGAGCGAGGGTCCCAGCTTGTTGACGGTGACCTCGAAGGGGAAGTTCCAAGGGACGACGGCGGCCACCACCCCCACCGGCTCCTTGGCCACTTTGCGCCAGCTCCGGGTGCCGAAGGCGGTCCCCTCGGGGATGTCGCGCTCCCACTGGAACTGGTCGATGAAGGCCGCCGGCCACCGGAGGCCCTCGGCGAGCGGGGCGTCGAGTTGGGGGCCGTAGGTCAGCAGCACCGGAGACCCCACCTCGGCCACCAGTTCGGCCCGCAACAGCTCCTGTTCCTCCTCCAGGGCCGCCTGGAGCTGGAGGATGCACCGCTGGCGCAATTGCTTGTCCGTGGCCCAGTCCGACTCGTCGAACGCCCTCCGGGCCGCGCCGATGGCCTCGTCCACGTCCTCGTGCCCGGCGTCGGCCACCTGGCCGAGCGTCTCCTCCGTGGCCGGGTTGACGTTGTCGAACTGCTTCCCCGACCTGGCCTCCACCAGCTTGCCGTCGATGAGCATCCGGTGCTCGCCGGCCAGGGTGGCGGTGCCGTCCGTCGATGTCGTCATGTCTCGTCTCCCCGGTCGTGGGCGGCATGGACCGTGCCTGCAGCCGTCGAAACCCTGATTTTCAGCATGCTACCCCGGCACCTCCCAGGATGATCGACCCGGTCCGGCCACGACTTGGTGCTGGCCGTCGTGGTAGGCCGTCCAGGAGGACCCGCACTGCTCGACCCGGTGGTCGCCCGCACATGCAGAGTCCCCTACGGCGAAGGCGCAGGAGGCCTCCATCGAACAGTCGACCAGGTGGCCGCCACCGTGGGCCAACGATGCCAGGGCTCCGGTCGCCGCCGCCAGCCCGGTCACTGGATCGGCGATGGCGTCGGCGCAGAACACGGGCGGGCGCGCCGAGCTCCGGCCCACCAGACCGCCGGCGACCGCGGCGTCGTCGCCGAAGGCGACCCAATTCGACCGGGGCCCGCTGCGCCCGTAGCCGGTGATCGACACCCAGGTGCGGCCGGGGCGGGCCCCGAGGAACTCCCCGGGGTCGAAGCCGAGGCCGGCCAGCGCCCGGGGTCGGGAGCTCTCGATGACAACGTCGGCCGAGGCCACCAGCGATCGAAGGGCCCGGCGGTCGGCGGGGCTCCCGAAGTCGAGCGCCACCTGGTCATGGTGGCGGTGCAGCCGATCGAACAGCCACGGGTCCCCCCGACGGGCGCCGTCGGGGCGACGGACGTCCTCCACCTTCACGACCTGGAGGCCGCACCGCCCGAGGAGATGGGCGCAGAGGGGCCCGGCCCACATCGCCGAGAAGTCCACGACCACCGGATTCCGGCCCGTCGCCGGGGCCGGGTCCCCGAGGGACCGGATCGACCAAGGCAGTCGGGGTGTGGTCGGAGCTGGCCCGAGGGGTGCGGCGGGAAGGCCGAGGAGCTGCGCTGCGGCCGTCAGCTCGGCACCCCTCCGGCGCCGGGTGTACTCCCCGAGCTCGGCCCACAGACCGGCGGGGACATCGGGGGCGGACCGGCCGGACACCGCCCCTCCGGTCAGTGCGGGGAGAAGCTCGAGGTCGCTGTCCCGGGCCAGATTGAGGGCCAGCCAGGAGTCCCCGGTGCGCAGCAGGCCGCACCGGCCGCCCATGGAGCGGTCGCCCCGGCGGGTCCCCCCTCTGGCCGCGGCCCGCTCGGTCAACAGGGCGCCGACGTCCACCGGCAGATCCGTCCCGAGCCCCCGGGCGATGCCCGCCAGCAGGCGCGCGGTGCCCGTGAGCCGGCCGATGACATCACCGCCGGGCCACTGCGGCGCCTCACCGGGCCACCCGGTCAACGACATGGCTCCCGACGCCGCCCACCCGAGCACCGGACAGGACGGGGTCTCCGTCACGACCACGGCGTCGAGGGCGCCGGGGTCAACCGCCACACCGTAACGGTCGAGCCCGGCCACCAGCTCGCTCACGGCGCGCTCGACCTGGGGCTGGCCGTGTTGGAGGTCTCGGCCGACCGGCACGGTGAGAGACTACCGGGAGGCCGTCGGTGAGCCGGGTCGTGACACAGGTGCGCGCCGCCGCAGAATCAAGGTACGGTGGCGTCCGCTTGCCTCCGATCGGACCGGACGTGAGACGTGCTCGGAGGAAGGGACCGCTCCATGGAATTGAAGGCCGGGGCTCGACTGCGGAGTGCGGTGGGCGACGCGGAGTTCGTGGTCATCCGGGCCGCCGGCGG
>Ga0307374_10015594_pt1 | contig 10199 bp, 10 predicted proteins | sample OX3MG_FD_202532 | JGI IMG/M metagenome (GOLD analysis project Ga0307374, IMG submission 202532) | Soil microbial communities from Risofladan, Vaasa, Finland - OX-3 | ecosystem: Environmental > Terrestrial > Soil > Coastal area > Acid sulfate soil | place: Finland: Risofladan, Vaasa | collected...
GCTGGAGGGATCGCTTGATGCGACCAATTGGGCCGTGCTCGATACCTCGACCAACACGGCTGGCGAGGTGCGCGGCATCACGGGCAAGCCCGTGACGTTCCTTCGGGCGAACCTGGGCACGCTGACGAGCGGTACGGCGCCGACCGTGACGGTGAGCGTTCAGCCGGGGGCGTAGAGATGGACGACTCCGAAATTGATGCCTCGGCAGAGTGCATGGAGACGCTTCTGGCGTGGCTGAAGGCGCTGAAGTCCACTCACGATACGTGCTGCCTCTGCGGTGGGAAAACCGACCGCATTCCAGGGATGATGCCCTATTGCGACCAGCGCATAGTGAGCGCGCCGCTACTGCCCATCCAGCCGGAATATCGGAAACCGCTGCCCGGCTCGCCCGCCGCCAAGCGCGAAGAGATTCTGGCCCATGCGCTGGGGGTGTCGCTTGCGTAACGGCATCCGTTCCTGATGGACCTCGACATCAGGCTACAGCCCAAGCAGCGGGCGCTGATGCAGCTGTGCAGGCGGTCGCCCGCGTCGTGGCTCGGCTACGGCGGTGCGCTCGGCGGCGGCAAGAGCGGCGCCATCCGCTACCTGCAACTGACGCGGCGTTTTGAGAACGCTGGCACAACCGGCCTGATCTTCCGGCGCAAGCGCAAGGAACTGGCCGAGAACCACATCGAGCCGATGCTGCGGGAGTTTCCGCAACTGCGCCAGTTCTGGCGCGAGCAGAAACGGCAACTGGTGCTGCCGAACGGATCAAACCTGATCTTCGGCCACGGCGAGTACGAGCGTGACATCGAAGACTTCCTGGGCAACGAGTACATGGACGTATGCGTTGACCAGGCCGAGGCGCTGACGGAAAAGAGCCTGCTGCTGCTCAACAGCCGCGCGCGTTGGCCCGGCAAGCCCGACGCCACCTGCAAGACGGTGCTGTGCTTCAATCCCGGCGGACCGGGCTCTGCATTCTTGCAGCGCATCTTCTCGACCAAACAGTACAGGTCCAACGAGAAGGCAACGGATTACGAATTCATTCACGCGTTCGGCTGGGACAACATCGAGTGGGTGCGGTCGCACCTGGCGCAGACTGGCGTAAGTCCCGCCACCTACTACAACGCCTGGACGGACGAGCAGCGGTTCGAGACATTCACCCGGCACTCGGAGTACGGGCGCAAGCTCATGCGGATGCCGGTTGGCCTGCGCAACGGCTGGCTGTACGGGCGGTTCGATTCGTTCGCCGGGCAATACTTCGAAAACTTCGACCCATCGCGGCACGTGCGGTCTGTCGGCGAGCTCGGCATCGAGCCGTGGCACCAGCGGTGGATCAGCATTGACTGGGGCTTTGCGCACAATACGGCGGTGTACTGGTACGCGAAGACGCCAACGCACGTCGCGGTGTACGACGAATTGGTGTGCAACCGCACCGATGAGCACGAAATTGCACGGCTGATAGCGGAGAAGTCGCGGGGGCAGACGATCACGGCTGCATATTTATCGCCTGACGCGGCTGCTAAGCGCGGGGTGGCCAAGCCGATCAAGGAACAGCTCGGAACGGCAATGCGGGCGCTGGGGATTCCGTACCCGTCCGATGCGGACAACGCCCGCGTATCAGGCTGGCGGCTGGTGTACTCGATGCTGGGGCCTCCGGGCGCTACGCCGCAACTGTTCATTGCCGACCGTTGCACGCGGCTAATCGAGTGCATTCCGATGATGAGCCGGTCGGCGGATCATCCCGAGGATTGCCAGAAGTTCGACAGCAACGAGCAGGGCGACGGCGGCGACGATTGTTGCGATTCCCTGCGCTACGGCCTAAAAACGTACTTTGGAGACGCTGCACCGCCGATGGAAGAGCAGTACCGGAAAAAGGTGCAGGCGATGGAAGAAGATCGCGGCGAGACGCTATCGCCAACCGGCAGGCACCTGGTGGCGATGAAGTTCCAGGAGGACTGGAAGAAGTCGCACGGGCCGCTGCGCAGGCCGGTGAGGAGGCATTGATGGCCGTGTATTTTTCGATGGTTGCGCTGGTTGCTCTGCTGGCCATGATGGAGGCGGTGCGCCGCGAGCTTCATCGCATCGTGGGCGCCATCGAGGCCCCGGCAAAGTCGCAGGCAAGCGCCTCGTTTACGCTCGGCGGGAGCGGGCAGAAAGGCTTGGAGTTGCCTTCACACTTCGCACAGCTAGCAAGTCCAGCCAACGGGACTCCGGCACAGCCCAAGCGCAACCTGATGCAGCATCCGCCGCGCCTCAGTTGGCAGCAGGTGCGCGCCAAGCTCGAATCCAATTCCATGGAGGTCCAAGACGATGCCCGTTGACAAGTCCGGCCAGTATCACCTGAACCCGCAGAATGCCCGCATGCATGACCGCGCGCCGTCGCTCAAGGCCGCCGTCCCGCACGCGCCAAAGCCTCCCGGCGTGAAGGAACCGGAGCCGCATGGCGCGCCCGCCGTTCACCACATGGAATTTCATCGCCATCCCGAGGGCGGCGGAAAGATCAAGTCCATCTCGCACCACGAGGACGGCTCGCAGTCGGAAGCCGACCACGAGAACGTCCACGATGCCGCCGACCACCTGGCCGAGTCCATGGGGGACGAGCAGGGAGAAGGGATGGGTGGCGGCGAGATGGGCGATGCGAGCCCGATGGGGATGGAACCCCAGCAGTAGCGAGTTGTCCGGCCTGATCCGCGCGGCACGGTAAAAGCCCACTCCAGTCTGCCGAAAGGAAACCATGTCCAAATCAGTTCTCGCCCGAGTCGCAGGCGTGTTGGATGCCTCCAACTTCGCCTTTGGCATCAACCCGTCCATTCCCGCCGCGCAGGTGTCGAACTCGCCCGGCGCGAGCGGCGCCCAGACGATGACGCTGTACTCGCCCAACATCGTGCTGGGCGACGGCAGCTACTTCAATCCGTTCTCGACCACGGCGCCCCTGACGTTCGACATCGGCTCGAACGCCGAGACGGTGACGCCCAGTTCGGTCGCCACCATTGCGCAAGGTCCGGCCGGCCTGACCGTCAACATCACCGCGACCTTCGCCAACGTCCACGGGCAGGGTTGCCGCGTGACCACGGGGACCGCCGGGTTGCAGGAGGCCATCAACTACGCCAACACGGAAAACGGCGGCGGCATTGTCGTCGTGGATGGCGTGTGGGCGAAGCTCGGTGGCACCAGCGCGATTCTGTCAGCGGCCGTTCCGGCGACCGGCGTCAGCGTACTGGACAATCGCTCGGCTGGTCCGCAGTGGTGGGCCGCGAACTCGGGCGCCACCGCCCTGGTCCGCACGGGCTCGGCGCTCGAAGGCTGGCCCGTGACCGCCCTGACTACCAACGGGGCCATTGGTCCGCACGCCAGCGGCAACTACGTCATCACCAAGGCTGGCGTGCTGGCCGACACGCTCGCGGCACCTGTGACGGGCACCGAGGACGGCATCATCATCGCGGTAATGTCGAACACGGCGAACGCCCACACCATCACGGCCACCGGGCTGCTCAACACGGGCAGCGCGGCGGTGAACGTGGCGACGTTTGCCGCGTTTGCCGGGGCGAACCTGGTGCTCCAGGCGTCCGCCGCCAAGTGGAACGTCCTCACGTCGAATGGGATCACGTTCAGCTAGCCATCACGTTTGCGGCGCATGGTGCGCGGGGAGAGCCCGCGACCGGGGGCATCCCCTGCCTCCTTCATGAAACACGCCGCAACCGCGCCACCACCCACCCGGCCTGGCACGGGTCAACGGCGGGGGCATTTGCCGGTTGCATTTCCCGGCACCAGCGACGGCGCGGGCCGCCATGCTCCAGGCGGCAATACTCGCTGCCCCCACCGGCCAGAAACACTATGCCCAAGTTTCTCGAAAACGACCTCGAAGCCGAAGCCCGCAAGAAGGGCATGACGGGCAGGCGCGAGGCTCGCTACGTCTACGGCGCGATGAACGACATCGGAGCGATGCATGGCAACCAGGAAACCGCGAAGGGTGCGGACATGCAGCGCAAACACGATGCGAAGGTCAAGGGATCGCTCAAGAACGCCTCCCGGAGGAAACGATAACCATGGCCAAACTGAACGCCGCGCGGCGCAACGCGCTTCCCTCAAGCGATTTCGTTTTTCCAGGATCGCGCAAGTTCCCGATCGAGGACGCCTCTCACGCCCGCGATGCGCTGAGCCGGGCTAGTGCGAAGGGCGGTTCCGTACAATCGGAAGTTGAGAGCAAGGTGCATGCGCGCTTCCCCGGCATCGGCAAGAAGAAGGGCAGCCTTCGCTCGGCCGCCAGCCGCTCCCGTGGCGCGAAGAAACCGTCCAGCGAACCCACGCGCAAGCCCTCCGGCATCGCCGACATCTTCAACCGCTGATGGCCACCGCCGCGCCTGAACTCGAACCGCCGCAAGAGGCGCCCGAACTCTCGCAGCAGGCCGATGTCGCTGATTCTCCCGACCCGTTGGAGAACGACGAGGTTGGGCAGGCCCAGCTCAAGGCGCTGGTGCGGAAGTACGCCACGCAAGACAAGATGGTGCGGCGCCTGGAAACGCAGGAGGCGAGCCTTCAGCGGTTTTATAACAAGGGCTACCAGCACATCTGGTGGGACAACGCGGCCGGACTGTTTGCCATCGCCAATGGGGCATCGGCATTTGCCTCGAACGACGATTCGACCGACATGCCGCGCTACATGGAGACCTACAACATCTATGGCCCCTATGGGCGCATTTCAAGCTCGGTTCTGACGCAGAACCCGCCGGGGGTGAACTTCGAGCCCGACGATCCCAGCGAGCCTGTGGACATTGACGCGGCGAAGGCGGCAGAAGCGTACCGGCACTTCATTGACCGCACAAATCAGCGCAAGAAATTGCAGTCGCAGATCGCTGACCGCTTCTGGACGGATAGCCGGGTGGTGACCTATACCCGGCTGGTTCATGATGCGGACAGGTTTGGCGAGGACGAAACCGGGGAACCGCGAAAGGTGGCACTGATCGAGGCGTTTGGCGTCCTGGAAACCAAGGTGCCGATCACGGCGCGCAGCCGGGCCGAGTTTCCCTACTGCATTATCTCGGACGATCTGGACATCAACATCGCCAAAGAGTTGTTCCCGGAGCAGGCGCAGAAGATTCAAACCGGCCCGTCAACGGTGGGCGAGTCGGCCTACGAGCGGTACGCTCGCCTGGGGGCATTGCAGGGAACCAATCGGCGCTTGCAGCCTGGCGACGCCTACCAGCACTTGGCGACGCGCCATCGCGTTTGGCTGCGCCCGGCCGCGTTCAACGACTGCGCCGATGCCGTGCGCGACAAGTTCAAGCAGATCTACCCCAAGGGATGCTTTGTGACCTTCTGCGGAGACGCCTATTGCGGGAGCCGCGAAGAGAACATGGACGACCACATCGCCGTCGGATTCCCGCGCGCTGGCGATGGCATGAACCGTCCCAGCCTGGGCAAGGACGGCGTGGCCTTGCAGGATGCCGTAAACGACTACAAGAACCAGGAGAAAGAGTACCTGGACTACGGCATCGGCGCGACGTGGTGCGATTCCGCGCTGGTTGACAACCCGGCTGTGCGGGAGCAAATCTCTCAGCCCGGCAACCGCTATTCGGTTCCTCTTGCCCCCGGCGGCGTGGACCAGATGGCAAGCCACTTTTTCAGCGAGCCGCCGGCCGAATGCCCGCCGAGCCTGATTCAGGCGTACCAGGACATGCGCGGGGCGTTTGCCCAGTTCGTGCTGGGCGCGCCGCCGGCCATCTGGGGCGGAGGCGACGCGCACCAGGAGACGGCCAAGGGCATCCAGATACTGCGCGACCAGGCCATGGGGCAGGCCAGCATCCCGTGGGGCGCGATGCAGGAGATTTTCGCGGAGTGCTACCGGCAGGCGGTCAAGGCCGTCGCCAGCGTGGCCGAAGATGAGACGGTAACGATTGCGCTGCCGGGCAAGAACGCCACCACCGTGCAGGTGACGATTGCCGACATGGCGCGCGGAAACTTCCACTGCATTCCCGACACCGACTCCAACTTTCCGCAGACGTGGGGCGCGAAGCGCGAGACCTGGATGCAGTTCTTGGAGGCCGCCGCCAAGAATCCAGCGCTTGCCGACGTGCTGAACCAGCCGGACAACCTCGAAGAAATGGTCGAGTTGAGCGGTCTGGACATCGTGATTCCGGGAGCCGAGGCGCGCAACAAGCAGTTGGCCGAGATTGAAATGCTGCTAAAAACGCAGCCGATTCCGCCTGACCCGCAGGCCGTGGCGCAGTACCAGCAGATGCAGCAGATGGCGCAGGCCGCGCAAGCCACAGGGCAGCAGGCGCCGCCGCTTCCACCGCCGCCGCAGCCCGAGCCGAGCGTGCCGATTGATCCGGTGATTGACCTGCACAACTACGAGTTTCTGAAGTGTCAGGAGTGGCTGAACTCGCAGGAGCGGCGCGACGCGGAGAAGAACAACCCGCAGGGCGTCGTGAATGTCCGGCTGCACGCGCTCAAGCACTATGCCGCGATGCAGCAGCAGGCGCAGCAGGCGGCCCAGCAGCACGCCAAGCCGCCCAACGTGAGCATCGCCACGCAATTCAAGGACCTGCCGCCAGCAGGCCAGATTCAGGCCGCCGCCCAAGAGGGCATCCAACTCACGGCGCAGGACGTGGGGATGCAGCAGTTGGGCAAAGCCATCGGAGACCAATAGGATGACCATGCCGGAAGAAGCCGCAGCTGTAGCCGAGCCACTCGAAACGGGCGTGCCCGATGCGGGCGTTGACCTGGGGGAATCCGCCGCCGCCGAGCCCGATGAGGCAGCCCAAGGAGCAGGGGAGGGGCAGCCGGAACAACCCGGCGCCGCCGCCGCGACCCCGGAGCCTGACGGCCGGATGCTATCGCCCGACGTGCGGGCGCACCTTGCCGAGCTGAAGGCGAGCAACCCGACGCTGGCCGGGAAGATTCGGGACGCCTTCGGGCAGGCCGCCGCCATCCGCAAGGAGTTTCCCGGCGGTTTGCAGGAGGCGCGCAGCATCAAGCAGCTTGCCGCCGAGATTGGCGGGGCAGAAGGCGTACGCGAACTCCAGGCCAGCGTCGAGGAGATTGCCGAGCTTGACCGGCTCTGGGAGGGAAAAGACCCGCGCGCCGTGGACTCCATGGCGGAGGATTACCCGGAGCAGTTTGTCGAGTTGATGCCGCACGCGATGGAGACGTGGCAGAAGCGCGACCCGGAGGGGTTCAACCGGAACGCCTGCGCCGTCGTTGCCGCGACCTTCCAGGCGGCCAACCAGGAGGGCTACAGCGCTCTCAACCTGCTCTGGATGGCGGACCAGTCGCTTGCGCTGGGCAACCCGGAGCAGGCCAAGGCGATCATCGGGCAGTTGCAGGAGTGGGCCAAGGGGTTTGGCCGCACAGCCGCCACGCCGCCCAAGCCGCGCGAGACTGCACCCAACGCCGACAAGGACCGAGCTGACAAGCTCCAGCAGCAGTTGCAGCAGCAGGAGCAGTCCAGCTTCGACCAGTCGGTTGGGACGGCGGTCGAGGCGTTCGCCGAGTCCAAGATGGAGGCGGCGATTGCGCCGTTCATCAAGGGCAAATCTCTCACCGAAGGCCAGCGCGAGACGCTTAACGCCAAGGTCATCTCGAACCTGATGAAGCGCCTGACCGCCGACAAGCAGTTCATCGAGGCGCGTGAGCGCTACACGGCGGCCAAGGACAAGAATGGCCTCGTCCAGATGTCCAAGGCCAAGATCGAGGCGCTGCTGCCGACCGAAGTCAAGGACGCCTACCGCTGGCTGTTTGGGGGCTCTGCTCCCAAGCAATCCACCGCGCCATCGAAGCCATCGAACGGAACCGCCGCGTCGCCAACCGCGAAGCCATGGATCAAGGTCGCCAGCGTGCCGAATCCGCATGAGGTTGACCCGGCAACGCCATTCGAGATGAAGAGGTGGTCGAGCGCCATCCTCAAGGACGGCCGCCGCGTCTACTGGGGCCAGCAGCCCTACCAGGGCAAATAGCCCGCAAGTTTCCCACGCCTTTGTCTCAAGAGCGGATAGGACAATGGCACTGGCAGCCGCCGGTTGCAGGTGGGACCGCAACAAGTTCTCTGGTTGTAGCGTAACGGCCAACGCGCTTGCTTTGGGTGCAAGAGTATGGGGGTTCGAGTCCCTCCAGCCAGACCAGTTCGCTACTGTAGCTCAGTTGGCAGAGCGGCTGTTTCGTAAACAGTCGGTCGGGGGTTCGATTCCCTCCGGTAGCTCCAAGTTTGTTCGACCGCCAACCACGCCGCCACGGGGATCGGATACCCCGGCTGAAAAGCGAAACCGCAGGCGACGCGGAAGGCATGCAGCACAGCCGCAAAGGTAAAGACACAGCACCGCCCAGGCTGAAATGACGGGCACCTTGCGAGTTCAAAACTCAAAAGGAAAGCCATGTCTGAAGCAACTAATTCCCAAGCACTGGCGCTCCAGCACGAGCTGGTGCGCCCCAACCTCCCGCTGATGTATCAGCAGGACGACACCCTCTGGGGCATGATTAAGGAGACGACCGAAGTTGAGGTCGTCAGTTCACGTCCCACGCGCGTTCCGATGGAGCTGCTGGCTGGCGGTAAGCCGCGCCAGGGCAACCCCGATGGTGGCGACATCGGCCTTGGCTCCAGCTTCACCACCGATTTTGGCACGCTGGTTCCGGTCTACATCTTCATGGCTTGGCAGTATACCAAGCTGGCGGAGATTTCGACCGGCAACAAGCAGAAGGCCATCGAGGACTACGTTACCCTCACGCAAAAGCGGGCGATGCAGGGCATCAACGTGGTCATGGAGTCCCTGATCCAGGGGGACGGCTCCAACACGCTCGACACGGTGGTCGGCACCTCCGGCACCAACATCCTGACCGTCAACAACGGCAATGCCTTCCAGGACAACTGGGACATTGACATCTGGAGCGCACTGGGCGGCACGAAGCGCGGCACCGTCACGATCCAGTCGGTGGACGCGAACAACAAGACGCTCTACCTGACGGGTCCGTTTCCGGACGGCACCGTCGCCAACGACCTGATCCTGCTCAACGGATCGGCCGGCGTCGCCGGAAGCGGCATCTTCGGGATCAAGGCCTACCAGGTCAACTCGAACACGGGATCGGTCATGGGCCTCCCGCGCGCGAGCTACCCCGGCAAGCTGAGCACCCCGACCGTGAACGCTGCCAATGCGGCGCTGACCCCATCCATGGCTCGGCGCTCTCTGGCGCAAATCCAGATCGCGCTGGGCGTCAAGCAGCCCGACGAACTCGACCTGATCTACCACATGAACGTGGACATGGTGGCGGCGTGGGAGGGCACGGGCCTCAACGTCACTCAGGTCATTCAGAACCAGGTCACCGGGCAGAACTCGGTGGACATGCTGAAGAAGTCGCCGCCTAAGACCTTCGCGGGTCGCAAGCTGGTGACCTCGATCAACGCGGCGCCGGGCCGGATTGACGGCCTCTGCCTCAAGAACTGGTTCCGGGTGGAGAACCAGCCGATTGACTTCTACGAAGTCGGCGGCCAGACGCTCTTTCCGGTCTACGGCGGCTCCGGCGGCCTCAACACCTCGACGCTGTTCTACTACTGGACCGGCGTCAACATCGGCAACCAGAACGTTCGCGAGGGCGTGTACTTGCAGAACGTGTCCATCCCGAATGGCTATTGACGGTAGCCGCTAGCGGCCTGGGGCCGAGCCGGTAATCGGCCCCAAAACTTCATGTCAGCCATCGCCATCAACGCCGGTCCGCTCGAAGTCCAGCACTATCCCGGCGCGAACCTGCGCGGCCACGGGATCAACCCGCTCGGGAATCCCGTCTACCGCTGCGTTTGGTCCGAGTCGCGGCTGCATTGCGTCGGCGGCAAATGGCCCGATGGCATCTGCGAGTACCGATGGATTCCGCGCTACCCCGGAGGTTCATGGGTGCTGGAAAAGTGGCTCTCGGCGATTGACTTCGCAGGACCGCGCATCCTCTACGACATTTCGATGCGGGATGAGGAGTCGGGCCTGCTGGCCATCCCGTACCCGGTGAACGGCGAGTACGAGCACTGCTACACGTTCCCTTCGCCCTGCACCATCTCGATGGTCGAGCGGGTAATTGAGTGGATCGAGGCCGGGCGCAAGTTCACTCCGGCGCAGCTTGCGGCAGCCCACTTGGAGGCGCACAACGCCTCGACGGAGGCTTGGCTGAACCGCGCCAGCGACATCTGGAAAGAATCGCAGCAGGCGTTTGGAAACGCGGCAACGAACATCGCGCCTTCC
>Ga0307374_10015596_pt1 | contig 10199 bp, 11 predicted proteins | sample OX3MG_FD_202532 | JGI IMG/M metagenome (GOLD analysis project Ga0307374, IMG submission 202532) | Soil microbial communities from Risofladan, Vaasa, Finland - OX-3 | ecosystem: Environmental > Terrestrial > Soil > Coastal area > Acid sulfate soil | place: Finland: Risofladan, Vaasa | collected...
CGTCGAGGTCCACCACGGCGACGGGGTGGTCGACCAGCAGCTCTTCACCCTGCCCATCCGGGCCGTCCCGACGGCGATCCCCTCGTCGCTCGAGCTCGACATCTCCGAGCTGATCATCGGCGCCTCGTTGAAGGTGTCGGACATCGCCCTGCCCGACGGGGTCACCGCCGACATCGATGACGATGTCTCGGTCGTCGTCGGCCAGCCGCCACGCGTAGCCACCACCGGCGAAGAGGGCTTCGAGGAAGAAGGGGCCGAGGGCGAAGAGGGGGCCGAGGGCGAAGTGGGTGCCGAGGCAGCCGAGGCCACCAGCGAGGGCGAAGGCTGAGCCTCTTCCGTTCCCGGACCGGTTCGCCGGCCGACCTGCTCGTGGTGGGGCTGGGCAACCCCGGAGCCGAATTCGACGGGACCCGGCACAACGTGGGTGCCGACGCGGTGTCGTTGTTGGCCGGTCGCCACGGCGGTCGCCTGAAGAACGAGAAGGGCCTCCACGCCGGTGCCGCCACCGTCGACATCGCCGGGCATCGGGTCATGCTGGCCGTCCCCACCGTGTACATGAACGAGTCGGGCGTGGCTGTCGCCCCCCTGGTCCGGCGGGCGGGCCTGACCGAGAACCAGGGCCTGGCCGGGCTGGTGGTGGTGCACGACGAGCTCGACCTCCCCTCGGGCCGGGTGAAGCTCAAGGTCGGGGGGGGGAACGCCGGTCACAACGGCCTGAAGTCGATCACCAACCACGTGCACGGGGTCGGCTTCCTGCGGGTGCGGATCGGGATCGGGAAGCCCCCCGGACGCCAGCCCGGCGCCGACTACGTGTTGAAGCGTCCGGGCAGTGCCGAGCGAGCCGAGCTGGAGGTGGCCGAGGCGGTGGCCGCCGATGCGGTGGAGGCCATTGTCAGCGAGGGCATGGAGGCGGCCATGAACCGGTTCAACAGCCTCTCGTGACGGAAACGCGAGCGCAAGCCCATGGCTTCAGGCATGAGGTCAGGCGAGTTCGGGGGTGCAGCCCCGGCGTCCAATTCTCCCTCCCTTTCTGTCGAGTGTCACAACGCAGGCGTAGGGTCACGATGATGTCCCACCGCTACCGCCTCTACCCGGAACCGGGCCAGGAGCCCGTTCTCGAACGGCACTGTGCCGATGCCCGGTATGTGTGGAACCTGGCGTTGGAGCAGGTCAACTTCGGTCGTGAGCAAAGAGACGGAAAGTGGCGGGACAAGAGGGGCCTGGGCCCTCGCCCGGGACCAGCCGCTCGCCAGCGCCAGTTGGCCGAGGCCCGACAGGGCCCGTGGTTGTCCGAAGGCTCCTCGTTGGTCCAACAACAGGCCCTGCGGGACTTCGACCAGGCGCTGGCCAACTGGCGGGGGAGGACCCATCGCCGTCCTCGGTGGCGCAAGAAGGGCGAAGGCGAGGGGTTCTGTGTCCGAGACGTCACCGTGAGGCGGCTCAACCGACGCTGGGCGACGGTTGGCGTCCCCAAGATGGGCACGGTCAGGTTCCGCCTGTCGAGGCCCCTGCCGGCAAGAACAGGGATGGCCCGGGTCACCCTGGATGCATCGGGAAGGTGGCACGTCAGCTTCGCCGCCGCCCAAGGAGCCGTGGTGCGCACACCCACGGGGTCGGTGGTCGGGATCGACCGGGGGGTGGCCACCACCTTGGCTGTCTCCGATGGCACCATGCTCCGAGCCCCGACCAGCCCCAAGCTGGCGGCCAAGGTCGTCCGCCCCGACCAGCGCCTCTCCCGTCAAGGGCGGGGCTCCAAGCGCCGGGCGAAGACGGTCCGCCACCGGGCCCGCACCCATGCCCGGATCGCCGACCGTCGACGGGATTGGGTCGAAAAAACCACGACAGGTCTGGTGGTCGACCACGACGTCCTCGTCCTGGAGGACCTCAAGGTCAAGAGCATGGTCCGCCGGCCCAACCCCAAGGCGGATCCGGGCCGGCCGGGAGCCTTTCTCCCCAACGGGGCTTCGGCCAAGGCCGGGCTCAACCGTTCGATCCAGCGATCGTGCTGGTCGGTACTCGCCCGCCGCCTGCAGGACAAGGCCGAAGCGAGCGGTGCCGTGGTCGTTTTCGTCAATCCTCGGTATACCTCCCAGCAGTGCCGGCGTTGTGGCCACACCGCCGAAGAGAACCGCCAGAGCCAAACGGTCTTCTCTTGCGTCAGCTGTGGCCACAGGAACCACGCCGACACCAACGCGGCGGAGAACATCGTGTCCCGGGGGCTTGCCTCCGCGCCGACCCCGGGACACGGGGCAAGACCGGACAACCGGTCTGCCCGCGTCAGTCCGCCTTGTGCGGCCGCGGGAACCTCTGGGAAGGTCGCGGCGTGAATGCCCGGTTAGCTCAGGAATCCCCGGGCTTTAGCCCCGGGGAGGATGTCAAGACCTACTGGTAACGTTCGGGCGTGGAGCAGGCAGACCGGCGTCTTCCCCGATCGGAGCCCCGATCCGCCGCAGAGGGGCCCGGACGAACCTCCCGGCCACCACCGGAACGGATGCTCTATCGCGTGTCGGACCTCGCCCCCTTGCGAGCCGACGTGGCCGGAGATCTCCCTACCTATCGAGCCTGGCGCCGCCAACGGCAAGCATGGCGCATGGCCGGACCGGTGGGCCCGACCGGGCCCGGCCCCGACGTGGCCGTACTCATGGTGATCGACGATCCCGAGCCCCTCTGGCTGCGCCGGTCCCTCCATTCGGTCGTGGTGCAATCCCAGCCCTACTGGCGCCTGTCCCTGGCTCTGTGCGGCCCTCCCTCGACCGTGGTCGAGTCCGTGCTGTCCGAGGAACTGTCCGGTCTGGACGCGGCCCGGGTGAGCCGGGCCCCCACTGCTCCGGGCACGCCGGTGGCCGAGGCCCTGGCCCTGGCCTTCGAGGGCGCCGATGCGCCCTTCGTGCTGGTGGTGGGCCAACACGACGAGCTCGCCCCCGACGCCTTGGCCCTCCTCGGCCAGGCCGTAGCCGGTGCTCCCCTGGCCTACGGGGACGAGGACCAGATCGACGGGGTGGAAACGGCCTGGCGGCCCGCGCTCAAGCCCGACTGGTCGCCCGACTTGCTGCTGTCGACGGCCTACCTCGGGCGTCCGCTCCTGGCCAGCACGGGGCTGGTGCTCGAATCGGGGGGGATCAGATCGGTGAACGACGGCGACTGGGAACACGACCTCATGTTGCGCATGGCCGAGCACACCGACCGGGTGGCGCACGTGGCCGAGGTCCTCTACGGCCGGCGGTCGGAGTCCCACGTGGACGGCGAACCCCCGGCTGCCACTGACCTCCGCGCTGATGACGGGCCGGCGGGACCGGGACCGGGGGCGGTCGCCCGGGCCACGGCCCGCCGCGGCGAGGTCGGGACGGTCGAAGCGGGACCGACGCCGGGCACCTGGCGCTTCCGGCGCTCGCCGCCGGCACGGACCTCGGTCAGCGCCATCGTGCCCTTCCGGGACGGTGCCGGATTCCTCCGCACCTGCACCGACTCGGTCACCGCCACCACCGACGACGTCGACCTCCAGTTCGTCCTGGTGGACAACGGCTCCGTCGAGCCCGAGACCCTGAGCCTCCTCGAGCGCCTGGAGGCCAGAGACGACGTGACCGTGGTCCGGGACGACCGCTCATTCAACTGGGCCGCCCTCAACAATGCCGCCGTCGACGCCGCCCGGGGCGACGTGCTCCTCTTCCTCAACAACGACATCGAAGCCAGGCACCCAGGCTGGCTCGGCGTGCTCGCCGCCCAGGCGCTGCGACCCGATGTGGCCGCGGTGGGCGCTCGACTCCTCTACCCCGGGGGCCGGGTTCAGCATGCCGGCGTGGTGATCGGGATCGGAGCGGCGGGCCACACCCTGGTCGGACTGCCGGCCGACCAGCCTGGCTACCTGGGTCTGGCCGTGCTCACCCGCGATTGCTCCGCGGTGACCGGGGCGTGCCTGGCCAGCCGTCGGACCGTGTTCCAGGAGCTGGGGGGCTTCGACGAGGACCTGGGTATCGACACCAACGACATCGATTTCTGCCTGCGGGCCGGCCAGCGGGGCTACCGCATCGTCTACGAGCCCTTGGCCGAGCTGATCCACTACGAGTCGCCCAGCCGGGGGAAGACTGGATCGGTGCCCGACATCCGCCGCTTCATGCTCCGCTGGGATGAACAGATCGAAATCGGTGATCCCTTTCTCAACCCCCATCTCACCCGGCTCGACGGGTCATGCGCCCTTCGACGGCCCGAAGAAGAGGAGCAACTGCACCAGTGGCGACTGATCCTGCAAAGCGCATGAACGAACCCGGCCACGACACCGCGCATGAGCCGCCGTCACCCCCGCGGCTGCTCGAGCGCGCCCCCCGGGAACATCAGGCGATGTCGCCCATGCGAGAGAGCACCGACCTGGCCGCCTTGCACCGCCTGTGGGCCGACCTCCACGGGCCCGGGGCGGCCGAGGGAGCCGGTGGGCCAGCGGGCCGCGGTCTCCGCGGCAAGGTGGTCAGGCAGATCGGTTCGGTCGCCGCCGAGGTCTCCGAACCGGCCCAGCGGGCCAACCGGGCCTTGATCGGCGCGCTCATCCGCACCAACGACGCCCTGGCCATCCGGTGCGACGAGCTGAGCTCCCGGGTGGTGGAGCTCGAGGACCTCCTGCGGGAAGTGGTGTCGGTGGTCGGCGACGACCTGGTCCAGGTGCGGGCCGCGCTCCAGAGCGCCACGCCCTTGCCCACGGATGGCTGAGCCGTTGCCCGACGGTCGGGTACTCCTGTTCAGCTCGACCTGGGACGGGGCCGAGACCGAGCGGTCGTTCGTCATGCGCAGCCTGGCCGGCGCCACCTCCCGCCGTCGGGCCGTGGACGTCGTCACTCCCGGACCCCAGCGGACGCCTCGGCCCGATGGTCTCTTCGACGTCCACCAGGTCGGCACGGCGTCGTCAGGCGATCGCAGCTGGCCCCTCCCCGGTGATGCTCGCTGGCCGGCACTGCCCCCACCCACCCTGGTGCTCGTCCATGCCGACGATGGCGGAGCGATGGCCCTGGCCCGGGAGTTCGCCGCCCGCGCACCGGTGGTGGCGCTGGCCGGGTCGGCCGACCCGCTGCCCCAGGCCGACGCGCTCATCACCATCACCCCCGGCCGACGGGACGCCGTGGCCGCGGCAAATCCGGAGGTGGCCGCCCACGTCTACGACACCGGCCTCCACGTCCCGATCAACCCGTTCGTCACCCATCGCCCCCATTCAGGCGTCGGCTTCGTCGACTACCTGTTGGTCCTCACCGACCGGGCCGGCACCGCGGGCGGCGACGGCTCCGACCCGACGCCCTGGGTGGCCTGGTTGGCCGCCCGGTTTCCCCGGCAGCACACCATGGTCATCGAGGACGGTGTGGCCACCGTCTGGCAATGGCGATCCCGTCGAGGGGCGATCGACGTGGAGACCCGCACCGACCTGTGGCGCCTGTTCGCCCATGCCCGGACGGTCATCGATCTCCGACCGGGCACCTTCGTGGCCCGGGAGTGCATCGAAGCACTGCGGGTGGGAACCCCCATCATCGCCCCGGCCGGATCGGTCGGGGCCGAGCACGGCGCAGCCGGAGGCGGCATCGGGTTCACCACTGTGGACGAACTGTTGCGTGCCGTCGCCTTCCTCGAGGACAAGGCGGCACGGGACGAGCTCGGGCACCAGGGCCGGGTCATGGCCGAGGAACGATACGGCCATCCCGACCAGCTGGTGGAGCGGATGGCCCACGTCGTGGGCGCCGTCGAGCAGGCGGGGCCGCGGAGCCGGTAGGCCGCCGCCACCGGTGCCTCAGAGCTGGGAGGCCACCAGACCGTCGAGGATGTCGGACTCCGAGACCAGGCACTGGTCGAAACCGAACCGGGCCATGACCGCGTCCAGCATCAACGCGCCGCCAACGATCACGTCGGCCCGGCCCGGCTCCATGCCCGGGCGCTTGAGCCTCGCTTCGGTGTCCTCGCCGGCCAGGCGATGGAACCACTCCTTGGCCTGAGCGGCGGTCAGCACAGCATGATGGATGCGGTCCCGCTCGTACTCGGCCACCTCGAACTGCAGGGCGGCGATGGTGGAGACGGTGCCGGCCAGGCCGACCAACCGCTTGGCCCGGGCGAACCGGGGATGGGCCGCCGCGGCACCGTCCAGCGCTTCAGTGACCACGGCCTGGGCCGCGGCCAGCTCGTCCGCCGTCGGAGGATCGTGGTGCAAGAAGCGCTCCAGGATGCGGACGCATCCCAGCTGCAACGAGACGGCGTCGAGGGCCGGATCGTCAGGGTCGGACCCGGCCACCAATTCGGTGGAGCCACCTCCGATGTCGAGAATGAGGAAGGGGCCCTCCACGTCGTCGAGCTCGGACAGCGCACCGGCCAGCGAGAGCCGCCCTTCCTCTACCCCGGTCAACAGCTCGGGCGTCGTCCCCGAGGCCTCTGCCGCCGCGGTGAGGAACGTGGATCCGTTGGCTGCGTCTCGGACCGCCGATGTGGCTACCAGGCGCACCGACACCACCCCCAGGCGATCGAGGATGCTCCGGTACTCATGGACCACGGCGAGGCACCGGTCGACGGCTTCGCCGGAGAGCTGCCCGGTGGCATCCACCCCCTCGCCCAACCGGGTGATCCGCATGAGGCGCTCCATCGGGCGACCGGACGGGTCCGCCACCAGCAGCCTGGTGGAGTTCGTCCCACAATCGATCGCCGCCACCGGTCCGTTGGAGCTCATCCGGTCTTGCTATCACGCCGATGGAGGAACTTGTGGACGAGCGAGCTCGACGGGGCCGGGCCCGGGCCGGGCGGCGTCACTACAGTGTGGGCGCGGGGACAGGTCGTCCCCGGTGCCAGGGGGTCCCCGATGAGTGCCACGTTGATCGTTCGCCATACCGTTGCCGACTATGCCTCGTGGCGGAAGGTCTATGACGAGGTCGAGCCGTTACGCGCCCAACATGGGTGTACCGCTCAACGGGTGATGCATGTTCCCGGAGATCCCAACGACGTGGCCGGGACCCATGACTTCCCCACGGTCGCCCAAGCCCAGGCCTTCGCCAACGACCCGAAGCTGCGGGCGGCCATGGAGCGCGCCGGTGTGACCGGGGACCCTCGGATCGAGGTGTTCGAGGACATCTGAGCGGCTCGAGCTCGGGCCCGGTGACCCGCCGGTCACTCCCCTCGCCGCAACTGGTCGTCCAGAGCCTGCGCCTCGATGTCGAGCCGGCGGACCAACCCGGGCACGATCCGCCGCTCTGCCATGCGACCGATCCCCGGTACGGCCACGGCCAGTTCGCCGTCGATGGTCCGCACGGTGCCCGTCCCGTCTGGGTTGACCACGAAGTCAGCCGCACCGTGCAGTTGCCGCGGGTTCTTCTCGGCCTCGAACCGGAGCGCGCCCGAGCCCCTGGACTGGTCGACCCGAACCTCTTGCACCCACGCCAGGCGGCCGGCACCGATCAGCCGCTGGGCAATGGGATCGAGGCTGCCCACGAACTCGTACCGAAGGCGCACCACGGCCTCGTCGCCATGCGTGCCGTGCTCGAGCACTTCGGGCCGGCTCAGGTCGGGAAGGTCGAGGCCGAGGTAGAAGTCGGGATCGGACAGGATGGCGACCACGGCCTCCGTCGGCCCGGCGAAGCGGTGTTCGGCGTGGAAGCGCACGGCCGGATCTTGGCATAGTCCGGCCCGCCGGCGGGGCTCAGGAGGGCGACCACCCTGGCTTCATCAGTGGGACGCAGAGCGGCTTTCCCCCTTGCTTCTGGACGAACTTCCCGTTCTTGATGCCCATGATGTAGAAGCAGTTGAAGTTGGCGAGCTGGCCCTTCTTGAACGAGATGGTCTGCGCGGCCAGGCCTCCGAGATTCTCGCCGGCAGGCAGGCTGTAGAGGCCTTTCTTGACCACCGCTGGGGTGACAGCGGTGCCGGCAGAAGGCGAGGCAGCTCTGACTGCCTCTTGGACGAGCACTCCGGCCGCCCAGTTCTGGACGACCTCCTCACCGAAGTTGGGCCCCGCCGGCACGTCCGGCGCGTACTTGTCCAGCGCGGCGTACATGGCGGCGGTGGCCTTGTTCTTCACGAACCACGGCAGGTTCGGCTGGTAGGCGATGGTGCCGTTGAACGCCGGTATCTTCAGCCACCCGATCGCGACGATGCCGTCTCCTGAGAACTGGGTCGGCGTATAACCCTGGGTCGCGCAGCTCTTGGCCACGCTGGCCACGATCGCCGACGCGTCGCCGACCCACATGCCCGTGGCTCCCGCCTGCTTGGCCGCCAAGCACTCCGCCGTGTAGTTGGGCGCCGAGAACGAGATCCCGGCCCGGTACACATACTTCACCCCGTGCTTGGCCGACACCGAGGCCTGTGTAGCGCTCCCCTCCTGACAGGCGGCCACCTCGACGCAGTACAGGCTGGCCACCTTGGTGATGCCCGCGTTCTTGGCCATGAGGGCTGACGCCACGATGGCGTAGTTCGACGTTCCTCCCGGCGGGAAGACGTCCGCGCTCGTGTACCCCTGCGTGAAGTCCTGGGCGCCCACCACCGGGACGCCGGCCTGGCTGGCCACCGAGAGCCACGCCGGGAGCTCGTCACTGTTGGCGATGATGGCGGCGACATGGCTCTGGACCAGGCTCTTGGCCGCGATGAGGGCCTGGCCCGGATTGTATTCGTCGTCCTTCACCTCCAGCCTGACCGGGTGTGCCCGGACAGGCCGCCGTGGGCGTTGGTGTACGCCACCCAGGCCTGCAGGGTGCCCGTGGTCTGGGCGATCGTCGATGCCTCCGGCCCGGTGCAGCTGCACAGGTCACCCAGCACCACGGTGGAATCGGTCGCCCCGGCTGCCAGTGCCGTCGTCGTTCCCACTCCGGCGAAGAGCCCGCCCATGAGGGTGGTGACGATCCCCACCACCAGGATGCGACCGCACGACTGCGTCCGCCGCCGCCACGTGGTGACCAACCGACCGCGAGCCATGTCCAGCTGCATGCCAACCCCCCAAGACGGGGTCCTTGCGACGACCCGTCGACCCGACCCAGCCATGTACTGAGCGGTACGAAAATTTACTTGACACAGTGATAAGAATCAAGAACCGCATTTGCGTAATCCAGAACCGCCCTCTGCACGACGGATGGAGGCCGGCTGGAGCCCGCTCCGAGCAGCTGGCCCGATCAGGCCGTCTCGTGGGTCACGACCCAAGCTCCGCCAACCACGTCCCCACCAGCGCGTTGAACCCGGCCGGTCGCTCCCGGTGGAGCCAGTGGTCGGCGCCATCCCAGACCAACCACCGGCGACCGATCGTCGGTGGACAGGCAATGCCTCGATGCCGGCAGGGCCTGGTCGGTCTAGACCCGGCGGGCCAGGCTGGGGGCCATGATCCCCCACTCACTTAACGCCTTGTTAGGCTGCAGGACATGGTGATAAGTGTCTAGGTCGTCAGCGGTCACGGGCTCGGACGCCCGCCGCCCCTCGCTTCGCCAGGTGCAAAAGGAGCTCACCCGCGAGACCATCGTGGCCGCGGCACAAGCCGCCTTCGAGGACAAGGGCTACCTCGACGTCACCGTCGATGACATCGTGCAGCGGGCCGGGGCCAGCCGTCCGACCTTTTACGCCTACTTCGAGAGCAAAGCACGGGTGTTGGAGGCCGTCCTCGGGAAGTTGCAGCTGCGCGAGGAGTACCTGCTCCTGCTCGATCAGGTCAGAGCGATCGAAGAGCCCAGCGTCGATGCCCTGCAGGCCTGGTTCGAGGGGTACGTCGAGTTCTACGAGAAGAACCTGCGGATCCACCAGGCCATCCACCAGGCGCAGGTCGTCGAGCCGTCGTTCGCCGCCGCTATGGCGCAAGAGCTGCAGGAGTACATCGACTTATGGGCATCGCTGGGGTTCGTCGACGATCCCGGTAACGAGGACCTCCGTCTGGCCGCCATGATGATGTTCGCCCTGGGGAACCAATTCATGTATATGTGGCTGGTCCAGGAGTTCGAGGTGAACCGGGACAAGGCGACCCGGGCGCTGGCCGAGTCCCTCTACGCCACCCTACGCAGAGGCTGACGTCGACGCCGCGACCGGCGGATTGCCTGGCCGAGCCTCCCCGGTCTAGGCCGAGGACGGCCGCTGCGATACCCCGTGCCCCCCGATGTGGCCGTGACGAGGACGACGGGTGCACCCTGGACCTCGCCACCCATGGAGCCGAAGAACCCGGCGTCGCCGAAGCGGTGAAGGACTGGATCACCGACGGCGGCGCGTTTGTCAGCTGCTCG
>Ga0307374_10015597_pt1 | contig 10198 bp, 7 predicted proteins | sample OX3MG_FD_202532 | JGI IMG/M metagenome (GOLD analysis project Ga0307374, IMG submission 202532) | Soil microbial communities from Risofladan, Vaasa, Finland - OX-3 | ecosystem: Environmental > Terrestrial > Soil > Coastal area > Acid sulfate soil | place: Finland: Risofladan, Vaasa | collected...
TCCCCGAACGCGGCGACATGATGGGCAATCGCGGCGTCCTGCATGACGATCACCGCCAGATTGTGCGTCCCTGGCAACTGCGACGCTGGATCACCTGCGTGACGGAGTTTCGTGGCCGTCATCGTGAGGTCATGCGCCCGCACTCGTACACGGAACTCTTCTTTCTCGACGAGGCGACGGCCTTCGCGGCAGGCCACCGTCCCTGCGCCGAGTGCCGGAACGCCAACTATCGGCGCTTCAAGGCGCTCTGGGAGCAGGTGACGGGCGCGCCCGCCAGCGCCGAGCAGATGGATGACGCGCTGCATGCGGATCGCCTGGAAGGCCAGGGAGCGCGCCAAAAGCAACGTACCTACCAGGAAGATGTAGCTGCGCTGCCCGATGGCGCCTTCATCACCCTCGACGGCAGCGCGTGGCTGCTCTGGCGTGGGGAACTGCTGGCATGGTCGGCGGCAGGCTATTCGTCGCGGCGACCTCGGCCCGATGGCGTTGCGCAGGTTTTGACGCCACGATCGGCGGTTGCGGTGATGCGCGCGGGCTATCAGCCAATGGTTCATCCGAGCGCGGAGTAACTTATCGTACACAAAAACATACGCCAATAGTCCTTGCCCTAAACCATTGTTACCATTCGCGCGTATATATAGACAGAGCGGTGTAGAGATCAGCGTTCATGCAGCGAAAGCGCGCCATGAAGGCGAACATAGTACCTATCTCAGACGCACAGCGGCATGAAACATGCTGATCGTCTCAACACAATTGAGAACACCGCCCGTAAACTCAGGCCACCCAACCAGAGCGTACACCAGCCGGTGTGAGGACGTACGCGCCATACCAACCAAAGAGACAGCACGAGTACGACATGCGACACCACCACGCCTACAGTCGGCGGATTGACCAACGGGCGCACGACCTACTCGCCGCATGCGACGCCATAGAATACCCCTGGCGTCGCGGGTGACGGCGGCTAGGCCAGGGAGAGCTATCCCCTAGCTCCCCCCACTTCGCCCTCGCTCGCCGCTTCCTGTGGGCTGCTACCAGCGACAGGAGGCTTGACGATGAATCAGCATCAGTATGAAGACTTGCTCGTTGACGCCTTGCTCGATTACGGCTTTACCCTCGACGAAGCCCTCAACTTGATTGCCCTGCAAGAGCGCATCGAACGTCAACGGCGAGCGGAGCAACGCAAGCAGCAACGGGAGCAATGGCTCGACACCGACGCCAGCGACGACTGGTTGAATTAGACGCGATTTGAGATTATCTCAGCGAAGGAGCAAGCAGGACACATTCTGCTTGCTCCTTCGCTGTATGTGCGATGCGCGCGTGCGCGTACCCTTTGATGACGGGTCGGCGAAAAACGGGATTACACCAAAACGGCGGGAAAACTATGGGTATTGCCGCGTTCTGTGATACGATACGAGAGAATGAGTCTATGGGAGACGCCTGGTTTACGCGCCGGGGGGTGAGTTGAGGGGGTCGCTGCTAATGAAGGCCGTAGTGATGGCGGGTGGTGAGGGGTCGCGGCTACGCCCGTTGACGATCTCACGCCCCAAGCCGATGGCGCCCATCGTCGGGCGTCCTGTCATGGAACACATCCTCTATCTGCTGAAAGCGCATGGCATCACCGATGTCGTCGTCACCGTTCAATATCTCGCCAGCTCCATCGAAGACTACTTTGGCGATGGCTCGCAGCTCGGTATGAAAATTGCCTACTCACGCGAAGAGACGCCGCTGGGGACGGCGGGTAGCGTCAAGAACGCCGAGCATCTCTTGCAGGAGCCATTCCTGCTGATCAGCGGCGACGCGCTGACCGACTTCAATCTGACCGACATCATCCGCTATCATAACGATCACAAGGCAATGGCGACGCTGACGCTGGCGCACGTCGCCAATCCGCTCGAGTTCGGCGTCATCACCACCGACGAGCGCGGCCACATCCAGAAGTTCCTGGAGAAGCCCAGTTGGGGCGAGGTGTTTAGTGACACCATCAACACCGGTATCTACGTGCTCGACCCCAAGGTGTTCTCGTACTTCGAGAAGGACAAACCGTTCGATTTCAGCCAGGAACTCTTCCCGATGATGCTGGCGAAAGGCGACCCGCTCTTTGGCTACATCGCCGAGGGCTACTGGTGCGACGTGGGCAACCTCGCCGAATACATGCGCGCCAACGCCGACGTGCTACAGGGCCGCGTCAAGACGATCATCCCCGGCGTGGACCAGGGCGGCGGCGTCTGGGTGGAGGAAGGCGTGGAGATCGCGCCCGACGCCCACATCTACGGCCCCGTCTACATCGGCCACGACGCCAAGATCAAGAGCGGCGTGATCATCCACGGCCCCAGCGCGATTGGCCACTACACGATCCTCGATGACCACGCCCAGATCGACCGCAGCGTAATCTGGAACAACTCGTATATCGGCGAACGCGCTGAGCTGCGAGGCGCGCTGGTCGGCTCCTCCACCAGCGTGAAGAGCCGCGCAGTGATGTTCGAGGGGGCGGTGGTCGGCGATCACTCGGTCATCAACGAGAACGCGATCATCCAGCCGGGCGTCAAAATCTGGCCAAACAAAGAGATCGAGACTGGCGCCGTCATCACCAGCAGCATCATCTGGGGGTCGCAGGGGCGCCGCGCGCTGTTTGGCCGCTACGGCGTGACGGGCCTCGTCAACGTAGACATCACGCCCGACTTCGCGGCGCGGCTGGGCGCGGCGTATGGCGCCGTGCTGCCGAAGGGCGCCACCGTCTGCGTCAACCGCGACGCCCACAAGACGCCGCGCATGATCAAGCGCGCCGTCATCTCCGGTCTGCCCTCGGCGGGCGTCAACGTGTGGGACCTGGAGAGCGTGCCGCTGCCGGTCGCGCGCTACTATGTCCGCACGTCCGAAGCGGTCGGCGGCGTTCACATCCGTCTCTCGCCGTTCGATCCGCGCATTCTCGACATCCGCTTCTTCGATAAAGACGGCCAGGACATCAGCAAGAACACCGAACGCAAGATCGAGAACCTGTTCTTCCGTGAGGACTTCCGCCGCGTCTACCTAGACGACATCGGCAATATCAGTTACGCCGAGGCGGTCAACCAGCGCTACATCACGGCCTTCCTGAAGGCGCTGGACATCGAGGCGTTGCGCAAGCGGCGCTATCGGCTGGTGGTGGACTACGCCAACGGCGCCAGCGTAGACGTGATGGCGTCGGTCCTCAACGCCATCGGCGCCGACGTGATCGCGCTGAACGCGACGCGCGACCCCGCCCGCTACTCGCGCACGCCGGAGGAACTCGAGCGCGACATGCAGGCGCTGGCCAGCATCACCGGCACGCTCAACGCCGACCTGGGCGTGCGCATCGACACATCAGGCGAGCGCATCTTCGTGGTGGACGACCGGGGCGAGCTGCTGGACGGCGGCAAGCTGCTGGCGGCAATGACCGACCTGACGCTGCGCGACCACCCCGGCGGCGCGGTCGCCATCCCAGTGACGGCGCCCAGCGTGATTGATCAGGTGGCGGAACGGCAGGGCGGGCGCGTCATCCACACCAAGGTGATGCCACAGGCGCTGGCGGGCGCGGCGCACGCGCTTGGCGTCGCGCTGGTGGGTGATGGCGCTGGCACGTTCATCTTCCCGGAGATGCACCCCGCCTTCGACGGCATGTTCGCCGCGATGAAGCTGCTGGAGTCGCTGGTCCACTACGAGACGAAGCTCTCGACGGTGGTCAGCCAACTCCCGCCGTACCATCTGATCCGCACGCAGGTCAACTGCCCGTGGGAGTACAAGGGCAAGGTGATGCGCATCCTCAGCGAGCAATACCACTCTGACAACCCAATCGATGGCGTGAAGATCGATCTGGGAACCGAGGAGTGGGTGCTGGTGTTGCCCGACGCCGACCGCCCGCTCTTCCATGTGCTGGCCGAGTCGCCCTCACGCGACGCCGCCCAGGCGCTCGCCGACAAGTACGCCCGCGTGGTCAGCGGCCTGCAGCACTAACCGTTGAGGTGAATGATATGCAGGATCAGCGCGAACGTGCCGTTTTGCCTCCTGTCACATGAGTATCTTCTCCGCAAGAGAGCGCAGTTTGCAACTGCGCTCTCTTTTTCATTTCTTTTTATCGCATGTTGACAGCGCCATGTTGGTTGGCATGATACTTGCACCCGCGAATGGAGCAAAACTGGCTACTGCCATAGCATTGGTGGCTGCTTCAGTTGTTGATTGTCGATTGCAAGGTGATGTAATTGCCTTGCTAGTATCATCACGGAGGATCAGAGCAATGACGAATCCGCTTGAAAGGGCTGGGGAGCGGGCTGTTGAGAAAGCAGCAGAATCGCTCATCAAACAACTTCAGGGCCGAACACCTGACGACACACACTATGTCTGCGCTACTGTCCATGTACCTGATACAAACCAGCGCGTTCGTGTTTGTGTCGAACCTCATTGGGATAGCCAAACGCGCCCAGATCCCGCAACCAATGCGCCCGTGACCATTCATGTGAGTCCGGAATATAGCAAAGCTCAAGTCCGCGAAGCTGTACAGCAGCAAATGGCGAACCAGCAACAACGTCAACTCCCATCGCCCGATGGAAGTCAAAAGTAAGTGCAACACGTTTGCGTATTAGGGGACGGCGGTTCATACTCATTGCTGCCGTCCCTGTTCGTGTGGTCATCTCTTTAGCGGAGGAGGCGCCGCGCTTAGAGGTGGGAACCAACTGTCGGCGCATCGCGTCTGAGGTGTGAGCGAGCATCATCGTATTGTCGCTCGCATCACGCCCACAAAGGAGCCTCCCCATGCGTCACCGACACATCATACCGCTCATCGTCCTCGGAGCCGCGACGGTCATGTTTCTGCTCGCTGGGTGTACGAACAAACTCACTCACTCAGGCCACAGCATTTCTGATGGGGGCCTTCCGCCGCCCGTTACGTTGGCGGATACTTCACCCGCCCATCTGGATGTCGGGGTAGGGATCACCATCGGTGGCTACGATGCGGCATCCCGGAACACGACCGAGATCGCCCTCCAATTCACGTCGGGCGGACGGCTGGTGCAGTTCACCAAGGGCGAGACGCTGGCATGCACGGGCGCGCAGCCCACCAATCTCACTACCAGCTTCGATCACAAATATTCCACCAGCGCCGTCGCCAATTCCCTCATCACCTGCGCCTATACCTCTGGCCATGCCACCGCCTCCATACGCTTCCAGGTTCCTAGCGCGCCCGCGATTCTCGCGCCAACCGAGGGCGCGTCAGTCGCGCGTGGCTACACTACACCCGTGAGCTACCAGGCGCAAGGCGACATCGAAGGCATCGTCGCCCTGGGAAAGCAGCAGAAAACCATCGCGACTCTCACAACTCCTGGGCAGGCTACGCTCGACACCGCCGCGTTTTCAACTGGCCCCGGCAGTATCGCGCTCACCCAGTTCCCGACGGTCGCCGGAGCAATGGCCCCCGCGTTTGCGTCGCTACAAACGAACTGCACCGCAATAGCCCAGGTAGTCGTGACCTGGGCTTAGGTCATACTCCTGGGCAGGGGTATGACCTAAGCGAGACGAGCGGATGCGCGCAGAGCAAACGATCACTTGAAGTGATCGGCATTGATCTGCGTGTACTCGCGCCATTGGGGCGGAACGGCGCTCTCCTCGAAGATGGCAGTTACCGGGCAGGCCGGTTCGCAGGCGCCACAGTCGATGCACTCCTCCGGGTTGATATAGAGCTGATCATACTGCTCATAATCACCTTCCCCAGAGGCCGGGTGGATGCAGTCTACCGGACAAACATCCACGCACGAGCCATCTTTCACCCCGATGCAGGGCTGCGTAATCACATAGGTCATCGGCTCCTCACTCTCTAATCAGTTCGCGCGACAGACGGTATCATGGCTTCTGTCGCCGACCGGCTGGCAGGCGTTGTGTAGCGCCAGGGTAGGTTTCGCTCATCGCCGCGCTCAGCTTTGCTTGCCCATTCGCACGCGCCACACCTTCGGCCCCTTTTCGACATACTCCCATAGCACACCACCAGCATACTCGGCGACGAGTTGGTAGTAAAGCGGTTTGGGATCGTGATCATTGATGAGCGTGAAGGCGCCGCCGACCGGCAAGGCGTTGAAACGCTCGAAGATGATCGGGTGACGCTGGGGCGGCGCCAGGCGCCGGACATCGAGCTGATCGGCTGGCTCCTGGCTAGCGCTCGCGGTAGCGCTCGCCGCCTCGTCGTGCAACGCCGCAAGCAGCGCCTGCTGTTGCCCGGACGAGATGGCCTGCTCGATGAGAGGCAGGTAGACACGCTCCTCTTTGGCCAGATGCACAGCGAACAGTCCCTGGAGTTGGATCGCCTGACGCGCCAACTTGCGCGCCAACTCCGCACGGTCGCGTTCACCGGCGGCGCGTAGAGCGCGGGCAGTCTCCGTAATCTGTCGCGCGTACTCGGCGATATACTCGTGATCGACGCGCATGGTCGCGGTGGGCGAGCCGTGCGCGCGAATGATGGGGTCCAGCGCGGGGTAGAGCGTCTGTTCCTCACCACGAGCATGCGGGAGCAGTTCACCCGCGAGAAAATTGGTGAAGCCGTCGAGCAGGCTGGTCAGCTCAGCGGCGTCGAGGCTCTGGGCGCCGATCTCCGTGTCGGAGACATAGTTGTTGAGCGTCTCTGCCAGCGCGCGGTGATGCGCGCGAATGGCGTCGCTCAGTTCATTGGTGGTTGGAGTTACCGGGGTCGTTGGGTTTACGGCAATGTCCATCGCTCACATCTCTCTCTTCACTCATGCGTCCATCTGATTACCGGGCGTAGCTACTGCGCCTGCCAGTCCGGGACGCGCCGGACCGGCCACTCGCGGGAACGCGGCGCATGCCGACGCACGCGCTACACCGCACGCGGCTGGTCATGCCCCCGCTGGGCGCGCCGCGCCATCGTGGCCGATAGCGGCGAGTCCACCCGTTCTCCGAGAGGGTTCGGCAAGATCATGAGCGTGGCGCCGCCAGCCGACAGCGACTTTTGTCCTATCGACGCCGCTACGCCATGCGGCGAAAACCAATGTGCGCAAAGTCGCAGCGCGACGCGACGCCGACGAGTATCATCCAGAGTGAACGCCGTCACAAGCGTCGTCGCTGAAGCCCAATCTGGAGGATATTTCGGTGGAGAAGCTGCTACCTCGATCCGCGCGAGCGCGTGAGCAGTTGGCGCGGCTGGCGCGGCTGGCGCGGCCCGCGCGAGCCACACCGTCCAACGTGGGGTCTCAGGGTCAACAGCCGTTTGCGCGGGTGGCGCCACTGCTACGCGCCGCGCTGCTGCTGGGCGCGGGCGGCGGGTTCGCGCTGGCGAGCCTATTGAGTCTCGCGCTCGCGCTCGGCTTGCCACTCGGCCCCTGGTGGTCGGCGGTTGTCCAGGCGCACGGCCACCTGCAACTCTACGGCTGGGCAGGCTTGTTCGTCCTCGGCGTGGCGCTCCATTTTCTGCCACGCTTGCGAGGCGCGCCGCTGGTCTGGCCACGGGCTATTCCCTGGCTGCTGGGCGCGCTGGTAACAGCACTGGTGTTGCGGGGGCTGAGCCAACCGCTGCTGTCGCTTGCCAACGGTGGCTCCGCTGTGGCATGGCTGTGGCGCGCCACGCTGCTGGCCAGCGGCGTCCTCGAGGCGCTCGCCCTGGGCGGCGTAATAGCCGTCCTCGGCGGCGCCGCGCTACGGCGCGATGGCCCCCCACTTCGGACACGCCAGGCGCTGTGGAGTGTCTGGCCATTCCTCCTCTGCGCGGTTGGCAGCCTGGGGCTGGCCACGGCGGTCAACCTGGCGGACGTCGTCCAGGTCTCGCTGGCGCCGAGTAACCGGGGGATCATCTCGGCGGCAGGTGACGGCGCCAATGTGGTGTTGGGCCTCTTCGGCTTTCTCATACCAATGGCGCTGGCAATGTCGGCGCGGGCGCTGCCGATGTATGCCGGCCTGGATGCCTTTCCGCAGCGTGCGCTGTGGCCGACGGCGCTCGTGTACTGCGCCGGGCTGGCGCTGGCGCTCATTGGTCAGATCGGCGGCGGCGATCCAACGCCGGGGACGGCGTTCGGGCGACTTAGCGGAATTGGACTCGCGATCATGGGCGGCGTCCTGGTCGTCTTCATCGTCCTCTGCGCCCAGTTGATGTCGAGCCGGGGACGCCTGCCCGCCCGTGTGCGCGCGCTCGCGCCCACCCCCGAACAGTCTGCGCGCAACTACACACGGCGCGTCGCCACTGAGCGCGCAACCTACGGCCCCTATGTGGCGCTGATCGGCAGCGCGTATAGCTGGGCGTTGCTGGCCGGGCTGCTCTTGCTGCTCGACGGCGGCGCGCTCGCGCTGGGGGCCAATCCGCCAGTCTCGCTGGATGCGCCGCGCCACAGTCTCGCGCTTGGTTTCATCGCGTTGCTCATGGCAGGCGTATCATCGCGCATGATTCCCGGCTTCTCCGGCGGTCGGTTGGCCTCGCCACGCTGGGTGGTCGCGCTGCTCTGGCTGGGCAATGGCGCGGCGGTCCTGCGCGTCGGTTCGCTGTTGGCGCTCCCGGCGCTGGCCGGGCTGGGCGCGACCGGCCTCGCGCTGGATTCCGTATGCTTCGGCCTCTCCGGTCCGCTGGGGCTGGCCTTCGCCATCTGTCTAACGATCAACTTGTGGCCTGCGCTCTCGCCAGGTAGGCGCGCCTGAGTAGAACATGCAAAAGGAGAAAACCGTGGAAAACCAACCCAGCAACGAGACCATGACAGCGCAAATCTACAACGCGCTGCACAACGTCTTCGATCCCGAACTGGGGATCAACATCGTAGACCTCGGCCTGGTGTATGGGGTAAACATCCGCGAGGATGGCTTCGTCACCCTCACCATGACGCTCACCACACCTGGGTGCCCGATGCACGAATCCATCGGCGTAGGGGTGGGATCGGCGCTCTCGACCGTCAGCGGCGTTACCGGCGGGGAGATCAAAATCGTCTGGGAGCCGCACTGGGACCCATCGATGATGACGGACGCGGGGCGCGTCGCGTTGGGCTACTGGTAGCGATCACCCGCGTCACGTAAGCAGGAGCGCCGCCTACAGCAACGCTCCTGCTTACGTGACGCTGACGCCCAAACTCGGTTGAAGGAACATTACGCTGCGGCTGGCGCTGGCGCTGGGCGACGCGGCGCCAGCGCGCCCAACACATTCGCAGTGGCGCTCAGCAGGCCCACGCCCAGGAACGCCGTAGCAACCTGAAGTGGCGCGCTCCAATCGCACAGGGCGCACACCAGCGCGACGGGCAATGCGCCGTTGATCAACCAAAAGCTGACCAGCGCCACCCGCTGATGGATGAGATCGCGCATCAGCGGCACGCGCTGGCGCCCGACCAGGGGGCCGTACCGCGATTGCCAGACCAAAAACGGCACGATCTTGTAGAGATAGCCGATCATACTTTGCCCCAGCCATCCTACCAGCGCCGCCAGGCCGAGCGCCACCACTACCGGCTCCCGCGCGCCAAACAGCGCAGCCGCCACGCCCGCTGGCGCTACCACCGCGAGATAGCCAACCGCGACGAGGGCGTGGCGTTGGGTCACATCGAGTGGCTTCCGTTTACGCGCATGCAGCATACGCGCATAGTCGTACGCGAAGAGCCAGACCGCCACAATCAGGCTCAGGCCCGCCAGCGCTTGCAGCGGCGCCCAACCCAACGCGAAACCGAGCGCCAGCCCAATGACGCCGACGTTGAGCAGCAGGAAGATGCGGCGCCCAAGGTCATCGGCGTGGGTATGGACCAGCGCAAACATCCGCACGAGCGTATACGATACCCCCATGAGCGTGCAGGTGAGCCAGCCCACAACGCCAACGGTGATATGCGCCAGGAGCAGGCGATCTACCGCCTCGCCAAGGAAGCCATAGTGGAAGTTCAGCGCAGCGGTAAACCCCAGGCTCACGACCACACAGAGGTAGCCCACTGCGGCTGCCAGGTAGCGCGCGGAGAGTGGGTGGGTGGCGCCCAGCGCAAGTGTGGCGCCCATGATGACGGCATAGTGCGCGACCGCCAACACGACCAGCGCGCCGCCGAAGATCAGCAGGAGCGTCTGCGACATCCAGAAGCCGGTAATCAAGAGCGCAACGCCCACCACATAGATGGGGTATTGCGCGCGGCTGAAGCGCGCCGCGCGCAGAGGACTCACGAGGATGACGGGAGCAAGCTGGAGCGAGGCGCCCATGATCGTCATCGTGAGCCACCCTAGCGTCGCGATGTGAACGACC
>Ga0307374_10015598_pt1 | contig 10198 bp, 8 predicted proteins | sample OX3MG_FD_202532 | JGI IMG/M metagenome (GOLD analysis project Ga0307374, IMG submission 202532) | Soil microbial communities from Risofladan, Vaasa, Finland - OX-3 | ecosystem: Environmental > Terrestrial > Soil > Coastal area > Acid sulfate soil | place: Finland: Risofladan, Vaasa | collected...
CCACGGCCTTGACCGCGCGCCGGCGCAGCTGCGCTTGCGCCACCGGTGTCAGAGAACGTGCATCGGCTCCTCGTGCCATGCGCTCAAGTATAGCACATTACGCACTATATTGTGCTCTGATTAGTAGTTTACCGAAACGATTCAATATAGCTTGGATGGTCATAAGAATGGATTTATACCAAACTCTCGGCGAATCGCCTCTGCACAATCAACCTTTTCGGCAGTTATTCTGCGCTCCACCTCACGTACCTTCACATCAACCAGAAAACGGTACCAGAAACCTTGCAGGAAATGGAAAGTAAATCCACGTTTCCCATCCAGAAAACCCAGACGGATAATCATGCGGTAGGTGAAATACAGAAATGCTCGCAACCCTAAGGGTAAATGCACATATACATTCCCCTTTAACCATCGTTTGCGTCGAGCTTGGTCAGTAAGTTCACCATCTTTGGTCACATTCGGTAGAAATTCATATTTCCTGTTCAGCAGATCAATCGCCTCACGTGTCGAATAGCCATTGTGCTTGTTCGTCCACCAAGTGACATTGTTCAGATTATCGTCAATGTATTCGCCCTTCAGGTGTTCGACGCGCCCCCCTCCCTTGACAACCATATGCTCATCCATCCATCGCTGCTCAATCTCCGCTTTTCCTCTTCGCCATATTCTTAGTTGCCATTGTGGATAACCTCCATGCCGGATGAGCGAGCCCTTAAAACGAACATAAAGTGAGACAAGAAAGCCATCAACCCCAGATGGAGCAGTCCGAAGGCGACTCCGTATTTCCTCGGCGAGGGCAGGAGTGATCATCTCGTCCGCATCCACCCTCATCACCCATTCGGTATTGATCGGGAGATTCTTCAGCGCCCAAGCAAGTTGGGTCGCATGATTTTTAAATTCATGCTGCTCTACCCCCGCACCAAGCGACTTAGCAAGAGTAACTGTCTGATCCGTGGAAAAAGAGTCGATCACAAATACCTGACGGGCGATTTGAAAAGCACTGTGGAGGCAGCGCTCAATGTGTTTTTCTTCGTTAAATGTCAGAACAAGAATGGTAAGGTTATTATCAATCTGACGACCCGGTGCCATATCATCGACTTTTGATACATGAGTCGTCGTCATGGCATACCAGATCTTCTGAGATACACTTCTTGCTCCAACCCCAACTTCATAAGATTCAATAGCCAAAAAGAAAAGTATATTGCCGGTTGCATTACCGGTCTTAAAAAACGAAGCGATCCCGGTATATATCGTTTTATTGAGCGGTCCACCTCAGCGGGGATTGGTCTGCCAAAGGTCCTGGATCGCATAATTTTTAGCCCACATCTTGATGCAAGATGGATCATGCCTGCCACCGTCAGGAACGTAAGATGCTCAGGAGGTGTCATATAAGGATCCTGATCACCAAGTAGCTTCGCGATGACACCGGAATAATTTGGCGTTGAAACTACCATGATTCCATCGTTAGCCAAAATAGATGCCGCTAGTGACAAGAACGCTTTTGGATCACTTATGTGTTCTATGACATCCATGCAGGTAATTACATCAAACGTTTTATCGTTATTATTAGCTACAAATTCCTCTAGGCTTCCCGTGAACACAATATGATTATTACGAGCTGCAGCTTGCGCATTCTTCAACGAAGGTTCCACTCCAAATGTCTCATACCTATTTTGTAATGCGTGATCGAGAAGCAAGCCATGCGCACAACCGATATCGAGGAATTTTCCGTTCGGCTTGATGGACTGAATCACTTTCATCCGACGCCTATTTTCATCCGTGATCCGCTGTATCGAGTCCAATGGTAGTTCATAATAACCTTGAGAACTATAAATAGCTGTCAGCTCATCAGATGATGGCAGATTTTCGACAAACATTGTTCCACAAGTCGCGCATCGCTTAATTTCATATTCATTTACCGAAAAGCACTTACCGCAGTCACTGCCATCGCACGCTGGACATAATTCCCGCATCCTCATATAACGTCTCCATAAATCTTATGCATAGACTTAGCAATTACCTCCCAGTTAAATTCCATCTGCATCCATTCCCGGCCTAGCTCCCCCATTTTCTGCAATCCCATAGTCCGGATTCGTGTAATTGCTTGCGCTAGCGATTCAGGAGAGTTGTCCACCCAAAGCCCACACCGCTTCTTTTCAATCTCAGCCCATGGCGCCCCATGGCTGACAATTACAGGTACTCCATACGCTAACGCCTCCGCAACCACCATACAATAATTCTCAGTATAGGAAGCCACAATGCAGGCATCCGCTACGTGGAAGGCCGCGCTCTTGGCTTCGCCATTCACGTGTCCAGCGAAGTTGATTGTATTTTCAAAATGCCCAAGGTGTGCCGTAAGCTCCTTGAGATGTGCCACATAGCCTACCTCTCCCGTGCCATAAATTGTAAGCGAAACACTTGGATCGTGAAGTTGGTTTATAGCTAGAAGAATATTCTCAATACCTTTTTTCGGTGAGAGTCGACCTAGATACATCAATCGCAATTGACCATTGGGAAGCCACTCCCGTTCTGGTGTCACACTTGGAACATCGACACCGTTAGGTACTATCATTGCTAGTGCTTTTGGAATCCTAGCCTGTGTTGCATTCTGCTCCCGTTCCGAGGTTGTGTGCATAAGAACGCTATCTGAACGAATAAGCATATTGCAGAACAGTTCCCATAACTTCTTTGGTCGCCTGTGCTTGGCTCCCTTCCATTCATGCGCATCCTGAATGGCACCTCTGGGTGACCAAACCAATGGTTTATTTAAAATTCGGCAGATGGCCAATGTTGGGATTACAGGGAAAGAATAGGTAGATGTAAGGTGCACTACATCGGCCCAGCGTATAAGCCTCGGCAATTCTCGAAGCAACTCAACCGACACGCAGGCGCCCACCAGTCGCCGGGTCATGATGACTTCCTGATTCGGATATAGTCTTACCATATCACTTGGTTCCAGACGCTCAGACACCCGGGGACCTGCAGCGTCTGTGGTCAGCACCTTAAGAAAAACGTCAGGCAATTGGGCGAGCGCGTTATTCAGAGCGTACACGGAAAAAATCGGCCCTCCCCAGTAAGTGGCCGGGTAATATGCGGGGATAACGTGAAGGATTTTCAAATAGAGCCTTCTGATTCAAAGTATTTCTCAGTAATGTCGTGCATAAATAAACATTCGAGTTAAACCGAAATTATGAGCGACATGACTTGCCCAGCCTCGTAACCCGCGTTCTTTCGGCTTGATTTCAGCCGCATCCATCAGCCATTCCTGCACCGGTACGCTGAACCCTGTCTTGAGCCGCTTACGCTGTTCTTCTGCCAAAGGCTTGGTTGGAGTGAGCGCGAAGTCGGTTTTTGTCCGGGGGGCACAACCGCGACGTTGCGCCATGATCTGGGAAAATAATGTAGCGTCCACCAGGGGCGTGCGGATTTCCAATCCATGTGCCATCCCCGCCCAATCGGCATCACGCAATAAACAGTTTTTGAGATACATGGCGTGCTCCAACGCCATGACTTGATCGTAGGGAGATTTTATCCCCTGCGTGATGGCGTCAAGACTGTTCAATACGTCCAATTCCGTCAGGCCGTCAACAGCAGTTTCCCGGCCGACGAGTGCCGGAATCTCCCAGGGCATGAACAGAGCACGGCGCAACAAATAAGCGCCGCCCACACTCCCGCCATATTCCAGCAATCCCGCATACTTTGGTGAGGTCAGGCGTGAGATGAATGGCGCCAATGCTACACGCAGCACCCTTCCCATGCGGCGGGAAACGTGCCGCAGGCTATGGACGATGCGCGGCACCTGCCGGAAGGAGGGATAGCCACCGAACAGCTCGTCGCCGCCGACACCGGAGAGCGCGACTTTCAGGCCCGTTGCGGCTGTGGCCTTGCTAACAAAGTAAGTATTGACGCCATCCACCGTCGGCTGGTCCATTGCCGCCAGCAGATGTTCGCGTTCCTGTTCGAAATCCTCCCGGCCGTACTGGACCACCTGGTGCTGCACACCATAACGAGAAGCGGTGGCACGCGCCAACGGCGCCTCGTCATCCGCCGTGCCTGCATATTCCCTGAAACCCAGGGTTACGGTACGCAGGGTTGCAGCTGACACGCACTCGGTAGTCAATGCACACAGCGTGCCGGAATCTATGCCCGCGGACAGAAACATGCCCACCGGCACATCCGCCAACTGGTGATGGCGAACGCTGTCCAGTACGGCATCGCGCAAACTGGATACCTCAGTGCTGCCGGGCTCAGTATTGCGGAGTGCGTCCAAGGGGTCCGAGTAACGCTGGAGCATTGGCTTTCGCCCAGCCTGAAGCATCAAACTATGCCCCGCCGGGAGGGCGCGTATGCCGCGGTAAAGGGTGTGCGGATCGGTGACATAACCCCATAGCAGGAACGACACGATACCAGCGGGGTCGCGGGTATCATCCACGCCGCCCGCCAGCAGCGCTTTGACCTGAGACGCGAAGCGGAAACTGTGCCCGTCATCTGCGTAGTACAGCGGTTTGATGCCGAACGGATCGCGCGCCAGCAGCAGGCTGCGCTCGCGCGTGTCCCAAAGTGCGAATGCAAACATGCCCCGCAGGCGCTCTACAAAGCGCTTGCCTTCCAACGCATAGAGATGCAGTAGAGTCTCGGTATCGCTGTCACTGGCATAGCGCGCGCCACGGGCTTCGCACCACGCGCGTAATTCCGGGTGGTTGTAAATCTCGCCATTGAATACGATCTGGAGCTTGCCGTCACTCGATGCCATGGGTTGAGCGCCGCGCTCAGTCAAATCCAGAATGGCCAGCCGGCGATGTGCAAGTCCTATTCCGCACTCTGGATCTATCCACAAACCTGCGCCATCGGGTCCGCGGCTGGACATCGCCTCACGCATACGCAGCAGGGCAGCCTCGTCAACTAGAGAAGCGGCTTGATAGCTGAAAATACCTGCAATCCCGCACAATTGGTGTGCCCCCATTCAGACTGTGTAGTTTCAACGTGTACGCTTATTTAAATGTGATCGCCAATATAATCACAGGCGTCTGCTGCCCCGATTACTAACTCCGTTGTCTCTCCACACCTTCCAGCGCTTTTCTCAGTATAGGGAGAAAACGGCTCCGAAATGCGCTGTAAGTGAAGTGTTCGTGCCAACGTCGCTGGCCGGAAGCCCCAAACTGTGCGGCCCTTTGCTGGTCTGTCAGCAACGACACAATTGCCGCGGTGAGTTCTCCTTGGTTGTCTTGGTCAACATTGTAGCCCGTCACTCCATGCACATTTATCTCCCTTCCCGCGTCATGAACACTAGCTATTACCGGAATCCCACGACGCATGGCCTCGATATACACCAGACCGAAACCCTCGCCGCGGCTCGGCATAACCAAGGTGTGCACTCCCCTCCAGGCGGTCTCCATTTTGTCCTCTGGTACGTAACCCAGCAAGTCAATTTGCGAAGCGACCCGGCTAGCGCGGACAACTTCCGATATCTGGTCGAAACCCGAGCCACTTCCCACCAACCGTAGCCTAGCTCCAGGGACAGTGGCGACTACCTCCGGCCAGCAGCGAATCAGCTCGAAATGACCCTTGTAGGAATTCTTATCGATGCGGGCTAGCAACAGGGCAGTCGGAGGTGTGTCATCTGTGATGGTTTGCATGCTCGGCATATCGTCGGTTTCAGTACCTAACCAACACACGTGCGCATGATCCAGGCCGTTGCGCAGAGCACTGGCTCGGTCGCGGGTATAATGGGTGTTACTCACAAGGATCTCGGCTCGGCGCGCGACTTCCATGTGTGCGGTTCGAGCGTGCTCCCACACATCTATACCATGCATCCAGACGAGATAGGGCCGATCTCTAACGGGTCCGAGCCTATGCGCACGACCCATACTGAGCGAATCGTAGAGGACGACGCGGGAACGCAGAGCTTGTGTCTGCACTTGCATGACAAACTTTAACCGACTCCCTCTGGCAGAGAATGATTTCTCATTCCTGAATCTCACAAGGTTTTTATCATTTAACGTAACGCTCGACCACGAATCTGATGGATATTCATCACTCAATACACGGGCCATGAGTCGCGCCACACGCCCAATTCCACTGTCCTTCGCCTCAAGCCCTTCCGCGGCCAGAAGAATCCTATCGAGCATCAGTTATTTCCAATGTATATGACGGATGCCGCAGCGCCGGCAGCGTGACGATAGTGTCGCCCAGCAAACCCAATCGGTATATAAGGCTTTTACCCATCAAGACGTTTATTATTATCATAATTGTAATGATGTCTATTAGCATGCAATGCAACCGCCGCATTGGGGGATATTAGCTTAATCACGACTGTCACACTTAAGGCAATTAACCAAATTATAAAAATATCCATAATAGTTGAAAAGTAAAATGCTAAATCTTCCTCAACAAATATTGAGGCATATAATATTGCTGCGAGACATAATAATTTGAATAGCTGCCATTTTGTTCGCCGTATAAATACAAGAATGCTGCTTAAAAGGGCTGCAACTATGACTGGGTAAAGCAACATTCCAACGACCCCATAATCCGCATATCCTGTCGTCAATAGCGTCGTTGGAGAATCAGTCTGTAGCAGGTTAAACCTAGAATTAATATATTCAACTGTGCAAGGATACTTAAATAATAGTTTTTCTTTGTCACCCAAGATTACGGATGGTATAGTATCTATGATACTGCTTAAAACACACTGGCCATACAAATACCTCTTAATCGAAGAAACCTGCAGACTTCCAAGATATTCAATTAATGTACCCGACCTCGTCATGGCTTCATCAGAAGCTATTGAATAGAATGATTGCTTTCCATTTTGAAGAATCTGCATAGATTCAGCGACTCCAGACGATAATACAGGCTTATTACCTAGCTGATTATCCGCTACCCTGAGCGCATAAAATCCATAAAACCCGACAAATATAACTCCACCGATCGCAAGAATGGCTAAAAACTTCTTTGGATTGAGAAATACTTTTTTAAGTGAGAATATTCTGCGTACATTCGGCGCAGCATAAGCGATATATATCACAGAAATAATGCTGACAAACAGAAGTTCTCGTCTTCCGGTTATAATCAGAATTAGTGTCAATAACACTAATAAAACAACATAGAGCCAACTGAGTGCACCGGTCATAATCTGTTTTGTAACCACATAGGCAAACACCGGTATAAGAGCTGGAAGAATCAGGCCAGCAAGTCCTCCGAGAACTGTAATCCGGCCTGATAACCCGGAAACAACGCCCATATATCCAAAATCACCTGTCCATAGAGCCGCAAAAACAATAATGCTTAAGCTGAAGAGTAGTACTCTGTCAGATAAATCAAAAGCATTTTTTCGTTGTTTCCACCCCATACGAAATACTGGCTTGCTCACACTACCCACGAGAGTGAGCAAAGCAGCTACAAAGTAGGCTGAGGCCAGTGCGTAACTGAGTCCATTCTTGTATCCAACGAAGGCAAATGACCCAACAAAATACACCGGTGAATATCTATGTGTTGAGAACAAATAGATAATGGACACTGTTGGACCTATCATATAACCCGATAAGATAGATAAACTGAATAAAGAAAATACCGTTATATTTTGTGGATAACGAAGAATACGAACGAGAGTGACTAACCCAGCCACTGATCCAATAATAATACTGAAATAAAATACGGATTTACTTCCAACTGTTATTAGATTTAGTAATCCGATGCATACATATAACAGTAAAACTAAAAGCACACTTTTTCGCATGATATGGTCAATCGCCTCGCACAGCTACGGCTAGCAGATTTTGTGAAAACACTGCTTGGCGATCTAAAGCGCCAGTTTCAGCTGCAATATAAAACAACAAGCCAGCGCGGAGGCAAGCCCACAGTACAGCACGCACGGCACTTTCCAAGCCATGTATCACTGGCCGATCTTCATAACATTGCACTGACTTGAATCTGGACGCCATGAGCACCTGGCTGAGGGAAGTACGTGTGAACGCCTGTTCATGGGTGAAATCCCAGTAGAGCATCCGACTCCCAAACGGGGATTCGGCATTAGGTGTATGAATAATCCAGCGGCCGCTGGGTTTCAACACCCGGTGAACTTCATCCACGAGAGGAATCAACTCGGGCTTGGTGAAGTGCTCGATCACATCGAAAGCAACTACCACATCTAATGATGAATCTCCGGTGCTGTGAAGCTTTGCCATCACGTCACCCTGCTCCACTCCGTTTATTCCAAGCCTTTGTGCCGCAGCCACCTGCTCGGGCGACGTATCCACGCCGCTGGCGTGTGTAAACCCCGCTTGGGCAAGAACATACAGAAGTGCGCCATGGCCACAACCCAACTCAAGGATAGCAACCTGCTTAATCTTAGGGAAATGCTTGCGCACCAGTTGCCTGAGATAAGGTAAGCGCGGCTTCAAACCCGCTAGCGTCTCCGGTGCCAGCGGCTTATCCCGCGACCGCACGTAGGAATCATAAATGCGTTGCCGGTAGTCCTGGGAATCGTGTTGGTTCCCCATAAATTATTGCGACCTCCCGTGCATAATTGAGAAAGGATTGAGCAATTGCCGCAGTACCGATATGGTAGTGCCACCACAGAACCGGCTTGCCGCAGGCAGCACATAGATGATCATCAACACATCCATGCACAAGAGCGCTAAACCCGCATAAGGCAAGTTACCCGAGAATTTCATCAGGGCGTAGGCCAGGGCCACCGCCAATGCGGCTGCGAACACAAAAACCACCGCGGCACGCAGATGCCGGTTCGCTGCCTTCAGCAGAGTCAGGCCACTGTACCAAAGCGTACCGGCCACCGCGCTGGCTAGCAGCCAAGCGAACAATGGTGCATCCATCGTCACTTTCCCATGGGTCCACAGTCTTAATATCCAGCCACCGAAAAAATAGAGGCCGATTGCAAGCGCGACTGCCAGGGCGAGTGCAATCCGTGTGGTATGGATGTAGAGCCGTCGCAGTAAAACTATGTCGCCTATACCAAATACATGCGCAAATTCCGGCTCAGTGGCATGGCTGATCGTCAATACCGCCTGGAGCGCCAGCCGGGTGAGTGTACGCAGAGTGGCAAAAGTCACCACTGCTATCGGCCCCAACACCGCGCCTACCACTAGGACCATACCCTGGATATTCAATCCCTGGGCAAGCGGGAAGGCGATGTTTGCCAGCGCCGGCTTGGTGAGCTTCCGCACTTCCGCCCAGCGGCTATGGGAAATGCCGATGGGCAACCACGGGCAACGCCAGACGAGCAATATTGCGACAGCGGGAGTTACCAACAACCGCACTGCCAGAAATATTCCGGCAGCGGCCACCGGCCCGTATCCAATCATCGCCATGAGCCAGAGACCGAGGTACTGGACCAGCAGAGTTGAATAATAGATGGACCAGTGCAAAGCATTTCCGCCATTGGCACGGTAACCGGCGTGTAAGGTGCCTTCGTTGAGCTTTACCAGCACTTCTGCTGCCAGCAGCCCGAGTACCCAAGCCGCTTCCTTTTGGCTGAGTGCATGTAGCGGCAGCCACGAACTGAATGGTGTTGTGGTTAGTACAACGATTACAAGAATAAGACCGACAATTGAGCATATCCCGATTAACACTCCAATACTTTGGAAGACCATCAGTGCGCCTTCACGGTCACTACGACCCATCCGCTGGGTCATATCATTGGCGGCAGACTGGGCAAAGCCGAGATCGGTCATGGAGAGATACGCAGGAATAGCGCACAGGATGAGCCATTCGCCATACAACCGCACACCCCAGTAATGCAGCAGAATGGGTACGCCCGCAAGCTGGATGAATGCTATTACCAACTGCCCATATACGTGGGCGCTAAAGTTCTTGAAAATCCGCACAAAGATTGGCGGGGCGTGACGCATTAGCTTTCAGTCGCTATGAATACTGCGGTGTGATTCAACGCCTGGCATTCTTGTAGGCCTATTTTGTAGGAGTGGTGTCACACACCGCGACGGATTACAGTCGCGGCGAATGTCGCCGCTCCCACGGAGACCGCGCCCGCAGGTAGTGAACACAAACCAGTCGGGCTGGATGCCGTTCTGGCGGTAGCGGGCGGGCTTGCAGTTCCCGCAGAGTGTGCTGGGTACAACCTCACCGCGTTGCATTGCTGAATCCTCCCTTGCCATCCAACGACAGGCTTCACCCTGGGGGTTTAAGCGCGTTCACCGCAATGGCGACTGCGCGGCAGGCGCCT
>Ga0307374_10015599_pt1 | contig 10197 bp, 7 predicted proteins | sample OX3MG_FD_202532 | JGI IMG/M metagenome (GOLD analysis project Ga0307374, IMG submission 202532) | Soil microbial communities from Risofladan, Vaasa, Finland - OX-3 | ecosystem: Environmental > Terrestrial > Soil > Coastal area > Acid sulfate soil | place: Finland: Risofladan, Vaasa | collected...
CCATCCATTATCTCTTCGGGCATCGGCCCGGCTGGAGCGCGAACGCCGGCGTGGGAAAGACCGCCGTGAGCAGCGCGATGATCGATAAGGTGACGGCAAAGCTCGGCCGGCGGCTGCACGAGGTGCCCGTGGGGTTCAAGTGGTTTGTCGATGGACTCAGCGACGGATCCATCGGGTTCTGCGGGGAGGAGAGCGCCGGAGCGACGTTCCTGCGGCGCGACGGTACCGTGTGGACCACGGACAAGGACGGCATGGTTCCGGGGCTGCTGGCAGCCGAGATCACGGCGCGTGCCGGTCGCGACCCCGGTGAACTCTACGGCGATCTGACACGCGAGTTCGGCGACCCGGTGTACGACCGAGTCGAGGCGCCCGCGACCGCCGAGCAGAAGCAGCGCCTCGCGGCCCTCTCCCCGGCGCAACTGCATTGCCAGGACCTCGCCGGAGAGCCGATCACGAGCGTCATCAACCAGGCGCCGGGGAACCAGGCGCCGCTCGGCGGCGTGAAGGTGTCGGCCGCGACCGGCTGGTTCGCGGCCCGGCCATCGGGTACCGAGGCGCTCTACAAGATCTACGCCGAGAGTTTCCGCGGCCGCGAGCAATTGGCCCGGATCGTGGGGGAGGCGCAGGCGATCGTCGATACGGCGCTGGCGGCGGGACCGCCGGGAACGGCGCCATGACCGCGCTTCATGACGTTGTGTTCCTGCTTGATTGCGACAACACGCTGTTCGACAACGATCGGCTGGAGACGGATCTGGGCGATCACTTGGTACAGACGTACGGGATCGCCTGCCGGGCCAGGTACCTGGAGGTGCTCGAGCAACTGCGTAGCGAAGTCGGATACGCCGACTACCTGGGCGCCCTGCAGCGCTCCCGGCAGCAAGACGTGAGTGATGCGCGATTGTTCATGACGGCGTCGTTTCTCCTGGACTACCCCTTTGCCAGGCAGCTGTATCCCGGCGCGCTCGACGTCATCCGCCAACTGAGCACGTTGGGGCCGACGGTCATCTTGTCGGACGGCGACGTGGTGTATCAGCCGCGCAAAGTCCAGCACTCCGGTCTCTGGGAAGCCGTGGACGGCAGGGTGCTGATCGCCATTCACAAGGAACGGACGCTCGCGGCCGTGGCCGCGCGCTACCCGGCGCGGCGCTATGTCATGATCGACGATAAACTTCGCATTCTGGCGGCGATCAAAGCGTTCTGGTCCGACCGGGTGACGACGGTGTTCCCTCGCCAGGGGCACTACGCGCTCGATCCCCGCCACACGGCCGGGTTTGCCGCGGCCGATCTCACGGTCGAGCGGATCGGCGATCTGGCGAACCACGACTGGGCGGCCCAACTCGGCAGGCGTGCCACCGTGCCTCCGGAGCAGGACGGGCGGCGATGACGACCATGAAGTCGCGGTCGATCCTCACCATCAACGGTGGCTCGTCGAGCATCCGGTTCGCCGTGTACGCCGTCGGAGAACCGATGCGGCGGCAACTCAGCGGCAAGGTGGACCACATCGGCGCGAGCGGCGCGACCCTTGTGGTCGACGGACCGGGGGGAGCACCGACCGTTCCGCGTCGTCTCGCGGTCACGGGCCACCGCGCGGCGGCTGGCATGCTCCTGGATTGGCTCGGGACGCAACCGGTGTTCGCATCAATCGTGGCCGCGGGCCACCGCGTGGTGCACGGCATGCAGCATTCCCAACCGGAGCGGGTGACGCCGAAGCTGATCGCGGAACTGCGTCGCATCGCGCCATACGACCCCGATCATCTGCGGCGCGAAGTCGGCCTGATCCAATCGTTGTCCCGGCGACACCCCACGCTGCCCCAGGTGGCGTGCTTCGACACGGCGTTCCATCACGGCATGCCGCGGGTAGCCAAGCTGCTGCCGATTCCGCGGCGCTACGCGGCCAAGGGGGTCAGACGCTACGGGTTTCACGGCCTCTCGTACACCTATCTGATGGAGGAACTCGAACGCCTCGATCCGGCTGCCGCCACCGGTCGGGTGATCCTCGCGCATCTGGGCAGCGGCGCCAGCCTGGCCGCCGTGCGCGACGGCCAGAGCGTGGATACCAGCATGGGCTTCACGCCGGCCTCGGGATTGGTGATGGGCACGCGCACCGGGGACCTGGATCCGGGCCTGGCGTATTACCTGGCGCGCAGCGAACGGATGACGGCAGCGCGGTTTCAGAAGCTGGTGAACCACGAGTCGGGGCTATTGGGCGTGTCCGGCACCAGTTCCGATGTGCGCGATCTGCTGGCGCGGGAAACCGGCGACGCACGGGCGGCGGAAGCGTTGGCGCTGTTCTGCTATCAGACGAAGAAATGGATCGGCGCCCTCGCCGCGGCGCTCGGCGGGGTGGACACCATGGTGTTCGCGGGGGGCATCGGCGAGAACGCGCCGGCCATCCGCGAGCGAATCTGCGACGGTCTCGGCTTTCTCGGCATCGACCTCAGTCGGGGCCGCAATGCCATGAACGCCGGACTGATCTCGCGCAACGCCGGGCGCGTGAAGGTCCGCGTGATCCGGACCGACGAAGACCTCATGATCGCGCGATCAGTCACGCGCGTCCTCCATCTGGGCGTGCGTCGGGAAACGTGAGACGGGCGCGCACGAGTAGCAGGCCGTCCCGACAGGATGCGCTCCCCCCATTGGGCTAGGTCGATTGTCATTCTTTCGGACGATAGAGGCGAGCTACGCCGGTCCATACTATAGAGAAGAGAAGAAGAAGGGAGTTCCACCGCACCCAACAACGATCGGAATCAATACCATGCTAGACAAAGCCAAGACACTGACGGGTTTCACGTTGCACGCGCTCGACGGCGACGTAGGAACTGTCCGGGAGTTCTACTTCGACGATGAGCGGTGGGTCATTCGGTATCTGGTGGCGGCCACCGGAAACTGGCTCACCGGCCGGCAGGTACTGATCTCGCCGTACGCCCTCAAAGCCGTGAACCGCGACGCGCAGGAGATCGCCATCGGGCTGACGAAGCAGCAAATCGAGAACAGTCCATCGTTGAACGACGACAAGCCCGTATCTCAGCAGTTCGAGGAGGAGTACTACGGCTTCTATGGATGGCCGAAGTACTGGGGCGGGCCCCATCTCTGGGGGTTCTATCCCGGGATCGTCCGCGATCCCGAACAATGGACCGACGCGATCGCAGGCGAGCACCCCGGGGATCCCCACCTCCGCAGCACGAAGGTCGTGAGCGGCTACCACGTCCAGGCCACCGACGGCGAGATCGGGCATGTGGAGGACTTCATCATCGACGACGAGACGTGGGCGATTCGCTACCTGGTCATCGATACGGGAAACTGGCGATCGGGGAAGAAGGTGCTGGTAGCGCCTAAATGGATTGATCGTGTGAGCTGGGGTGAATCCGAGGTGTACGTCCAACTGTCCCGCGGGGCGATCGAAGGGTCGCCGGAGTACACGGAAGAATCCGCGCTCACGCGTGACTACGAAGGGCGCTTGCACGGACACTACGATCGACCGGGGTACTGGGTGGACGAGCCGGCGGTCACCACGAACCCCCGATCTCGCCACCGCGGATCATGAATGCCCACCCGCTAACATCAAACGTGCTCCAGAAGATGGATGCCTACTGGCGCGCCGCCAACTATGTGTCGGTCGGCCAGATCTATCTGTACGACAATCCGCTGCTGAAAGAGCGGCTGACGCTGGCCCATGTGAAGCCCATGGTGGTGGGACACTGGGGCACGACGCCCGGCCAGAATTTCATCTACGTGCATCTGAACCGGGTCATCAAGCAGTACGACCTGGACATGTTCTACGTCGCCGGCCCCGGCCACGGCGGCCCGGCCATCGTCGGGAACGTATACCTCGAAGGCACGTGGAGCGAGGTGTATCCGGACGTCACGCAGGACGAAGCCGGGCTGAAGAAGCTGTTCAAGCAGTTCTCGTTCCCGGGCGGGATTTCGAGCCACGTGGCGCCGACGACGCCGGGCTCTATTCACGAGGGCGGCGAGCTGGGGTACTCCCTCAGCCACGCGTTTGGCGCCGCATTCGACAATCCCGATCTGATCGTGGCCTGCGTGATCGGAGACGGCGAAGCGGAAACGGGGCCGCTGGCCACGGCGTGGCATTCGAACAAGTTTCTCGATCCGATCACCGACGGCGCGGTGCTGCCCATCCTGCACCTCAACGGGTACAAGATCAGCAATCCGACCGTCCTCGCGCGCATCGAGCGCGACGAATTGGAGCAATTCCTGCGAGGCTGTGGCTGGGCGCCCTACTTCGTGGAGGGCGACGAGCCCGACGTGATGCACCAACTCATGGCCTCTGCCCTGGACGCCGCCATCGAAGATATCCGGCGGATCCGAGCGAACGCCCGGACCGCTCACGACAGCGCTCGGCCGCGCTGGCCGATGATCGTCCTCAGGTCACCCAAGGGCTGGACCGGACCGAAGGTGGTGGATGGCCTCCAGATCGAAGGCACCTTCCGATCGCATCAGGTGCCGCTCATCGTCAACGCAGAGCATCCCGAGCACATCGAACAACTGGAAAGCTGGATGCGGAGCTACCGGCCCGAAGAGCTGTTCGACGTGAACGGCCGACTCATGCCGGAGCTGGCCGAGCTGGCGCCCACGGGCGACCGGCGGATGGGCGCCAATCCGCACGCCAATGGTGGCCTCCTGCTACGCGACCTGCGCATGCCGGACTTTCGCGTTCATGCGGTGCAGGTCGCCTCGCCCGGCGCCGTGGACGCCGAGGACACGCGCGTCCTGGGCCGGTTCCTGCGCGACGTGGCGAGGCTGAATCAGGACCATCACAATTTCCGCCTGTTCGGTCCTGACGAGACGGTGTCGAATCTGTTGGACGCGGTCTTCGAATCCACCAATCGCCAATGGGACGCGCGGACGCAGGTGAACGACGAATTCCTGGCGCCTGCCGGCCGCGTGCTGGATGCCATGCTCAGCGAGCACCAGTGCGAAGGGTGGCTGGAGGGGTATCTGCTCACGGGGCGACATGGGCTGTTCAACAGTTATGAGGCATTCGTCCGCATCGTCGACTCGATGTTCAGCCAGCATGCCAAGTGGCTCAAGGTGACCCGCGAACTGCCCTGGCGCCGGAACATCGCCTCGCTGAACTATCTGCTCGCGTCCCATGTGTGGCAGCAGGATCACAACGGATTCACGCATCAGGATCCCGGATTTCTCGATCACGTCATCAACAAGAAGGCCGACGTCGTCCGCGTGTACCTGCCGCCCGACGCGAATTGCCTGCTCTCGGTGGTGGATCATTGCCTGCGCAGCCGCCACTACGTGAACGTGGTGGTGGCGGGAAAGCACGCGCTGCCCCAATGGCTGACCATGGAACAGGCGGTGGTGCACTGCACCGAAGGCATCGGGATCTGGCAGTGGGCCAGTAACGACCAGGGCGCCGAGCCGGACGTGGTGATGGCCTGTTGCGGCGACACGCCGACGCTGGAGATCCTGGCAGCCGTCTCGATTCTGCGGGAGCACGTGCCCGAACTGAAGATCCGGGTGATCAATGTGGTGGATCTCATGCGGCTCCAGCCCAGCACGGAACATCCGCACGGCCTGAGCGATCTGGATTACGACGCACTGTTCACGAAGGACAAGGACGTCGTGTTCGGCTTTCATGGATATCCGTGGCTGGTCCATCGGCTGACGTACCGCCGGACCAATCACAAGATGCACGTGCGCGGCTACAAGGAAGAGGGCACGATCACCACGCCGTTCGACATGCGGGTGCAGAACGATCTCGACCGCTTTCACCTGGTGCAGGACGTGGTGGATCGGGTGCCGCAGGTGGGGGCCAAGGGCGCGTACCTGAAGCAGATGGTGAAGGACAAGCTCATCGAGCACAAGCGGTACATCGACGAACACGGTCAGGACATGCCGGAGATTCGGCATTGGAAATGGCCGGAGCGGGAAAACAGGGGCGGTGCCCCGAGCTTGGCCGCGCCTCGTGCGCGGGGGAGGGGAGCGCATGAACCAGCATAGTCACAGTCCCCACCAGCCGGGGCCACAGCACCACGGGTCACCGCACGGCAGCGATCCATATTGGAAGCGCGCGCATCGCGATTGGCGGTTCTGGGTCGGTGTGGTGTTGATGCTGCTGGCGATGACGATCTTCGTGATGAGCGATAACCTGGCATTCCGGCCGGGGGCCCAGATGGTGGCGCCCAGCGCCGTGGGCCGGTAGTGATGCAGCCCGGGGCGGTCTGGTCGTTCGCAACAAACGGAGTGCGCTCGTGCATCACATGAATGCATGGATGAGCGGGTGGAGATGGGGCAGGCCGTCGTTCGCCAACGGGATCGTGGCGGTGATTCTGGTCCTGCTGGTCGTTCTGATCGCCCGGCGCTTTAGGGATATGTAATGCCTGCGCCGGCCATTCCGGACGATCTGAAGACGCTGCCACTGCCGGACGTCGAGAAGAAGCTGGAGTCGTCGCCCGCCGGCCTCACGCAAGCCGAAGCGCAGAAGCGGCTGACCCAGTATGGGCCGAATGAGATCGAGGAGGAGAAGGCCAATCCCCTGCTCAAGTTCTTCACCTACTTGTGGGGGCCGATCCCGTGGATGCTCGAGGCGGCTGTCATCCTGTCGGCGGTCGCCCGGCATTGGCCGGACTTTTCCATCATTCTCCTTCTGCTGCTGGCCAATGCCGCGGTCGGCTTCTGGGAAGAACGCCAGGCGGGCAACGCCATCGCCGCCCTGAAGGCGAAGCTGGCGGTCAAGGCGCGGGTGATGCGGGACGGGAAGTGGATCAACCCGGTGGCGCGCGAGTTGGTGCCGGGCGATGTCATTCGCCTGCGGCTGGGCGACATCGTGCCGGCGGATGCGCGCCTGCTGGACGGCGACCCGGTGGAGGTGGATCAATCGGCGTTGACGGGCGAGTCGTTGCCCGCCACGCGCAAACCCGGCGAGGCGGTGTTCTCCGGTTCGATCCTGCGCCAGGGGGAGATCAGCGCGCTGGTCTATGCCACCGGGGCGAAGACCTACTTTGGCAAGACGGCGGAACTGGTACACGAGGCGCACACAGTCAGCCATTTTCAACGCGCGGTGTTGAAGATCGGCAACTACCTGATCGTCGTCGCGCTGGTGCTGGTGGCGTTGATCGTCGCCGTGGCGATCCTCCGTGGCGACCCGGTGCTCACCACGCTCCAATTCGCGCTGGTGCTGACAGTGGCCGCGATTCCCGTGTCGATGCCGACGGTGCTGTCGGTGACGATGGCGGTCGGGGCGCGCCTGCTGGCCAAGAAAGAGGCCATCGTGAGCCGGCTGGTGGCGATCGAGGAGTTGGCCGGCGTGGACGTGTTGTTTGCGGACAAGACCGGGACGCTGACCCAGAACACGCTCACGCTCGGCGATCCATTCACCGTGAACCAAATCGCGCCGCCTCAAGTCATCCTGGCGGCCGCGCTGGCCTCGCGCGCGGACGACAACGACGCCATCGATCTGGCGATTCTGGGCGGGCTGAAGAGCGCCGACGCGATGCATGGCTATCAGGTGGTCCACTTCCAGCCGTTCGATCCGGTGCACAAACGCACCGAGGCCACCGTCAAGACCGCGGACGGCAAGTCGTTCAAGGTGACCAAGGGCGCGCCGCAGGTGATTCTGGAACTGTCGGCCGATGCCGCTCAGGTCAAGACCGCCGTGGACGGAGCGGTCAACGCATTCGCGGTGCGTGGGTTTCGTTCATTGGGGGTGGCCCGGAGCGAGGGAGACGGCCCCTGGCAGTTTCTGGGCGTGTTGCCCCTGTTCGATCCGCCTCGGAACGACGCCAAGGCCACCATCGCGACCGCGCGAGCGATGGGCGTGGCGGTGAAGATGCTGACGGGCGATCAGCTGGCCATCGCCCAGGAGACGGCCAAGAGGCTGGGGATGGGTGCCGCCATTCTGGATGCGAGCAGCCTGGGCGACGTGGCGCAACAGGAGACGGCATCGGCGGCCGAGGCCATCGAGAAGGCCGATGGATTCGCCCAGGTGTTCCCCGAGCACAAGTTCCACATTGTCGAGGCGCTGCAGAAGCGTGGCCACATCGTCGGCATGACGGGCGACGGCGTGAATGACGCCCCGGCGCTCAAGAAGGCGGACTGCGGCATCGCCGTGTCCGGCGCGACGGACGCGGCACGTGCGGCCGCTTCGATCGTACTCCTTGCCCCCGGCCTCTCGGTGATCATCGACGCGATCAAGGAAAGCCGCCGCATCTTTCAGCGCATGAACAGCTACGCCATCTATCGCATTGCCGAGACGATGGGAGTGCTGCTGTTCATGACGCTGTCGATCCTGGTGTTCAACTTCTACCCCGTCACGGCCGTCATGATTGTGATGCTGGCGCTGCTCAACGACGGCGCGATTCTCACCATCGCGTATGACCGCGTGCACTACTCCAACAGGCCCGAGGCGTGGAACCTGCGCCTGGTGCTCGGGATCGCCACGGTGATCAGCGTCATCGGGGTGGTGGACTCGTTCGGGCTGTTCTATCTCGGCGAGCGGGCGTTTCACCTCGACCGAGCGCTCATCCAGACACTCATCTACTTAAAACTGTCCGTATCGGGACACTTCAAGATTTTCCAGACACGCACCCGAGGCCCGTTCTGGTCAGTGCGTCCGGCGCCGATACTGCTGGTGGCGGTATTCGGCACGCAGGTGCTGGCAACGTTGATCGCGGTGTATGGATTGTTCATGCCGGGAATCGGGTGGCGGTGGGCGCTCATGGTGTGGGGCTACTCCTCGGCGTGGTTCCTCGTGAACGACCGCATCAAGTTGCGCGCGTACAGGATCCTTGATCCCGCCAACGCGGGGCCGAACGGAGCGGCCAACACCGACGCACCATCGGGCCTGACGCCGCAGATCCCCGCGCCGGCCTAGGAGTTCGGTACCAGGCACTGCACGCTGCTTCAGTCGCTCGACCCCGTGGTGGTGGCCGCCTTCGGCGTCGGCGACGGCGGCAGCGAGGCCAGGCGCCGCTTGAATTGCTGGAACGCATCGGTGTCGATCTTCAGGTTCCGCAGCTGGCTTGCCGGGTACCCCGCGATCTGCGCATTGGTCGCGGTGATGCGAGACTCCTCGAGGGGGTGTGTCGCGAAGAACGCGTCCACCGCCGTGGGATTGGCCTGCCGTTCGGCGAGCAGGATCCGGAACATCGCGGGGATCCCGTGGGGGTCAATGCCGGCCTTGATGGTCGTCTTCACCGCCTCGGCGTCGGCCTCCGATTCGTCCTGGCGGCTGAACTTCGCGAACAGCGCCGTGCCCCCGACGCTGATGGCGGTCTTCGCCGCCCCGCTCTCACAGACCTTGGTGAGGGTGCACAGGACCATGAGCCCGCCGTTCACCTGGTCGGACTGCTGCATCTGCTGCACGCTGTGGCGCAGCGTGACGTGTCCGATCTCATGGGCGATCACGCCAGCGAGCTGGTCCATGGACTGGGCGCGTGCGACCAGGCCGCGGTTCACGTAAACCCAGCCGCCGGGCACGGCGAAGGCGTTCACCTCCTTCGTGTCCACGATCGCGAAATGCCACACGAGCCCGCGGGTGTCGGTGACGGCGGCGAGTGAATTGCCGAGCGTATTCACGTACGTCGCGATCTGCACGTCGCGGATGATCGGCAGTTGCGTGTCGATCTGCGTGGCGTAGGTGGCGCCCAACTGTACTTCCTGCTGTGTGGAGATGGCGCACGCGGTGGCGGCGGCCATCGTGACGGCGACGAGCGCCAGGCGACGCGCGGCGCGTGCAACCGGAACGGAGTGGGTGAGCATGATCATTACCTTCGACGACGGGGGGGGCGTCGGGAGGATACCCGATTGTTCTTTGATGGTACGCGGAGTCCTCGGCCCGAACAATCCCGCCAGGGAGGTAGACCGGCTGGCCGGTTGGCGCCCAACGATCTGTGTCACCTGCGAGCGGGAATATGGGGTGGCGGATGTGCAGGTTCCGCTTACCGCGCTCACCGGAAAGCCCTTACTGACCACGCAACGTCTGGCGGCGATTCTACATGTTGGCAATGGCCCTGGCGTGAGGAGATTGTATGCGTATGATCGCGAGACGGATCGGACGTCGTGATGCTCGAGCGGTGGTGGCGCTGCTGCTCGCTTGGGCGCTCACCGCGTGTGCGTCGCTCAGTCGGAAGGAGAAGGGGGCGGCGATCGGTGCGGCGGCGGGGGGCGTGGTGGGTGGCGTGATCGGCAACCAGACCGGCTCGACGGCCCGGGGAGCGATCA
>Ga0307374_10015600_pt1 | contig 10197 bp, 8 predicted proteins | sample OX3MG_FD_202532 | JGI IMG/M metagenome (GOLD analysis project Ga0307374, IMG submission 202532) | Soil microbial communities from Risofladan, Vaasa, Finland - OX-3 | ecosystem: Environmental > Terrestrial > Soil > Coastal area > Acid sulfate soil | place: Finland: Risofladan, Vaasa | collected...
CTGCTCAGCCACGAAGAGGCAGAGGCAGTTGGTGGAGCAACGCTGTGCCGGGCATTGAACTGGAGCTAGTTCATCCTCCGATACTTTCGCACGGCAAGCGGACCGAGCACCAGAAACAACCCGACGCTCCAGATCACTGCCTTTTCAACATAGGTCGCCGTTGGTCCACCATTCATCAGCGCACGTGTGCAGTTGACGACGATGCTGACCGGCTGGTTGTTCACGAAACCCTGAAGCCAGCTCGGCATTGAGTTTGCCGGGACAAAAGCAGTCGAGGCAAAGGTCATTGGAAAGAGCACCGGAAAGCTCATCACCTGGGCGGTCTCGGCGTTTGGAGCCGAGAGGCCGATGAAGGCGAATCCCCATGAGAGCGCATAGGCAAAGAGAATCAGGATTCCGAGCGCCGCGATGAACGCAAGCGCGTTGGTGTGGAGGCGAAACCCAACTGCGAATCCGACGCCGGTGATGATCCCCACGACCACAATGTTGCGCACGAGATCCGCAAGGGTGCGCCCTGCGAGCACCGCTGAACGCGACATCGGAAGCGCACGGAAGCGCTCGATCAATCCCGTATGAAGGTCTTGTGCAAGACCGATGCTCGTTCCTACTGCGCCGAACGCAACCGTCTGTACAAAGATTCCCGGGATGAGGTAGTTCACATAAGACACGCCGGGAATATGAATCGCCCCACCAAAGACATAGCGGAAGAGGAGGACGAACATCACCGGCTGCACGCTCGAGAAGAACGCTGCCTCGGGGATACGGACATAGCCGAGCAGGTTGCGCCACATGATCACCGCGGTGTCGGCAAACAGGAGTCCAAGACGTTTGAACGACGACGCGCGTAATCCGTGTGGTGGGACGAGTGGGACCTCGATTGTCATCTTCGTCTCCTCCCCCTTCGTTTTTTCGTTGATGGTTCAAGAGCTTCAGAGACCGTCTCGGCCTGTCGCCCCGTGAGGGCGAGGAAGACATCATCGAGACTTGGCTCGCGAACGGAAAAGGTCGTCGGAACGATCTGTGCCTCATCAAGAATTCTCAGCGCGTCAATCGCAACGCGTGCACCATTGTCGACGGTCAGCTCAACATTGTTCGCAACGATATGTGGCTCATGTTCACTCAGAGGCGCGAGCACGCTCGCCGCATGAACGGCGGTCTCGTGATCAATGACGCCGAAATCGAGCACCGTCGCGCCCATCGCAGATTTCAGCTCGTGGGGCGTCCCCTCGGCGATCACATGACCCTTGTCGATTACCGCAATCTGATGGGCAAGGCGATCGGCCTCCTCGAGATACTGCGTCGTCAACAATACGGTCGTACCACCACCGACCAACTCCTCAATGACCTCCCAGAGCCTGTTTCGACTCTGCGGGTCAAGACCTGTGGTCGGCTCGTCGAGGAACAGCACCTTTGGTCTTGCGACAAGTGCAGCGGCAACATCGAGACGCCTTCGCATACCGCCCGAATAGGTCTTGAGCGTCCGGTCTCTCGCGTCAGCAAGCTCGAACTGGTTGAGAAGTTCGTCGGTCCTTGCGATCGACACCCGGCGACTGAGGTGATTCAGACGACTCACCATCATCAGATTCTCACGGCCCGTCAGATTCTCATCGACCGCCGCGAACTGACCGGCAAGTCCAAACAGGGTGCGCACATGCTCGGGATAGCTCATGACATCGAATCCGAGCAGATGTGTGCTGCCAGAGTTTGGCTGCAAGATTGTTGTCAAGATCCTGACAATGGTCGTCTTGCCCGAACCGTTGGGACCAAGAAGTCCAAACACCGTGCCCGCCTCGACAGCAAATGAGACATCGTCAAGTGCGCGTATCTCTCCATTGAACGTCTTTGAAACGTGCTCTACGCGAATTGCCTCTGTCATTGCTCTCCACTGTCGAAGGGATGCGAGTGTCGACCCCGTCACCGTCGCGATCGCGCGACGAGACCAATTCCAAGGCTAATGGGCCATCATTGACTAGCCGAAATCGTAGATGCGCTCTGGGTTCGTAACGAGAATCTGGTTGCGGAGCTTTTCGTCGGGGACAAACAGAGCAAGGGTGTCGACGAGATCGCCGTCATCTGGCATCAAGCGAACATTCGGGTGTGGCCAGTCCGTGCCCCAGAGGATGCGATCAGGAGCAGCAGCAACGAGTGCCTTCGCGATCGGCACGACATCGTCATAGGGCGGAGTCCCGCCGGCGGTGAGCCGCTCGGCACCGGTGATCTTCACCCAGGCGCGCTCGTCCTTCAACAGTTCAAGGAGCTGTTGGAAGGGCTCTTGGTCAACGCCCTTGGTTGCATCGACTCTTGCCATGTGATCGATTACATAGGGAACAGGCATGTCATCAAGCATCGGTGCATAGGTTGGAAGATCCTTTGCATCAAAGTGCAACACGATGTGCCAGTTGAGCTTGGCGACTCGATGCACCAGACGCCAGAACACGGGGAGCTCGGGTGCCCCGCCGAGATGTGCAACGAAATTGAATCGGGTGCCGCGCACCCCGACCTCGTGGAGCTCTTCGATCTGGCGGTCCGTGAATGACTCGTCGATCATCGCAACGCCGGCGTAGCGTCCGTTTCCGCGGATGATTGCGTCGACCATCGCCCGGTTGTCCGTACCGTGACAGCTCGCCTGGACAAAGACTGCGCGTGACAGGCCGAGTCGCTCCTGGAGTCTCTCGAACTCCTCAAGACCCGAGTCGGGTGGGATGTAGGTCGAATCTTGAGAGAATGGAAACTTGTGCGCGGGCCCAAAGATATGACAGTGCGCATCACAGGCTCCCGGAGGCGGCTGGAACGCCGTAGGCGGATGCGAATTGCGAGTGGGTGCCGGGATCGTCGGTTCGGAATCAATAGTCACGAGGGAAAACCGTACCGTCAAAAAGCTTGCGCGCGGTGCGAATAATGCCAGAACGCGTGACGGTGGGAATCGGGCCGGAAAGGTCCAGCTCAATCGCGACGTCAAAGGTGCCCGTCGGATGCTCGACGACCACAACGCCATCGGCGCGCGGCGCCAGCACCGAGGCTGCCGGTGTTCCCTCGATCATCGCAGCCGTTGCGACCGACACCGCTCCCAGCACGCCGATCGCGTCATGGCAGCGATGTGGGATGAATGTCCTGGTACACAGCGAACCGCCATCTCTTGGGAGAGCAACCATCGTCAACTTGGGTACGGTTGACTTGGTGACGTCTCCAAGGTTCATCATCGGACCTGCTTCGAGCCGGATCGCCTCGATCAACCTGCGAAGCTCGGTATTCGCCTCCAGGTCGACGGGCTCTTCGTAGCCGGTGATACCGACCGCGTCGGCGCGCATGATGACGACCGGCATTCCGTTGTCGATGCAGGTGACCTCGATCCCACAGATCGTCTCGACGGTCTTGCCTGTCGGCAACAGAGCACCACAACTTGCACCCTGGGTCTCTTCAAAGTCGATGCGGATCGAGGCGGCATGACCGGGAACTCCCGCGATCTCTGCCTCTCCTGCGTAAACCGGCTCTCCATCTTTGATTGGAAATGCCGCCGTCGCGATCGAATCGGTGTTGACCATCCGGATGCGCACCTCTGCCCGGTCGCCATTCGCGTGGAAAAGACCGCGCTCAATTGCAAATGGACCGACACCGGCAAGGATGTTCCCGCAGTTCTGCTGGTCGGTGACAAATCCCTGTTCAATACCGGTCTGTAAGAACAGGTAATTGATGTCAGCAGAGTCGTCTTGTGACTTTGAGATCACTGCGACCTTGGAGGTCAATGGATGAGCTCCCCCGATTCCGTCGATCTGGCGAGCGTCTGGTGCTCCCATGATCTGCAGGATCAGCTGGTCGCGCTCATCAGGATCTTCGGGAAGGTCCTCTTCTAGGAAATAAGCACCCTTTGAGGTGCCGCCTCTCATCAACATGCATCGCAGTCCTGACATGGGTTTGAGTATGCCCCATCAGAGCGAGTTTGTCGATGGCGAGAGGAGAACCGAGGGCGGTGAGACCAGGGGCGTCAGCGACTCGACTCCGCCTCCTCCCCAAGTTCGAGCCAGCTCTGCTCAGTCTCGACGAGAAGGTCTTGCACCTCGTCAAAGCGCACGCCGAGTTCGGAGAGCGCCACGTAGTCAGTGGTCTCGCTCATCGTTACCAATAGACCGTCACGCTCTCGGGTGAGACGAGTGATCGATTTCTCCGCCTCATGCATCAGCCGACCGAGCGTGCTCATCGATCTCGGCCGTTTCGTCGTCGGACTTCGCTCGACCTGTGCCTGCGTTTTTTTTGTGGCGCTGTCTTTTGTGGCGCCCTGTTTTTGTGGATTCAATGATGTCCGTGTCAGTTCATCGACGTAGGCACTGACTCCTCCAACAACAGGTCGAACTGAACCATCGGAGTCGACGACAAGCAACCGATCCACGCTCCGATCGAGGAAGGTACGGTCGTGACTCACCACGACGAGCGCACCAGGCCAGTCATCGAAGAAATCCTCGATGACGCGCAACGTATCAAGATCAAGGTCGTTCGTCGGCTCATCGAGGAAGACCACATTTGGTCGCTGGGCGAGTACGAGGAGCAGCTGAAGGCGCTTGCGCTCTCCTCCCGAGAGTGTCGAGACTCGGGCAAATGGAAGGTCTTTGGTGAACCAGAAGCGCTCCATCAACAGGTTGTCCTCGGGTGACCCCGGTGCGCGTCGGTCTCCCGCGACGAGCTCGCGCACGCGCGCGTTGGGATCAAGTTCAACACCGTGCTGGTCGTAGTAGCCGATCACGACCGACGAACCCACCTTGATTGTTCCCGTGCTTGGCTGTCTTGTCTGTGCCAAAAGGTCAAGCAGCGTCGTTTTGCCGCTTCCATTCGGGCCAACGATGCCAAGACGCTCGCGCGGATCGAGATCGAGCGAGACCGAGTGCAACATCTCGCGCTCTTCTCCGACAAATCGATAGCCGAGTCGCTCGACCGTGATCACCTGATCACCAAGACGCGGAGTGCCAAAACTCAGTTCAAGCTCACCCGCTCGCGCCGCCGATGGTTTTTTCCGCTCAATCAGGTCCCGGGCGGCATCAATATGAGCCTTGGGCTTTCTCGTTCTTGCCGGCGCGCCACGACGTAACCAGACAAGCTCTCGTCGAGCGAGGTTCGCCCGCGACGCCTCATTCGCGACCGCGATCTCCTCGCGACGAACCTTTGCCTCGAGATAGCCACCATATCCACCGGTATGGACAAAGACATCGCCGCGGTCGAGTTCGACCATCTTTGTTGCCACTCGATCGAGCAGGTGCCGGTCGTGAGAGACAAGCACGAGTCCCCCGCGGAATTGGGCGAGTCTCCTCTCAAGCCAGTCGACCGCAGCGAGATCGAGATGGTTCGTCGGCTCGTCAAGAACCAACAGGTCAAACGGCTGGGCAAGTACGTGAGCAAGTGCGACGCGTTTTGCCTGGCCACCCGAGAGCTCACTCACATCTCGGTCGCAATAGGCGCCAAGGCCAACGCGCTCAAGCACCGCCCTTGACTCCCAGCCCTCGCCCACTGCGTTGAGCACCGTGCCAGGTGCGAGCTCGGGATCTTGTTCGAGATAGCCGATGCGGACATTTTTCGCGCGCAACACCGATCCGCTGTCAGGATTTGTCCTTCCTGCGATGACCCGCAAGAGCGTCGATTTTCCCGTTCCGTTGATGCCAACGACGCCGATACGGTCATTTTCTGAGACCGTCAGCGAGCAGTCTTCAAAGAGCACGCGCTCGGAGAGTCGGGTGGTCACCCGTTGGAGATCTACAAGGGAGGCCACGACTTAGGTGATTCTACCGGTGGTGTTGATTGCCTCTGACCCAGAGGGCGCACTCGGATGGGCAAAAAGTGCCAGATCGCCTACAGTTTGGGCATGAGTAACGACATAAAACCAACGGTCACCATCCCGAGCACACCGGCGCCGACAGAACTCACGACTGAAGACGAGGTCGTCGGAGAGGGTGCCGAGGCAACTCCTGGACACACGGTGGAGGTGCACTACGTCGGCATCTCGTGGTCAGACGGTAACCAGTTCGATGCCTCGTGGGATCGTGACGAGACGTTCAGCTTCCCGCTTGGTGCAGGACATGTGATTCCTGGATGGGAAAAGGGCGTTGAGGGCATGCGCGAGGGTGGTCGACGGAAGATGACGATTCCACCCGCGCTTGGCTATGGCGCGACCGGAGCCGGAGGCGTCATCAAGCCAAACGAGACACTGGTCTTTGTCGTTGACCTGATCAGCGTGCATTAACAACCTTGATCTCATAACAGACGCCTCTCGCGTATGTCGCATCGGTTGTTCGGTCGTGGTGGGCCAAACTGATGCGGTGAGGATCATCATTTTTCACGTAGTCTCTTCGGTTCCTTGGGAGAACTGACTGTTGTAAAGCGAGAAATAGAGCCCGCGTCGCGTAAGGAGCTCCCCGTGGTTCCCCTGTTCGACTATCCGTCCGTTGTCCATTACGACGATCACATCCGCGTCATGAATCGTCGAGAGTCGATGGGCAATCACGAAGCTCGTTCTGCCATGTCGCAGTCGTGCCATCGCCTCCTGGATGAGCACCTCGGTCCTCGTGTCGACGTTGCTCGTCGCCTCATCGAGAATCAGCACGCTTGGATTGGCAAGAAACGCTCTGGCGATGGTAAGCAGCTGTTTTTGTCCAGATGAGATGTTCGAAGCATCTTCATTCAGGAACGTTTTGTATCCATCGGGCAACGTCTGGACAAAGCGATCGACATAGGCAGACTTTGCGGCATCCACGATCTCTTCATGCGTTGCGCCATCTCTCCCGTAGGCGATGTTTTCCTCAATCGTTCCAGCAAACAACCACGTGTCCTGGAGCACCATGCCAAAGTTGCGTCGCACCTCATCTCGAGTGAGTCCGCGATAGCTCTTGTTGTCAAGGAAGATCTCCCCGGAGTCAACCTCGTAAAAACGCACCAGAAGGTTTACAATCGTCGTCTTTCCGGCACCGGTTGGGCCGACAATCGCGACGATCTGGCCCGGCGAGACTGAGAGCGTGAAATCTTCGATGAGTGGCTTGTCCGGTTCATAGCGGAACGAGATGTTGTCAATCAGAACCGATCCGGCGACTGGTAACTGAACGGTGCTGGCACGGTCGGGAAGTTCCTCTGTCGCGTCAAGGAATTCAAAGACCCGCTCTGCAGAGGCGAGACCCGATTGCAACATGTTCATCTGACCCGCGATCTGGTTGATCGGCATCGTGAACTGTCGCGAGTATTGGATGAACGCCTGCACATCACCGAGCGAGAGTGTACCGGTAGCCACTTTGTAACCACCGAGCACAGCGATGACCACATAGTTGATGTTTCCAAGAAACTGGATCGTCGGTTGAATGATTCCCGAGAGAAACTGCGCACGAAAGCTTGCATCGAAGAGGTGTTCGTTCTGGCGTTCAAACTCCTCGATCGTCGACTCTCTTCGACCAAACACTTCGACGAGCAGATGCCCGGTATGGGTCTCTTCGACAAGACCGTTGAGTTCACCGGTCTTTGCCCACTGATTGACAAATTGCGCCTGAGATCGTCTGGCAATCAACAGGGTGCTGCCGATTGCAAGGGGAATGATCACGATCGAGACCACGCCGAGCAGCGGAGAGATCCAGAACATCATTCCCATCACCCCGATGATCGTCAGCACCGAAGAGAGCAGTTGACTGAGTCCCTGTTGGAGCGTCGTGGTGAGATTGTCGATGTCATTGGTCACACGCGACAAGATGTCGCCATGTGAGTTGGCGTCAAAGTAACGGAGTGGAAGCTTGGTCAACTTCGCCTCGACCTCAGAGCGAAGGCCGAACATGGTCCGCTGGGTTATCCCTGCCATGAGATAGTTCTGCACGAAACTGAACAACGCACCGGACAGGTACATAATCGCGGCAATCCCGAGGATGCGACCGAGCTCATTGATATCCACACCGCGACCAGGGACGAGGTTCATCCCCGACACCATCTGCGCGAACTGATTCTCTCCATGCGCCCGTAGCGCTGCAATGGCCTGGGTTTTTGTGACTCCCGCAGGAAGTTGTCTCCCCACCAGGCCGTTGAACAAGACGTTGGTCGCATTCCCAAGAATTCTCGGACCAGCAACGGTGAATCCAACAGAGACAACCCCGACGAACAGCGCAACCATAAGGGGCAGCTGCTCGGGACCGAGCCTGCGAACGAGACGACGAAGCGTGACTCGAAAGTTCTCTGTCTTTTGTGATGGAGTTGGTATGCCGGGACGCATCGCGGCAACTGGTCGACCCATCATGTGACCGCCCCCTCGCCGACCTGGGAGAAAACGATCGCCCGGTACTGATCGTTGTCCGCGAGGAGCTCCTCATGCGTGCCGATGCCGACGATGGAGCCTGCGTCGAGCACAATGATGCGATCCGCATGCATGATCGTGCTTACGCGCTGTGCGACGATCACCACGGCTGCCTCTTGCGATGTCTTTTTCATGGCAGCGCGAAGACGAGCATCGGTTGCCGCATCGAGCGCGGAGAAACAGTCATCAAACAGATACAGCGCTGGTCTTCGCACGATGGCCCTCGCAAGGGAAAGCCGCTGGCGCTGTCCTCCCGAGACATTCGTGCCGCCCTGGTCGATCTGTGCGAGAAGCCCACCTGGCATGCTCGCGACAAAATCGCGCGCCTGTGCGATCTCGAGCGCCCGCCACAGCTCAGCATCACTGGCCCCGGGGCTGCCGAATCGCAGATTGTCAGCCACTGTTCCCCGAAACAGATACGCCGTCTGTGGCACGAGACCGATCGTGCCCCACAGCTGCTCGAGACTTTGTGCGCGAACGTCGACACCATTGACCAACACCGCGCCCGAGGTCACGTCAAAAAACCGTGGAATGAGGTTGAGCAAAGTCGATTTACCACTCCCAGTGCCACCAATGATTGCGCTCGTCTCGCTGGGACGGAGCGTGAAGTTGAGATGATTCAATACTGGGCGCTCACTTCCAGGATACCCAAAGCTCACATCCGCGAACTCGACCGCGCCGGTGATCTGGCGCGCCAGGACTGGCTCTTGTGGGTCGCGGATCGTCGGCTCGGTATCGAGAACCTGCAGGATGCGCTCCGCGCTCGCAACCGCTCGAGGAGCAAGGATTGCGATCATCACGGCCATCATCACCGACATCAGAATCTGCATGATGTAGGTCAAAAAAGCCGTGAGGTTCCCGATCGGCATCGATCCCTCATCGACCAACCGTCCGCCGAACCAGAGCACCGCCACGCTTGAAAGGGTCATAATCAGCATGACCATCGGCATTGTCAATGCAAAGATCCGGTTCACTCGAAGCGCGGTGTCAGTGAGGTCCACATTTGCCTGATTGAACCGCGCGTCCTCGGAGCTGTTGCGTACAAACGCGCGAATCACGCGTACCCCGGTGATCTGTTCTCTCAATACCTGGTTGATCCGGTCGATCTTTCCCTGCATCGAACGAAACTGCGGAACGACCAACTTCAGCACCAGACCGATGAGAAGCGCCATCAGGGGGATCGAAACTCCGAGCAACGGGGTAAGGGCTGCACCTTCGCGCACCGCCATCAAAACGCCACCGATACTCATGATCGGAGCTGTCACCATCATCGTCAAAGCGGTCAGCACGAAGATCTGCACCTGCTGGACGTCATTGGTGTTGCGCGTAATCAGAGACGGGGTGCCGAAACGATTCATCTCGTCAGCCGAAAAGGTCTGCACCCGGGTAAAGACAGCGGCCCGAATGTCTGCGCCGGAGCGCATCGCGATCTTCGAGGCGAAATACACCGACACCACGGCAAGCAGACCGAGGACAAGCGTGATCGCGAGCATCCACGCGCCGGTGATCAAGATGTAGTGCAGGTTGCCCTTGATGACGCCGCGATTGATGATGTCGGCATTGAGATTTGGCAGATAGAGATTTCCCACAGCCCCAATTGCGAGCAGGAGGACAACAAGCACAATCTGTCCGAGATAGGGCCGCAACGACGTACGAAGGAGTCGGGTCAGCACACCGGCTTCACCCCAATCGCACTGCACGGGGTGACCAACCGCCAGCTGGGTCGTGTGAAAATCTCGGCAGAGGAACTTCTCCTGTCGATGGCGCGTTCCGAGATGGACCTACGAGACATTGGATCTCCTCTGGGTATCCTGACCTCCCTTTCACGCTACGTCCGATGATCAAATTCGGCGAGTCTTGGCATCAGCTTGATCACCGCAATCACCACACGCTCG
>Ga0307374_10015601_pt1 | contig 10197 bp, 8 predicted proteins | sample OX3MG_FD_202532 | JGI IMG/M metagenome (GOLD analysis project Ga0307374, IMG submission 202532) | Soil microbial communities from Risofladan, Vaasa, Finland - OX-3 | ecosystem: Environmental > Terrestrial > Soil > Coastal area > Acid sulfate soil | place: Finland: Risofladan, Vaasa | collected...
CGATCTGGTGGTGCATGCCGCCGGGCGCGTGCCGGAGATCGACGACCTCGACCTGGAGGTGGCAGGAGTAGCACACGAAAAGGAGGGCGTCCTGGTGAACGAGTACCTGCAAAGCGTGAGCAACCCGGCGGTCTATGCAGCGGGAGACGCGGTGAAGAGCGGCGGGTTTCCCCTGACGCCGGTCGCGGGCATGCAGGGCGACATAGTGGCCCGCAACCTCCTGGAGGGCAACCGGCACACCCCCAACTATACCGGGATCCCCAGCGTGGTCTTCACCACGCCTCCCCTGGTCCGTGTGGGCCTTCTTGAAGAGGCGGCTCGTGCGCAGGGACTGCGCTTTACGACGCATCACGAGGACACCTCGGGCTGGTATTCCTCTCGACGGGTGGCCTTGCCGCATACTGGCTTCAAGACACTCGTTGAGGAGGGTACCGGGCGCATCCTGGGGGCGCACCTCCTGGGCTTGCATGCCGAGGAGACGATCAATCTCTTCGCTCTGGCTATCCGCGCAGGGCTGCGGGCGAGCGATCTCAAACAGATGGTCTACGCTTACCCCACGAGCGCCTCGGACATTGGCTACATGGTGTGAGGACACCAACTGGGCGCCTGGCGCATCGCCTCTCCGCCGCAGGGATCCACTCGACGGCTCGATCTTCACCGGCCTGATGCGGCTGGAACCGTCGAGAGGAGAAGGGGAAACATCTTCCCGAAAATGGGCAAGGACGCGTGTCCCCTCTCTGCCTGCACATGAGACGCAGCGAGCTGTCGCCACTACAGGCACAGCCGATGCCGGGTTTTTATCCCGCCCGACCCGGCTCTGTAGTCCAGACTACAGAATAGATCCCACCATGGGACTATACTGGAGATGGAGCGGGTACAAACGCGAAAGGAACCATGCTCGCAAGCGTGTGGCTCTCATGGCACCACCGGTAACCCCTCGCTCGCGTCCTACCGCCCCAGTAAGAGGCAATATGAAAACGTCATGGAAAGGAGCATGTGGCATGGCAACAGCGCGTTGGAACGGCGTGGTCCTGGCTGAAAGCGATCGCTGCCGCATGGTTGAGGGAAACTACTACTTTCCTCCCGAGTCGGTCCGCCGTGAGTACCTGAAGCCGTCACACGCCCGCTCGCTCTGTTTCTGGAAGGGGCTCGCCAGCTACTATCATCTCGAGGTGGATGGGGCGCGCAATCAGGATGCCGCCTGGTATTATCCCGCTCCCAGCTGGTTCGCCAGGCGCATCAAAAACCACGTCGCGTTTTGGAACGGCGTGGAAGTCGAACCATAGTGTGGGACGTACGCACCCAACTAATGAGTGAGGCGAAACGAGAGGAGCGGCGGGAGTTCCTTTTCCCATCAGGTGCTCTACACAGATCGTGGGAGCAATGGCGCCGACGTGGTGGCAGGAGCCGTTGGGTTGGCCTCCTGCTCGGTATCCTGTGCGCAGCGGCGGTTGCCAGGCGCATCCCCGGGGCCCCGATCACGCTGCCCGTGCGTCGGGTGCGCCTGGCGCAGACGCCAGAGCAGCTGCAAGCACAGATGCGCGCTGGCGTGGCCTCGCGTCTGCTGGTCCAGGACGCCAACGCGGTGGTCGCCCGGTTCGAGGGCCGGGCCGGGTTCTTCCGCTACGAAACGGTCGAGTTCATCCGCTTCTCCGACCAGGGGGTGACGTTCGAGCACTTGCGCGGCCCGTTTCGGAGCTGTATCGAGTGGTTCAGTTTCCTGCCTCTGGCCGATGGTGCCTACGCGTTGGAGCACCGAGGTGCCTTTGTGATGCGTGGTGGGTTGCTCGGATGGCTGTTTGGGGTCCTGGTCATTCGCGGAGTCTTCGACCGCCTCGTCGCGACGCACATGCAGCACTCCGCCGGCGCTGCCGACGCATGACCAGCACAAGTCCCCGCCCGAGACAACTCATGCTTTGCCTTCACGCCGACATGGCCGTAGCTCTCTGTAGTCCAGACGACAGAACTCCTGCTGATTTCCAGCTAAAGTGAGGGTAGCAGAGCGCACCTCTCTGTGGTCACCATGTACATGGGCTGATGGACTGTAACCATTGAGAGAAACGGAGAGGAAGCGATGACAAAAGGAGGGATTATTGTGCTGGCGGACATTGAAACCCACGCCGAAATGGGCCGGGTCGCCAATGCCTTAGAAACCGTCAAGGAGTTTCAGGAGGCTGGCGATGCGGTCACCCTCCTCTTTGACGGGGCGGGAACCAGGTGGATTGGGGTGCTGTCCAACCCGCAGCACCGGCTCCATCGACAGTTCGCCGTGGTGAGGCCAAGCATTGCAGGAGCCTGCCGCTTCTGTGCCGCCGCCTTTGGCGTGAAGGAGGAAGTGCAGCAGAGCGGTATTCCGCTGTTGGGAGAATACGAGGGGCATCCCAGCCTCAGGAAACTGGTCGAGCAAGGCTATCAGATCATCACCTTCTAGCTCTGTGCGGGAAAAGGATACTGTTGACATGAGGGTTGAGTCATCGTGAGGATACGGGAAAAGAGGGAAAGAGGCGCTCTTGCTCTTATTATTGCGGCAGGATGGTCGATACGAGCGGTTTGGCGACAGCTATCTTGGGAAAGAGGGACACATGGGACTGAAAAGGAAACCACCTCCCGGTAACGTTCGCCGCGTCGCCGCCATTGGGGGAAATCTCCGCTATACGATTACCAGCAAGGCCAATGAGACGATCCAATGCGAGTCTTTTCAGGAACGGAAAGTGACCCTGCTGTTCGACCGCGACCCGACCATCCACGCGTACCGGAGCCAGCCGGAGCGCTTTTCCTTCGTTGATAGCCAGGGGATCGCACGTACCTACGTACCCGATTTCATGGTCTGGAGAGTTGACGGCGAGGTGGAAATCCATGAGGTCACCCTCGCCGCGCGGCGCGACCAACCACGCCTCCGCGAGCGCGAAGCGGCAGCGCGCAGGATGTGCCAGGAGCGCGGCTGGCGCTACGTCGTGCATACCGAAGAGAGTCTGCCACAGGCCACGGAAGAAGCCAACCTGCTGGCCCTCCACCGCTATCGACCGAGTGCCTACGCCCATCCAGCAGTCACGCGAGCCGCACAAGAGTGCCTGCACGAGCGCGGGTCGCTTGCCTTCCAACAGCTCTCCTCGGCTCTCACGCAGCAGCTCGGCCTGCCGACCCCGACGGTGGTTTCGGCGCTCTGTCATCTCCTCTGGCACGGCATGCTTGTCGCAGATCTGCGCCACCAGCTCATCTTTCACGATGCGGCTCCCCGCGCCAATCTGCTCGTCTGGCTACCCACAGGAGGTCCCACCCCATGAAACGTCAACAGCAAACGGCATCCCCTGGCAGGCCCAAAAGCCTTCAGCCCGGTCACTATCTCTCCTGGCAGCAGCGCGTCTATCGCGTGACCGCCCTCGACCCAGAGCAGCCGCTGGTGATCCAGGCCGAGACCATCCCCGGCGGCGAGCGCATTCAGCTTGCGCTCACCGCCCTGTTCGCAGCTCCCCAAACGGGGCAGGACGCGCCGCTGTTTGCCGCCTCGCTCGAGGCTCTGGACGCGCAACTGGCGCAACGCGCCGTCCCGCTGCCCGAAGCGGCTCCCGACGAGTTTCCGGCCTCGTTCCTCGTCAAAGCCCAGATCATTGTCCAGACCGTTGAGATGGTGGAAAGGCTGGTGCAGGAAGACGAGCGGCGAGCCAGGGGGCGCAGAGAAGCCTGGTCACGCACGCAGGCGGTCCGCCGTGCTCTGGCTAGCTGCGAGGGAACCGTGATCCGGGTCCAGGTCAAGGGTACGTCGTCTGAACACATCCTGCATCCCACCTTCAGCACCTACTACAAATATGAGCGGCTCTACCGCGCCTGCGGGGGAGACTGCATGCGGATCGCGGCGTCCTTCCGGCGCTCCACCTTCCGCAGCACGCGGCTGAGCCGGGCCCAGTTGCACTTTGTCGAAATGTGTCTCGTGCTCTACTACGGCCACACGCGCGTGACCAAGACGCGGGCGTACCAGTTGGCCCGCGAGATCCTCGATCACCGCACCCACGGCTACTGGATCGACCCGCAGCGCTGTGGACAAGCGGTGCCGGAGAACCTGGTCACCGAATTGCTGGATCCGGTCATCCCCATGCAGGCGCTGTTGGACAACCCGCAGAAAGCGGCCCTGCTCACCCGCATCACGATGCCATCGCGGGCCTGGTTCTGCGGCTACGCCACCTACCTCGAGTCGACGGCTGACACCGGGCAGCGACTCATGGCCCAACGGCTTGGCCAGGGCGTCTGGGAGCAGTACCACCTGGTCTTCGAGACCTTCGTCCACCACGCCCAGCTGCCGCTGCAGTATGTCTTTGCTGACCACTGGCTGGTGAATGCCTGGATCGTCGACGAAGAAACGCGCAGCCAGCCGTCGCGGCTGTGGCTCACCCTGCTGATCGATGCCTATTCGCGCAGCATCCTGGGGATGGCGCTGCTTGCAGAGGAGCCGTGCATCGAGTCCATCCAATCCGCCTTACGTCACGCCGTCTGGCACAAATCCTCGCACACGCGCCTGGGCCTCGACGGGGAATGGAGCTGTTACGGGATCCCACAACAGCTCTTTCTCGACAACGCGTGGGCCCACCATTCCCACAGCCTGGAACATCTCGCGCGTGCCATCAGCCGCGAGGGCGTCTACAACGCAATCGATCTCGTCTTCCGCCCGCCCTACAAGGGACGCTACGGAGCCATCATCGAACGACTGTTTCGCAACTTCTCCGGGCAGATCACGGAACTGGTGACAGGAGCGATGGCGTCCAAATCTCCCCAGGAGGTTCGCGCAGCAGCTTCGCGCGCCTGCCTGTTGTACACCGATATGGACCGGCTGTTGCAGCAGCTGATCCTCACCTACCAGCACACCCCGCACCGCGAGCTGGGCGGCATGACGCCCCACCAGAAATGGTGTGAGGGGGTGCAGACCTCGGGCCTGCCCCTCATTCCGGCGTTCACTCCCGAAATGGATCGGCTCTTCCTGCGCCTGCATCCACAGACTCGCCAGGTGCGCAGTCGCGGCATTCCGGCGTTCGGCCTGAACTACTGGTCGGCCGAGCTTGGCGGGATCGCGCGACGCGGTCGCGACGGCAGCCCGGTCCGCTACCACTTCCGCTACGACCCCGCCGATATCAGCCGCATCTCCCTCTTTCGCGACGGGAACTGGGTGGGAGATGGACGCGCCAGAGAACTGCAACGCGCCGATGGCACGTACCGGCAGGTGAGCCTGGCCGAGTGGCAGATGGCAAAACGGCAGGTCGCGTCGAGGGCGCACGACGCGGAAGGCAAAACACCGGCAGAACTGGTGCTGGTCACCGACCTCGAGACGCTCTCAAAACAGCGGGCGCGTGAGAAGCGAGCAGCGCAACGCCCAGGCGCCAGGCGCGCGCAACCGAGTGGCGAACAGCAGGCACAGGCCGCGCAACACGCGCCGCAAACTGACATCGACGAAGAGACGCAGCGCGTGCTGCGCTTCCTCTACTCCTGAGAAGGGAGGGCACTGTATGACGACCGAGCTCCTTGACGAGTCACTGGATGTACGCACACGCCTCGAGCACCTGCGGGACTGGCAAGCGGAATGGTCTCGCACCGACCGCTTGCTGGAAGAACAAGTCTTGCAACTCGACGGGAACAAACCGCTTGAGGTGCAGCAGGCCAATCACATTGCCACGCTGCGACGCCGCATGGAAATGACGCTCGCGCAAACGCCGCTCTCCATACCAAAGGACATCCTCAGGCGTTTTGGCGCGCGCCTGATCCGCGAGCAGCTGGCACAGCAATTCGCCAGCCTGACAAAGGAAGAGCGCCTGCTCTGGCTCAATTCCTTCATCTTTTTTCTCACGGCCGATCTGCGGCAGCTGGACGACAAAATCGCCAAGGTGCGAGCCTACCGCTCCCTGGGACAAACACGCAACTTTTTGCTCGGGGGAGAGTCAGGGATGGGCAAAACGACCTACCTGGACTGGCTCCTATTTAACAACCTGCCCGTGGTTGAACAGGAACGCAACCGCGTTCCCATCATCGGCATTCAGGCCCCCGTCAGCCAACAAACGGCTCGGCCCCTCCTCTGGCGCATGATCCTGGAATGCGGGCACACGTTTGTGACGCGGGATAACGAGGAGATCCTGCTCATGAAGCTGGTGCTCTACATCCAACAATGCGGCGTCGAACTGATCGTGATCGATGAAATCCAGCATATCACGCGCCCGGAGCTCAAGCGCCGGGTGTTAGAGGTCTCCAATATGACCCGTGGCATCCCCATCGTCTGTGCATCGTGCCACCCCATCCAATGGACTGAAGGGGATGAGGAGATCAAGGGACGCTGGAATGACTTCTTTCAGCTCAAGCAATACACGGGAACGCGGTTAGATGACCTGCTCTCCACCATCGAACTGTTCCTCCCCTTCAGCCAGGACTCGCATCTGTCTGTCCGGCAGAGCGAGGGCAACCCTGGGCCTGCCGAACTGATCGAGCAGTGGACCGGCGGCATTTTGCGCGATATCATGATCCTCATTCGTGACGCCTGCCGCCGCGCGATCGAAGAGCAGGCTCCCTCGTTACAGCAGCCGATCCTGGAAGCGACCTGGAAGGATATTCAGACCAAACAGGTCACCGACTTTCTCGATCTCATCCGCCAGCGAGTACGGAGGTGAGCGCCACATGGAGGGACGTGACCGGTTCGATCCCGAGTGTGCCATCTGGAAGCGGCTGCCGCTGCACCCGCAACCACGGCCCCTCGAATCCCTCGCCAGTTACCTCACCCGTCTGGGAGAAGCCAACGGCCTCAGCTCACTGGCCGAGCTCGACGCCCTTGCTGGCGCTCCTCTGAGTGGGCCAGGCGCTCTCCTGGCTCCTGATTTTCCTCCTCCATCGTATGGAGGCCTGGCACAGCTCACCGGTTGCCCCGAGGCCAGGCTGAAGAGTACCACCTTCTTGCACCTCGGGCAGCGTTTCGGGCGTGCGCGTCACCCCTTGACCTTGCACCGGTTCTTGGAGGGGAGCCTGGCCTCCTGCCTCCGCTACTGTCCAGCGTGCCTGACGACGCAATCCACGCCCGCTTATTCCCTGACCTGGCGCTTTCTCGCGCTGCCGGGATGTGCTGCCCACGGCTCAGCGCTGCTCGATTCCTGCGGGCACTGCGGGTCTGCCCTCCCTCTCTTGCCACGCGCTCCCCGCCTGGCCGGCTGTCCAGCATGTGGGGGCGACATGCGCACCTGCGCAGCGGCACGGCTCTCGGCGGAAGCCATGCAGATCGCCGCGAGACGCACGCGAGACCTGGAGTTTCTGCTCTCGTGCCCCACTCCCGGAGCAATGGGCTCCGAAGCGGTGGACATCGGGAAACAGTTCGTGGCGCTGCGGCAACAGCGGCGTCTGACGATCACGGAGGCAGCGCATCGCATGGGAGGAGAGGAGCAGGTCGTCCTGGCGATTGAATACGGAAGTCGCTTCAAACAAGCGACCTTCGGCGAGTATCTGCGCTATGCCGACGCGTTCGACTGCTCGCTGCAGGAGATCTTCACACAAGACCGCGTTCACCCCCCTTGCTCGCTCCCACGTGAGACCGAGGAGCAGGTCTTGACCCAGGTGGAGGAGGCCATCCGACGCTTGCAGGCTGCGGGCTTGCCAGTGCTTTCGGGTACAATTGGGGAACTCGTCGGCAGGTCGGTGCGGGACTTACACACGTACCCGCGCGTCAGCACCGTGCTCAACCGGTGCAAGCTGGAACGCGGTCGCCAGACCGTGCGGTTGGATCGCCAGCGCGAGGAGGAGCTGGTCCAGCAAGTCGAGCAGGCCATCCAGCAGGTAGAATTCCTGGGAAAACCGGTGACCCAGCTGCGTGTGTGCGCCATGGTGGGCATGACCTACCAGTGGTTGATCCAGTATCCCCGCGTCAAAGCGATCCTGTTGCCGATCGCCTCCACACGGCCAGAGAATGTGACCCGTCGCCTGCGCCGCGAGGATCAGAAGTTACTCGAGCAAGCTGAGCAGGTGATCAGACAGCTGGAGTCCTGGGGCGAGCCAGTGTCGCCAGGGAGGATATGTGAGCTGATGGGCATCTCTCGAGAACGTTTAAGCACGCATCCGCGACTCAAGGCCCTGGTGGATCAGTACCATGAGAACAGTCCTGAAAGCAGGGAGCGGACCCGCGAGCGTGAAGCGGAGCTCGTCAAGCGCGTGGAGACTGTCATCGCCCAACTGGCATCCAGTGGAGAGCCCGTGACACAACGGCGTGTATGCAAAAGGGTTGGCCTCTCTCAAAGGTTCCTGGAACGCTATCCCCGCGTCAAAGCTCTGCTCGCTAAGTGTAAAGGGAAGCGAACCAGAAGTCGGCGGCATACCAGGCAGCAGGAGCAAGAGCTGCTTGAGCGCATGGATCAGGCGATCAAGGAGTTAGAAGCCTCACAGGAGCCAGTGCTGCCCAGAACCGTTGGGATGATGATTCAGCTGCCCTTCCAGCGGATCGACGATTACCCGCGCCTCAAGGCACGATTCCAACACATCCTCGACGAGTATCAGCAAAGCCAGGAGTGGCAACGGCAACGCCGAGAAGAGGAGTTCGCGGCACGCCTGCAAGAAGCGATCTACACACGCGAGGCGCAAGGGAAAGCCATCACACACAACGCCTTGTTAAAAATGGCGTGCTTTTCCAAGACAGAGGCGAGAAAGTATCCGCGTGTGCAAACCATCCTCGCTCAGTATGCCACAAACTCAGGGTAGCCGCCTGGATGCAAGATGTGCTCGCGTTCCCGCTTGAGCGCTCTACTGCCACAGACTTTTTCTCTTCATACGTTAGAAATGTGTACTTTTTCTACGCTTCTAAAAGATTTTTCTCTGTTGTAGATAGCAGATAAATGCCTTTTTCGCTCATTCTTTTCTACGCTAACGTTGGAAACTACACAAATGTATGAATTCCAATGCAAGCGTGGAAAAGACGCAGCATAATGGTATAAAAGATGCATTAGTCTTTTTCCACGCTTGCGTTGGTGATTCCCACGTTTCAGCCGCCTCGTGAACACTTACGTTGGAACTCACAAAATGTACAGAGCTAATTCCAGTGGCCAGCGATTTTATCAATGAACTGGCGGATATGGCATGAGAGTCTACCGCCACGTATGTGGGCATCCGTTGCAGCGCGTGAACCCCGGACGCCCGTGAAACAGTTCATAGAACGTTTTGCAACCCCGCTCGTCAATGGCCACCTTGACCGTGCGCCATCCGTCCTTCCAGGTTCCGCGCTCTGGAAAGAGTTCATAGTCCTTGATCGCCCTTGTTACCGCCGACCAGGGGACGCCATGTTGCTCGGCAAACACCGAGAGCGACACCAGGTCGAGCGGCAGGATGCTATCGAGGTAGATGTCGCCAATCTTGAGCCTCTTGCGCTTCTTTGTGGAACTCACGCGCCTGGCTGAAGTTTTCTTCTTGTTGGCGGCATTCTCCCTGACCTCCCTGAGAATCTGGTCCAGGCGGTATTGCAGTCGCTCTATCTTCTCTTCAGCATCGTGGAGCCGCTCCATGAGATCATCAATGGTGAACTGCAGATGTTCGTATTTTTCCTCAATCGGGTACTGAATCTGCATGACTTCGAGCGCGATCTCGCCGCTTTCCGTCAGGTGCTCTGGCAGTTTCAGATGCTCCAGATCCTTCGGATTGACACCATATCTCTTGCTGGCCAATGGCAGCGCCGGAAGCTTACCGCTTTTGAGCCAGCGCTGGACCGTGCGTTCCGTTTTTCCCACTCGGGCAGCGATCTCCGCTGTCGTCAACTCTTCCATGTGTACGCTCCTCTTAGCATCATTAACGTGAGAGAGACGACACAAACGACACAAACGACAGAGGTACTACGCTAAGGTCGAGACCTCTCTCCTGGCAGAAGCGCAGTGGAGCAAAACTGGACCGGAGTTATTTACTTTGCGGAAAAAAAACAGCTATCGTAACGCCAGGCATAGAGAACCGTGCCGCGCCGGTCACCTGTACCACGTTGAGGTTTCTTCCCTGGCTGGCCTAAAATGCGCGAAGCTTTTTAACAATTTGTACGAAGAACACACTCACACCCCTTCGCACAGGCTCTCATCTATCGACTACCAGCGCATAGCGACGCCCAGCATCCTGCACCGCGCGGTGCAGGATGCTGGGCGTCGCTATGCGCTGGTAGTTTGTGAGTCATCAAGCTTCCCGCCATTGCCGAGAGTCGTTTCAGACAAAGACGGT
>Ga0307374_10015602_pt1 | contig 10197 bp, 2 predicted proteins | sample OX3MG_FD_202532 | JGI IMG/M metagenome (GOLD analysis project Ga0307374, IMG submission 202532) | Soil microbial communities from Risofladan, Vaasa, Finland - OX-3 | ecosystem: Environmental > Terrestrial > Soil > Coastal area > Acid sulfate soil | place: Finland: Risofladan, Vaasa | collected...
GGACGAGATCTCGGAATCGACTGCCAGGCCGGCGTCGCCGCTGAGGCTGAGCTTGCCGGTCTGGGGCGGCTGGCCGTCGCCCCAATCGATAGTGGTCGCATAATCGCTGAGCGCGCCTGCCGCGTCTGGGTCGATGAAGGTGGCGACCACGCCCGTGAACGGCTGGCCTTCGATGGGCTTGATGTTCTGATGGCCGGCCTTGAGGGGGCTGTCGGAGACGCTTGCGCTGAGTGTGACGGTTGAAGAGGCGCCTGCCCGATCGTGGATCGTGATGGTGATCGAGTAGCTGCCTTCTTCCGCGTAGGCGTGCGCACCGTCGACGATGAACTGGCCGTTGCCGGCACGGATTACGCCCGCCGCCAGCGTGCTCTGGTCGCGCCAGTCGATGGTGGCCGTATAGAGCCCTACGTTCGCGTTCAGATCGGCGTCGGTGAACGAGGCGAGGTCGGTGCCGGTCGCGATGCCTTCCAACAGGACTTGGTTGCCCAGCCCTTGAGCCGTCAGCGGGAGGTCGCTGACGCGAACCACCTGCTCATGTCCCACCGCGATGTCGAAATTCGGCAGATCCAGGTTTCGGCCCAGCTCGACGCTGTTGTCGGTCCACACGGGAAAGAGCGTCCCATTCTGGAACACGAGGCCCGTAAAGCTGCCGAACTGGTTTTGCTGTCCAAACTGATCCAGATCTGGATCGGTGGCGTCGGAGCTGCCTGGGGAGACGACCGTATTGGGCGAAAACGATTGGCCGCCGTTGCTGCTGATGGCGGCGAAGACCTCGGTCTTGACGTTGTTCGGGTCGTGGCGAGTATCGTACCACGACACGGCGACGTCGCCGGTGGTCGGGTCGACGGCGATGCTCGGCAGGAATTGGCTGGCGCTCGCCTGGTCGTCGTTGACGCGCACCGGATCGCTCCAGGTCATTCCCTTGTCGTCGGAGTAGCGCACGAAGATGTTCGTATCGGTGGAGCCGGCCGTGGCGGCATCGACGAACACCAGATAGGCGCGGCCATGGTGTGGGCCCGTGCTCAGGTCCCAGGCCACGTGCGGCTGGGCGTCGATGCCGAGCGTGTTTTGCGCTGAGATGAGATCGTGGAAGCCCACCTGCGTCTTGGCGGCAACGACGCTCGAATAGCTCGTGCCGTCAAGACCGCCGGCGTCGAGCGAGACGACGATTGGAAAATGACCGGGCTCCGAACCGCTAGGGGCAACGAAGGGCCCCTGGAAGACATCGAGCACCTCGCCATTCGGGCCGACAGCCAGGTCGCTGGAAGGAGGCTCGGTTGCGCCTAAGGTTCCCAGCGTCGTCTCGTTGAAATCGCCGACAACGCCCAGACCGGTCACTGCAGCTCCCGCGGTCGAAATCGACTCATCGGAAGCGCGAGTGAAGCTCACCCAGACCGTGCCGCCGATTCCTCCTTGGCCTGGTCCGGTCGCCAGAGAGGGCCGAACAACGCCGGCGGAATCGGTGATCGTGTCGAGTACGCTGAAGGTTTGCCCGCCGTCGGTGCTGAGGGCGACCACCACCGCGCTGGGGTCGTCGGCAGTCACGTAGGTCAGGAACAGATTGCCGTAGGCGTCGAAGGCGACCTTCGCGTCGCCCGCGGCTTGGGGCAGGTCGTCCTGACCGGATGCCAAATCCTGGTTGCTCCAGGTGATGCCGCCGTCGCTGCTGGCGGCAGCGGCCAGTCCGCCGTCGGCAGTTGAGACCATGAACAGATGGTCCGGATGGGTGGGATCGACGGCCACCGATCCGTCCGTCTCGCTGCCGGGCGTTTGACTGGCATCGCTCGCCGCCACCGCGTCGAGGCCGTGGACATTGTCGTGAACTTTGACACTCAAAATGAAGCTTCCTGGCCCGGCATAGACGTGGCTCGCCGTGACGTTGAAACCGGGCCCGTCCGCCAACACCGCGGCGGAGATGGTTCCCAGAGTCGGCGCGGAACCGTCGCCCCAGTCGATCGTGGCCGTGAAGTCAGCGGCCTGCAACGTGCCATCGGCATCGCTGATCGTGGCCACGATGCCTTGGAACGTCTCACCCTCCGCCAGGCTCAGGCTGCCGGCCGCTTGCGACGTTGACGCGGGCCGAGCAAACGATCGTGCGGCAACGGCTTGTACGGAGAAACTCCTTGACGCTGGGGCTGGTGCGGGAGCGTTTCCTCGTTTGGGACTCTTCTTGACGACAGGCGACGAAGCGACGACATGAGCGACCGCAATGGCCGAGGTCGCCAGCGAGAATTGCTGGTAGTGACGGGAACCGACGCCATTGACGCTGACGTTGTCAGCCCAGGCGGGATGGAGGAAGCCCCGGGCGAAACTCAGGCTGGTTGACGCGCCGAACCCGAACTGTGCGGAGGTGGCATCAAGGCCAGCCACCGTCGAGTTGGACGCATAGGCGTTGATCTGAACATTCTCGGAAAATGATGCCGAGCGCGGGTCGTAAACGGCCGCGTATTCGTTCACTTGCCTGAGATTGGGATTAGCGCGCCTGTCGTACCAGAAAACGGCGACGTCGCCGTTCGACTTCGACGGGTTAATGGCGATGCTGGGGAAGAAAGGACTGTTGGGGCTCTCGGCGTCATCGACAGTGAGACTGTACTTGTTCGTCGCATCATCGACGTGGAAGCCGTCGCCCCAGGTACGTCCGCCGTCGGGGGAAACCTTGAATTTGATGTGCGTTGTGCCGGCGGAGTCCGCTTGGTCCGTGTAAACAAGGTACAGGAATCCCGCCAACGATCCTTTGGGATGATCCCATGCCAGTCGTACGCTGGGGTTGATGCCGGCGATTTGAGTCTTGTCAATCAGGACAAAGTCGTTGCCATCGAGCTCCCCCACGGGCAGATCATTGCCGATCAGGACGGCGTAGAAGTTTGAGGGCCCTGGGCCGTGGACTTGGGCTTGAAAGACAAGTACCGCATCGCCGTTAGGACCCACGGCGAGGTCGGAGATGGCGAGGTCAGAGAGAGCGGCGTCGGGATTGGCGTCCGGGGAATACGTGTACTCGCTATCAGGATCGTGGCTGATCACTCCCGGTCCGCTCAATGCACGCCGTTGAATGTGGAATGCGGTTCCGCTAAAGAAGGCGATCCACAGGCTGACGCCTTTCCCGCCGGGGCTGGGCCCGATGGCCATCGCCGAGGGGACAAGCACTCCCAAGCCATCGGTGAGGTCCTGGTTAAGGATATTGAACGAGCCCCTGCCTGGCACGCTCGCCGCGAATTCGAGCTTGGGAGGCGAATCATTGGTCATGTACGTCAGGAGGATGTCGCCGAACGCATCTTGCACCATCCGGGCAAAACGGCCGCCATGGAGCAAGTTTCCATCGTTCGCGGAAGCGGCTCCCGCGATCCAATCAGCGCCGTTGTTGCTGCTGCGCGCCGAAGCTAGTAGATTGTTGTCGCGCTCGGCGCCGATGACCAGCAGTCGATTGGGGTTGGTAGGGTCGGATACGATGACTGGGTCGCTCTGGTATTGCCCGTCGTCTGTCACCGCCTGTCCCGCAGTGGCGGTGACGTTGTGCTTCGTGTCGGTAACCGTCACGACCACCGGAAAGGCGCCGAGCGTCGAATAGATGTGATTCCCCATGACGCTGAACGGTGTGCCGGGCCCGCCATCGTGCATGATTTTGGGAAGGGGCTGCGTGGTGCCGTCGCCATAGTTCACGTTGACTGCAAAATCAGCGACGACGGCGTCCACGTACGGGCTTGTGAAGGTCGCAATCACGCCGCTGACGGCCTGGTTCAAGAATGCGCGGACGGGCATTTGCGTGACGCGAAGCGGCGGCGCCAGGCGCGCGACGAAAGCCGAGGTCCGCTCCGCAAAGCCACGCGGATCAAACGTAAATCGATCATTCAGCGTGAGTTTCTCTTGCAGCGCGCCGGGGGTCGTGCGCAAGTCCATGGAATCGGTGGTGCCCACCACATAGGCGTTGCCGGCGCGGTCCACCCCCACCCCAAATGCGGCGTCCTGACCTGAGCCGCCGAGGTAGGTTGAATAGACGAGGCCCGTGCCGCTCGGATCGAGCTTGGCGACGAACGCGTCGTTTTGCCCCAATGGAGTGTCGTCCGACGTCGACGTGATATCGGGGACAGGAGCGTGCGCTGCTTGGACTGGGTTGACGGCGGGAAAATCGGCCGAAGACGTCCGCCCGACCACGTAGGCCGCGCCGTTCTTGTCGACGGCGATGGCATTTCCGTCGTCACCGAAATCGGCCGGGCGCGTCTCGCCATGGTCGACCACGATTACGCCCCGACTGCCCCCCAGGTAAGTCGAGTAAATCACTTTCGAGAGGTCGGAGCTGAGCTTGGTCACGAAGGCATTCGGAACGTCGTTGGCTTGCCGCGGCTTCTCTTTTTGAAAGGCGTTTGCCGTGGTGGGAAAGTCCAGGGAGAGCGTGCTTCCCGTCAGGTAAACGTTATCCTTGGCATCGAGCGCGATGCCGTTGGCGAAGTCGTCGCGCTCGCCGCCCAGGCGGACCAGGTTGAGGGGCGTCAGGTCGGGTTTCAGTCGCCCAACAATCACATCGAATCCACCGAGGGGTCCAGCCAGCGGGTTGCTGGGGACTGCGCTATCGTTGGTCTCGCCGGCAAAGTAGACGTTGCCCTTGGCATCGGCGGCGATGGCATTGCCATGGGTGAACGCGCGGTCGCCGCCGATCGAATCCTGGTACAGCAGCTTCCCGGCGGGGTCGATCTTGAGGACGAACCCTTTGTCGACGTAACCGCCCGAAATGCTGCTGCCGACCACGTAAGCGTTCCCCTTGGCGTCCGCGGCAATGCCCTTCCCCACGTCAAAGTCTGGGCCGCCATAGTAGCTCGAGTAGACCAGGTGGCTCGCCGACGGATCGAGTTTCGCCACAAAAGCGTCGCTGTCGCCGCCCCCATAGGCCGACTGGAAGGGATTTACGAGCGGGAAGAAGCTAATCGTTTTGTTTGTGTCGGGGTTTTGAAGTTCTTGGGGATTAGAACTATTGGTTGAGCCGGTGATGTAAACGTTTCCCTGCGGATCCACGGCAATGGCGTTACCGCTCGTCGAAGCAAACTCGTATCCCCGATCGTAAGTGTTGCCAAATACGTCGGTTGCGATGACGTGGTGGTGGGTCTCGTCCGGGTAGCCGCCAAGGTAGGTCGAGACGACATTTTCCCCGGCCGGGTTCAACTCCGTCACGAAGGCGTCGTTGCCATAGGGCGTAAAGCTGCCTTGCAAGGCGCCGTCGGTGGCCGGGAAATTGCTGGTATACACCGCTCCGGTCAGGTAGGCATTGCCCGCATTGTCCACCGCGATCGCATGGCCCTGGGCGCCCTGGCTCAAGTCGTTTAAAGCGCCGTCGTTGCCGAGGTAGGTCGAATAGGCCAGCACCGGGTCGATGACCAAGGGGCTCGCGGCATCATAAGCGCCGACGGTGAAACCTATTTGGTGCGTGGTGAGGGGCGAGGGGCCGGTGGTGGGTGGTGAGTGGTCAGCGGTGAGTGGTGGAGCGTCGGCGAGAATGGTGTAGTGGCCCTCAACCGGCTGGCGGACACCGTTGATCTCCTGGTAGATCACGGGCGCGTGCTCGACCACGTCGCCGGCGGCCGTGTGCAGCACGAGGTTGCCCCCGTCATCCACGTGCATGCCGTCGGCGCCGGAGAAACCGATGCGAATGGCGCGCGGATCGGCGCCGGCCGCCACCGTGAAATCGTATTCCAACTGCTGGCCGCTGCCGTGGTACGTCAGGTCGACGCCGGGGTACACGTCGTGGTAGGCGACGCGGGCATAATTCGGCACATTGGTAATCCATTGGCTGGAATCGCTGCCAAGAAGGTAATTGCTCTTGGCGAGTATTTGATCCACGCCCGTCACCGCCGCGGTCGGGTTCGCGCCGACCAACTCCATCGACAGCACGCTTGCGGCCGCTCCGGCGGCGCTCATCGGGCCGGCGGGCGGCAAGCTCAAAACCGCTTTGGTCGAGGTCAAGAACAGCTCATAACCCTTTCCGCGAGAGAGGAACCGCACCTGGGAATCGACCTGTCCCAGGTTCGCTTCGAAGCTCATGGGGCGACTGCCATAGGCCGCGTCGAGCGACGGCGTAGGGTCGTTGCCGCTCAACAGGAGCCGGTTTTCCAGCGGTTCGCCCCGGGCACGGAAGAGTCGCTGATGCGAGATGCCGACTCGCCGCTGAAGGGACTTTCGACGACCGTTCCGTATTTCCGCGCGAGACATGGGCTCTCCAGGATAGGGGCGCGCGATGGCTTTCGGCGCCGGCCGAGTTGTGCAAGCGGCTGGAGTGCGGCCGACTGGCTCTCGGCGATCACCGCGCTGGTGGTCTCTGTACTTAATGCCCGGTTCGCGGGAAAAGTCCGCCACGCCAGGGGAAGTTTTTATCGTAGGCGCCAAAGTAGTCATTGGGAGCGGCGACCTGGGCCAACGGTATGAGCCGCGTCATGTCGGCCAGCGCATCGCCGCGCAGAACGCAGGCATAGAGGGCGTTGCACACGACCCTCGGGTCTGCGGCCTTTTCGAAGCGCTCGGCGATTGCGGCACAGTCATCTCGGTAAGCGCCCACCTCGCCCGCCGCCAGGCGCGCAATGGCCCGAAAACGCCAGAGATACGCGTCGTCGGGTGCCAGGTCGCAAGCCTTGTCGAATTGGTCCGCCGCCTCGCTCCAGCGGCCCAGCCCGGTGAGGCTGTAGCCCCGGCTGCGGTGCGCCTCGAGGCGAAGCTGCGGGTCGTTGGGCCACTCGTGCAGGGCTTCGGCGTACTCGGCATCCGCGCGGGTGTTCCAACGCAGGCCGGTGAATGCCCGCGCGCGCAGCACCCGCAGTCGCGGGTCGTTGGGCGGCGGCGACCCGTCGATCAGTTGCTTGGCCTCCCGGTAGTAGAAATGAAACTCCACCCAATCCCACCAGGGGATGGGCCAGTCGGCCATAGCGCCTTGGTGCGTGACCCAGTGTTCCTTTTGGCTGCCGTACCGTGCTTGGGTCCAGCGATCGATGACCCGCGCGGCCTCATCCAGCGCCTGCCGCGCCTCGGCTTGGTGTCCCAAGCCGTGGTGGGCCATCGCCAGAATCGGATAACCAAGGGCCCGCCTCATCCCGTCAGGATCCGCGTCGATCGAGTCGCGCAGCCGCTCGATCGCGTCGCGGTACCGACCGGCCCGGTACTGGGCGATCCCCACGATGTAGAAGCCGTAAGATGATCGGGAGCCGTCGAGGCGCTCTGCCAACTTGACGAGTTGGACGGGGTCGCTGCCGGGATCGGGAGCCAGGAGGCCAGCGCGAATCGAGTCCAGGGCGAACCACGTCCGCGTCGTCCCGCGGAAGCGGTCGCGCAATCGCCGACTCGCCAGGCGATAACCTTGCTCGTCGCCGACATGCAGCCGCAAGAGAGCATGCAAGAGCCAACGAAAGGGCGTGTCGGGTTGGCGCAGCTCCATCTCGCGGGCCAGGTCGGCGGCCGCGAGGTCCAGAAGGCCCAGCCGCGCGAGCAGGTCGACTCGCTCGACCCACGCCGCGGCGTCATCGGAGCGAAGCTCGATGGCCTGGCTGAAGGCGGCGTAGGCGTCGTCCCAACGGGTTTCGTTGGCGTACCAGCGTCCTTGTTCGAGCAAGGCGTTGGCAGCCACCAGGTTCTCCAGGTCGCGGCGGATTTGCTCTTCGTGCTGCTCGGCCAGTCTCTGGGCCGCCTCGGCGCGGGCCTTTTCGACGCTGGTGCGAAACTGCTCCTGCCGGATCAATGCGTTGCTCACCGCCAGACCGGCGACGGTCAGCAGACCCGCCACGATCAGGACCGCGCTCAGGGCCACGCCCAGTTTGTGTCGTCGCGCGAACTTGCCCAACCGGTAGCGTTTGGAGGGCGGGCAGGCTTCGACCGGCTCGTCGCGCAAGTAGCGTTCGACGTCGGCGGCCAGGGCGCTGGCCGACTCGTAACGCCGAGTGCGGTCTTTCTCCAACGCCTTGAGCACGATCCAGTCGAGCTCGCCGCGCATCAGGTAGCTCAGCCGTTGCGGATCGCTGCTGCGACGGTCGGAAATCGCGGTTCCCGCCGGCCCCAGCGCGCTGATCCGCGTGCTCGGCGGCGGCGACTCCTCGTCGCTGATCAGCCGGCGGACCTCATCGTAGGGCACCTGGCTGAGCCGTTGCTCGACCAGCGGCGTGGTGCCGGTGAGGAGCTCGTAAAGGATCACCCCGAGCGAATAGACATCCGTTCGCGTGTCGATCGCCAGGCCGCTCCGCTCGGCTTGCTCCGGGCTCATGTAGCGGGGCGTGCCGACCATCTGTGCGAAGCTGGTGAAGAGCGTCTTTTCGGTGAGCTGCTCGCCCAGCGCTTTGGCGATGCCGAAATCGATGACTTTGACCACCGGATTGCCGTCGTGGAGCGTGACCATAATATTTGGCGGCTTGAGATCGCGGTGGATGATCCCTTTCAAGTGCGCATGCTGCACGGCCCGGCAAAGCGAGAGAAATAACTCCAGCCGCGCCCGCGGCGCGAGCCGGTTCTGGTCGCAGAATTCGGTGATGGCAATCCCGTGCACCAGCTCCATCACGAAATACGGCCGTCCGGACTCGGTTTCGCCAGCGTCGAGCACGCGCGCGATATGAGGGTCGTCCATCAGGGCCAGGGCTTGCCGCTCGGCCTCGAAGCGAGCCACGACCTGACGGGTGTCCATGCCCGGCTTGAGGATCTTCAGCGCCACACGGCGGCGAACCGGCGCGGTTTGCTCGGCCATGTAGACGACGCCGAAGCCCCCCTCGCCAATCTGCTCGAGTAGCTTGTAGGGCCCAATCATCGAGCCCGGATTTTGCCGTGCGAGGACTGCCGGACCGCGTTCAAGAAAACCGCCCGCGTGCCGATGAGCGTTCAGCAGGCGATCGAGGCGCGCTCGCATTCCAAGGTCGTCGCCACAAGCCTCCGCCAGGTAAGCTGCCTGCTCTTCGGCCGAAGAGCGCTTCAGGGCCTGGGAGAAAATGCTCACGATGTCTGCTTTGGAACCGTTCATTGCCACCACCTGGACTGAATGTCATTCCTTAATGCCCGGTTGGCGCGCAAACTTCGCCATGAGCGGCCCGTTTTTTCCAGATGGCGCCATGCACGGCGGTCGGCGTGCTTCCCGGCCGGGCAACCCTGAATCCTCACTCGGCGTGGCTTGCCGGTTCGCTGAGCGCTTCGTAGAGCCAGGCCTTAGCGTAGGCCCAGCGGCGGTCGGCGGTTCGGGGCGAGATGCGGAGCGTGGCGGCGGCTTCTTCCAGCGACAGGCCGCCGAAGAAACGCAGCGTCACCAGGTCGGCGCAGGGCCGGTCCTCCTGAGCCAGGCGTCGCAAGGCCTCCTCGAGCGCGAGCAAGTCGGCGTACGACGCATCGTCGAATGCGTCGAGGTTTTCGAGAGCGACCCTTTGCAAGCCGCCGCCGCGCTTGAGGCATTTCTTGTCGCGGGCGCGATTGATCAAAATTCGCCGCATGGCTTCGGCGGCAGCCTGGAAGAAGTGGCCGCGACTTTCCCAATGCGTGCCGGGGTTTCCGGCCACGATCCGCAGATAGGCTTCGTGGACCAGGCCCGTCGCATCCAACGTCTGGCCGGGCCGTTCGTGCGACAGCTTTCGGTGAGCGAGTCTCCGCAGCTTGTCGTAGAGCAAAGGCAAGAGCTCTTGGCTGTCGTGCGGGTCATCCGCCTCGGCAGTCAGTGGCATGGGACGCGCGGTGTTCATGGCGGAATCTTCGAAAAGCGATTGCCGGTCCTGCGGCGGAACCCGCGAGACGCTCTTTCGAGGTCCATCGCTTTGTGCATTATGCGATACGAGCCAGTCAATGCCAAGAGGGGTAGTCGTTCAGCGTAGCCTAAATGAACTATTACCTCAAGAGGCAGTCCCCCCCCCGAGGATACGCGACAGCCGCTGTAGCAGTAGTCGCAATCCTCCACGGAAGCGCCGCGTGCTCCGTCCTCGTTCCGACCGAGGTGGAAGGTGCTTTGTTCGACGGCTCCAGCATTGCGACAACACGCCTCGGTGCGTCGCAGAAAACTCGTTCGCACCACAGTCGGCACGGGCACGGTGTGCGGCTCCCATTGCTTACGGCATCGCCGGGTCTGGAGATGCTGTCTCGGAAAGCGGCCGGCCTTTAAACGGGCCGCTGATCGCCCTGCTGCGTCATGGTCTCGGCCTCCGGCTCGCGGTCCAGCAACCGCTCGTAGATCGCTGTGACCCAGGACCCGTTGAGCGACAGATCCGG
>Ga0307374_10015603_pt1 | contig 10196 bp, 8 predicted proteins | sample OX3MG_FD_202532 | JGI IMG/M metagenome (GOLD analysis project Ga0307374, IMG submission 202532) | Soil microbial communities from Risofladan, Vaasa, Finland - OX-3 | ecosystem: Environmental > Terrestrial > Soil > Coastal area > Acid sulfate soil | place: Finland: Risofladan, Vaasa | collected...
TCGTAGATCTGTTGAATGCACTTCGCGAAGGCACCATGACTGTCGACGAGGTTGCCCAGCAGTTCCGCACCAGGAAGTGGCCACGTCGTCGGCGCACCCCGCCCACGACGTATGCCGAACTCGCTGCAACCGAACTAGAAGACCCGGACCCTTATTTGCCCGGCTCATACGACGACGTCGCGGCCGCCTTTCACCAGAAGAAGATCACACGTGAGCAGTTTCGGGTCCTGAGCGACGCTGTCGCCGAGGCCCAGCGGGCTGAGGACGCGGGCGAAGGGTGAGGTCGCGCCGCATGGGTTCATCCACCGCGGACTGGTGGGATTTCCATGATCTCGGACGATTTTCTGCGAATAGAACTGAAAATCGTCCGAGATCATGAAAGTGCGGTCCGGGTGTTCGCTGAGTCAGAGGGAGAAGCGGGTGCCGACGCTGTTGGGGATGTAGGCATCGCCGAAGCGGGCCGCCATCGCGTGGCCGGCCCGCCAGCCGGTGCAGTGGGCCGGCACGAGAACGCTCGGGTTCAGCGCGCCCAGGTCGTCGAGGACTCTCGGGATCAGCGGCTCGAACAACGGGCCGTTGAGGTGGAAGCCGCCGATCACCGCGTAGAGCGGCCGATCGCCGGTCAGCCGGCTGGCGTACCGGCAGATGTTGACCACCCCGGCGTGGCCGCAGCCGGTGATGACGACCAGTCCCTTGCCCGCCACGTTGACGATCAGCGCCTGGTCGTCGAGTACGAGCGGATCGGGTTCCCATTTGCCGCCGAGCCAGGCCTGCTGCGGCGGGAACCCCGGCTCGTAGCCGGTGACCCTCGGCACCTCCCCGGTTATCAGCACCGAACCGTCGAGCAGGAAGCTCGGCTGGCGGTCCTCGATGATCTCGAAGCCCGCTCCGGTGAGCGCTTGCCGGCTGGTAGTCGGCACCTCCCGCGGCTCCGCGCCGGGAATCAGCATCCGGCGCCGCCGCCAGAAGTGCGGGTGGATCAGCACGGGCATGTTGACCTGTCCGACCGCCCTGATCAGGCCGTCGAGGCCAGTCGTGTGATCGAAATGGCCGTGGCTGCAGACGATCGCCTCGATCGAGCCTGGGTCGACGTCCAGGCGGCGCATGTTCTCGACCACGCCGTCGGGACTCGTGCCCGCGTCGAACAGGATCCGGTGCGCGCGGCCGGCCTTCGTCACGGTGACCAGCAGCGAGAAGCCGTGCTCGGCGATCAGCGCGTCGGGCGCCCAGCCCTCCGCCATCAGCGCAGCCGGACGGGTCGCGGCGATGGCCGGTCCCACCCGCTTGGCCGGCCCCTGGTCCGGCATGAAGACGTCGGTGAGGTTGTCCATCAGGCTGAGCAGCTCGACCGAGTCGACCGGCTCCAGCGGGACCGGCACGACCGGCTCGAAATCATGGAGTACAGGCGCTGGCTGATGCTGCGCGTGGGCGTCGTCACACATGATGACCTCGCAGGAGCGGGCTGGGCAGGCGGGCGCCGTGACCGGCGGCGTACGGACAGTATGGCGCCACGCCGCCCGCTGCGCCGGTCAGGTCGTCGCTGCTCCGGCTGGCTGCCCCGCGTCGGCGCTGGCGCCCGCCAGGCCTTCGGCCTGCATCAGCTTCATCCCGGCGCGCGCGGCACCCGGCAGCACGAATGCGCCGATCAGCCCGATGACCAGCCATGCGATCGCCGTGCCAGGTCCCCACCAGCGCAAAGGCGACGGGAACCGCCCGGCCCACGGTGGTCGCCGTGCCCTGCGGGTTGATGCTCGCCGCCATCGACGGCGCCATCAGGGCCAGGGAGATGCCGATAGCCTCCCAGACGCTGAGATTGCGCTGAAGCTTGACTTGCTGCGGCTCATCTGTCGTCATCTGGCATCTGATGAGCTACCTCCTCCCGCCGGCCGCCGGGCGGCCGGAATCGCTGTCACTCCATCCCCGCGCCGGACAGGCTCAGGGCACCTAGGTATCCGGCCAGCATCGCGCTGGCTACCTGCCCGACCATGTCGTCGGCCGGCAGGAAGGACGGATGATGCAACGCGAGCGGCCCGCCGGTGCCGAGGAACAGCATCAGCGTGCGCCCGCCACGGGTGTAGTAAGAAAAGTCGTCCGCGCCGCAGGACCGGAACGAGAAGTCGACGCTGAAGCCGGCCTCGCGCAGCCACGGCCAGGTCGCGACCGTCAGGGCCTCGTCGTTGACGAGCGCGGGCTCGCCCTCGTCGATCGTCACCGAGCCCCGGCAGCCGTAGGCCAGGCAGGTGTGCTCGACGATCTCGCGCACGGTCTGGTGCAGGCCGGGCCGGTCCGCCTCGTCGAGCACCCGCAGCGTGCCCCGGGCGACGGCGCTGGACGGGATGACGTTCGCCGCCTCGCCGGCATCGAGCATGCCGATCGACACGACGACCGCGTGAGTCGGGTCGGAGCGCCGGCTGACGGCATGCTGCAGCGCGAGGACGGTCTGGCAGAGGGCCACGACAGGATCGGCGGCGAGCTGCGGGTACCCGGCGTGCCCGCCGATCCCGGCTACCGTGATCTCGATGTCGTCGGTCGCCGCGTTGACCGTGCCGACCGCGGCGGCGACGGTGCCCAGCGGCAGCTGATGCTGGAGGTGGACGGCCACGATCGCGCTCGGCAGATGAGCCTGGAGCGCGCCGGAGGCGACGATGTCCCTGGCTCCGGACGGGATGGCTTCCTCTCGCGGCTGGAGCACGGCGAGCAGCGGCGCGGGCAGGCCGGAACTGAGGTCCGCCGCCCGGGCCGCCCGGCCTACGGCCGTGAGCGCCGCCAGGTGCACGTCATGACCGCAGGCGTGCATCGCCCCGGTCCGTGACGCCCACGCCACGCCGGTCTGCTCGGCGATCGGCAGCGCGTCGAGTTCCGCGCGCAGCGCGATCGACGGGCCGTCCTGGCGGCCGATCCGGATGAGCCGTCCGGTCTCGGCGACCGCCGGCGCGTCGGCGGCGCCCAGGGCGGCCGCGACCCTGGCAGCGGTCCGGTGTTCCTCGCCTGAGGGCTCGGCGTCAGCGTGCAGCTCGTGCCGCAGTGCCACGGCGGCATCGATCTCGGCAGCCACCCCGGCGCGCAGCTGAGCGGCCAGCTCGGCCATCGTGACGGCGGTGCTGGTCACGGGCGGTCCACTCGGTCCAGCTGGTAGACCCGGTTCGCGTTGGCCGAGCCGATCAGGTCGGCAACCCGGTCCGCGTCAGCCGCCGTCCACGCTCCGTCCGCCACGAACTGGCCGGTCACCTTGGCGATATCGCGCCGGAACCCGATCGCGCCCAGGTAGTGCAGCTCAGGCAGGCCGAACGCGTCGGAGGAGTACAGCATCTTGCCGAACGGAGTCAGCTCGAGCGCCTCGGCCAGCACCGCCGCTGACCGGGCCCCGACGTGGTTGAGGATCGCGCCGACATCCATGTACACGTGCGAGAACACGTGGGCCAGGTAACCGGCCTCGCGGTGGTAAGGGTAGCAGTGCAGCAGCATGACCGGGGTGCCGGCCGACTCGGTCGCGACCAGGAAGTCGGTCAGCATCGTCGGGTTCGACCGGTGCATCCGGACGTCGGTGTCACCGAACCCGACGTGGAACTGCAGCGGCCTGCCGATGTCGATCGCCGTCCAGATCAGGTGCCTGAGCAGGACCTCGTCGTCCAGCCGCGCCGACGGGCTGGCCTCGATCGCGCGGAGCAGCCGCCCGGCGGCCGCGGAGACGTCCGACGGGCCAGGCCTGGCCGGGTCGAAGTCGAAACCGTACCGGTACGCGACAATCGACTTGTAGCCGACGGCACCCGCCTGCGCTGTCGCTATCGCCAGTTCCTCAGCGAACAGGGCCGCCCAGCCGGCGGCGGTGGTGCCTGACCGCGCCACCCTCTCGGCCACTGCCTCGAGCCGGACGACATGGCTGGCCGGCGTCCCGCTGGCCTGCGCCAGCTGCTCGGGCGTCGTGAGCTGATCGCCCTGATAGCCGGTGTCGACCAGCCACTGCGCCACCCCGGCCGCGGTGAGCAGGCGGTGGTTCACCTCGGCCGTGCCCAGCTCAGCCCGACGGCGCAGGTAGTCCTCGGCCGGCGCGGACGGCTCGAGGTCGAGCACGGGGGCGCACCAGCGTCGCAGGGTGAAGCCAAGCTGGCTGTCGAACATCGTCGTGCCAGGAGCCGGCGGCCCGGAAGCCTCGGTGATCAGCAGCTCGAAGGCCGCACGGTCCAGGTCACTGGTGACGACACCGTGCACGTGGTGGTCGATCAGCGCCAGCGGCTCTGCTGTGGTCACGCTTCCTCCTGCTCGGTTGGTGCGGCTGCGTCGGCGGCGTCGACGGTCCCCGCATAGAGCGCGTCATACCTCGCCATCCGGGCCAGCGGCTGGTCGCCGAGGCGGTCGACGAGCGCGGCGATGACGGCCTCGATGAGCGCGACTGCCGGGGTCAGCGCGTCGAACGGCGACGGTGACTGGACGCTGGAGGTCAGGATCACGTCGGCGTGGGCGGCCAGCGGCGACAGGTACGGGTCGGTGAAGGCGATCAGCGTGGCGCCCTGCTGCTTGGCGGTCACCGCCGCCCGCACGGTGTCGTGCTGATACCGGCGGTAGTCGAAGGCGACCAGGACGTCGCGGCGCCCGATGTCGAGCAGCGCGCTGGTCCGGTCGGCTCCGGCCGAGGAGATCACGTGCACGTTCGGGCGCAGCACCCGCAGGTGCGCGGCCAGGTACTCGGCCAGCATGGAGCTGAACCTGCCGCCGATCATCGTCACGCTGCGCCGCTGCTCGGCGAGCAGCCGGACGGCCTGCTCGAACTCGGCGCGGGGCAGCCGGGCGAAGCTCGACCTGATGCCGTCACAGAACAGGTGCTCCGACCGGCTGAGCGGGTCGCCCAGGTCGGCCGCGGAGCGCTCGGCGTGCATCGCCAGCGGCGAGGACAGCCGCGCGGAGACCTCGGACTTCAGCGACCGCTGGAATCCGGCGTAACTGTCGAACGACAGCTTGCTGACCAGGCGCACAACCGTCGGGGCACTGACCCCGGCGGCGGCGGCGAGCTTGGCGATCGGCTGGAGCCCGCGGACCGGGTACTCGGCCATCAGGACGCGGGCGACCTTGCGCTCGGCGGGGGTGAGGTCGGCGAGCCGGAGCTGCAGCCGCTCGGCGACCGTCACGTCGGGGCCAGCAACCACAGGCCCGGCAACCACAGGCCCAGCAACCACAGGCCCGGCGACCACAGGCCCGGCGACCGCGGGGCCGGCGACCACGGGGCCGGCCGATGCCGACTCCGCCCGGTCCACTCCGATCACCACCGCCAGCGGGTGCGGGCAACCACGTCGGCGGGGCTGGCATCAGCGAACAGCTCGATCTCGGCGCGGCGTACCGCGAGGAAGGCCTCGAACATCGGGTCGCCCATCGCCTCGCGGAGCACGTCACTGGCCTCAAGGGCGCCGGCTGACTCGCCGAGCGACTGCGCCAGCCTGCGGGTGCCGCGCTCGGCCAGCTCGGCTTCCGGCATGCCGACCGGGTCACCGGTGATCTCGCCAGGCAGCGTCGCGCCGTCGCTGATCCCGGCCAGTCCGGTGGCGATCAGCGAGCCGATCACCAGGTATGGGTTGGCGGACAGGTCGAAGCACTTGACCTCGAGATTGGCCCGCACGTCCTGCTCGCCCGACGAGCCGGTGACCAGGCGGAGCGCGGCCTCCCGGTTCTCCCGGCCCCAGCACTGGTACGCGCCGGCCCAGTGCGACGGCACCAGCCGCAGGTAGCTGGCGACGCTCGGCGCGCCGACCGCGACCAGCGCCGGAAGCGCCGACAGCACTCCCCCGGCGAACGCCTCCCCGTCGGCGGTCATGCCGTACCGGCCGGGTCCGCCGGCGAGCAGGTTCTGCCCATCGCGCCACAGGCTGAGGTGCACGTGCCCGCCGTTGCCGACCCCGCCGGCCACGACCGACGGGGCGAACGACGCCTGGAAGCCGTGCCGCTGCGACACCGCGCGGATGGTCTGCCTGACCAGGACGCTCTCGTCGGCGGCGCCGACCGGGTCGCGGGGCGAGACCGAGATCTCCATCTGCCCGTCCGCGTACTCGGGGTGGAACTGCTCGACCACGATGCCCTGCTGCTCGATCGCCTCCACGACCTCGCGGGCGTAGTCGGAAAGCTCGATGACACGCGTCATGCCGTAAGCCGGGCCCGCGCAGGCCGGCACGAACGTCCCGTTGTCGTCAGTTCCGACTGCCCACTCCACCTCGAAGCTCACCTGAGCGGTCAGGCCCTGTTCCAAAACCCTGGAAACCATCTGCCGCGCGAACGTCCGCGAGCAGCCGGCGTAGCTGGTGCCCTCCTGGGTGAAGCGGTCCACCGGTGCCCAGGCCCAGCCGGGCTGGGCGGCCAGCGGCGTGACCCGGTCCAGGTCGGGAACCAGCCGCAGGTCACCGCCCGGCCCGCCGATGTGCTTGCTCGTGGTGATGCTGTCGTCGACCACGAAGACGTCGAAGATCGGCGACATGCCGATGCCCCAGCCGGCCGCCCGTTCCAGCCGCCCGGCCGGAATGGCCTTGACGCGAGTGATTCCGGAATTGTCGACCCAGCACAGCGCGATCATGCTCACCCCGCCGTCGGCGAGCCGCTGCGCAACCTCGCTGCCCAGATGCGAGCGCCTGGCGCGCTCGGCCGCGTCCAGCACGACGGGTCCTGGTTCAGCCATCACTGAGCACCTCGTTCCGGCTCGCCGCGCCACCGCGCGGGAATGTCCGAAACGTTACACACCGGCCCGTCTGCCCGTCAATACGTAACAGAACTGCCAGCCCTCAAGATTCGAAGGACATCGGCGGACCGTTGATGCTGCTATAGCGACATCAACGGTCCGCCGATGCTGCTGCGGATGCCGGCGCGGCAGCCGCGGGCAGGGGCCCGGCCTTACCAGCCGCGCAGGTCGATCGGCCAGACGTCGACGATCTCCTCGCCCGAGAACACGTAGGCGCGCTCGTGGTAGGCCATCGTCGGGTCGACGTGCCCCGGCACGAACCGCACCCGCTCGCCCGCCGGCCGGGGCGGCGAGAACGTCGTGTGCTCGTCCGAGCAGAACCACACCGTCGCGCCGTCGAGTTCCGGGTTGCCATGATCCATGCCGAACGCCTTCAGCCCCGCGTCGGCGACCGACCATTCCGGCCCCGTGGAGACGACCGTGGCCAGCACGAACAGCGCCTGGCCGAACGGCAGCCCGAGGCGGCCGTAGGCCGTGTCCATCAGGGCGTACGACCCGGCCTGGATCTCGTTGGCCCACGTGTTGAGCGTGTACGTGCCGGTGCCGCCGGCCGAGACCAGGTCCCCGCCGACGTCCGCGTGCGCGGCGACCAGGAGTTCCATCGCGGTCCTGGTTTTCTCGGCCCGCTCGGCGGCGTCCACCAGGCCCACGACATGGCCCTCGTACCCCATCACCCCGCGGACCTCGAGCCCCGCCGCCCTGGCCGCCTCGGCCAGCTTCCCGGCCTCGGCCGGCGGGCAGCCGCAGCGCGGCAGGCCGACGTTGACGTCGATGAGCACCTCGCGGACCCCCCCGGCGACGGCCGCCTCGATGGTCTGCGGCGAGTCCACCGCGACGGTGACGCGGGCGCCGCCGGCGACCAGCGCGCCGAGCCGCCGCGCGTCGAGCACCTCGTTGGCCAGCAGCAGATCCTGGCCGAGGCCCGCGGCGACCATGCCCTCGCACTCGCGGATCGTCGCGCAGGTGAACCCCGCGTGCCCGGCCGCCGCCTGCTGCCTGGCCAGGTTCGTGCACTTGTGCGCCTTGACGTGCGGGCGCAGCCGCGGGCCGGGCAGCGCCGCGGACATCTCGGCGATGTTCCTCTCGAGCACGTCCGCGTCGATCAGCAGGGCCGGCGTCTGGATCTCCGACAGCCGTAGCTGGCCATGGACCGTCATAGGTACCTCCGCTGGCGTGGCAGGGCGGCCTCGTAGGCCGCGCGGGCCTGGTTCACCGAGTCGAGCTCGGACACCTCAGCGACCGGCACGTCCCACCAGGACTGGCTGTCCGGGACGCCGATCATCGGGTCCGTCTCGATCGAGATGAGGACGGGCCCGTCCGCCGACCGCGCGCCGATCGACGCGACGTCGCAGATCAGCCGGCGGCGCTCGCCGGGCCCGGCCATCACGTTGAGGTAGTACATGTCGTAGCCGGGGGCTGCCATCGACGGCCCGTGCCAGCCGTGCGGCACGAGCACGAGATCGCCGCTGCGCACCCCGGCGAGGACGTCGACCGGCCGGCTGGCGGTCCCGTAGACCCGCTGGTAGCCAAGGCCGGCTCCGCCGGGCCCGGTCAGCACTGCCGACAGTGCCGGTCCCGCCGGCCTAGCCGACACCATCAGCACCTTCGCGGATCTCGAAGTAGTAGATCTCCTCGAGCACCGGCTCCCCCGGCCCCTCCTCGTCGTGCTTGTGCGGCGGTACGACGACCAGTTGCCGGCCGGGGTGAGCACCTCGCAGGCGAGCAGCCGGTCGGCCTCGAACGCGTCCTGCGTGCAGAAGTTGTTGACCTGGCGCGAGCAGGAACCCGCCCCGCGCAGCTCGACGGCGACGTCAGCCGCCGCCGCGTACCGGAATGGCAGGTCGTTGCCGGCCAGCGCGCCGGGCAGCGCGAACCAGCGGCCCGCCTCGCTCGAGACCTCGGCCGCGGTGCCTCGGGGCAGGTAGGCGAAGTCGGTCACGCCGTCGAACACGCTCGGCCGCCCGGCGAGCTCCATCTGCTCGCCTGCGCAGGTCACCGCGCACGATCCGGCCAGCGGCGGGACCAGCATCTCCGGGGGCCCGGTCTCCAGCCGCTGCGAGTCTCCGGGGCGGAGCGTGAGCACCCGCAGCGAGGACCAGGTCCAGCCGACCGTCGTCTGGTCAAGATCGACCGACCGGCGTCCGGCCGCGAGCGAGCCGCTGGGCCGGTGCAGGTTATTCGTAGGCATCGCGTCATCCATGGTCCACCTTGGCCAGCAGCGCTTCAACCTCGGCCGTCGTCGGCATGGCCGTCGAGCACTCGAGCCCGCCGCCTTCGCGAACCGCAGCACCCGCTCGAGCGGCCAGCCGGCCAGGAGGCCGTGACACAGCGCACCGCCGAAGCCGTCGCCCGCGCCGAAGATCTCGCAGAAGGTCACCGGCGTCGGCAGGCCAGCCACGGCGCTGACGAACGCGTCGTCGACGCCGCGCTCGCGCAGGGCCGCGTGCACGAAACGGCCGAACGGGTCGGCCCCGGTGCGCGTGATGACCGCCGACCGCCGGCCGTGCCTGCGCGGCAGGACGTCCTGCTCGACCACGATCCAGCCCTCGTACCCGCGGGCCCGCAGCGATCCGAGTACCTCGTCGAGGCGGCCCTGGCCGGCCCCGAGCGGGAAAGCGTCGCCTTCCCACAGCTCAGGCACGCGTCGTCTCCGCGGGCGCGGCACTGGCTGACGACCTCGCCCACGACCCGCTCGATCCGCCGCCACCGCTCGGCCTGCGTGTCGGGCCCGGCACCGAGCGGCGTGCCGATCAGGGCCGCCGTCGGCCGCGGCAGGAACTCCCGGCTGGTGCCGTCGGCCTCGGCGTCGAACTGGCAGCAGACCTGCGTGAGCTCGGCCAGCCTGGCCGCGGGAGCCTCGTCGGCTGACACGTCGATCTCCACGCGGCCGCCGGTGAGCAGCAGCCCGCGGGAGTCCAGGGCCTGCTTCAGCTCGGCGCCGAGCCCTAGGCGAGTGCCCTGCTGGTCAGCCTGGCTGGTTCAGCTGGCCGGGGCCCGGTTCAGCTGATCGAGCAGCGTCGCGCAGGCATGCACGGTCCGCAGGTGCGGGACGTCGATGCCAACCCGGCCGGCCAGCTCGACGACGGCGCCGGTCATGCAGCCGAGCTCCAGCCGCTTACCCGCTTTCAGGTCCTGGAGCATCGACGTCCGGTGGCCGCCGACGGCGATCCCGGCTTCCAGCCGCCGGTCCAGCGACACGGGGAACCTGATCCCGAGCCGGTCGGCAACCTGGGCGCACTCACCGAACACCGCCCGGAGCAGGTCCATCATCTCCGGCGCGGTGCCGAGCTCGCCCAGCGTCGCCCTGGTCAGCGCGGTCACCGGGTTGAACGCCACGTTGCCGATCAGCTTCAGCCAGATCTGATCGCGCAGCCGGGGCTCGACCGGCGCCTTCAGGCCGCCGGCCTTGAAGGCGGCCGAGATCTGCGTGCACCGCTCCGTGACCGATCCGTCGGGCTCGCCGATGGTGAACCGGGTTCCC
>Ga0307374_10015605_pt1 | contig 10196 bp, 9 predicted proteins | sample OX3MG_FD_202532 | JGI IMG/M metagenome (GOLD analysis project Ga0307374, IMG submission 202532) | Soil microbial communities from Risofladan, Vaasa, Finland - OX-3 | ecosystem: Environmental > Terrestrial > Soil > Coastal area > Acid sulfate soil | place: Finland: Risofladan, Vaasa | collected...
CAGGAACATCCACCACAGCGGCGTCACCGATCCACCCCCACCTAGGAGAACGGCGCAACAGTCGGGGCGCGCACCGAACCGGGTCCTCGCCTTGCTCCATCCCGGCGGCTCAGACCCTCCTCTGGCCGCCATCCTGGCGAGGCCACCTAGCCCAGGCGCCCGCGCAACTCCGCGATCCCCTCCGCCAGTGCGACCAGCCGCAGCCGCCGACCCAGCAGCCACAGGTAGAAGACAGTGAAGGCCACAAACGAAAACATCAGCGCCACGACCATCCGCGTCGGCATGAAGAAGCCGCTCATGGTGACGACCCGCGGGTGCAGGCCGACCCACCACTGGTCGGACATGTAGACGATCGGCACGACGAAGAAGCCGACGACGCCGATCACCGCGGCGAGGCGCTCCCGCGCCACGTCGTTCTCCGCGGCGCCGCGCACCACCAGGAGGCCGATGAACACAAACCACAACAGGAGCGTCGTGGTCAGGCGCGGGTCCCACGTCCACCAGACGTTCCAGACGGCGCGGGCCCAGACCGAGCCGCCAATGATACAGATGCTGGTGAAGAAGACCCCGAGTTCCGCCGAGGCGTAGACCAGCCGCGACCAGCCGCGACCGCCACGCCAGAGGAAGAGGATGGCGGCGACGAAGACCACCCCGAAGGCGACAAAGCCGTTCCACGCGGCCGCCACGTGAAAGTACATGATGCGCTGGGCATCGCCCATCAGGTGCTCCGGCGGCGCATAGATCAACCCCAGGTACAGCGAGGCGGTCACCGCCGCCCAGGCCACCCACCCGGGGATGCGTTCGCCCACGCTCGGCTGCCACGACGAGTCCGGACCCGCTGCCAGGCGCATATTCCTCCAACCCTCCCGCTCAGGCCTCCGCGACAATGGGAAAGAGGACCCACGGCAGAAACCAGAACAACCCCGCGTAGGCCAACAACATCAGCAGCCAGGCGCCCTGATCGGCGGGGGCCGCATCCAGCACGCCCTGCACGACCCGCACCGTGCCCAGGATCACCGGCGTCAGTAGCGGTAGGGCCAGCAGGGGCAGCAGCCCGCCCGCCCCTGGGCCGAGCGCCCGCGCGGCGATGGCGCCCGTGAGGCTCCCGGCGGCGACGAAGCCCAGGGTGCCCAGACCGAGCGCCAGCAGGACCGGGACTGAGAGGCCATGCAGGTGCACGCCCAGGATCGCCAGGAAGGCTGGCACCAGGACCGCCTCGGCCAAGGCGAAGCCGACCAGATTGCCCAGACACTTGCCGTAGAACAGGGCGACCGGGTCCGCACCGGTGGCGCGCAGGCCGTCCAGGGCGTCGTTGTCCCACTCGGCGGCCATCGACCGGGCGAAGGCCGGCAGCCCCGCGAAGAGCAGGCCGGTCCAGAGGACCCCCGCGAAGACCGGCCGCAGGTCCACGGCCGTCGGGTCGAGCGCGAAGCCGAACACCAGGGCCACCAGCAGGCCGAAGGCCACCGTGGCGCCGAGGCGGTCACGGCCGCGCCCCCACAGGGCGAGCTCACGGCGCAGCACGGCCGCCAGGACCGCCGTACCCCCGGTGCCCCCGGGCGCCGCCGGCGTCGCGGGGACCGAACCGCCCTGGTGTGGGGGCACCGCGCCCCGGGGGCGATCCGTGGACGGGTCGGGGTGGCGGACCAACCGCGCGCGCCGACGCCCGGAGGCGACGGCCCGGGTGTAGTGCGCCAGGAAGGCCTCCGTCCGCCCCCTCCAATCCTCGGTGGCCCCCGCATCGGCCACGCTACCCCCGGCCAGGATCACGTAGCGGTCGGCGATGGCGCACGCCGCCGCCAGGTCGTGCGCCACCAGCACGGCGGCACCCCCCGCCGCGCGCAGGGCGGCCAGACGCCGGTAGAGCCGCCCGGTCGCCTCCGGGTCGAGGCCGGTCGCGGGCTCATCCGCCAGGACCACGGCCGGATCCCCGAGCCAGGCGCGGCAGAGGGCGACACGCTGGGTCATGCCCCGCGACAGCGTGCCGACCGGGCGCCCCGCGTGCAGGCCGAGTCCCTCCTCCGTGATCGCCCGCCGCGCGCGCTCGGCCGGCGAGGACAGCCCCAAGAGACGGGCGTAGTAGGCCAGGTTCTCCTCGGCCGTCAGCTCGTCGAACAGGAAACTCCTGTGGCCAATGATACCAATCCGTGCCCGCAGGCCAGCCGGCGCCGACGCCGGGTCGGCGCCCCACCAAAGCACGTGGCCCGCCTGTGGCCGCAGCAGCCCCCCCAACGCCCGCAGCAGCGTGGACTTGCCGGCCCCGTTCGGGCCGAGCACGGCCAGGACCTCGCCGGCGTCCACGCGCAGGTCCACGCCGGAGAGGACGCGCTGGAAGCCGAAGCCGTGCGTCAGTGCCTGCGCGCGTAGCGGCGGCTCCGCCACGGGGCCTGCCCCCGTCCACGGACCCGGACGGGGGGCGGGCCCGGTGGGCTGGGGGCCGCTGGGGAGAGGGTCCGCGCCCGCTGGCGCTTCACCTGGGCGGGCGGTCACGGCTTGGCCCATTGCGCCCCGTCCTGCCCAGGGGCCGCGGCCGTGTAGTGCGAGGGGCACTTGACGAGCACCTGGTGCGCCTCGAACGTGCCGTCCGCGCCCAGCCTACCGGCGACCACGACGCTAATGCCGGTCGTAAATGCGTCCGGACGGGCGCCGTGGAAGACGACCGGCAGGGCGGCGACCGCCGCGCTGCCCGCACCCGTGGCCGACGCCGCCGTGCCAGTCGCGGGCAGGACGTCGAAGACCAGTTGCTGGGTCGTTGCCTCCCAGTGCAGCGGACCGCCCACCGTGCCGTTGACCTGCACGTACCGTCCCACGGCGTCCTGGCCGAGCCCGCGGAACTGCGGGAGTGTGTAGTAGTAGGTGGAAGCGGCGCGGATGGCCGTGACCATGAGGATGACCAGGGCGACGGCGATGCCGGCCGAAGCGAGCGCCAGCCGCAGCCTCCTCCGCACCACGCCGCCTCCCGCCGGGCCCGCCAGGCTCGGACGGACCATCCCCCAGTATAGAGAAAGCCGTGCGGGTCAACAAATGTCGACGGGCCGCGCTTCAGGCACCCGCCGCGCCGGCCAGGGCCTCGCGCACCAACGGCGCGACATCCCAGGGCATCGCCGCGACGGCGACGCCCGCAGCCAGCAGCGCCCGGTGCTTGCTCTCCAGCGAGCCGCGGCCACGCTCGATTATGGCGCCGGCGTGCCCCATGCGCCGCCCCGGCGGGGCGCTCGCTCCGGCGAGGTAGGCGACCACCGGCCGATGCATCCCCTTGATGAACTCGGCGGCCTCCTCCTCCGAGGTACCGCCGATCTCCCCGACCAGCACCACGGCGCGGGTCTCCTCGTCCTTGGCGAAGCGCTTGAGCGCCTCGACAAACCCCACGCCCACGACCGGGTCGCCGCCCATCCCCACGACCGTGCTCTGGCCGAGCCCGGCCTCGGTCAGGGCCGCGACGATCTCGTAGGAGAGGGTCCCCGACCGCGCGACCACGCCGACGGGTCCGCTTTGGAAGATGCGACCGGGGGGGATGCCGAGCTTGGCCTTGCCCCCGGGGCTGCAGATGCCGTAGGTGTTCGGGCCGATCACCGCGGCGCCGCGGCTGGCCGCGAAGGCCATGATGTCCATGGTGTCGTGCACAGGCACGTGCTCGGCGATCACCACCACCGGCGAGAGGCCCGCATCAATCGCCTCGCAGGCGGAGTCCAGCGCGCCGGCCGCCGGCACAAACAGCACGGCCGCCGTCGCGCCGCGCGCATCCACGGCACCGAGGATCGTCTCGAACACCGGCACGCCGCACACCTCACGCCCGCCGCGGCCAGGGGCCACCCCGCAGACGACGCGCGTGCCGAAGTCCAGCATCTGCTGGGTGTGGAAGGTCCCCTGCCGGCCGGTGATGCCGGCGACGAGCACCTTGGTCTTTTCGTCCACGAGGATGGCCAACGGCTGCTACCCCTTCCCCCGGAGCCGACGGGTCCGTGGCCGCCTGCGCCGGGACGCCAGCGCGGCCGCCAAGGGCAGCGACGCCAAAGTCGGGGTGGGCATCGGCCCGGTGCCTGAAGCCCTTGGGGTACAAGGGCGCCCGCACCGTGACCTCGCCAAAGGGGACTTTGGCTTCGGTCACCTACCGCCGACTCGCCGCCACCGCCGCCTGCGCCGCCTCACGCATGGAGGTGAACGCCGCAATGCCCGCCGCGCGCAGCATCTCCGTCCCCTCCTCCTCGTTGGTGCCCACCAGGCGCACCACCAGGGGCACCTCCAGCGCCCGCCGCCCCTGGACATCCAGGATGGCGCGCGCCACTTCGTCACAACGGGTGATGCCGCCGAAGATGTTGATCAGCACGGCCTTGGGGTCCGTGGACAGCAGGATGTCCAGGGCCTCGGCCGTGGGCCCGGCCGCCGCACCCCCGCCGGCATCGAGGAAGTTCATGGGGCGCCCGCCGAGGCTCTGCAGGGCATCGAGCGTGGCCATGGTGATGCCGGCGCCGTTGGCCATCACGGCGATGTCGCCGTCGAGCTGCACAAAGGCCAAGCCGAGGGCGCGCACGCGGCGCTCCAGGTCGGTCGCCGTGTCGGTGCGCGGCAGGTCCGGCTGGCGGCCCAGGCCGAGGGCGTCGTCGTCCACACTGAGGCGCGCATCGGCGGCGATGAGCGGGCCGCCCCGCACCCCCGGCGGTGCCGCCGGCTTGCTGCCGCCCGCGGGCGCGCAGACCGCCAGGGGGTTGCACTCGACCAGGGTGGCGTCGCGTCGCCGGAAGACGCCATAGAGGCGCTCGGCAATGTCGACGAACCCGGCGTGCAGTTGCGGCTCGAGGCCGAGACGGACGGCCACCTGACGGGCCATGAAGGGACGCAGGCCCCAGGGCAGCTCGATCGGGCGCTTGACGATGGCCTTCTCGGGGACCTCTTCGATGGCGATGCCGCCCTCCGCCGAGGCGATCAGCAGCGGCCGGCGCGCCGTGGGATCAATGGTGATGGCCAGGTACAACTCGCGTTGGATGCGCAGCCGCTGCTCACAATAGACGGTCTCCACGCGGTGGCCCTTGAGGTCCATGCCGATGATCGCGCTGGCGGCTTCACGAGCCTCCGCCGGTGTCTCCGCCAAGCGGATGCCACCGGCCTTGCCCCGGCCACCGACGAGGACCTGGGCCTTGACGGCGACGGGGCCGAGCGCCGCGGCGGCCTCTGCCGCCTCCTCCGGGGTCCGGCAGAGGCGCCCTTCCGGGACCGGCACCCCGGCAGCGCGCAGGATGGACTTGGCCATGTACTCGTAAAGGTTCAGCGGGAGTCACCTCGTACAGGGGACTTGGGGATGGGCGATGGGGGAGTTGGCCTACGGCTCCTGCGGCAACTCCCCCATCGCCGCCCGAACCTCCCCCGCCGAACGCAGGAAGGCGGCGTGCTCCTCCGGTTCCAACGGCACCTCAATCACGCGACGCACGCCGCCCGCGCCGAGGATGACGGGAACGCCCGTGTATAGGCCGTCAAGGCCATATTCGCCCTGCAGATACGCCGGTGCCGGCAGGAGCCTGCCCTCGTCGCGCAGGATCGCCCGCAGCATCGCGCAGAGCGCGGCCCCCGGCGCGTAGAAGGCGCTGGCCGTCTTGAGCAGGCCGACGATCTCCGCGCCGCCGTTTCTCGTGCGCTCGACGATGCGCTCGATCGCCGCCGCCGACAGCAGTGCGGTCAAGGGCACACCGCCGACCTGGCACAGGCGCACCAGCGGCACCATGGTGTCGCCGTGGCCTCCGAGCACCAGGGCCGCGACGTCCTGCACCGACACGTCCAGTTCGCCAGCGACGAAGGCGCGGAAGCGGGTCGTATCCAGGACGCCGGCCTGTCCCACCACTCGCGCCGGCGGCAGCCCGGTCGTCCGCAGCACGACGTACGCCATGACATCCACGGGGTTGGTCAGCACGACGAAGACGGCCTCCGGGGAGGCCGCGACGGCGCACGCCGCGACTTCACGCACGACCCGGTGGTTGATGGTCAGCAGGTCCTTGCGGCTCATCCCCGGCTTGCGCGGGCTGCCGGCGGTGATGACGACCACATCCGAACCGGCGGTCTCCGCCCAATCGCAGGTGCCCATGACGTGCACGTCCACCCCCGCGATGGGCAGCGCCTCCCAGAGGTCGAGGGCCTTGCCCTGCGGCAGACCCTCGACGACATCAAAGAGGACGACATCGCCGAGTTCGGCCATGGCGCACCAGTGCGCGGTCGTGGCACCGGTCATGCCGGCGCCGACGATGGTGATCTTGGGACGACGTGTCATCAACTCTCGGCGCGGCCGTCTGAAATCCCCGACTTCAGCCGTGGGTAGGGCCGCGCCTCCCCTCCCTTGTGGTAAACCACGAGAGCACCTGGGCAAGCGAGCGTTTGGCGTTGCGCCGAGGAAGCCGTCGGCGCGTAAAACGTTCCCGGTACACGCGGGAGGCTTGCACAATCCAAAGGCACCGGCTTGCCGGCAACGATTTCGGACACCAGCGCAGCCTCCCTTGCCGATCTGGTTAGACGTCGGGTCGGCGGGCCGCTGTCAGGCGGCCTAAGCCGAGGGTTGTGCCGCCTCAGCGCGGCCTTCACCTCGGCTGCTCGTACCCCGATCCCGGAGGTGCAAGCCCCCGGCTTCAGCCGTGGGGTCCTGACGGTTGTGGCACCTGGTAAACGCGTACACACCGACCACGCGGTGGTGCACGCCGTCCAGCCCGACCAGCCTTGCTCCCTTTTCGGCCGTGCGTTTGCCCCCGGGCGGGCAGGTGGGGCGACCGGCGGACTCGGGCTGGGGCCCGGGTGGAGGCTGCAAAAGTGCCCTTTGGCGGCGTCCACGGTTCGGGTGCCCTGGCGGCCCCAAGACCTCTCGGGGCTGGGTGCCGGTGGCCGCGAAGCACTGAGCGCAACCTGGGCCGGAGCCGCGCCGGGAGGGAACAAGCGGCAAGGCCGAAGGTGCGAAGCGGGGACCGGCGGCCGCGGAGGCAGCTGGGACCCTCCCGCACCTCCCGCACGCGGGATCAGGCACCGTCGGCATTCTACGCCGCGGGTGGTGGGGCCGTCAAAACGGGGGGTGTCGGGGAGCGGGGGGAGGCGGCACCGGCGGCCCACACGGTCAGGAGGCGCTGAAGGGCCGCGCCGGCCGGCAGCGCCGCGATGGCCTGGCGCACCGCGTCGCCCAGCGCGGGCACGTCGTCGGGAACCAGGGCGAAGTAGGAGACGCGCCCGAGCCCCGGCGGAGTCTGCACCGCGAGCTCGGGGTCGTAAGCCGCGAGGGCACGAGCCACCGCGAGACCAGCCACCAGGGCGCGGTAGTGGCCGAGAGCCACCTCGCGGGCGGCCACGGCGGCACTGTCGGTCTCCATCCACACCGGCGTTGCCCGCCCCGCCGTCGCACGCGTCAGGGCCGCGCCGCCCGGACCGCCGGGCAGCACGGCGACGACCCGGCCGTCCAGGTCGCGCCACCGGCGAATCGGCGCCTGGCGAGGCACCAGCAGGGCCAGGGGTTCGGTGTAGTACGGCCCGACCGGCCGCACGCCCGCTCCCGCTTCCGGCACGGGGTCGCCCCTGCCCTCGGGCGCCGCGAAGGCGGCCGCCACGAGGTCGGCCGCGCCGCTCTGCACCGCCCAGCGCCGCTCGCCGGGGGCCAGCGGCAATAGGTGTACCTGCAACGGGCTCCCCAGCAGTGCCTGGGCCACGCCGCGCGCCAGGGTCACGTCCAGCCCCTGCCAGGCCCCGGCACGCGAGGGGGCGCCGAATGGGGGCATCCACAGCGGCACACCGACGATCAGGTAGCCCCGCTGCCGGATGCGGGCGAGTGTGGCGTCCCCGGCGTGGGCGTGTCGGTGCAGCAGAACAGGCCAGAGCGCCATGGCGAGCACGGCGGCCACGGCCGCGGCGACGGCGGCCAAGGCCAACCGCGGGCGGCGGCGTGGGTGCACGGCGACTCCCCCCGGGTGCAGTCGGAGGGATGGGTATGCGCGGAGGGCGGGGATCAGGCCGGGCGGGGGTGCGGCTCCATGCCCCGGCCCTGCCCGGCGCCCGTCGCCCGGCCCCGCGACCGCCACGTGCCGGAGGCCCACCGCTCTGCCCCCAGCCCGCTCCCGGTCCCCGCCCCCGTCCCCGCCCCCGTCCTCAGGCCATCGCCCCGGAGACCAACAGACCGACGGCGACCAGCACCCCGCCCGCCATGATGCCGGCGGCCAGCGACGCCTTCTCATGGATCGCGCGATTGAGGTTCCACCCCGGCGTGATCCAGCCGAGCAGGTGGAAGCACAGCACGTTGACCACGATGCCGAACACCGAGAGGATCACGAAGTCCAGCAGGGCGGTCGTGTGGGCCAGTGCACCGTGGATGATCAGCCCGGCGGTGACCGTGGCTGCGGCAGCGTTGTCGTGCTCGGAGTCCGCCACGATCCGATACTTCACGGTACGGTCGAACACCAGCAGCGCCAGCACCAGGACCAGCGCGCCCACCGCCGTGAAGACCGGCGTGGCCAGGAAAATGCTCATGGGGCTCCCCCTTTGCGGCTCCGTCGGCCGGCGATGCCCGCCCTTACTGCAGCACGGCGATCTCGCGCTGCAACGCGCTGTTCACCCAGATCCCGCGAAAGACGTGCTCGCATGGACGGTGCTCCCCGACGACGCGACGGTCGCCGGGCTCCCGCGCCCGCTGAAACCGCGCGTGCCCGTCGAGTACGTCGGCTGGGGGGAGGAGATCGTCCGCGCCGACGTCGCGTAACTCTTGGTGTGCAGCGAGGAACTGGAGCTGCTCGGGGTCACCCGCGGGCTCCGGAAGGAGCGCGCGGCGGTGGAGTAGGCGCGACTCGGCGTTGCCGCTGGTGGTGCGGAGAAGCCATCTCCCCCGCCACCGCCGAACGAACGCGCGGAGGCGAAGCCGCCGCCAGGAAAGCCGCCCCCGTGGAAGCCGCCTCCCGAGAAACCGCGCGCGCCGACCGGCGCGCCGGCAAACAGCAAGGTGAGCGCCGTCGTCGCGCCCAGCGCCCAACGTAGGGCAGAGCGCACCGTCATCCCCCCGCGTGTCGCCTTCAGGGCCGCCAGAGGGGCCTCCACCAAGCCTGCACCCGCCTTCGGCGAACCCAGCGCGCTACGCGGACAGGCGTGGGCCGTCATCCGCCCCGCTTCGCCTTCAGGGCCGCCAGAGCGGCCTCCACGGCCTGTTGCCTGCCGAGCGCATCCAGTTCGCGCAGGGGGTCCCCGGTGGCGGCCAGCCTGACGCGCCCCTCCGTCTCTTCGGCGTCCACCTGCTCGTCCAGCCGCCCCATCTGCTCGCCGATCACCATGGGATCGAGTCGATCCGCCGCGTCCGCCGCGGCCCGCATCGCCTGCGCTGCCTGGTGGCGGGCGGCAAGGTCGTCGCGGCCGGCGCGCAGGTCCCGCAGGTGGGCCCGCAGTTGGTCGCCGCTGACCCGGAGTTCCTCCACGTTCTCCGCCTGATGGCTGGCCGACGCCTCCAGTGCCGGGATGCCCCGACTCCGTGTCGTGGCTGTGCCCCAACGCCTCGCGGGCCGGGTCGTCGCGTCCCGCGGCCACGGCCGCCTCGGGCATCTGCCGCCAGCGGGCGGCCCCCGCGCGCGCATCCCCCAACCGCTGCTTGGCGGCCTCTGCGTCGGCGACGGCGGCGTTGTACTCCGTCTGGAACCTGGTGAAGGCGTCCTCGCCCTCCCGCAGGCACACATCGGCCGCCCGCACCGGGTCGGCTGAGGCGGCGATGGTGGCGTGCATGTTTGGAGGCGATGATGGTGCGGATGCGCCCCAGGATGGACACACGCTGACCCCCTCGCTCCACCGCGTCGCATGGTCCGGCGGCGGCGGCCGGTTTCCCCGGCGTGGCCGCCCCACCGCTACGAAAACTTGACACAGGCGCGGGCGGGGCGGGGATGCGGGCGGCAGCCTGTTGCTCGCGGCGCTGCAGTCGGCGATGTACGCGCGGCCGGCGGGCGGCCCCACACACTTCTTCTACCTCGACGAGTTCCAGCACTTCGCCCGACCCGACTTGGTCGAGTTCCTCTCCAAGGCGCCCGCCTACAACGTCGGCGCCGTGCTGGCCAACCAAAACCTGGCGCAACTGCGGCAGGCCGGTGGCCAGGCGCTGCAGGAGACCGTCGCGGCCAACGCCGGCACCACCGTGTTGCTGCGCTGCGACACTCCGGACGCCGAGGCCTTCGCCGACCGGCTGCCGGCGCACCACGGCCGCGCCTGGACCC
>Ga0307374_10015606_pt1 | contig 10196 bp, 8 predicted proteins | sample OX3MG_FD_202532 | JGI IMG/M metagenome (GOLD analysis project Ga0307374, IMG submission 202532) | Soil microbial communities from Risofladan, Vaasa, Finland - OX-3 | ecosystem: Environmental > Terrestrial > Soil > Coastal area > Acid sulfate soil | place: Finland: Risofladan, Vaasa | collected...
AATTCGGAATTGCGGGACGGGCTCGCGTAGATTCTCGAAGAGGCGCGTCCCGCCGCCGAACAGAACGGGTGCCAGGGCGATTTCCAGCTCCTCAATGACACCCATATTCAAGTACTGCTGGATCACGTTCGGTCCACCAGCGATGCGAATATCCCGACTTCCCGCGGACTCCCGAGCCAGTTCCAGGGCGCGCTCCGGTCCCTCATTGATGAAATAAAACGTCGTCCCACCCGGACGTTCCCACGGTTCGCGCCTCTCATGCGTAAGGACATACACCGGAGTATGAAACGGCGCATTCTCAGGCCACCCGCGCTCGCCCATGTCGAACATTCCCTTGCCCATAATATTGGCGCCGATGCGCTCTGCAGTGCTCCGAAGCATGTCGTTGACCGGGCCGGTCTCTCCACCTTCTCCCGCCTTCTGGAGGTGCTCGCGGAAGAATTGTGTGTTGAGGATCCAGCCCATCATCGCGCCCCATTTGGCTCCCCAGTTTTTATACTCAGGATTATCCCAATGTTCTACGTCCATTCCTTCCGGCACCATGTAACCGTCAAGACTAAGTCCGATGTTTACGAATACTTTGCTCATGATCGTCGTCTAAAATTCTGGTTGTTGAAATCAAGCCCCATATAAGGATTTGCATCCCGTTTTAATTTCATAGCCTCGAAGGGGCGCAGTTCATCGCCCTTAACACGGCTAATAAATTTTTTAATCGCAATCCGACCCAGGGTTCCACTTCGTTCCACCCTGGGCTGTCGGGTACTTCCTTCGGCAAGCTCAGGACGGCTCCGCCACTTGGGGGCCGCTTCCCGCCCAAGCGGATTGTGCCGTCCCCCCGGGCGTCTGGCACTTAAAAAAATCCGCGCACTCCGGGCGGGCAATGATGAATGTTGAATGATGAAGGGGGACGGGATCAGAATTTTTTTGAGAAATATTTTGGAATCACTTTGACATACCGGGCAATTATGAAGTATGAAGTATGAAAAATTACGGGACGGGACGAATTTCTGGGAATTCGGGAACTCGGTTCATTACATGAAAATTAAACGTATCCCGCCAAAATTCATAATCGGGGCAGGTCATACTTTATTCGGCTGTAACTTTGTCATACCCAAAAGCATTATGAGAGTATGAAATTTCGACAACTCTACCTTCTCCCGCTCCTTGCCGCGGCCAGCATTGGATTTGGCGCCGGCTGCGCGCCTTCGACTTCCGCGCCGATCACGAATAGTTTTTCGAATCCCAATGCGCCGGATACGCTGAACGTATCGGGGCTGTATGAGGTCTCGCCGTATGGCACGGTTGGTTCCTGGACCGGGATCGATATTAAGTGGAAGGATTCCGCCGGGATCGTGCGGGCGATGTCCGGCTACGCGGGCAAAGTGGTGCTGCTCTCGTTCTGGATTACAACGCCGGACACGGGGGCGTGGGTGGAATACGCGCTCGATTCCGTACAAAAGGATTTAGGCGATAGTGTTCGCATCGTGACGGTCGCGGAGGACGGGGGCAATTCGAACAATTTTACCACAGTGTATAAGTACGTGAGTTCGAATAAGATACGCGCGCAGGTTATCGTCGATAGCGGCCAATTTGCGCACGTTCAATACTCGGAGCTTGCCAACGGCAATCTCGGCGTGCCGGAAACATTCATATTGCGGCCCAACGGCTCGATCATGCAATACATCGAAGGCTATGACTCGGAACCTGTTCTGGACAGCCTCGCGCGCGCGGCATATCATTGAAACAGAGCCGTGTAGCACCCGGAGCATACTCCGGGAGCTACACGGCTACTTTGCTTAATTAGCCAGAGCTTACCACTCCCGCCGATGCCGGAGTTCCCATAAGTGCTTGAGCAGGGAGTCGCGGGAAGATTTTATCGCGCGCAGGTTTTCGATGCGGCGGCGAAGTTTAAGAAACGCGGCGGTGAAAATGAGGAGACAAGCGACAATGATAACGCTATTTTCCATCCAGCTAGCCTGTCCGCGAAACACGTGGCGCGCGGTGAGCAGGAGATATGCAGCGGCGAGCAGCAGTGCCACGGCAATAAGACGGTTTATCGTGATGCGTGAAATCATGGGACGGGATCGAATCCCCCTTTGTGGAATGGATGGCATTTGCCGATGCGCTTTAGGCCGAGCCACCCGCCGTGCAACACGCCGTACTTTGCTATCGCCTGCACAGTGTATTCCGAGCACGTCGGGGTAAACCGGCACGATGGCGGAAACAGCGGCGAAAGGAGCCGCTGATAAAGGCGGATGAGGAAAATAAAGACCGCTCGCATCGAGTGGAGGAGTAACGAGCAATGGGCTCAGACTCGTTTCGTCAAATGCACTGCAATGGTGTGAACATCGCTCACGATGGCATCCCATTGCACGGCTCGTACCGGCTTCGAGATTCGCAGCATGATAATTAGCTGCTCGCCGCGTGCCAGCATGGTTTCTTCAATCTGGGGAAATGCTTCGGTTTGGGTGATCGCAGCGCGAAGCCAGCGCCGGATCTTATTGCGGTCGTGTGCAAGCTTGTAGGAACGCTTCGAGGCAAGCAGTAAAATGCGAACTCCGGCTTCACCTAACGGCAAGGGGCGTTTGGCCCAGGCACATTCCGTGACCGCGAGCGGGGAGGTGCGAACCCACTTCCGGTTCGCGAAAAACCAGTCGAGATTCTTCTTCCCGCTGAAGGAGTGCCGGCGATCAAGCGTTAGCTGCGAAGCCATTATGTGTAGCGCAAACTTTAGTTTGCGTTTTTTCGCCGCGGTGGTCGCAAACTGAAGTTTGCGCTACACATCCGTCATCCTTTTCGTTCGTCGGAGACGGTCAGCTTGTGCCGGCCCTTGGCGCGGCGCGAGGCAAGGACGCGGCGTCCGTTTTTTGTGCCCATACGCGAACGGAATCCGTGTTTGTTGGCGCGTTTGCGGCGGCTTGGTTGGTAAGTGCGTTTCATCGCGGTGTGCTAAATGCGGAGTGCTAAGTTCCTATGTGTGGCGCGCTCGAACAGCAATATCCAGAGAAATGGTTCAGAGGAAATGGCTATGGGATTTGGAACGAAACCATATTTCCCGGATGCGCGCCGAAGAAGGGATAGATCGGCTTGTCGTTCGAATCCCGGCTGGCGTAAGTAAATTGTTGCGCATAGGGCGAGGCATAGGCCGTGCAGAAGACCTTCGTGCCGGCCGGATAGGGTACCAACTGCGGAAGGATTTTCTCGTAGATCGTGTCGGATCGTTGATTTCCGACTTCATAAATATAGGGAGGGTCATAGGAAGAGGCTACGACGGGGTCGATCGCATTTGTCGTGTCCATGAAGAGATAGACCGAGCCGATTGGCGGCTGCGAGGGGTCGGTCGAGGTGAGTATTATTCGTACATCAAGGCCCTGGGAAGGGTCGGGATCCGGATGAACATCGTCGATCATGGCCTGAAGCCAGGAGACCGGAAAGAGATGAATTTCATTCGCCGAGGAAGTGTCCGCTGGCACGTTCACGCGAAGAGAGGCCGCGGCGAAGCCGGACTTCGAAACAGAAATGCTATAATTGCCTGCCGGTAAAGAATCGAAGAAATACGATCCGGAAAGGCCGGTTCTGACCGTTTCCTTCTTACTCCCCGTGAGCTTCACACTGTCCAGACTGGCGGGGTACCAGAATACCGTATCGAAATGGGAATCGGCAATGTCCATCTGAGCGGCTTCGCCGGTCAACGGATAGAGCCGGACGACCGTATTGCTATCGATGGTCGTATTCGGAGCCTGCGGAGCGGTCGAATGGCTGCAACCTGCAAGCGCGGCCGCCGCGAGGAACGCGGCAAAAAGGAGCGAAAGGAAGGAAATGGGTTTCATACAAACGGACTAAAAAATGTGGAATACAAGAGCGACACGGACGCCGCTCTGAAAGTTACAAGTGCAATTAATCTCGTCCAGGCGAAATAGTTACAATAATTCGTGAACGGCTCCATCCCCGCCCGAACTTTGTTCGTTATACGCCCGCCGGGGATCGCAAACTAAAGTTTGCGCTACAAAGGGCTATTTCTGAATGATAAAAATAATCATCTTCGCGATTGTTCTCATCGCCGCATTGTGGGGGATTGTCATCAATACCAAGCGCCTCACGGATTTTCTCCGTTTGGGCAAATGGACGAATCGCTTCGACCGCCCGAACGAGCGCATGAAGCGTGTGCTTGGCATTGCTATCGGCCAGTCGAAAATTTTTCGCGATCCCGTTGCCGGGCCGATCCATGCATTCATCTTTTGGGGATTTCTCGTCCTGCTCTTTGCCGTCATCGAATCGATCGGCGAAGGATTGACGGGTGGTCATTTTTCGCTTTCGTTTCTTGGGCCGGTCTATTCGGTCATTACGGCCTCGCAGGATTTATTTATTGTTCTGGTCATCCTTTCGGTCGTTGCGGCGCTTTGGCGAAGATTTATCACTCATGTGAAACGATTGGAGGGCGATAAGCACGAGCGCATCGATGCTGTTGTGATTCTTCTTCTCATTCTTATCATCGTATGCTCCTATACGCTGGGTACTGCCGCTCGCTTGACGATTCGCGGCCCCAATGCGTATGAATATCATTGGTTTGCCACGCTTCTTGCACCACTAACGGGCACGCCCCAAATGCACGCGCTTATTTATGAGAGCGCGTGGTGGGTGCATATTGTCGCGGTGCTCGGCTTTATGAATTATCTGCCCTATTCGAAGCACCTGCATGTCATCACTTCGCTGCCGAATGTTTATTTCTCCGACCTCAAGCGAAAAAATTATCTCAAGCCCATAAATTTCGAAGATGAGACCATTACGAAGTATGGTGCTTCGGACATCGAAGATTTAACATGGAAGCAACTCCTCGATGGCGATACCTGCACGCACTGCGGGCGCTGCACCTCCGTATGTCCCGCGAACGTAACAGGAAAAATTCTCGATCCGCGATGGATCATCATTGCGACGCACGCTCGCATGCTCGACAAAGCGCCGTATCTGACTGCGCAATCGAAATATGGATTCAATTCATGGATAGGCGAGATTACGAAATCGAAAGTTGCCACGACGGGCGATGTCGTGCATGATGAGCTTACCACACCCGAAGAACCCGGGGTGAGCCACCTGGAGGGAAGGCTGCTTTTTGAGAAGCCAAAGAAAACGCAGGAAGAAGTCGAGGCCCAAAAATTTGTCGGCGGTTATATCCCGCAAGAAATGCTCTGGCAATGCACGACCTGCCAGGCCTGCATGACCGAATGCCCTGTAACCATCGAGCATGTCGATGAAATCATCGACTTGCGCCGCAACCTGGTGATGATGGAATCGAGTTTTCCGCCGGAGTTGCAATCGGCCTTCGGCAACATGGAAAATAATTTTTCGCCCTGGGCATTTTCGCCCAGCGAGCGCGGGGAGTGGGCCAATGGGATGGGGATTTCCACCATGGCACAGGGCGCTGCCCGTGGGACGAATGGGACCGATGGGCCAGGTCTCGCAACTCAGCACTCAGCACTCAGCACTCCCATACTGTTTTGGGTAGGCTGCGCCGGCTCTTATGACCAAAGAGCAAAAAAAATCACGAAAGCCTTCGCGGAGTTGATGCAGCTTGCCGAAATCGACTTCCGCATTTTGGGCAATGAGGAAAAATGCACCGGCGATCCGGCGCGAAGAATGGGCAATGAATACCTCGCGCAGATGCTGATCAAAGAAAATGTCGAGACCTTGAACCGCTACAAAGTTACCAAAATCGTAACCACCTGCCCGCATTGCTTCAATGCGATTAAGAACGAGTGGAAAGATTTCAACGGTCACTATGAAGTTCAGCACCATACGGAATTTATTAAAGAACTATTAGACTCGGGCCGCATTAAGCCAATGAAAGAGTTGCTCGAACGCGCGACCTATCACGATTCCTGTTATCTCGGGCGCTCGAACGATATCTATGACGCTCCTCGCAATGCGCTCGAAAGCATTCCCGGTCTGGACATCGTGGAAATGGATCGTTCCCGCTCCAAAGGCTTCTGTTGCGGCGCCGGCGGCGGACAAATGTGGATGGAAGAGAAAGCCGGCAAGCGCATCAACATCGAACGAACCGAAGAGGCGTTGGCTACTGGCTCCTCGGTTGTCGCTAGCGCGTGCCCCTACTGCATGACGATGCTGACCGATGGCGTCAAAGCCAAAGGCGAAAGCGATAATGTGACGGTCCGCGATATTGCGGAAATCGTGCTGGATGCGGTGAGATAGATGCCGGAGATTAGCCGATTCTTGGGGATTGTGATTAGGATGTTCTATGACGATCATCCGCCGCCTCATTTCCGTGCCGAATATGGCAACTACAAAGCTCAATTAGATTTGAAAAAGTTGGAACTTATCGAAGGCGAGCTTCCGCCGCGGATTCGTGCGGTAGTCATTCGCTGGGCGACAGAGCATAGAACCGAGTTACTGGATAATTGGGAACGAAGAGAAGAGCGAAAACCGTTGGCTAAGATCGAACCGATATGACAAAAATGACAGAAATTGTTAGGGCTACTTACCTCCATGACTATGTCATCAACGTAGCATTCGACGATGGATACGAGATGAATTACAATGTGGAGCTGGCTTTAACCGGTGAGATAGGAAGTCCGTTACGCGATATGAACCTCTTCAAACAGTTCCGACTCGAAGGAGGAGCATTAGTTTGGCCAAATGGGTTTGACACGTGTCCCGATTATCTGCGACATCATTACGAGTTAGAAGGAGCGGAAGAACATGTCTAAAATCTGTTGGTTTCTCGGCATACGTATCGAGATGGGAATAGACGACCATCCTGTGCCGCACTTTCATGCCATTTACGAAGACTTGGAACCAAATCCCGAAGCCGCGTATGCCATCGAGACGCTCGAAGTAATCGAAGGCGCCTTGCCGAAGCTGGCTCATGGTTTCGTTCTCGAATGGATGGATGACCACCGTAAGGAACTCCTGGAAGACTGGCAGCGGGTCAAACAAGGATTACCGCTTCCGGAGATCGAGGCGTTGGAAGGAACATTCTGAGTGCGCGCCGGAGGACACGAGCAACCTAAAGCATGCGCCACGCCAGCGCGTTATCTCCCCGGATTGACGATCATATATCCCACCCGGATTTTGTCCGATGTGCTGTAATTCGAAAGGCTGGTCGTCGTGGGAATCATTCCAATGCGAATGTCGAACGCGCCCGTGGTGCGGTTTGAGACGTCGATAAAGTATTCTGCCTGTCGCGGATCGGGTGCGTTGCCATCCGTAATTTTCGAAACCACACTGACCAGGACGATGCTCGTGCTCGAGCAGTAGCGATTGCTGATGGTGAGCGTCCCCCAATTTTGAAAGACTCCGGAGGTGGGTGCGGCAGTAGTAAGGTTACCGCCGCCGAGCGTCAGTTCGATTACGCCGCTTGGGCCTTGCGCCGACCAGGCGGTGTGCGAGGTCGCGCCTTCTACATCCGACCCTACGCTCGGCGATTCCGTGGTCCGGCCCATCGTGAATTCGCCGTCGTTTAGTTGCAGCGCCACGTTCGTGCTTCCTGCCGTCGTGTTACCGCTGCCCGTGGCGAGGACGCCGATCGTGCCGGTCGCGGACGTGCTGGATGCCGTTCCCCACACGCCGATGGCCTGGTTCGTCGTTGCGCCCGTCGCATTGCCGAAGATCGCCGCGGTCTCGTTTGTGGTGCCCGTATACAGTGAATGAAGCTGGTGCGTCGTCGTCGTAACGCCAATTCCAACCTGCCCCGTCGAGAGAATGCGCATGCGTTCCAAGTTATTGGTGCGGAAGACGAGGTCATGCGCGTCCGAAGTACCGAGATAATTGGTCGTGGGACTTGTTCCCGTATTGCCGAGCGTGCTCCAATAGAGGTTCGAGGCGGCGCTCCAGACGGGCGCGCTGCTGCTGCCCGTGGAGGCGAGGACATAGCCCGAAGTGCCGGGGAGATTATTGGGCATAAGCGCGCCCGAAAACTTTAAGTTACCAGTAATATCGAGCACCTCACTCGGCGAAACGTTGCCGACGCCAAACTTCAGCGTTCTACCGGAATTATAGAATACGACGCTGCTATCCTGCGTTACAGTCGCGCCGGCACCGAAGACGAGGTCGAAATTGCCATTTGCCTGATTATTATTGCCTCCGAGGACAACGGAATATTCTCCACACGCCGTATTATTATACCCTCCGGCCACGACGGAATACAACCCGCACGCGCTATTATTTTGGCCGCCGCCTACAAAAGAATAATTTCCGGTCGCGGAGTTTTCGTATCCGCCGCTGACGGTCGAATAATTGCCGCTGGCGGTATCGAATTCGCCGCCAGATACGGTCGAAGCCGTCCCCGTTGAGCGATTGCTTGCACCCCACGCGATCGAATAGGTGCCGGACGCCAGATCATTGTAACCCGCCGCGATCGAATAATCGCCCGTTGCATGATTGGTCGTGCCGATGCCTTCGAGCGCGAATCTACCGCTGCCACGGCGCCACAGCGTGTCGGAACCGCCTCCGCCTGAACTTCCAAATCCTCGCCAGGAAAGATTGCCAAATCCGTCCGTACAGAGCACATAGTCCGTCCCGTTGCCATCGGCCAGTGGGAGCGTGTACGTGACACTGGTGGTCTGTAAGCCGGCTTTGAAGCCACTATAGGTTGAGCCGGAACTGGAAGGCTCATAAAAGCGAAGTTCCTCCGCTGTATTATTAGTATTTGTGAGTCCGACATTGCCCCCGGCATAGACACGGACGTGTTCGAGATTGTTGGTACGAATGACCCAATCGGTCGAGTCGGTTGTGCCGATAAAATTAGTCGATGCGCTGGTGCCGGAATTTCCAAGCAAGAGCCATCCGCCGCCTAAAAAGGGAACCCAGGCAGTGCCGTTGAAATACCAAAAGGTCGGGGCGGTGCCGGCATAGGGTGCGGACAATGCTGTTGAAACATCGGTTTCGTAAACGAGGAGGCCCGTTGCCGGGGATGAGATAGCGAGTTTTTGTGCTTCCGTCATGCGTGGGATCAGCAGGCCACGGGACGTGCTGGTGAGATCGAGCAGCGCGCTTGCGTCTGGCGCTGTCGTGCCGATGCCGACGTTGCCCTGCGCCATCGCGGGCAATGATGAATTATGAAGGATGAATGATGAAACCACGAGGATCATCACCCACCTAATTGCAAACTGGTAGGTTCGTTTCGATGACATGACATCCCTTTTCTTAAATGTGCTTTTCATAATTCATCCTTCATAATTCATCATTGCCCGTTACCGGCCCGGATTAATGACGATATATCCGATGCGAAGAAAACACTGCGTGTGAAATCCATTCGCGCCGGTCACGGTCGGAATCATTCCGATATGGATCACGCAGGAACCCGTCGTCCGGCTTTCGACGTCCACTTTATAAATACCGTTGATCGGATCGGGAGTGGTGCCGCTGTTATTGATCTTTGCGATGACGCCGGCCAAAATGATGCTTGTGCTTGCGATATACTCGTTATTGATCGTAACGTCTCCTAAATCCAGGTAGACCCCGGTCACCGGCGTGGTTGAACTTAGGTCGGAGAGTTGCACCTGAATCACGCCGGATGGGCCATGTTGCGAATAGAGCACGCCGCTCGCGGCTGGTTCTACGGCCGTGCCGGAGGATGGCGGCAGGGTATCGCGGCCCATGGCGAACTCGCCCTGATTCAGTTGCAGAGCCACATTGGTCGAACCGCTCGTGGTGTTGCCGCTGCCCGTCGCGAGCACGGAGAGCGTGCCGGTATTGGAAGCGCTGGTATTGGCTCGGCCCCAGACCCCGAGAGCTTGCGCGGTCGTCGCGCCGGAGGCATTGCCATAGATCGCCGCCGTCTCGTTCGTCGTGCCCGTCAGGAAGGATTGAAGTTGGTGAGCACTCGTCGTAGTGTTTATGCTGACCTGCCCCGTCGATTGGATGCGCATGGCTTCCGTGGCATTCGTGCGCATCACGAATGCCGTGGCATCGGTCGTCCCGATAAAATTGATCGAAGGATTCGTGCCGATGTTTCCGGTGAGGCGCCAACTGGTCGAGGGCACCACGAGCGAGCCCCAGGTTGGCGGCGAACCGCTTCCGGCGGATGTCAGGTATTGCCCGCTTGTTCCCATCGAACCATTCGGAGAAAGTCCGCCCGAGAAGCGGACATTGCCCACGATGTCGGCGGCCTGCGTGGGACTGGTTGTGTTCAATCCCAACTTTGTAGTGGTCGAAGTAGGCCCATAGAAGATTAATTGGTT
>Ga0307374_10015607_pt1 | contig 10195 bp, 10 predicted proteins | sample OX3MG_FD_202532 | JGI IMG/M metagenome (GOLD analysis project Ga0307374, IMG submission 202532) | Soil microbial communities from Risofladan, Vaasa, Finland - OX-3 | ecosystem: Environmental > Terrestrial > Soil > Coastal area > Acid sulfate soil | place: Finland: Risofladan, Vaasa | collected...
GTACCCCCGGCACGCGCCGGGCGAGCGCGCCCCGCGCGACCGGGGCTGTGGGCGCCCCTTCGTGGGAAGCTCGCCGGCGAGGAGGCGCGCGACCGTCACGAGAGGTGGTATCGATGCTGACCTGGTTTATCACCGGCTCGTCCCGCGGTTTCGGCCTGGAGCTCGCCCGCCAGGCCCTCGGGCGGGGTGACGCCGTGGTCGCCACCGCCCGTGACCCGCGCCGGGCCGAGGACGCGCTCGACGGTCCGCACGAGCGCCTGCTCGCCACGGCCCTCGACGTCACCGACGAGGCGCAGATCGCGGCGGCGGTCACGGAGGCCATCGAGCGTTTCGGCCGGATCGACGTGCTGGTCAACAACGCCGGCCGAGGACTGCTCGGCGCGCTTGAGGAGACGTCGGCGCCACAGGTTCGCGACCTGTTCGACCTCAACGTCTTCGGACTGCTCGCCGTGACTCGAGCTGTCCTTCCGGTAATGCGCCGGCAACGGTCAGGGCGGGTGCTCAATATCAGCTCGGTCGGAGGATTCACGGGACGTGCAGGCTCTGGGATCTACAGCGCCACGAAGTTCGCGGTCGAAGGGCTGAGCGAGTCGCTGCGGGCAGAGCTCGCCCCGCTCGGCATCGGGGTCGTCATCATCGAGCCCGGGGCATTCCGCACCGACTTCCTCGACGCGCGGTCGATTCTGCACGCCGAGGGCAAGATCGAGGACTACTCCTCGATCACCGGCGAGATGCTCGCGTGGGCCGCCGGTGCGAACCACTCGCAGCCCGGCGATCCGGCCAAGGCCGCGGCGGCGATGATTGCGGTCGCGACGGCCGCCGAACCACCCGAGCGGCTCGCCCTCGGCTCGGACTGCGTCGGGCGCGTGGAGGCCAAGCTCCAGGCCGTCGCCGGGGACCTCGCCGCCTGGCGGGAGCTGGCGCTCTCGACCGACCACCGGGACTGACGCGCCGCCGGCAGGTGGACGAGGTGAGCAGCAGCGTCCCGCCGGGTGCGCCGGTGACGGCCCGCACCCGGCGCATACGACCGGCCCGAGGTCGTTGAGCGGTGCCGACCGGCCACGCCGCCACGTCGCTCGCGCGCAAGCTCGGTCTGGGGCCGGGCCACCGGTTGTCGCTCGACCACGCGCCAAGCGGCTGGGCCGTCCCCGACGCGCCTGACGGCGTGGTCCTCGTGGACGCGCCCGAGCATGCAGACGTCCTCGTCAGCTTCTTCGGCGCCGCCGGAGAGCTGCCGGGACGCCTCGCCGTGCTCGGCGCCCGCATCTTCCCCGCCGGTTCGCTGTGGATCGCATGGCCGCGGCGGGCCGGCGGCCACAGCAGTGACATGACCGACGCGATCGTGCGTGGGCACGTGCTCGCGATGGGTCTCGTCGACACCAAGATCGCCGCGCTGGACGAGGACTGGTCCGCCCTGCGCGTGGTGTGGCGGCGCGAGCACCGTGGCGGTGGCGCGCCGCCCACGGTGGCGCGTGGAGGTTGACTGGCGACGGGCGCTGACCGGCGCGCCGTCCGGACGTTCCGCCGCCGCCACCCCCGACGAGCCGCGTCGAGGGTGCGTCACGTTCGCCGGGCGCTCGACGAGCGCCGCCGCTACTCACCTTCGCGCTCGCCGCGCGGGCATGATGTCGGCATGATCGATCACGTGGCAATCCAGTGCGCCGACGTCGCGGCCAGCGCGGCCTTCTTCGACTCGGTGCTGGCACCGCTCGGTGGTGCTCGGGTGATGGACTTCGGTCAGGTCATCGGCTTTGGGATCGGCGCGAGGCCGGTCTTCTGGATCGGGCCGCGCACGACCGGCGAGGGCTTCCGCGAGACCCATCTCGCGTTCAGCGCCCCCGACCGAGCCGCGGTGCGGGCGTTCTACGATGCGGCGGTCGCCGCCGGCGCCGAGGTCCTGCACGGGCCGCGGCTCTGGCCCGAGTACCACGCCGACTACTTCGGTGCGTTCGTGCGCGATCCCGACGGCAACAACGTCGAGGCCGTCTGTCACGTGCCGGACTAGCGCGAGCCGCCTGCGCGAGGCTCGCCGAGGCGAGGCGAGGCGAGGCGCGGCGCCAGCGTCCCGGAGCGGCGCAGGATCAGCGGGGGAGTCTGCCGCGGGCACGTCCTGTCGCGATGACGGTGGACCTGCTCGGCCTGGAGGCGTGCCGTTCCGAGGCCGGGCCTTCCGGAGGGCACCCGGCGCGCCTCGGGCGAGACGGTGAGGTCCGCTGGGCCGACGCGGACTACCCGGTATCGAGGTGGAGGAGAGCGCCGAGTACGGGGGACGCGTCTACGGCCTGTTCGTGTGCGTGCCGGCTCCGGACCGACCGGTCCCGCTCGACCGCCGGATCGTCGCCCTCCCGCGGGCGGCCCAGATCGGTCCCGCGCTGGTCAACCGGGGCACAGCGCTGTCAGCCCCGCCTTGCGTCCGGCGGAGTCCGGGCCGATGTGGCCGCGCTCACCCCTGGTCGTGGCGGGGTGCCGGGCCACCCTGGAGCGGCACGGAGCCGGTGCGCGCGATCCACGCGAGCTCCCACTCCGACAGCTCCCTGATGACCGGCGGCCGGGGAGGCGCGGAGGGATCCCGCGCCTCGGCCGCCGCGGCGTCCCGGTCGGCCCGGGCCCCGGCCCGGTCCTCCGAACGCATCCACTGCAGGTAGATCGGGACGAACGCAGCGAGGGTAACCACCTCGGTGGAGGTCCACAGCAGCGCCCCGCCGGCGTGCGTGCTCGCCAGGTTGTACATCGAGGCGATCGGGTGCACGTTGGCGAGGATGGCGACGCCGAGGAACGCCTCGACGCCGGAGCCGAGCAGGATGTTCAGCATCCTCGCGCCGTGGCCCATGCGCCCGTGCATGATCGGGTCGTTCCCGATCATCGGCCACCAGTACAGGGTCCCGCCGAAGAAGAAGGTCAGGTTCAAGAAGTCCATCAGCGCCATGTGGTTCATCGCCACGTTGACGAGGGGCGTCAGGAAGAACGCCACCATGAGCCCGAAGTAGAGGAACCACGCCGTGATCGGGTGGCTGAGCGCGGCGAAGGGGCGGGAGCGGAGCAGCGCGATCCAGCGCTGCTTCGTTCTGCGGCCGGCCGTCTGGAGCAGCAGGGTCGAGGGCGCCCCGAGCGCGAGCAGCGGCGGCGCGACTGCCATCAGGACCAGGTGCTGGATCACATGCGCCTGGAAGTAGCTGCCCGTGAAGGCCGCGACGGGCGACTGCAGCGCGATGTCGATCGACACGAGCCCGGCCATGAACGCCGCTGTCCGGCCGCCGGGCCAGCGGCGGCCGCGCGCGGCGAGGGACCAGTCGGCGCGCAGGTACCAGACCGCGACCGCGACGAGCAGGGCGAGCATGGAGAGGGGGAAGGCGCTCCACTCCCAGTGCGTCAGCGCGTTGTGCAACGTGAACTCGACGTGACCCATGCCGGTCCCTGGCATCAGACCTCCCCGCGTGTGCTCATCGCCGGGCCCCGTCGTCCCGGTGTCCGCGCCCGCGGCCGTGCGACCGCATCATCGCACGGTTCGGAGATGATGCACGAGCAGCGTGAAGGTGCACGGCGTCGGGACGTGCGAGGGGACGACGTGGACGTGGGTGAAGGCGCCGAGCGCGAGAGGGGGAAGCGTGAGCCCGAGCGGCACGATCGCGGCGGCCCACCGGGCGACGAGGGCCCACCGGACCGACCCGCGGTACCGCGACCGGCCCGCCCTCGCAGCCTCCCCGGGCACGGTGGCGACGAGCGCTCGCGTGGCGGGAGCGACGAGCTCGGCCGTGAGGTCGGGGATCGGGCCGAGCGCGTGCAGCCGGATCCGGCGGGTGATCGCCGCCAGCCTGGCCTCGAAGTCCCGGCATGACCGGCAGCGGCCGAGGTGCTCGTCGACCTCGGCGTCGTTCGCCGGCGCTTCCTCACCGTCGAGGCGCGCCGAGAGCGCCTCGCGCACGAGCTCGCACCAGCTCAGCACCGCGGCGCTCCCTGCCGGCGCTCGCCGGTCTCGAGCGGCCGGGCACCCCGGCCACCCCTCGAGGTGTGCCGGCCGCGGGGCCTGGCCCCCCGGCCCACCGCCGCGCCCCTACGCACCGGGGACCTCGGGCAGCTCGGGCAGCTCGGGCATGGACCGGTGCCGGAGCACCCTGTCGAGCAGCGCGCTCGCCGAGCCCTCCTCCTCGATCGCCCGGCGAATGACGGCGAGGAGCGCGGGACCCGCCCAGAAGTCGCCGCAGACCCACAGGACCGCCGCACCGAGCTGCTGGTCGGCATAGGGCGAGAGGCTGACGCCGGCCAGGTGGTCGTAGACCGGGTACCACGAGCTCGTGGTGAAGATGCTGAGCGACATCGCAAGGACGAACATCACGACGTTCGTGCCGACGATCGCCCCAATCTGTCGCGTGGTCGAGAGCCTCGGGCGGAACGGGTGCGACGGCGTGAGCTGCAGCCAGAAGAAGACGCCCGCGATGAACAGGCTCGAGTGCATGAGCCAGATGTGGACCGCCTGGTTCGTCTCGGCGAGATCGAACGCGGCCGGCACGTGCCAGAGGACCATCACCGCGTTGAACAGCACCACCGCGACGAGCCCGTTGCCGAGGAAGCGCCCGACGGCGCGCAGCGGGCGAGCCCAGGAGCCGAGCATCACCGCCCGCCCGACGGTGCGGCGCACCTTCACGGGGAACGCGAACACGATCGGCAGCCACGGGGCGCCGGCGACGATCAGCATCGGTGCGAGGAACATGATCAGGACGTGCTCGATCATGTGGACGAAGAAGTAGTCGCTCGACCAGTAGTCGATCGGCGAGGCCACCGCGACCGCCAGCATCGCGAGGCCGCCGTAGAAGGCGAAGGAGCGCTTGCGCCGCTGCCGGGCACGCCCGGGTCTCGAGCGCCGCTGCAGGCGGCGCATCCCGAGCTCGTTCAGCACGACGAGGACGGCCGCGATGACGACGAACGGGTCGAAGGACCAGTGTGCGGTGACGTAGCTCATGGCTGGCGACCGACCTCCCCGTGGCGCCCCTGCTGCCCGCCCGCGCCCGCCCCGCCGGTCGACGGCGCGGTGCGGCTGTCCGCGGCGGTCATCCCGAGGAGCCGAACTCGATCGGGACCCGGACGACCGCCGTGCGCGTCCAACTATGCCTCGTCGGGGCGAGGGTCCAGTCGCTCAGCACCGTGTCGTTGACGGCCAGCGCGTCGACGCGTCCCCTCGGGCCGAAGGCGAGGGTGGCGGTCGCCGCCGGCGGCGGCGGCAGCGCCTGCCACGGCGTGCCCGGCCCGGTGACGATCTCCGCCCGCTCGCGGCCCGAGGCGTCGCCCACCAGGGCGAACTCGCCGAGCCCGGCGGCAGGACCGACCGAGACCAGCCGCTCGGAGCGGGCGAGGTCGATCGCCGGCGAGGTGGACCAGCGCGCTTGCGTCAAGCCCGACCAGGCCACGAGGAGGCGGCCCGACGAACGATCGGAGAGGGCCAGCAGCACGTCCACGCCCGTGCCCGCCCGCGCCAGGCGCACGACCTCGACCCTGGCCGCACCGGCGTCTCGGGGAAGCGCCGGTCCGGCGAGGTGCCATCCCGCTGGGCCGTCGCCGAACACGCCGACCACGCCGGGCCGGTCGCACGCCGCACCGACGAGCGCGGCGCCCGTGGGGCCGTAGGCGACGGCGGTGAGGGCGGTCACCCCGCACCTGCGCCCGGCGCTCGACCCCGCGAGCGACGCCTGTGTGACGAGGGTGTGCCAGGCGGACCCGCTGCCACCGAGTGCCTGTACGAGCGGTGCGCGGCCGCCGTTGGCCAGCGCCAGCTCGCGCCCGCCGGGGGCCGCGGCGAGGGCGTCGGGTCCCGTTCCGAGCGCAGACGCCGGCGGGATGGGCGACCAGCTGGTGCCGTTCGGGGTGGCGACGAGCGGGGAGAAGTCGAGGCGGTTCGACGGCCGGACGCCGACGACGAGGGAGCTGCCGCCGGGGGTCGCGAGGTCGAGCCCGCCGTTCGTCGCCACCGCCAGCGATGCGGCGCGGTCGGTCCAGTGGGCGCCGGTCCGGCTCGGCAGCTCGAAGAGCTGCCAGAACGTGCCGAGCGGCTCGTCGAGATGGCCCATCGGCAGGCTCGCCCACGTGCCGCCGGCGGTCGAGATCGAGGTCGCCCCCGGTGCCTCGAGGAGCGGGCGTGCCGGTGGCACCGACGCGGCGACGGCGCCACGGCCGAGCGCCGCGGCCGCGGCGCCGGCAACGAGGAGGACCAGGACGGCCAGCAGGGCGCGTGCCCGGTAGGCACGGTGTCGTGGCATCGATCCTGGCGGCTTCATGAGGAGTGGATCACGTGCTCGATCGAGCTCGTGAGGGTGACGGCGAAGGAGGAGCGGGTGGCGGTGGTGCCCGGTCCCGGGTCGGTGTTGAGGACGTAGCGCGTGAAGCCCGCGGCGTCGATGACGTAGGCGATGTCGCTGTGGGCGATCATCGCTCCGCCGGGCGAGTAGGCGACCTGCTCGCCGAAGGCGTTCCACACCCGCTTGAGGGCGGCGGCCGATCCCGTGAGGAACATCCAGTTGCGCAGGCCGTCCAGGCCCTCCTGGCGGTCGAAGGCGTTCAGGTAGGCGCGGGCGCGGTAGAGGGGATTGACGACGACCGCCACGAGCTCGACATTGTGGGCATCGCCGCCGAGAAGGCGGTCGGCGTCCTTGAACTCCTGCGCGATGATCGGGCAGTCCGAGACGCAGACGGGGTCGAGGAAGGTCAGCGCGATCGTCCTGCCGCGCAACCTCGCGAGCGTGACCGGCGTGCCGTACTGGTCGACCAGCTGGAAGTGCGGTGCCGGGATATCCGTCGCGCTCGGGGTGCCGTCGATCGCCTGGGCGAGGATCGGGTCGGCGTTCGGGTTCGTCGACGCGATCGCCATCGGCGCCGCGCCGAGCAACGTCACGGCGACGGCGCCGAGCGCGGCGAGCGAGCGGAGGACGTAGGCGGGCTGGGTGGCGACACGTTCCCGCCACGGGACCCGTGCGGACGCCATGGCCGGGAAGGGGACCACGGTATCGGCCCGGACCGCCACCCTCGTGAGGCAGAGATAACCGGCCACGAGGACGACCAGCATGGGGATCATGCTGTTCGGGTCGGTGCCCACGCCGCCGAGGAAGCCGAGGTCCTCGACGAGCAGCCAGTCGGCGATGCAGAGCACGGCGGCGGCGGCGAGAGCGACCCGCACGACCGGCACCCGGCCGGTGAGGAGCGCCAGCCCGATCGCGCCGAGCGCGACGACGACGAAGAGGTTGACGGCAAAGCCGTGGGCAACGTCGAAGGCGGCGAAGCTCGCCACCCACGACGAGAGGAACCCCGGCTGCGGCGTCGCGGCCATCTGGCGCACCATGCCCGGCAGTGTCCCGAGCGTCGAGCTCCCCCGGAGGTGACCCTGCCAGTAGCCGCGCCCGGGCCACGCCTGCAGGAGCGCCATACCGACGAAGAAGCTCCCCATGACGCGGAGGAGCCCGCGTCCGAGGCGCGGACCTGTCCAGTACCGCTCCGGCAGGGCGAGGAGCACGCCGGCGAGAGCGTAGAAGACGACGGCGCCCGGCGCCCCGAAGAGCCAGCTCAACCCTGGCGCGAAGATCCCGCCGAAGCTCTCGCCGAAGATCCACACGAGCGCCCCCCAACCGAGGCTGGCGAGCCCGGCCAGACGGGACCAGCGCCCGCGCGGGGCGACGAGCAGCAGGAGCCCGACGCCGACTTGGATCCAGACCGCCGACGCCGACGCGGCGATCGGGTGGTCGTTCCAGATCGTGCCGCCCACGTTGACGAGGTGCTGCACCCAGGCCGGCGAGGCGGCCGCGGTCGGCTTGATCACCCGTGGCGCCATGGCGAGCGGCATCGAGGCCTGGGCCTGGAGGACGCCGTCGAAGATCCAGAGCAGGCCGAATCCGATCCGCAGCAGCCGGCGTCCGACCGGCTCGAGGTCGGCCGGGGACGTCCGCCGCGCAACGGCCGATGCCGGGCCGTCGGAAGCGGCGACGGCCCGGCGCAGCTGCACCGTGCGCAGCACGTTCCACGCCGCGATGACGATCGCAAGCAGCGCCAGGACGACGAGTCCTTGGTGCAGGAGCATCGAGTGGAACGCCGAGACGATCGTCGCGTTGGTCGGTTGGAGCCCCGAGCTCATCCCCGGCATGTGGCGTGCATCCCCGATCGGTCAGTGGCGGCAGGCGCGTCAGGCGCCGCCCGTGTCCCCGTAGTGCCCGTGTCCCCGTAGCGCCCGTAGTGCGCGTGTCCCCGTAGTGATAGTGCGCGCCCGGGGGGCGGAAGTTCCCACCCCGCCGCAAGGTTCCCGCCCGGGTGCCCGTGGTGGGCGCTACCGTCGGGCCCGTGGACGAGCTGACCCGGCTCCTCGGAGAGGCACAGGCGGGCGACTCCAGGTCGCTCGAGGCCTTCGTCCGCCTCACCCAGCCCTCGGTCTGGCGCTTTTGCGCCCATCTCCTCGGACCGGACGACGCCACCGACGCGACGCAAGAGACGTATCTGGCCGCCTGGCGGGCGATGCCGGCGTTTCGTGGCGACGCGTCGGCCCGTACCTGGCTGTTCGCCATCGCCAGGCGCACCGCCGAGCGGGTGGCGCGCGGCAGGCGACGCTGGGTCGAGCTCGCCGACCACGCCCTCGGGCCACCGCCGAGCGCGCACCCGGAGCAGGCGGCCGAGCTCGGCGATCTGCTGGCCGGGCTCGATCTCGACCGCCGCCTCGCGCTGGTCCTCACCCAGATCGTCGGACTCTCGTACGCCGAAGCCGCCGCGGTGTGCGACTGCCCCGTCGGGACCATCAGGTCGCGGGTGGCACGCGGCCGGAAGGACCTCATCGAGCGCCTGGAGGCACGGCCCGAGGCGTCGGGCCTGGGCGACACGTAGCTGCGCTCCGGTGACCGTCCGGACCGCACACGTCATGGCCGGATAGGCCACGGGCCCGGCAGGGAGTCCCCCCAGCCGCGCGGGGCTGATCGCAGCGGGCGACCGGGTCGGGCACCACCCGAGCGGTCCGGGTCACCACCTCGGCAATGGCCACGCCGCCGACCTGGGACGCCTCGGCCAGTTCGGCGTCGGCACGCGACGATCTCGGTCGGACCGGTCGCGCCGCTGCGATCGGCCCGGGTCGTTGGCTCGGCTCGGTCCTCGGTCCTCGGTCCCCGGTCCTCGGTCCCCGGTCCCCGGACTACGGTCGACCCGACGCGCGCGCTGCTAGCGCCGGCCGCCGGGGGGCGACGTCCCCGCCGGGTCCGCTGGCCACGGGTGCTTCGGGTAGCGCCCGGCCATCTCGCGACGGACGTCCTGCCACGACCCGGCCCAGAACCCCGGAAGGTCGGCGGTGACCTGGATCGGGCGCCCGGCCGGTGAGAGCAATTCCAACGTGAGCGGCACCCGACCGTCGGCGACCGACGGGTGCGTCACGGTGCCGAAGAGCTCCTGCACCTTGGCCGCGGCTCGGGGCCGCTCGCCGGTGTAGTCGATCGGCACCCTCCGGCCACGGGGGAGCTCGAGGGCGACGGGAAGGATGCGGTCGAGGTCGGCGCGCCGGGCGCCGAGGGCCGCCCGCATCGGAAGTGACGGGTCCACCCGGGCGAGATCGGCGCGCCCTCGCGCGCCGGCGAGGAGGGGTGTGAGCCATTCGCCGGCGCGGGCGGCGAGCGCCGCGTCGGACAGGTCCGGCCAGTCGAGCCCGAGCTCACGTCGCGCCCATCCCGCCCGCGCCTGGAGCGAGCGGGCGGCCGGCGTCCAGTTCAAGGTCACGAGGCCGCTGCGCACGGCGCGGTCGACGAGCGCCGCGGTCGTCCGGGGTCCCGCCGGCGCCGGACCCCGGGTCGTGTCGAGCACCAGGTCGTCGAGGAGTCGTTCGGTGGTCGCCCGCAGGTCGTCGAGCCGCTCGTCCCACTCGAAGCGGACCTCGGTGCGGATCGCCCCCGCGCCGATGCGCTCGACGTCGGAGCGCTCCAGCGCCGCGGCCAGGCGGATCCGCGCGTCGGCGCGGCCGACGCCGGCCGGCCCGTCGAGCTCCGCGACGACCAGCCATTCGGCGGTCGCCAGCGGGTCGTGGTCCGGCAGGACCGCGCCCCCACCCTGGCGGAGGCGGTAGCGGCCGCGCCCGCGCGACTGGGCGATCCGGTCGGGGTACGCGTCGGCGAGGAGCCTCCCCGGGTCCGCGCGGTCGGCGCCCGGTCCCGGCGAGCCGGCCACGACGGCCGGTGCTCGGCCGGCGGCGCGC
>Ga0307374_10015608_pt1 | contig 10195 bp, 9 predicted proteins | sample OX3MG_FD_202532 | JGI IMG/M metagenome (GOLD analysis project Ga0307374, IMG submission 202532) | Soil microbial communities from Risofladan, Vaasa, Finland - OX-3 | ecosystem: Environmental > Terrestrial > Soil > Coastal area > Acid sulfate soil | place: Finland: Risofladan, Vaasa | collected...
CTTGGTCCGCGCCGCGCGCGATGCCTGGGGGTCGAAGACGAGATGCTCTACCTTTGCGCGCATGGCGCCAAGCACGGATGGCAAACGATCAGCGGAATCGCTGATTTGGCTCATTTGATACGCGCCCGTCCGGTTGACTGGATCGCGCTGGCCACACGAGCCGAAGCGGTCGGCGCCCGGCGGACCCTGTTGCTGGGGATGCTGCTGGCGAGCGGGCTTCTCGACGCGGCGGTGCCGGAAGAGATTGTCGCGGACGCGGCGCGCGAACCAGCGGCCGCGTTGTCGAGCACGATCTTTCGGCGTTACTTCGATTCGCTGAGCGGCGAGCGTCCCAAACTCTATCAGCGCTGGGCGATTCCGGTTCTGATGGCTGCGGACTGGCGCGCGCGGATTCGCTATGCGGCGGGCCGCACGTTCGTCCCGACCGAGGACGACGAAGGATTCATGCGGCTGCCGCATGCGCTGTTTGCGCTTTACTATGTGGTACGGCCGCTCCGGCTCGCATTGAGCCGTATCCCGGAACTTTTCGAGCGAAGACCCGGCCATCCGGCTGCTGGCGGGATGCGCGGCGGCGGTCGAGGGCGCGGATGATGCGTGCGATGCGCGATTTTGTCGCCGCGATAGTCGCAATCGCGCGCTGGCGCTTCGCAGCCGTGGTCGCGCTGATTACCGCGTTCTCGCTGACCGAGGGCGTGGGCGTGATGCTGCTGATACCGACGCTGCGGATCGCGGGCTTCGATGCGGGCGGGCACGGTGCGTTGGGGCGCTATGCAGACCTGGTCGCGCGTATTCTGGGTTCGGTCGGGCTCGCGCCGACGCTGCCCGTGCTGCTGGCAATTTTTGCGGGGCTGATAGCGGCGCGGGCGGCGCTTGGACGGATGCAGAGCGTCGCGATGGGCACGATTCAGCAGGAGGTCGGGCTCGCGCTCAGGCGGCGGCTCTACCGCGCGATCTCGAATGCGAACTGGCTCTTTCTGAGCCGCAGCCGGTCGGTCGATTTCGTTCATGTGCTGACTGCGGAGGTCGAGCGGGTTTGCGTTGCCTCGGGCTTTCTTTTCATGTTCGGATCGGTCGCTCTGCTGGCGGCGCTCTATCTCGCGATTGCATTCAGGATCGCGCCGGAAATGACGATGCTCGCGCTTGGATGCGGCGCGCTGCTCGCACTCGCGCTTAAGAATCGGACCCGGGATTTCGGACGCCTCGGGGCGGATTTGTCGGCCGATACGAATCGGCTTTACGCAGCCGCGGTCGAGCATCTGCAGAACCTCAAGACGGCGCGGACGTACGGAGCCCAACGGCGCGACGCGGACGACTTCGCCGCGCTGGGCGCCGAAATCGCGCGGACCAACGTGCGGCATGCGCGGCTCGAAGCCGGCGCGGAGGCGGTTTGGGAGACGGGCCATGCGCTGGTGCTGGTGGTCCTGGTGTACGCGGGAATCCAGGTTTTCCACGTCGCGCCCGCGACGCTGCTGATTCTGCTGCTGCTGTTTGCGCGGCTGATGCCGCGGCTCAACGCGTGCCACTTCTATTATCGGAGTATCGCGAGCCTGATTCCGGCGTTTGGGACGGTCGAGCGCGTCGAGGCTGAGTGCCTTGCCAATGCGGAGCCGGCGCCGATTTCGCAACCGCGGCCCGAGCTGAGTCGTTCGGTACGGATCGAACATGCGTCTTTTTCGTATCGTAGTGATTCAACTGCGCCGGCGGTGAACGATCTGGACCTTGCGATCGAGGCCGGCGTGATAACCGCGATTGTAGGTCCTTCGGCGGCGGGCAAGAGCACGATAGCGGATTTGCTGATGGGGCTTATCGTCCCCGATTCGGGGCGGGTAACGGTTGACGGCAAGGCGATCGAGTCCGGAGCCGCGGGATGGCGCGAACAGATCGGCTATGTCGGGCAGGACACGTTCCTGTTTCACGACACGGTGCGCGCGAACCTGGCCTGGGCGCGTCCGGACGCCTCGGAAGAGGAGATGCTGGCGGCATTGCGCACGGCGGCGGCGGCCGACCTGGTCGCGGCGCTGCCGGAGGGCCTCGATACGGTGGTCGGCGATCGCGGCATGATGCTGTCGCACGGCGAACGCCAGCGGATAGCGCTCGCACGGGCGATTCTGCGCCGTCCGCGGCTGCTGGTGCTGGACGAAGCGACCAACAATCTCGATTCCGCCAATGAAGAGCAGGTCATGGCCGCGATCGGGCGGATGCGCGGCGAACTCACGGTCGTGCTGATCGCGCATCGGCTGTCGGTCGCGCGGTGGGCCGACATGATTTACGTGATCGAAGAGGGAAGGGTCGCCGAGTCCGGCGGCTGGGACCGGCTGTGGGCTGCGGACGGGCGGTTTCGCGCGATGTGCGAGCGCCAGGGAATCGTTCCTTCGGCCTTGCCGGCGCGGATCAGAAGCGCGGGCGCAGCCTGAACTATTCTTGCCGCGTCGAGCCTTCCGGATGCGTCGTGGCGGCGGCGCGGTCGCCTGCGAGCGTCGAGCCGGCCTTGAGTCTGGCCGGGTCCTCGGGCTTCGCCCGTCCAAAGACCGTCTCACCGATCTGCGCGCCAGTCTGGCGCACACGCTTGAGTAAGCGGCGCGCCCACACGAACTCGGCGGCCAGCACGCTAAGCCCGACGATGATCACGAGCAGGCCCGGCCCTGGCGTTACGATCATGACCACGCCGCCGATGAGAATGGTGAAGCCGACCACGGTCACGATGACGCGTCGGGCGTGGCGGAGCGCCATGGCGAATATCGCGGCGGGATCGCCGGGCGGCGTGAGCCCGCCGGGCCATCGGAGCGCGCGCGCCGAGGCGCGAAGACGCCGGCCCCCTTCGGAGACAATCTTCCTCGCTCGTTCGAGTCCGGTCTGAACAGTGCGGAACAACGGCTAGCCCGCGTTATCGCCGAGGGCCGACGTGATGCGATCGACGCGGCCGTGGAATTCGCGGAGATTCTTGAACTCCGGGGGCAGCCTCGATTCTCCCGTCAGTTCGAGCAAATGAAGCTGGCTGTAAAGCGCGAAGTCGGCGTAGCCGATGCGTCCGAAAAGAAAGGCGCGATCGGCGAGCGCCTCGTCGAACGGAGCGAGCAGATCGCTGAGGCGCGCGAGGTTGGCGTCGCGTTCGGCGACCATCCGATCGCAGAAGCCCGCGCCATATTTGCGCTCGCGGATCAGCCGGAAAAGGGCGAGCCGATCGGCCCCGCGCATCCGGTAATGTTCGAGCTCGTCGGACAGTGCGACGCGGAAGGCCGCGTCTTCGATCTCGCTATCGATATAACGCGCCATCGCAAGATGAAGTCCGCGCCACGACGGCGGAAAAACCGTTGGATTGGGAAACAGCTCTTCGAGCCGCGCGGTGATTCGCGCGGAATCGACGATGGTTTCGCCGCTCTCGAAGGTCAGCGCCGGCACCATAATCTGGCCCGACGCAACGAGCAGTTCGCCGCGCTGGAGGTAGTCGACTTCGACCGCTTCGTAATCGACGCCCTTGTAATCGAGAATCTTGCGGACCTTGGCGCAGAAGGGGCTGGTCGCGAACTGGTAGAGCCTCGCCGTCATCGCGGGTCGCGTTCCTGGCGCCTGAGCATTTGAGCCATCGTCGTGGCGTTCATAATACCAAAGTTACTGTAGCAATTGTTGAAGAGCACGTATGCGCGGCGCACGCCGGCGAGATTCCGAATCCGTTCGGCCCATGGCGCAAGCTCGGCTTCGGAGTAGAGATATTTGAAGCGCTCGGCCGCGCCGCCGCCGCGCCGCGACCAGTTCTCGCGATTGCGGCCGTGGAAACGGACGTAGGCGATATCGGTGGTGGCCGCGAGAAATGAGGCGATGGTGCCGGGGGGCGTGTCAACCGAGACCAAGGCGAGCGAGTGCTGGTCGAGGAAGCGAATCGTGGCGTCGCGCGCTGGACCCTCGGCAAGCCAGCTATTGTGGCGGAACTCGATCGCAAGCGGCGCGCCGGGTATCCGCGATGGCAGGCTCGCGATGTAGTCGAGGTTACTCGTGCGCTGGGTGAACCAGGGCGGAAACTGAAACAGGACCATCCCGAGCTTGCCCGCGTCGCGCAACGGACCTATCGCGCTCCAGAACATCCGGAAGGCGAGATCGAGCGTCGCGAGCGGGGGTTTGCGGATGCTTTTGGCGGCGCGATCTGCCGCGCTCAGCGTCTCGCGCATCGCAACCGGCATCCGCGATACTTCCGCTGGATGCCCCGTGAGCATCGCATAGGCCTTGATGTTGAAGATGAAGCCGGCCGGGGTGCGTTCGGCCCATAGGACGGCGTTGCGCTCGGCGGGCAGCGCGTAATAGGTGGAATCGACTTCGACGGTGTTGAAATGCGCGCTATAGAAACGCAAGCGATCCTCGGCGGTCTTCATTGCGCGCGGATAGAAACTGTCCGAGCGGACCAGCGTGGGATCGGTCCAGGAGGCGGTGCCGACCATGAATTCGGGCGCGCGATCCATCGGGGAATATCGTAACATGGCCGCGGGATGGCGGATCGCGTGCATGATTCGATATGAGGCAAGTGTGAAGGCTCGTCGAGGCGCGAAAAAATCCGGCCGACGATGGCCGCATGGAGGGTCATATGCAACGTGCACGAGTGAACGGGGTCGAGCTCGCCTACGAGCTTCGCGGCGCGGGCGCGCCGATTGTGATGATTCATGGCGCGCAGGGCGATCAGACGATGTTCTCGGGGCTCGCGGCGGCGTTCGCGAATAATTTCCGCGTGCTGACGTTCGATCAGCGCGGATCGGGGCTGAGCGAGAAGCCGGCGGGCGACTACAGTATCGCGATGCTCGCGGACGACACGGCGGCGCTGATGGAGCACGTGGGATTTTCCAGCGCGGACGTGATCGGCGTTTCGATGGGCGGAATGATTGCGCAGGAACTCGCCCTGCGCCATCCGGACAAGATTCATCGGCTGATCCTGGGATGCACGACAGCGGGCGGACCGAAAGCGATGCGGATTGGCGTGAACGCCGCCTATTCGACGCAGCCGATGTCAGCCGAAGAGCGCGGACGGGCGCTCGCCGAGGCGGCATTTACCAAGGGATACATCGCGCGCCATCCGGAGATAGTCGCGGCGATGATCGAAGCGCGCCGCAATACGCCGCTTGATCCGGCGGTGCTCGAACGGCGGATGAAAGCGGCGATGAAGCATGACACCTACGACCGGCTGCCCGGGATTACGTGTCCGACGCTGGTAATTACGGGCAAGGACGACGCCCTGATTTCGTGGGAGAACTCGCGGATTATCGCGGAGCGGATTGCGGGCGCGAAGCTCGCGATCCTCGAGCCGGCCGGACATTGCTTCTGGCTCGAGCAGCCCGAGGAATCGGGCGCGGCAATCCGACGTTTCCTTGAGTAGACCGGCGCCGATGCCCGCGCGCGTGCTGGTGCGCGAGGTCAACTGGCTTGGCGACCTGGTGATGAGCCTGCCGGCACTGCGCGCGGTGCGCGACGCCTATCCCCGCGCGTATCTGGCGGTGATGGTGCGCCGCGAGCTGGCGGGCCTTTTCGACGGAATCGGCTGGGTCGACGAAGTAATCGGGTTTTCATTCCGGCGCGGACTCGCAGGCGTCGCCGACCGGATGCGGCTGATGGCGCGGCTGAGAAAAGGCCGCTTCGATCTTGCGGTGATCTTTCCTGCGAGCTTCGAGTCGGCGCTGATTGTCGCGATGGCGGGGATCGGGCGGCGGGTCGGATGGGCCACGGACGGGCGCGGCGTGATGCTGACCGATCGCGCGGTCCGGCGGCGCAATTCAACGACGCATCAGTCGAATGAATGTCTCGCGATGGTCCGCGAGACGCTGGAAATCGAAGCGCCGCATGGCGATTGTGCGCTGGGTGTGGCGGCCGATTCGCGCGCCGCGATGCGGGAGTGGATCGCGCGGCGGCGGCGCCATAGCGATGCGCCGTTGATCGCGCTTGCGCCGGTCGCGGCATACGGACCGGCCAAGGAATGGCCGGCTGAGCGCTACGCCGCCCTGATCGACATGCTGGCTGAGAAGTATCGCGCCGAATGCGTGATCGTCGGCGCGCGCGGCGATCGTGAGGCGTGCGAGCGGATCGCGCGGGCGAGCCGGGCGGGGGCGATAATCGCGGCGGGCGAGACCACGGTGGGCGAACTAATCGCGATGCTCGCGGAGAGCGACGGGTTTGTGGGCAACGACTCGGGCGCGATGCATCTGGCGGGCGCGCTCGGAATTCCGACAGTCGGAATTTTCGGCTCGACCAATCCGGTTCGGACCGGGCCGCTCGGGCCGCGCGTGCGCGTGATCTATCGCGCTATCGAATGCAGCCCATGCCTCGAAAGGACCTGCCGCTTCGGCCATTATAATTGCCTGAAATTGATCGAGCCGGCCGAGACCGCGGCGGCGCTCGACGCGCTTGGAGCGTTCGCGCGCGGCGGTGGCGCAGGCCCGGATGCCGAGGACAAACAACGATGAAACTTAGAGAGCTTGCGTCGACGCTCGGCCTCGAGATGCGCGGCGATGGCGAGCGCGAGATAGTGTCGCCCGCGCCGCTCGAAGCGGCGGGTCCGGGCGCGATTATCTTTGTGGTCGGGGCGAAGTACGCGGCGAATCTGCGCGCGACCGCGGCCGCATGCGCGATCGTGCCGGCTGAGCTTGCCGATGAGGCGCCGTGCGCGGTTCTGATCAGCACGAATCCGGCGGCCGACTTTGCCCGCGTGCTCGAGATTTTCTTTCCGCCGTACCGGCCCGCGCCCGGAATCGACGCGAGCGCGCGAATCGCGGCCGACGCAAAAATCGGCGACCACGCCTCGATCGGCGCGGGCGTCGCGATCGCTTCGGACGTGACGATCGGGCGCGACGCGGTGATCTATCCCAACGTGACGATCTATCCGGGCGTGCGGATCGGCGGCGGCTTCGTATGCCATAGCGGCGTTTCGATTCGCGAGGGCGTGACGATCGGAAACCGCGTGACGCTGCTCAATGGATGCGTGATCGGCGCCGACGGCTTCGGCTTCGTCGAGTATCGGGGCGGGCTGGTCAAGATTCCGCAGGTTGGCTCGGTGATAATCGAGGACGAAGTCGAAGTGGGCGCGAACGCGACGATCGATCGGGCGACGATGGGCGCGACGATTATCCGGCGCGCGGCGAAGCTCGATAACATGGTTCATATCGGCCACAACTGCGAAGTCGGCGAGTACTCGCGCTTCGCGGCGCAGGTCGGCCTGGCGGGATCGGTGCGGGTCGGCCAATGGTGTCAGTTCGGCGGGCAATCGGGATTGGCCGATCACGCGCGGATCGGCGATCGGGTGCGGGTGGTCGCGCAGTCCGGGATTCCGCACGATGTCGACGCGGACGCGACCGTGGGCGGCACGCCGGCGATGGAGGTGAGGGCGTGGCGGCGGATGGCGGCGATGCTGCCGCGGCTGCCGGAGTTGGCGCGGCGAATCCGTGCGCTCGAGAAGCGGATCCGAATCCGCGATGGCATCGCCGATTAGCGGGCCGGAATCGAAGCGGAGACCGCTGTAAATCAGCGATCGCGCGCCGCTAGTTGCATGCGCAGTTGGTACAGAAGTAAGTCCCGGTGAGCGCCGGCCATGCGTTGAGCTGTGCTCCGGTCGCGGGCGGAATTATCGACGCCGCCTGCTGCTGTTGCTGGAACGGCGAGGTCGCGACCTGGGGCGAAACCGCCAGCGGCGGCGAAATATAAGGCGACGCCGGGAAACGGTTCAGATAAGCCGCGCATTGGCCGACCGCCTGCTGGCTCGCCGCAAAATAGCTGGTCGCGGTGACGGAACCCGCCCATTCGGTTCCGGTCGCAGCGCCGAAGCAACTGCAATTGAAACTGCGCGCCGACGGAGTCGGTATCGCCGTGGGGACCGGCACAGGACTCGCGAGCGGTGTGACTAGCGCGAGCGCGCTGTTGCCCAGCAGCGATGGGGCGCCCGGAAGCGAGTTGGTAGGCCCGGAAGAGGCGCCGGTGCCGAGCTGAGAGGGTTGGCCGGGAAGTAGCGGCACGGAGGATTGTGCGAGTACGGTCGGCGCCGCGAGGGCCGCACAAGCGAGGGCCAACGCGGCGATCGGCAATATCGAGCGAAGAAATTTCCAACCTTGTGACATGCGCACCTTATGCGCGGCGCCGGCGTCTTGATCGCATGCCTCGGCGTCCGCGCGCGCCAATATGATCCGAAACCTCGCGGCACGTTGCAAGCGTGACGAATTTGGTCCAGAGTTTTCCAAATCCGCCGCCGGCAATTGTAACCTTTACCGTTTTGGTAAGGTATGCCGTTCGAGACTTGAGCCTCGAGGGACGGAAGGAGGTCCCTGTCCAAGATGTTACGGAAGAGGAGCACTCACTTAGCCGTTTTGATCCTGTTCGCGGTGGCGACCGTCGCGTCGCGTTCGTGGACGCAGACGTTCACGCCGCCACCGCCCGGAGCCGTCGGTCCCGGCGCCGCTGGGCTCGCGGTCGGGATGCCGAAGTTGCCGCCGGTCGCGACGCCGCGCCATCAGATTGCGCTGCCCGGTCCGGGTCAAGGCCCGCCCAATGTCTATCTGCCCGCCGCGCGGACGGCCCCATTTGATCACGGGGCTTCAATTCAGGACCTGCCCAACGTGTTCCTGCGCCAGATGTCGCCGACTGCCGACGTCGCGCCCGACACGATTATCAGCCAGCCTTACGTCGGCACGATGGACGAGACGCTGCGCGGCCTGAGCCTCAAGGAGACGATCTACATCGCGCTGATCAACAATCCGACTGTGAAGGCGCAGCAACTGAATCCGCTCGCCAGCGAGGAGTCGATCGAGATTGCCAACGGCGCGTTCGACCCGTCGCTCAGCGCCAACAGCGATATCGAAAAGAGCGTGGTGCCGTCGAACTCGCCCTTCCAGACCACCGGGTCGCATTACACGACCAAGGTTTACGATTGGAACTTCGGCCTCGACAAGACGCTGGCGACCACCAATGGCACGCTCGGAATCACGTTTAACAACGAGCGGCTCTACACCAACGGATCGTTCGTGTCGGTGAATCCGGCGTATTCCCCCACGCTGGCGCTCTCGCTCTCGCAGCCGCTTTTGCGCAACTTCGGATGGCAGTTCGCGACGCTCAACGTCCGGATAGCCGAGTCGGCGCAGAAACAATCGCAATGGAATCTGGCGCAGAATCTCCAGGACTTCGTGCTGCGCGTCGGCGGCGACTACTGGAACGTCGTGCTGGCTGAGGAGAATCTGCAGGTCGCGCAATACGCGCTACGGCTCAACAACGACCTCGTGCGCCAGAACGGGATCTCGGTGCGGGTCGGAACGCTGGCGCCGATCGACTTGCAGGAGGCGCAATCGGCCGCATCGACGTCTGAAGCCAACGTCTATACCGCGATCGCGGCGCTCAAGGCGGCGCGCTCGGCGCTGCGCGAAGACGTGATGCTGAATCCCAATGGCATGTTCGTGCCGCAGGAGATCGAGCCGATCGACAAGCCGAATCCCGAGGCCGAGCCGCCCCATGAGCAGGAAGTCGCGCTCGAGCAGGCGGTCGAGTATCGGCCGTCGCTGGCCGCGATGCGCGAGGCGATTCGCGGCGCGCTGATGCAGGTCAAGTACTCCGAGAATCAAACCCTGCCGCAGCTCAACGTGGGCGCGCAATTCGGCGTCAACTCGACGGCGGGTGCGACGAATTGTATCGCGTTTCCAGGGATCACGGCGCCGAAAGCCCGGAGTGGGATTGCCCTTCAAGGGGCTCTATCCCGACGCGCTCAACCGGATGTTCAGCTTCGGCTACTACGATTACGCCGGAGTGCTGAACTTCCAATATCCGCTGGACAACGCGGCCGCGCGCGCGACGCTGGCGCAGAGCCGCGTCGAGTACGAAGCGCTGCGGATGCAGTATCGTGCCGACCTGTCGCAGGCTGTGGTCTCGGTGCAGACGGCGCTCGCGAATCTCGAGGCCGATATCGAGCGCGTGCAGGCGACTCGGGCGGCAACCTACTACGGGGCCCGCTCGCTCCACGATGAAGAGGTGCGCTTCAAGGTCGGACTTGCGACCACGCACGACCTGTTGCAGTTCCAGGATGAACTTATCTCGGCGCAGGGGAATCAGGTGCAGGCCGAAGTCGATCTCGAAAACGCCAAGCTCTCGCTCGAACACGAAGAGGGCACGCTGCTGGGGGCGTTCCAGGTCGATTTCCAGATCCAGAATCCGAACCGGAGCCATTGGTATACGGCCTTTTAGCGGAGTT